>Ga0114904_1000109_pt1 | contig 48145 bp, 41 predicted proteins | sample MalvirDeepMed_s6_FD_83498 | JGI IMG/M metagenome (GOLD analysis project Ga0114904, IMG submission 83498) | Marine viral communities from the Global Malaspina Expedition - Malaspina viral metaG DeepMed_s6 | ecosystem: Environmental > Aquatic > Marine > Oceanic | place: Mediterranean Sea... | reverse complement strand
GGCCACATCCAGATCCTGAGACTGGAACAGACGGCGCACTTCCCGGTATTTACCCCCGGTAAGTGTCACCTTGTACCAGTGGTTGGCGCCCTCTTCCGCACCCCCGGCATCCTCGATGCTGTCAAACTTCGATACGCCATCTTCAAGCAACACGCCATCGAGCATGGCCTGACGCTTTTCCGGGGTCATGCCTCCGCGCACTCGTACTGCATACTCTCGTACGAAGCCGTTGGACGGATGCATCAGACGATGCGCCAGCTCGCCATCGGTGGTGAACAGCAGCAGGCCGGTAGTATTGATGTCCAGACGCCCTACCTGCACCCAGCGCATGCCCTGCAGGCGCGGCAGATTATCAAACACCGTGGGGCGCCCTTCCGGATCGTTGCGTGAGCACACTTCGCCGGGTGGCTTGTGGTACATGATCACGCGCTGAACGATATCTTCTTCCGGCTTCACTTTAATAATCCTGCCATCCACACGTAGGGTGTCTTCATTGCCAACCCGGTCGCCCAGGGTTGCCACAGTGCCGTTGACCGAAACCCGGCCATCAGCAATCCATTTTTCCAGCTCCCGACGGGAGCCCAAGCCAGCTCGCGCCAGCACTTTCTGCAATTTTTCAGTCTCAGTCATGACGTGTCTGGCTGTCCTCTGCACTGTCATTCGCAGCGGCATCTGTGCCGTCAGCGTCATTAATAGGGCTATTGTCGGTCGTATCGGCCTCTGCGGCCATGGTTTCCTTGTCGGCTCCCGGTTTGCGGCGGAATTCATGCTCAAAGCTGGTCAGGACCGAGTCCACCTTGTCCATGCTCATCAAGGTAGCGTCGTCAATTTCTGGCTCCTGCTCCAGCCCCGGGAAGGCCTCCTGATCACCGGGAAGCCGGGGTTCGCGTTCGTCATCCAGCATGCTATGGCCGTCTTCACCTTCCGGCGCCTCATCCATGTCACCCGGTGCCGCATTGGCCGGTGGCACATCGCTGAGGGCCAGCTCTTCGTTGATCTTGTCCAGATCGCGGATCTCCGACAGCGGCGGCAGATCTTCCAGACTCTTCAGGTCAAAGTAGTCGAGAAACTGCTTGGTGGTGGCAAACATGGCCGGTCGACCCGGCACGTCCCGGTGCCCCACTACACGTACCCAGTTTCTCTCCAGCAGGCTTTTGACGATATGCGAGCTTACTGAAACACCACGAATTTCTTCGATTTCGCCACGGGTAATGGGCTGTCGATAGGCGATCAACGCCAGGGTTTCCAGAATCGCCCGGCTGTAGCGGGGCGGCTTCTCCTGCCACAGCCGGCTGACCCACTGCCCCAGCTCCGGGCGAGCCTGAAAGCGGAAACCAGACGCCACTTCCTTCAGGAAAATGCCGCGATCGGCATAGGCCGCATCAATATCTTCCAGGTATTTACCCAGATCCTGCTTGCTGGGACGATCTTCTTCGTCAAACAGGGACAGGATCGCATCCCGGTCCAGCGGGCCTTCAGCCACCAGAATGGCGGCTTCGATAATTCTTTTTATCTGCTCAGCTTCCACGCTTACCCCTCGGTTCCGTCATGGGCATCGGTTTCGTCATCCACGCCGTCATCGGGTTCGTCTTCCAGCTCCAGCTGGGCCAGCACATCGGATTCTTCCAGCACCAGTGTCTTCGCCTTCACGTGAATCGGGGCAAAAGGTCCGTTCTGTACCAGTTCAATCAGGCTGCCCTTGACCAGCTCCAGGGTAGCCAGAAACGTCACCACTACACCGAGACGACCTTCTTCGGGATTGAACAACTCCACAAAGGGCACAAAATCGCGACCCTTGAGTTTGTCCAGCACGTTGGCCATACGCTCGCGGGTAGACAGCTTTTCCCGGGACACCTGGTGGCTCTCGAACATGTCCGCCCGGTGCATGACCTCTTTCAGGGCCAGCAGCAGCTCACGCATATCCACGTCCGGCTGAGCCTTTTCGCGGGTAAACTCAGGGCGCCTGGCCTCCGCCGGGAAGATGTCTCTTTCCAGTCGCGGCAACCCGTCGATATCTTCCGCTGCCTGCTTGAAGCGTTCGTATTCCTGCAGGCGACGAATCAGCTCAGCCCGCGGGTCATGCTCCTCTTCTTCCTCGTCGTCTTTCTGGCGAGGCAGCAACATGCGCGACTTGATCTCCCCAAGCATGGCGGCCATCACCAGGTATTCCGCCGCCAGCTCGAAATTCATGGCCTTCATCAGTTCCACGTATTCCATGTACTGGGTGGTAATAGTGGAGACCGGGATATCGAGAATATCCAGATTCTGGCGCTTGATCAGGTACAGCAGCAGATCCAGCGGGCCTTCAAACGCTTCCAGGAAGACTTCCAGCGCATCCGGCGGAATGTACAGATCGTCCGGCAACTTGGTGATGGCCTTGCCATACATCAAACCAAAGGGCATCTCGGCCTGGCTGGGATGCAGCGGCTTCATGACGGGTGTGACTGTAGGTTCTGCCGGTTCAGTCATGTCTCTCTCCCGAGAACGCCCAGGGCGCCTCAGCGGTAATTGAGCCCCATGGCGGCGCGGACTTCTTCCAGGGTGGCGCGGGCGGCCTCGCGGGCTTCCTCACAACCTTCGGCGACCAGGGTGCGCACCAGATCCGGGTTGCGCAGGTGCTCCTCGGCGCGCTTGCGGATCGGCTCCAGCTCTGCCTGAACCGCCTCGATGACAGGCTTCTTGCAGTCCAGACAGCCGATGCCGGCGCTGGTGCAGCCCTCTTTCACCCACTGACGGGTGTTATCATCGGAATAGACCATATGGAACTGCCACACCGGGCAGTTATCCGGATTGCCTGGGTCGGTACGGCGAACCCGGGCCGGGTCTGTAGGCATGCGGCGGATCTTGCTGTCGATATCCGCCTCCTCTTCACGCATGGTGATAAAGTTGCCGTAGGACTTGGACATTTTCTGCCCATCCAGCCCCGGCATCTTGGAGGCCGGTGTCAACAGTGCCTGAGGCTCGGGCAGAATCACCTTGCCGCCCCCTTCCAGGTCGCCCATCAATCGTTCCTTGTCCCCCAGCGTGATGTTCTGCTGGCTTTCCACCAGGGCACGCGCGGTTTCCAGGGAGGTCTCATCACCTTTCTCCTGGTACTGGCGACGGTGATTCAGGTACACCTTTGCCTGCTTCTTGCCCATTTTCTTGATGGCCGCATCCACCGCTTCCTCGAAGCCGGGCTCGCGGCCGTACAGGTGGTTGAAGCGCCGTGCCACTTCCCGGGTCAGCTCCACGTGGGCTACCTGATCGGCGCCCACCGGCACCTGCCCAGCCCGGTAAGCCAGGATGTCTGCAGATTGCAGCAACGGATAACCCAGGAAGCCGTAGGTACTCAAATCCTTCTCGCGCAGCTTTTCCTGCTGGTCCTTATAGGTAGGCACCCGTTCCAGCCAGGATAGCGGCGTCATCATGGACAGCAGCAGGTGCAGTTCCGCATGCTCCGGCACCTGACTCTGGATAAACAGGGTGGCCGAGCCCGGGTTCACCCCGGCGGCCAGCCAGTCGATTACCAGATCCCAGACATGCTGTTCGATCTTGTGCGGGTTTTCGTATTCGGTGGTAAGCCCGTGCCAATCTGCCACGAAGAAAAAGCACTCATACTCGTGCTGCAGACGCGCCCAGTTTTTCAGCACGCCATGGTAATGCCCCAGATGCAAACGGCCAGTGGCGCGCATGCCGGAAACAACTCGCTGGGAGGGAACCACGGAACTCAAAGCCTACTCCTTAACAAACCCGACTATCCGTACGCCACCTTTGGCGATGCACGGAGGAAAGCCCGCGATTATACGGTGAACCGGGCCATCAGGGACAGTAGCAAGCGGGCCCTTTGCGGCACTCTGGGTAAAAGATGACCAGTGACGGCGGATATCAGTAAATGCTGTCCACCGGACCAGCCCCTTCGCGCACCACTTCCGGGCCATCACCGTCGGCCAGGGAAATCACGGTGGTTTCGGTAACACCGCAGAAGCCGCCATCAATAACCAGGTCCACCTGTCCTTGCAGGAAATCACGAACATCCTGAGGGTCAGTGAGCGGAAATTCGTCGTTGGGCAGATGGCAAGTGGACGTCATGATCGGCTCGCCATGCTCGGCCAACAATGCCTGGCAGATGGGGTGATCCGGCACGCGAATACCAATATTGCGTTTTTTTGGGTCCATCAACCGTCGAGGCACTTCGGTGGTGCCCTTGAGGATGAAGGTATAGGGACCCGGAGTGTGAGACTTGAGCAGACGATAATCCGGGTTTTCTACCTTGGCATAAATCGCCAGAGCCGAGAGATCGTGGCACAACAGAGTGAACTGATGCTTCTTATCCAGCTGTCGCAGCCGGATCAGGCGATCCAGCGCATTCTTCTCACCAATGCCGCAGCCCAGTGCATAGGTGGTATCCGTCGGGTAGGCGATCAGCCCGCCGTTGCGGATCACGTCTACCGCCTGGCGGATTAGTCGCGGCTGGGGTGTTTCGGGATGAATGTAGAGGATTTCGGTCATAAGAAGCAGTTAATAATTAATAGTTAATAATTAACATCAACAAAAGCCAATAGTGATTAGTTTTTAAAGCTATTAGTTATTCACTATCAACTGTTAGTTGATATCTCTCGCCCTTCCCACACCGGCCTCGCGCCATTCGGGACCGGCGGTAGTCGTCCCAGCGCAAGCCATTTCTGCTCCGGCGAATGAAAGTCCGACCCGGCAGACACCTGCAGGTCGAAGTGCTGCCAGCATTCATCCAGGAGTGCGCTCTGTTGCGGGGAGAGCCCTGGCATGGCCACTTCCAGGCCATCGCCGCCCGCTTCCTTGAAGCAGGCCAGAAACTGGCGCAGTTTTTTGCGTGTCATGCCGTAGGCTTGAGGGTGAGCCAGCACCGCGGTGCCGCCAGCGGCATGGATATCGGCGATGGCCTCATCAAGAGTACACCAGGGGGTGGCCACAAACGCGGATTGGCCCTGTTTGAGGTAACGGTTAAAGGCATGCCGCTGGTTGCGCACCCTGCCCGTCTCTTCCAGAAACCGAGCAAACAAGGGGCGACCCGGGGCATCGGTGCCTGCCAGCTCGCAGGTGCGCTCATAGGTATTGGCCAGGGTGGCTGCACGATCCAGGCGGCGGCCAATCTCCCGGGCACGGTTTACCCGTGCCGCTTGCTGGGCGGCCACCCTTTCCTGCAGCTGTCCACAGTCCGTGTCCAACCATAACCCCAGAACGTGGTACTCGCGGTTTTCGTGGCGCACGGACAGCTCAATACCGTTCACAAGACTGATTTCGTGCTGCCGGGCAGCCTCGCCAGCCTCCGGCAGCCCGGCCAGGGTGTCGTGGTCCGTCAACGCCAGACAGGTCACTCCGTAGTCCGCAGCCCTCGACACCAGCGCTGCAGGGCTTAGAATACCGTCGGACGCAGTACTGTGACTGTGCAGGTCGATTGTGTGGTTACAGGAGATAGCCAGATCCTCTCAAGGTTCTCGATGTGTCTGCAGTGACTCCAAATCCGCCAAACGGGCCCGCTTCGGCAGGCTTACGACGGTAATCAAGGCGCAGGGTAGCATTTTTGTGCCCGGCACCGGCATCTTTAAAGGCGCCAGGCAGCCCTAACCGATCAAACGGAATACTCAATGAGCGACAGCGACACCCCGGAACAGCGTGGCAAGCCGGCCAGCGCCACGCCGCCGAAACAGGAAAGCCTGCTGGCTAACCTGTTGATCAATATCATCATCCCTGCCCTGATCCTGGCCAAACTCTCCGGGGATGACTGGCTTGGCACCAAATGGGCCATCGTGGTGGCACTGGCCTTCCCCCTGCTTTACGGCCTGCGGGACTTGCTGCAGAACGGCAAGGCCAATTTCTTCTCTGGTCTGGGCATTGTCAGCATTCTGCTGACCGGCGGCATCAGCCTGATGGAGCTGGACGCCAAGTACATTGCCATGAAAGAAGCCGCTATCCCCGCATTGTTGGGCGTCGCAACCGTGGTTTCCCTGCGTACCCGCTGGCCGCTGGTAAAAACCTTTCTTTATAACGACAAGGTGCTGGATACCGACAGGATCGCCGCCCGACTGGAAGACAACAACAATCTCAGCGCCTTCGAGCGAACGCTCAAGCAGGCCTCCTGGATGGTCGCGGCCTCGTTTTTCCTGTCTTCCGTGCTCAACTACGTGCTGGCCAGGATTATCCTGACCAGCCCACCGGGCAGTGAGGCGTTCAATGCAGAGCTGGGCAAGATGACAGCCCTGAGCTACCCGGTTATTGTCTTGCCCTCAATGATTGTACTGATTCTCGCCATGGTCTTTCTGTTTCGCCGCATCGGCAAACTAACCGGCCTGAAGCTGGAAGAGATCATGGCCGCACACCACCGTTAACCCTGAACAAAGAGCGAAACCATGCTGTACGCGATTATCAGTGAGGACGTGGCCAACTCCCTTCCCTTGCGCAAACAGGCCAGGGCAGACCATCTGGCCCGCCTGGAAACCCTCAAAGAACAGGGACGGTTGATTCTTGCCGGCCCGCACCCAGCTGTCGACAGCAACGATCCCGGCGAAGCCGGTTTTACCGGCTCTTTGGTCGTGGCTGAATTTCCCTCACTGGAAGCCGCCCAACAGTGGGCGGATGCCGATCCCTACATTGCTGCCGGCGTTTACGCTGGCGTCACGGTAAAGCCGTTCAAGAAGGTGCTGCCCTGACCTGATGGCGGGCGGATTGCCATTTTTTACAAAGACACCACGGCCCACAGTGCGAAATGTGATTATGGTAGCGCCGCAACCCTGATGACTTCTCTAGACTGCGCGGCCTGACACGAAGGAGTAAAGACCCCCATGCTCGCAAGACTGGTTTGTTTCCTGGCAATAATGGTAGCCAGCCATACGGCTGTTGCCTCCACTGCCTGGGTAGATGACAGCATCTATGTACCTATTCGCTCATCTGCCAACCCCTCTGGCCGTATTCTCCATCGCGGGATCCAGAGCGGCACCCGCATCGAGTTTCTCGGATTCAACGGGGACTGGGCGAAAATCCGTTATAAGGACATTGAGGGCTACATCGGCAAACAGTATCTGAGCCAGAGCCCTACTGCCGAAATTTTGCTGGAACGAGCCAATCAGGCCAGTGAACAGGCCAAGGCAGAAGCCGCCAAACTGCGCACCCAGTTGGCCGAGCTCAAAGGCCAGCACGAGGCGCTCTCAGAACAGTCATCCGAGCTTAAAAATGCCCTGAGCGCCCGCAGCAACGAACTGGAACAACTACAGGACGTGGCCTCCGACCCGATTCGTCTGGACCAGGCCAACCGCCGCCTCAACGAAGAGTTGAGCCTGCTTCGTTCCGAGCTGGATCAGGTAAAAGGCGAAAACGTCATGCTTCGCAACAACAACACCTCCCAGCAATGGATCACCGGGGTCGGCATTTTGCTGCTCGGTCTGGTTGCTGGCATGATCATGCGCTCACGGTCAGGTCGCCGTCGCAACAGTGGCTGGGCCAACTGACACGCTACCCTGGCGCGACGTCAATCAAGGCCATGCCTGTTGGGCATGGCCTTTTTTATGTGAAAACACCCCAACACCCTGTATTTTCGGCAAAAATGACCGAAACGGACACGGGACATGCCCGCAGCCTTTGGGTAGCATGCCTGTTTACCCTGATATTGACGACGACAGTTATGACTATCTGGCACAAGATTCGTGGCGCACTGGCCCTGCTGGGCATCCTGCTTAACACCCTTCTTCTCTGCCTTCCGCTTTACTTTTTTGCCTTGCTGCGGCTGGTGTTGCGTGGGGACAAATCCCAGGTGGTCTTGTCCAAAATCCTGGTCTTCATCGCCGAAACCTGGATCGGCATCAATAACGCCATCATTGGCCTGACCAGTCAGGTGAAATGGAACATCACCGGCATGGATACTCTGGATCGCGATCAGTGGTACCTGGTCACGTGCAACCACCAATCATGGGCCGATATCCTTGTGCTTCAGCGCATTTCCAACCGCCGCATTCCGTTCCTGAAGTTTTTCCTCAAACAGGAATTGATCAAGGTACCCTTGCTGGGGCTGGCCTGGTGGGCGCTGGATTTCCCCTTCATGAAGCGATTCAGCAGGGCTGAAATTGAAAAGAACCCATCACTTAAAGGGAAGGATCTGGAAACGACTCGCAAGGCGTGCGAGAAATTTGCCTACTTCCCCACCTCGGTGATGAACTTTTTTGAAGGAACCCGCTTCGAGGCGGAAAAACACGCCAAGCAGCAATCGCCCTACAAACACCTGCTCAAACCCAAGGCCGGCGGCGCCGCCTTCACCCTGAATGCCATGTCAGGGCATTTGCGAAATTTGCTTGATGTGACCATTATTTACCCCCCGGAGGCTCCTCGCTCTCTGCTGGCCTTTCTCGGCGGCGCCATGAACGATATCGACGTCATCGTTCAACAGCGCGTTATCCCTGCCTGGGCCTCGGAAGGCGACTATGAATCGGACCCGGAGTTCCGCGCCCGATTCCAGCAATGGATTGGCGAGCTCTGGGCGGAAAAGGACGCCTTACTGACTTCAAGAATGGGCCAATAAGCCAGATTGATTCGGCGTATCGGCCCACAAAAACAGGGACCCGGGAAGCACCCGGGCGAAATATTATGTTTGGCCGATTTCTGAAACCACGCTGGCAGCACGCCAATCCCGATATGCGGCTCAAGGCCGTCGAACAATTATCCCCCAGTGGCGACGAGGCCACCCTGGCCCGCCTGGCCCGGGGTGATTCCAACTCGCTGGTGCGGGCAGCTGCCAGCGGCAGGATTACCGACTTCTCCCTACTGGATGAAATCCACCAGCGCGATGAAGAGCCCTCGGTTCGAGAGGCGGCCTCCATGCGCATCATGGCTCTGCTGGCCGGCACTGCAGATGGTGCCCCCAACGGTGAAACCCGGCTGCGACTGATCCGCCTGACGGATAACCGCGACGCCCTAGCCTATATTGCCCGCAACAGCCCCGATGAAATGTGCCAACAGGCCGCCATTGAGCGCCTGGATGATGACAGCCTGCTTTTCGAACTGGCACTGGAAAGCAGGACCGAAACCCTGCGACTGGAAGCCGCCCAGCAACTTCGCAGCCTCTCCCTGCTCAAGCGCCTGAGTCGCGAAGGTCGCGACAAACGTGTCACCCGGCTGGCCCGGGAGCAAGCCAAGGCCTTGCAGGAAAAAATACAGCATGAAGAAGCGGAATCCGCACGGGTAGTGCAACTGGCCGATCGGCTGGAGCAACACGCCCGCCGCTCTGTTGACGCCCTGTATGGCCCGCGCCTGGAGCAACTGGAACAGCAATGGCAGGACAGCAGCAACCGGGCCACTCCGGACCTGGCCGAGCGGGTTCAGCAAGCACTGCAGCAATGCCGCCACCAACTGGCGACCCTGCAAGAGGAAACCCATCGCCAGGCACTTGCGGATACCGCCCGTGCAGAACGGGAAGCGGCAGCCCACAACCTGTATCAACTATTGAGTCAGAGCGACCCGCAAGCCTGGGAAGACCAGCTGGGCGAGTTGCGCTCTGCCCTTGCCACCCAGAAGCGCCGCTGGGACAGTGCCAATGAACAGGCACCGGCCCCTGACAATGACAAGCAGGCCTTCGAGGATCTGGTCCGTGCTTTCGAACGCATGTTGAATCTGGCTGCCGATATTCTGGAAGCCCGCGATGATCAGGCTCGCCTGCAGAGCCTGGCTGCAGAGTGGCCCACGGGATATCCCAAGCCTCCAATACTGACTGCACTCACCCCCCCATCCCGCGAAGAAAAGCCATCACCGGCCCCGGCTCGCCCGGCGCCGAGCCCTCATCAAGGGCTACTGGTTGCACTGAAACGGGAGCTTCGAGAAGGCAATCTGCGCCACGCCAATCGCCTCTGGCACAAGGCCCAGGCCATCATCGAGGAAGACGGCGATCCGGCGCTGGCCAGCCAGCTGAAGAAACTGGAAGGCCGTCGCGCAGAGCTGCAGGACTGGCACCGCTTTGCGGCTGAACCCAAGAAAATCTCGCTGTGTGAGTCTATGGAAGCCCTGGCTAACAGCAGCATGGATGCCCCGCAACTGGCGTCTGCCATCCAGGCCCTCCACGATGAATGGCGCGCCCTGATGAGTTCCGACCAGGATGAAGACCAGGCACTGTGGGACCGATTCAAGGCCGCATCTGATCGCGCTTATGAGCCTTGCCAGGCCCATTTCGCCGAACAGGACGCCCTGCGCCAAAGCAATCTGGAAAAGCGTCGTCAACTCTGTGAACAGCTGGAACAATTTATTGCCGGCCAGGACTGGAGTCGTGCCGACTGGCAAGGCATCTGGCAAATTCGCCAACAGGCACCGAAGGATTGGAAGGCCATCCAACCGGTACGTTTCACTGATGCTCGCGAGGTGCAGAAACGCTTCTCTGCCATCCTGTCTGGCCTGGATGAAAGGCTGAAGGAATATATCGACCAGGCAGAAACCGCCCGGCAAGCCCTGATCAGCCAGGCGAAAGCACTGGCGGAACTGGACGATGTGGGCGAAGCCACCCGCCAGGCCCAGCAACTGCAAAAACACTGGCGCGACACCCCCTGGCTCCCGCCAGCCCAGCACCGTGCCGGGCAAAAGCAATTCAAGAAGATCATGGACAGCCTTTTTGCCGAGCGCAATCGTCAACACGCCGAGCGCAAGGCAGAACAGGAGGCCCGCTCGCAGGAGGCTCAGGGTGCCGTTGAAAGCCTGCAAGCCTGCCTGGATGCCCCTTTCTCAAAAGACAGCGCCCATGCCCTGAAAGACGCGCTGCAGGCTGTTGAGCAATTCAACAGCGCCGCCCTGCCCCAATCACTGAATCGCCAGGCCCAGCAACTTCGACGCCGCGCCCGGGAAAGGCTTGATCGCCTGTCCGAATGGGAGAACTGGCAGGCGCTGCAACAGAAGGTGGAAAACCTTGCCGAGGTGAACGAGTGTGGCGAAGAGTCGCTGACGCTGGCGGTGGCCTTCGAAGCGCTGGCCGGGGTGCCCAGCCCGGAAGCCGAGCGCCAACGGCGCCTTCAGTGGCAACTGGAGAAATTGCCGTCGGCAATGAAGCAGCAGGAATTTGCCGCCCTGGATGAGATGAGCCGTCTACTGAAAGCCCACGACCAACCCATCTCTACCGCTGTCCGTAACCGTCTTCACCAGGCCCTGGCCGTGCTGGAGCCCGGCAGTGAGTAACTTTCTCACCCGTTTCGCCCGGACTCCAAGAGGCCTGCGCTGGTTTCTCAACTTATACGGACCTTATCTTGGGGCCGGCGTGCGAGTGGATTATCTGGCGGAAGATTTTCGCGACCTGAAAGTGTCTATGGGGCTGCACTGGTACAACCGCAATTACGTGGGCACTCATTTCGGTGGCAGCCTGTATTCCATGGTGGACCCGTTCTACATGCTCATGGTCATGAATGTACTGGGCCGGGACTATATAGTCTGGGACAAGGCTGCAGAAATTGATTTCATCAAGCCGGGGACAGGACGGGTCCATGCTCACTTCCAGCTGACCGATGCCATGCTGGACGATATCCACCGGCATACAGCCGATGGCAACAAATACCTGCCCTGCTGGCCGGTCACCATCGTCAACGATGATGGTGAGACCGTCGCACAAATCAACAAGACGCTCTATATCCGCAAGAAAATGCCTGGCTGAAAGGCAAGCAGCATCGGGTTTTACCACGGAGTCGCAGAGAAACAACAGGCACAGCATCCAGCCCCATCGCAGGAGCGCCGCTCGAGGCGCGGACACGCCACGATGCATGCACTACCTGTTCGCGAAAGAGTTTCTTCTCTGTGACTCTGCATCCCCAGTAGCAAATAATCTTTTACTGCCCGAAGCTACCCGATGTTTCCAGCCATGCGAGCTCTTCAGCGGTGCTTTCCCGCCCCAGCGCCTTGTTGCGATGAGGGAAGCGACCGAAACGACCAATCAGTTCCTGGTGCTGTTTGGCGGCGTTAACGCTGCTGCGTACTGAATCGCGACAGGAAACCGGTGCACGTTCCAGCAAGTCGGTCATGCTTTTCAGGCAGAGATCCTGGAGATCTTCGTCTTCAGCGTGCATCAGTGGCATCAGGAAAAACACCTGAGCGCACAGAGGCAGTTTGCAGTGCATCTGCCTTGAGACACCCTCGACCGCCAGCGTCGCCGCCCGATGATCGCCAGCAAAGGCCTCCCGTTGGCCTCGATAGATATGGCGGGTGAATTGATCCAGCAGCAGAATCAAAGCCAAACGAGACTGTGGCTGGCGCTCCCAGTCCACCAACTCCTGCTGAAGAGAGGCCTCTACATAGGCCCCGAAGCGATGCGCAATTTCCGCATCATCCCCGGCACTGGCACGAAACCATTTACGTGTCACCGCTGGCTTCGGCCAATCCTGGGTAAGCCCATCCTCAAACCAGTAATCCAGTACGTCCTGCCAAGGGGGTGTCAGCTCAAACATTCCCGCCTCCTTTGCCGTTGCCACACCGGGTCGGCAACAGGGGCTCGAGTACCGACAGGGCGTGGTCCTTCAGCAGGGGCTGTGCTTGCTCGGTGGGATGAATGCCATCATTCTGCAGCCACCCCTGCTCCACCACTCCTTCCAGAAAAAACGGGAACAACGGCACCTGTTTATCGTCAGATACCTGACGGAACTGTTGTTCGAACAGGCGGGTATACTGTTGCCCGTAATTGGGGGGAATACGCATGCCAAGCAATACCGGCGTGGCATCAGCCGCGCGGCTTTTTTCGATCATTTGTGCCAGATTGTTCGCCATAGCCACAGGGGACAAGCCACGCAGGCCATCATTGCCGCCAAGCTCAATGACCACGATCTGCGGTGCATGTTTGTCCAGCAATGCGGTCAACCGACTATTGCCCCCGGCGGTGGTTTCTCCACTGACCGAGGCATTGATCACGGGGAAATCACGGCAGCGCTGTTCCAGTTCTTCCTCCAGCAGGGCGACCCAGCCGTCAGATTTTTCAATACCGTAGGCGGCGCTGATACTATCGCCAAGCACTAGCACGCCCCCGGCCTGGGCAGACAGCGAGGCCACTGCCAGAGATGCCACTAAAAGAAGCCGAATCATGAATACAAAGTCTCCCGTATTAAGCGCCCAAAACCTTGGCAAACGTGTACAGGGGCCGGAAGGTGGGCTGGATCTGCTGCAGGATATCACGCTGGCAGTGAATGCCGGTGACAGTCTGGCCATTACCGGGCCTTCTGGTTCCGGCAAATCCACATTGCTATCCCTGCTGGCCGGGCTGGATGTGCCCACCAGCGGCGAGGTGCTGCTCGGGGATACCCCTTTCAGCAGTGGCAACGAGGACCAACGGGCCCGCCTGCGCGGCGAGCAATGCGGCTTTGTGTTCCAGCATTTCCAGCTGGTGGCGGATCTCACCGCCCAGGAAAACGTGATGCTGCCGCTGGAAATTCTTGGCCGTGGCAAGGCCCGCGATACCGCCCGGCACTGGCTGGGCCAGGTCGGGCTAGGCAAACGCTGCCACCACTTCCCCGCCCAGCTGTCCGGCGGTGAACAGCAGCGCGTTGCCCTGGCGCGGGCCTTCGCGGTAGCGCCTTCGTTGTTATTTGCTGATGAACCCACTGGCAGCCTGGATTACGCCAACGGTGAGCACGTGGCTGACCTGCTGTTTTCGCTGAACCAGGAACAGGGCACCGCCCTGGTGCTGGTGACCCACGACCAGACCCTGGCCCGCCGTTGCAGCCGTTCCATGTCGCTGGTGGAGGGCCGTCTTGGTGTTTAAGGCCTGGCGCTCCCCCGCATTCCGCGTTCAAGCACTGGCAGTGCTGGTGGCAGCCTTTGCCATGACCGCCATGCTGATTCTGCGTGACACCGTGGATCAACGATTCAATCAGCGTACTGCCGTTGCCCTGGGCGCGGACCTGATCCTCGAAGGCACCCGTTTTCCGGAACCGGAACAGCGGCAACTGCTGGCAGAAGCTGAAGGAACCCGTCACACCGAAAGCGTCACGTTTTCCAGTGTGCTGATAAATGATGAAACCTTCCTGTTGGCCAGTATCCGTGCGGTTTCTGCCGGTTTCCCGCTCTACGGCGAAATCCGGATCAGTGATGGCCGTTTTACCGACCCCTATGCGGTGAACCATGGTCCTGAACCCGGGCATGTCTGGATTGCAGGCACCGGGCTGGACCGTCTGGGCCTGCAGACCGGCGAGTTCATTACCCTGGGTGAACGCAGCCTGTTGATCGACAAGGTGATCGTCCAGGAACCGGACCAGCAGGCGGGTTTCTACAGCATGAATCCGCGTGCTCTGATCCATCTTGATGATCTGCCAGACACTGGAGTACTCGGTGAAGGCAGCCGCTACCGGCATAGCCTGCTGGTAGCCGCCGACGATGCCACCCGTCTGCGGCTGGAAGACCGTCTGACTCCAGGGCTGCGCCCGGATCAGGAGCTGGAAACATTGGCCAATACCGAACTGCGCAGCCGTGGGCCGGTGGAGCAGCTTTTCCTCTGGTCGCAACTGGCCGTGATGCTGGTGGTGCTGCTTTGCGCTGCAGCCATCTACCTGACCTCCAACCATCGTGCCAGACACCAGCAAACCCTCTGTGCGGTAATGAAAACCGTTGGTGCCAGGCAGACTACCATCATTCGCCGCTTGTTGGGCGGTGATGCCCTGGCATTGCTGATCCCGACTCTGATCGGCATTGGTCTGGCCAGCGCGCTGGGCATTTATCTGATCGCGCTTATGGGAGGCGGTATGGCCTTTCCCGTTTCCGCTCCGCTGCTGGGGCTGATCGGCCCGGTGTTGCTATGGCTGGGATTTGCCGCACCGACGCTGTGGGCGCATCTGGACCTGCCCGCCACCGCCTTGCTGCAGCAGCGCGACAGCCAGCCCGGTCGCCAGCGCTGGACTCTGCTGATTGCCCTGCTCACGCCGATTCCACTTGCTGCACTGATGAGTGGCTCACTGGCCAGCCTGTGGCCCTTGCTGCTGCTTACCTTTGCCATCGCGGTGGGTTTGCCTTTACTGCTGTGGCCACTGGTATCACTGCTAGACCGCGCCAGCAGCAGGATGCCCCTGGCGGCGCGCCTGGCACTGCGGCGCCTGAGCCGGCGAAAGGCCACCACCCTGCCCCTGCTGGCGGCGCTGGTGGTGTCTTTGGCGGTGCTATCCATGTCAATACAGACCGGCCGACAACTGTTGAGCGACTGGCGCTCAACCCTGCCCGAGAATGCACCCAACTATTTTGTCATCAACCTGTTTGATCAGGATCTGGCACCCTTCAATGACTGGCTGGCCCAACACAACAGCGACAGTCAACCACTCTACCCGGTGGTACGTGCTCGGCTCACCTCCGTTAACGGCGAACCGGTACGTGAAGCGGTCACCAAGGAAGAGGACCGGGGAGATCGGGCATTAAACCGGGATCTGTCTCTCACCGAAGCGGATGCCTTGCCCGACAGTAACGTGCTGCTGGAAGGCCGGTGGATCGAGCGACCCGGTGAGGTGACCGTGGAAAGCAAGCTGGCTGAATCCCTGGGGCTGAAACTTGGCGACCAGCTGACCTTTACTGGTGCTGCCACGCCCATTGAGGCGGAAATTGTCGGCTTGCGGGACGTAGACTGGGAGAGCTTTGCGCCCAACTTCTATTTCATGTTCTCCCCTGGCACCCTCGACGCCCAGAGCCGCACCTGGATTACCAGCTTTTATCTGGCAACCGAGAAAAGCAAGGAGCTGGGCAGTCTTGTACAGGAGTTCCCGCAGATCAGCCTGCTGGATGTGAATGCTATCCTTGCCACCCTGGAAGAGATTGTTGCCCAGGCCAGCCGGGCTGCGTTCTTCGTGGGGTTGCTGCTGATGCTGGCTGCCCTCCTGGTGCTGGCCTCCGCCCTGCTGGCCACCGCCGACCAGATGCGTAAGGACAACCACCTGCTGGTGGTGATCGGCGCCCGCCAGCACTTGCTGCGACGCACCGCTGCCCTGCAGGCTCTGTTCCTGATCGGCGGCGCGGCGCTGCTGGCCAATCTGATTCACGTCGCAGCGCTGTTTCCACTGGGGCAGAAGCTGTTTGATGGGGAATTGCCGTTGAGTCTGTGGCTGTTGCTTCCCTGGGGCGTCGCTGGGCTGCTGGTGCTGACGGCCCGCTTGGCACCGCCGTTGCGACCAGCTGCCCGTGGAGGCAAGGCCTGACGCAGGCAATTAGGGTGACCTCATAGGGTGGATTAGCGTTCCGCTCCTTTCCTGAACCACAGGAAAACGACCAGCGCTGCAATGCTGCTGCCCGCCATCAGCAGGGTCATGGGTACCGGGGTGCCATCGTGCCAGGTTCCTAGTATCGTCCCAATCAAACCGGCCAACAGGAATTGTAGGGTGCCATTCAGGCCAGTAGCTGCTCCGCTGTCCCGATCGAACAGGCTCAGGAAACCGGCGATGCCGTTGGGGATCACCAGTGCCACCATCCCCGCCATTGTCATGATCAACGGCACCACCGCCCACAAAACGAGGCTGTCTGTCAGCATCAGTGCCAACAAGGCCACTCCGGCCAGAGCCTGCAGGATCAGGCCCGCCCGCATGATGTCCGCACTGGCGTAACGACGCAGCAACACCACATTCAGCCGGTTCAGACCGAGCATGGTCACCACATTGGCACCGAAATAGAGCGGGAATCGCTCGGGACTGATCCCGAAATGCTCCATGTACAGGAAGGCAGCATCGGTAATAAAGACAAACAAGGCCGAGAACGCCAGCGCATTGGCCAGAATAAAGCCCATGGCCGGACGATTTCTTAGCACCCGACCATAGGCGTTAAACAGCCGATGCCACAGCAGCTCGTTGTCTTGGCGTTGAGGCACAGTGGGCAGCGGGAAGCGAACCAGCAGCATCAGCATCACCCCGTAGCCGGCCAGCATGAAGAAAATGCTCTGCCAACCTGCAACGTTAAGTAATACCACGCCGACTGCCGGGGCCAGCAGCGGTGCAATCAGCATGACCAGGCCGATGCTTGTCAGGACGTTGGCAGCCTGCTGGCCGGTAAAATGGTCCCGTACCGAAGCGGCAGCAATCACAACGGAGGCACCGCCACCCACTGCCTGCAGAAAACGCAGCACGTACAGCGCTTGAATATCACGACTGAAAGGAATCAGCAGGCTGGCGGCGATAAACAGCAACAACCCAGTATAGGCAACCGGTTTACGGCCAAAATGATCCGACAGCGGGCCACCCAACCACTGGCCCAGTGCCACACCAAGCACATAGATGCTGACCGAGATCTCCACATCATGTATCGGCACGACAAAGTGCTCGGACATGGCAAGCAGCGCCGGCAGGTAGGTATCAATGGCCAGCGGGCCCAGAGCAACCAGTGTGCCGAGCAATAACGCCAGTCGGCGCGGAGAGATTGGGGCTTGCATGCAACGTCCAGTCAGGCTGTGAGGAGTGGATGTTAACCCATGTCCTCGCAGGCTTCAGTGATTTTATGAACCAGATTCATTTTTGGTTGTTAAAAACGGGTTGCGGCCACCGGGCTGTCCTGTGACCATTAGCCGCTTTGGTGGGTTACCAAACAGGCTCACCGATGGGCTTCAGACACGCTATGGATGCCAGCGATGACAGCATTGCCAACGGACCGGGACAGGTCCCCCGCTGCCCCCTTGCGAATGCATTCAGCAATTCGCCCCACTTATCCTGTTAGTACTGCTTGCCCGGCTCCCCATCATTACCAAACGGAAACTGCATGGATTTAGAGATTGCTTACCAATTGGCCATCATCACCGTTGTGGCCTTCCTCTGTCAGTGGGTTTCCTGGCGTATCAAGCTGCCTGCCATTCTTCCCCTATTGCTGACAGGGCTGGCACTGGGGCCACTCACCGGCGTGCTACAACCCAAAGAACTGCTGGGCGATCTGCTTCTTCCTGGCGTTTCGCTGGCGGTATCCATCATTCTTTTTGAAGGGGCCATGACCCTTCGTTTCGATGAAATTCGCGGTCTGGAGAAAACGGTTCGCCGCCTGGTCACCTGGGGCGCGCTGGTCACCTGGTCCATTGTGGCCATTTCCGCATGGTGGCTGCTGAAACTGTCGTTTGACCTGGCCCTGCTGTTTGGCGCTCTCGTAGTGGTCACCGGGCCTACCGTGATCGTGCCATTGTTGCGCAGCGTACGCCCGGTGAGCAGCGTGGCACGGCTGCTGCGCTGGGAAGGCATCGTAATTGACCCGCTGGGCGCCATTTTTGCGGTACTGGCCTATGAGCTGGTGGTAGCCAGCGGTCAGGAAGGTGCCCTGCTCCACACCCTGTGGTTGTTTATTCAGACTATTACCGTTGGTACTGCTATCGGGGTTGTAGTTGCCATGGGGCTGGCCGCACTGCTACGCCGGCATCTGGTGCCGGAATACCTGCGTAGCTTCCTGGTGCTTTCGCTGGTGATTGGCGAATTTGTGCTGGCCAACGCGCTCAGTGAAGAATCCGGCCTGGTAGCGGTCACCGCCACCGGCATCGTGCTGGCCAACCTCAAGGGAGTTCGTACCAACGACATTCTCCACTTCAAGGAAAACCTGTCGGTCATCCTGATTTCCGGCCTGTTTATTGTGCTGGCCGCGCGACTGGAAATGCAGGAGCTGCAGCAGCTTGGGCTGATGGCACTGGTGCTGCTGGCAATTATCCAGCTGGTGGCCCGCCCTGCCTCGGTGCTGGTGGCAACCCTTGGCTCCAATCTGAACTGGCGGGAGAAGTCACTGCTTGCCTGGATTGCCCCCCGAGGGATTGTTGCTGCGGCTATCTCAGCCCTGTTTGCCGAACGCTTGCTGCAAAACGGCGTGGCCGGGGCGGAAATGCTGGTGCCCCTCACATTCATGGTCATCATTGGCACGGTGGCCCTGCAAAGCCTGACTGCCCGGCCGCTGGCACGGTTACTGAAAGTCGCCGAGCCGGCACCGCGAGGTTTCCTGATTGTGGGAGCCAACCCGGTGGCCCGGGCCATTGGTTCGTCCCTGCAGAAAAACCAGTTCCCGGTGATGGTTACCGATTCCAGCTGGGAGTCCATCCGCCTGGCGCGCATGGAAGGCCTGAGCACCTTCTATGGTAATCCGGTCTCCCAACATGCAGACCAATATATGGACCTGGTGGGTTACGGAAAACTGCTGGGCCTGAGCCCACGGCGAGAGCTCAACACCATGGCCACCATGCGCTATCGCCTGGAATTCGGGGAGCCCAACATCTTCAGCCTGCCGACCCAGCGCAGCGACAAGGAAGTGAAACACGAAGTGGCCCCTGAACACCGTGGTGCCACTCTGTTCGGTGCGGAAATGACCTATGCACGCCTGGCCAGCCTGTTAAGCCAGGGGGCTGAAATCCGCAAGACCCGGCTCACTGAAGAATTCGATTTCAACACCTACCTGCAAACCCCTCACCGCCGGGTATGGCCCCTGTTTGCCATTGATACCCGTGATCGCATTTATGTGTTCAGCGAGGAGAGTCAGCCAGCCCCCAAGGCAGGTTGGCATGTGCTTGGCCTGATCAAGGAAGATGCCGCCAAGGAAGAGGCCCGCACAGAGGCACGCGCTGAAGCGGCCGCGGAGAAAGTGGCAGCGGATAAACAGAAAGGCACCGACAAGGGAAACAAGAAAGGCTGAGCAGGAATTAGCCCGCGCGCCCTGTGTCATCGACAAAGGTGTCGATCAGCCCGCAGACCCGGCCATCATCCAGCCGGCGGTCCGGGCTGGTTTGCCATTCGGCCATCGCGGTACGCATTCTCTGGCTGAGAGATTTCAGCTCCGAAATTTGCGTCTCCACCTGCTCCAGGCGGGTCTCAATAAGCATACGGACCTGGCCACAAGGTGATTCGCCATGCCGCGATGCATCTGCCAGCGACTGAATATCCGTTAGTGTAAAGCCCAGATGCCGAGCCTTCAGGGCAAAGCGCAGCAGCCGTAAATCCGTATTTCCGTATCGACGATAGCCGTTATTGGGATCTCTTGCCGGCTGCAGGAGGCCAATGTCGGTGTAGTGTCGAACCGTTTCGGTGGTGGTTCCCGCCTTGCGGGCCAGATCGGAAACGCGCATATCATTTCTCTCCCGGCTCAGCCCAGGGTTGGTAGACAGCAGGCATCGAGACATCCTGCTGCTGGTAATAACTGTGGATGGCAGCCGCCAGGTCATCCGCACCCAAGGCGGCAGACAGCGTATCCAGAAAGGTCGTCCCTTGTTGTGGGACAGCCAGAAAACACTGTAAGGCAACGTCAGCGAGCAAGCGGTTGTCCGGGTAGCGCTGCCAGGCCTGCCGCAACGAGTTATCGACCCAACCACATCGCTGATGGCTCAGTGCCGACTGCCCTTCCAGCCACCAGAGATAAGGGTCGTCGCCGAGGGCCCCGTGCAATCCAGCACTGATTTTGCGGTAATGATTCTGGTCAGTTCCCATGAAGGTTTTTTCCAGCTGCCATAGAGCTGGCTTTTCTGTGGCTTGCTGGGCGCGCAGGGCTTCAGCTTCGCAGGGCTCGCCGCTGCACTGGGCCAGCCACAGTGCCAGCAAGCTCGGTTGGCCTTGTGCCAGAGCAACAAGTCTGGGCGAGTCGGGATGATCCCGCAGCATAGTCAGGAATGCCTTACCGTCCGGTTGGTTGAACCGGTCACCGTAGGCAACCAGCTTGCTCAGCTGCAGGCCGCTGCTGTAGTCGTACCACTCGGTCAGCCGATAATGGGCGCCGGCTTCGCCCTCTAGGCGCAGAAAACCCACGCCACCGCCAGAAAAATGGAGCCGGATACGGGCAGCAAAACGCTTGTCGTTTTCATTGAACCCGGTAACAGCAAATTGATCGATATTGACGTCTTGCACCCAACGGGCAAGCACTCTATCGGGAATGGGTAGTAATGCCTGCCTGGACAGCACCGGTTTGAGCGAACCACTGGCCAGATCCGCTCGCAGGGCCTGCAGTGTGATGCTGTCAGCAACTGCAGCTGATGCGAGGAAGACAAACAACAACGCAGCTAAAAAACGGTAACCCATACGAAACCTCATTCAATGCCGCACAGACTAGGCAAAAAAACGATGAGGCGCTACAGATTGGCGTATTCCAGGAGTCATTAGACACAGATGCCCACAAGGCTTTTCTTTAACCGATGGGCGTTGTGTTTTCAAAATGACTGTCTTTATCGCGTCGGATAACCGGTAATCTGCCTGATCGAGCGGTAGAGTGGCGACAGGCGCGGATACATTTTTCGATAGACTTGCCGATATAGCGCATCGTATCGGCGGGCCACTTCCGGCTCCGGCTCGAACCGCTGGCCTGGTCGGGTCATGGCGGCGACAGCACTGGCATAGTCAGGATGTAATTCCATGGCCACGGCAGCATTGATGGCCGCACCCAGCCCTGAGGTTTCCGGAGTATGTGGGCGTTCCGCAGGCAGACCGAACAGGTTCGCGGTAATTTGCATGATGGCATCACTCTGCGAGCCGCCGCCAGACACTCTAAGCGACTGCACTTTTACTCGATTGCGTTTCTCCAGTCGCTCCTTGCCTTCACGCAGCGCATAGGCAATGCCTTCAATAATCGCCCTATAGAGGTGGGCACGGGTATGAACGTCGCCAAAGCCGATGATGGCGCCCTTGGCTTCCGGCCCGGGGATACGAACCCCCGGATTCCAGAAAGGTTGCAGCACCAGCCCCATGGCGCCGGGGGGCGATTCATGAAGGAAGGATTCGAAAAGGGTTTCCGGGCTGACACCCAGCTCTTGCGCCTGCTGCACTTCCTGCTGTGCGAACTCCCGCTTGAACCAGTTCACCATCCAGTAGCCACGCTGGACAATGATTTCGGAGTTGTAGCGCCCGGGTACGGCCGCGCTGTAGGCGGGCACAAACGGAATCGGCTCCACATAGCGCTCATTACAGGTATTGAAGGTGGCCGTGGTGCCATAGCTTAGATTACCGATTTCGGGTGTAAAGGCTCCAGAACCCAGCACTTCACAGGCTTTGTCCGCCCCGCTGGCGATCACTGGCAAGCCAGCAGGGATACCGGTATGCCGGCTGGCAGCGGCGGTAATCTTGCCCAACCGTTCTCCAGGAGGGATCAGCTCGGGAAGCTGCTCCCGGGTGACCCGCAGGGCTTTCCATTTCAGATCGTGCGGCGGAGCCCAGCGTTGCCCCTTGTAATCGAAAGGAATGTAGCCAACCTGAGAGGCAGTGCAGTCGCGAATTTCACCGGTGAGGCGGTAATTCAGGTAGCCGGAGAGCAAAAGAAAATAAGCAGTTCGCTGCCATATCTCCGGCTCATCGTTGGCCAACCAGTTGCACTCCGCCTTGGCCTGGAACTGGCGCAGGGTTTCCCCTTGCCCCAGCAAGTTCACCGGCGCCGCATACCACCAGGGAAGTTGCGGAAAATCCGGCGTGCGTCGCTGATCCAGCCAGATCACCGCCGGACGCAATGGCCGCATGGCCTTGTCCAGGCAGACAACTGAAGCCCTCTGGGTGGTCAGAGACACGGCTATCACCCTTGAACGCAGCTCGCCGTGTTCTAGCCATAGCCCCTGGCAGGCCTGCCCCAGTTGCTCCCAGAAATAATTGGCGTCTTGCTCCGCATGCCCCGGTTGGCCGGGCAAGTAAGGCTCGATGTGTTGTTGATACTTGGCGACCAGTTCACCATTGCCATCAAACAGCATGGCCCGGGCACTCTGCGTCCCCTGATCCAGGGCCAGCAGCAAAGGCGCGCTCATCCCGCCGCCTGCTGTACCGGAGAGGCGGGAACACCATAATAACGCTGATGGATATCCAGGTAGCGATTACGCTCCTGCTCCCAGCGGGCATCGTCCCAGCCAAGGGTGCGCTGAATCTGTTGTCTCAGTGTATCCAGTAACACTTTACCGGCGCCAGGCAGCAAAAGCCCCAGACGGGTTCGGCGCAGCATCAGATCATCCAGATGCACGACATCTTCGTTATCCAGTATCCACTGAATGAACACCGGATCGCCCTGGTCCGCGTGCAGGAAAGCATCCACCGCTGCGGGAGCATCACTAATGGGAGTAAAACCCGGCTCACTGCTTTTCTGGCCACGCTTGTGGGCAGCACTATCGATCAGCCCGGTGGCAAGCAAGGCATCAAGAGCGATCAATCTGAAGGTCGTGAGCTTGCCACCACTGACCGTGACAATGCCGTTTTCGCCCCATACCGCGTGATCGCGACGCTCCTTGGAAGGGTCCAGGCCCTTGCCGGAAGCAATCACCGGGCGGACACCGGCGATGGTGGCATAGATATCCTCTCGGCTGAGCCCGACCTCGGGGAACTGGCTGTTGATGAGTCGTAGCAGGTAGTCTACTTCCTGGCCACTGGCCGCCGCTTCAATGTCCATGTCCTGGGGATGATCCAGATCCGTGGTCCCCACGCAGGTCACCCCTTCCCAAGGGAAAACAAAGACCGGGCGGCCATCGTCCGGGTGCATCACGGTCAGGCAGTCTTTCACTGGCAGGCGGACTGGATCGACAAACAGATGACTGCCTCGCAGCGGGCGCACGCGAGGGTCACTGCCGGAAAAACGGTCAGCCCAAGCGCCAGTAGCGCTGACCACCCTGCGAGATGAGAGCGTGGCAGTCTGGCCGGTGGTTCGATCTGTGACGGTAACGGCAAACGTGTCGCCGCAGGCGTCGGCCTGCTCTACCCGGCAATAATTCTGCGCCAGACCACCATGGCGGGCCGCTTCCAGTATCGCCCGCACCACCAGACGGCAGTCATCGGTGAGAGCGTCGGTATAACTCATGGCTCCGGTGAGTGACTGGCTGTTCAACCCGGGGACCCTTTCCAGCAGTTGCTCGCGGCTAAGGTAACGATGATCACGGATGCCCGCCAGGAAATCATACAGCCAGAGAATCACCTTCATGGGCCATCGGCCCGGGAAAACTCCTTTGCGCAACGGAAACAGATAGGTTGCCCGCTCCACCAGACCAGGCAATTCCTCAATCAGGCGCTCACGCTCAAGCAGAGAGTGGCGGGTCAGACGAATATCACCCTGGGCGATATAACGCAGACCACCATGCACCATCTTCGAGGAACGGCTGGATGTTCCCCAGGCGAAATCGGTTTGTTCCAGCAACAAAACCCTGAGCCCGCGGCGAGCCGCTTCCAGAAGGACCCCGGCACCGGTGATCCCCCCTCCGATCACAATAAGATCCCAGTTTTCGTCAGCGAGAGCATCCAGGGATTGGCGTTTGCCGAGCATCAATATTCCTTCTCAAGCTTGGGACTGTGAGTTGTCGATCAAGCAACCGGGGTTCAACCGCTGCTGTGGGTCAAAGTGCGTCACCAATGACGCCAATGCTGCCATACCCTGGCCACCTTTCTCGTGATGGAGCCAAGGCGCATGGTCGCGCCCTACCCCGTGCTGATGGCTGATCGTGCCGCCATGGGCCACGATGGCATCACTGGCTGCGTCCTTCATGGCCCGCCAGCGTTGCAAGGTGGCCTGGTAACTGTCAGAGCTACGAAACACGTAGGTGGTATAAATACTGGAACCCTGCGGATAAAGGTGTGACAGATGAGTAAAGACGTGCACTTTCTCACCTTCACCTACGTTGTCACGGACTGCCTGTTCCATGGCCTCCATGGCCGGGGTGACCCGGTTCCAGTCCACTGCGGTTTCAAACGTGTCCACCACATAACCATGCTCCCACAGACCATGGCGAAGATAGGGGGAACGGAACCGGGATTCTTCCCATTTTTTGCCCAGCAATTCACCGACCACAGTGCCTCCGGCAGCACGAATACGTTTCTTCACCGTGGCCAGGGTATGGCGCACCAATGCTTTTTCACCGGTGACCCCGAAAGTGATCATGCATTTTTCATTCCGGCAACCGCGCAATGACAGATAGCGGTGTAGAACGGCCACCAGCTTTTCATGGCCGGCCAGCATCAGGTGGGTGCGAGTTTCTTCCGCATTGGAAAGCCGCAGCATGGAAAGAGGTAGCTTGGCCTGGGTCAGGCTACGAACAAGCGTCTTGGCCGTTTCCCAATCCGGCGCGAAGGCCACCTGGAAGGTTTCTGTTTCCGGCAGAGGTGTAACCCGCACCTTGACCTCGGTGATGATCCCCATGCGCCCTTCCGAGCCCATGATGATTTCCCGCAGATCCGGCCCCGCAGATGATGCAGGCATGGTGGGAATATCCAGAGTGCCTCTGGGGGTTTCAACACGACCGCCGGCAAACATTTGCTCAATACGACCATAACGCATGGATTGCTGGCCACTGGAGCGGCTGGCTACCCAGCCGCCCACGGTAGACAGTTCCCAGGATTGTGGAAAATGACCCAGCATGTATCCCTGCTCACGCAACTGGCGTTCCACTTCCGGCCCGGGAGTGCCGGCACCAAAAGTGGCAATCTGGCTTTCCTTGTCCAGGTGAAGTAATTGGTTCATGGCAGCCAGTGACAGGGTCAGTACCGGCTTGTCGCTGGCTGGTGGGTTGATATGCCCAGCCACGGATGTGCCTCCACCATAGGGAATGACCAGCACATCGTTCTCTTGCGCCCAGGCCAGCAAGATCCTCACCTCTTCACTTTTGCCCGGAACAGCAACGCCGTCGGGAAAACGACCGAAATCACCGGAACGCATGGCCAGCCAGTCTGGCAGGCTTTGCCCCCGGGCATGACGAATACGGGTTTCTGCATCGGTACGAATTAATGGATGGTCAGGCAGGCGTGATGCCGGCACCAGCTGCGACACCGCAGCCATTTCTGCATCGGGGAGTGGATTGGCAGCGCCGAGACGGGCTTGCAGAAAACTCAGGCCCGAGGCCTTGAGAGGATAGTGATTGGCGCTGTCGCCCCAGCCGTTCCAGCGTCGCATGCGCGATACTCCTTGGGTTTATCAAAGCCGCCAGCCCCGAAATGGGAGGAGTTATACCGGGCCTACCGGACCAGACTGACTTCGCTAATGGTAGCCCTGAAGGAAAGGGTTTTCATTGGCGCAGCGGGACAACGTATGGACTATTTCGGACACTGGCCGGGTTTCTGCACCCCCAAAAGGGCGTTATTGAATGGATAGCAACCGTATGCTGACAGGTACTCGGTTTTTTTCGTACAAATTCGTAAACTCGTGAAGATGCTGCTTTACCGGCCATGCTCTCAGGGCTATGGTTCATACACGTCCAAATCATTTAAAACCAATACCTTATAAGACTTACAAGGAGTTTCCATGAAACGTTTCGTTGGCTGTCTGGCACTGGCAGGTGCTGTATCCCTGCAGGCAGGCTGCAGCACCATCAACCCCTACACCGGTGAAAAACAGACCTCCAAGGCTGGCATGGGTGCCGGTATTGGCGCCGTAACCGGTGCCCTGATCGGTATCGCCACGTCAGACAGTGCCAAAGAGCGTAAAGAGCGGGCACTTAAAGGCGCCGGTATTGGCGCTGTTGCTGGCGGCGGCGTGGGCTACTACATGGATGTGCAGGAAGCCAAGCTGCGCGAAAAAATGGAAGGTGCTGGCGTCTCTGTGACCCGCGATGGTGACAACATCATCCTGAATATGCCGGGTAACCTGACCTTTGATACCGACAGCACCACGGTGAAGCCCTCTTTCCGTCCGGTACTGGATGCGGTGTCTGAGGTCCTCAAGGAATACAAGTCCACCATGATCCAGGTGGCCGGTCACACCGACAGCACCGGCGGTGACAAGTACAACCTGATGCTTTCCCAGCAGCGCGCCCAGTCCGTGGCCAATATCCTCAGCGGTTTCGGCGTTGAGCAAGTGCGTCTGGACACCGTCGGTTTCGGCGAAACCCAGCCTATTGCCAGCAACAGCACCGCCAGCGGTCGTGAACAGAACCGCCGCGTTGAACTGACCCTGCTGCCCTACACCGGGTAAGGTAGTCGGGTTCGTCTGGAGGTGGGTGCCCTCACCCACCTCCCATTCCCGCCGCTTTTTTCAATTCCCCCGCAACATCCAGAGTGCATCACGATTTCCTTCGCGCCATGATCCGTTCAGACTCGTGACGGAAACAATGAAGGAACAGATCGTGGTGACAGCCTCTCAGCCGGTGACAGACACACAGTGGCAGGCCATCCTGGAACGGGACCGGAACGCGGATGGGCGTTTTGTCTATGGGGTGATCACTACCGGCATTTTTTGCCGGCCTAGTTGCCCGGCAAGACGTCCCAATGTGGAAAATGTGCGGATTTTCCCTGATGGCACCGCAGCCTTGCAGGCGGGATTTCGTCCCTGTCGTCGCTGCACCCCCCTTTCTGTGGCAGGCTCACCGGTAACCGCCACCGTAACCGCCCTGTGCCGGCACATTGAACACAGCCACACTCTGCCTACCCTGGAAGAACTGGCCGCACAATGCGGCTGGTCACGCTACCATTTGCAACGCCAGTTCAAGGCCGTTACCGGTCTGACTCCCCGGGAGTATGCGTTGGCGGTGCGCCGACGACGCCTGTGCGGAAATTTACAGCGTCACACTTCCATCATTCGTGCCATGGAGGACGCCGGCATGGAGTCCAGCAGTCAGCTTTATACCCAGGGCAAGGACATGCTTGGCATGCGCCCGGCCCAGTACCGCTCCGCGGGCAAGGGTACGGCTATCCGCTTTGCCATCGCGGAATGCAGCCTGGGCAGCCTGCTGGTGGCAGAAACTTCCCAGGGTCTCTGTGCCATCAGCCTGGGCGATGAGCCTGAAGCACTGCTGGAGGAATTTCAGCAACGCTTTTCCGGTGCCGAGCTTCTCCCTCCGGATGGGGCATTTGATGACAAGGTGGCCCAGGTGATTTCGCTGATCGAAGATCCCAGGCAAGGCCTGTCGCTGCCGCTGGATATTCGTGGCACGGCATTCCAGCAACGGGTCTGGCAGGCGCTTCGACAAATACCGCCTGGCACCACCCTGTCCTATCAGGAGCTGGCGGAAAGCCTTGGCCAACCGGGTGCCGCGCGGGCCGTCGCCTCTGCCTGTGCCGCCAATACCCTGGCAGTGGCGATTCCCTGCCATCGGATTGTACGACGGGATGGTCATCTGTCCGGTTATCGCTGGGGCGTCGAACGCAAGCGTGTCTTGCTCAAACGCGAACGGGTTATCAAGGCCAGTGAGTGTGACAAATGACTGACCGGCGGAGTGTATTGCTCCCTGAGGATTTCGATCACCAGGCCTTTCTGGATTTTCACCGGCGGGATGTGGAGGCAGTAGCTGAAACCGTGGATGCGAGCACATTGCGCAAAGCATTCATTTGGCAACAGGTGCCTGTCATGCTGACAGTGGAATTCCAGGAGCCGGCCCGGGCCCATGTGACCTTCCACTCTGACGGGAAAATGCCACAGGCGTCGCCTTGCCAGGATGCCCTGGTGCGACATCTGCTCGGTCTCGATCAACCGACGCGGGAGTTCGAGGCCCGGGCGGACAAGCATCCCCTTGCTGGCGCCCTGGTGCGCTCCCAGGCCGGATTGCGGATACCACAATCCGCCTCGCCGTTTGAGGCACTCAGCTGGGCGATCATCGGCCAGCAGATCAGTGTGGCGGCTGCCGTTTCCATCCGCCGACGTCTGATACAGACAACGGGCCGCAGGCACAGTGCCGGGCTTTACTGTTATCCCGATGCCAGAGATATCGCCCAAGTCGACGAGGCTGCACTGCGTGACTGTGGTTTGTCCCGCAGCAAGGCAGATTGCTTGCTGACTGTCGCCCGACGCTGTCTCGACGAAGCGCTTCTGCCTGAGCGGCCCATCGCGCCAGCCGAGCTGGAAAGCCTGCGCAAGACCTTGCTGGAAATACGAGGGCTGGGTCCATGGAGTGTTCACTATGCCCTGCTGCGGGGCTATGCATGGATGGACGGCAGCCTCCACGGGGATGTGGCAGTGCGCCGGGCAATCCAACAATTACAGGGTGGTGCCACTCCGCCGACCGCCCGGGAAGCCGAAACCTGGCTGGCAGACTTCCGCCCCTGGCGCAGCCTGCTGGCGGCCCATCTATGGAAATCTCTGTCGCTAAACGCCTGACTCGATCTGGCCTATGACACCCGGTATTTCCGAAGGGTGCACTGAACCTAGGCGAACTGCACCGATTCGGCACCGGGGATGGCGCAGTTCGCCTTAGCCTCAGTGCACCCTACGAGGCTGAAGTATTCTTGACCGGTTCTCGCAACTCGAAACTCTGACCTCGCCAGTGACTCCCTACGCATCGTCAGCCGCGGAACGCACCAGGCGCCAGGCCAGCCAGGTCAGCGGCACCATCAGGGACAAGACCAGCAGATAGGGCCAGCGATGATCCAGGGTATACAACCCGGTGCCGACCAGGGGACCAAGAATAAAACCCAGGGCCGGACAGGCGCTTGCCAGGCCGGCGACCCTGCCCTGCTCTTCGCTGCTGACGCGCAGGCTGGCCAGAGACATGATCGCCGGCATACCAAAGCCCAGCCCCAGGCCAACCAGCAAAACCGCCACACTCATTACCCATTGCTGATCAGCCAGCCACAATATCAACGCACCGAGACCGATTGCGGGCACCGCCAGAATCACCAGCAAGGTCGCCGGGGCACGCAACCATTGCACGACCACAATCTGACCGACCAACGAGGTCACCGCCGCCGCCATCATGGTTAATCCCAGAGCATGCGCCGCAGCGGCCGGCGATAATCCAAACTGATCCTGAAACAGAAAGCCCAGGGTTTGCTGAATCAGCGCAAAGCTCATAAACAGCATCACCCCGGTGAGCAGCAGATCCCGCAATCGCGGGTCCGCATAGGCACCCAATCCGCTACGCAGCACCCTGGCCAGTGATACGGTTCTCGCGGTGGGCTGATGGGGCGAGGCAGGCAGCCACAATGCGGTGGCCAGTGCCATCAACGCCGTCAGGGCGGCCACGCCATAGAGCGGGAAAACCAGCCCCACCGCTGCCAGCAGGCCACCGGACACGGGGCCGATAACCGTGCCCAGGTTGTTGGCCGCACCGATACGGCCCATGCCCTGGGTGCGCTGCTCCGGGGTGGTTATATCCGCAGTGTAAGCGGCGGCAGCCGCCGGTGTAGCGGCCATGATTGCTGCCTGCAGCATTCGGCTTAACACCAGCCCGGCCACCAATAGGCCGCCTGCCAGGCCACCGTGCAGGCCGATATCAAACACCAGCGCAAACATCAGTGTGCCCAGGGAATAGCCACTGAGCCCGATCACCAGCACCCGCTTTCGCCCCAGGGATTCGCTGAGGGTGCCCCACACCGGGCTGGCCAGCGCAAAAACCAGTGAGGAACAACTGATAATCAGCCCCACCTGCATTTCCGCCAGGCCCGTGGCCCGCCCCAGAGAGGGCAGCAGCGTGAATACCAGGGTCTGGCCCAGGGCCGTCACGGCCACAGCCGTCAGCAGGATTGTGTGGCTGAGGGTCCCCGGGTTAGGGTTTGTCGCCGCAGAGGAAGCATTCAATGATGACATATCCCGCCCCGAGCCTGGCTGAATGGCTGGCAGATCGCCCCTTCACCCTGGCCATGTCGTCCGGTTTTTTTGGTTTTTTTGCCCATTTTGGTGTCGTCAAAGCCCTGAAAGAACATGATTTGGCGCCAGCCCGCTACTGCGGTTCCAGTGCCGGAGCCCTGGTGTCAGCCTGCATGGCCGGTCAGGCATGCCCGGAAAAAATGGAACTCACCCTGACAGGTCTGTGCCGGGAGCATTTCTGGGACCCTGCCCCCGGGCTGGGACTGCTTGCCGGTAAACGTTTCCGCAGTTTGCTGCGGGAGATGCTGACGCAGACCGATCTGGCAGACAGTCCCACCCCGGTAGCCCTGTCTGCCTGGCATGCGGGTACCCGCCGCACGCGGGTGCTGAATGCGGGAGATCCCATCGAGGCCGTTTATGCGTCTTGCGCCGTGCCGTTCCTGTTTCAACCGGCACGCATTGACGGTGACTACTATTGGGACGGCGGCATTGCTGACCGACATGGCCTGGCCAGCACCTGGCCCGGCGAGCGCGTACTCTATCACCATCTGCAATCCCGATCCCCGTGGCGCCGGGCCAATAGCCCTGCCTTGAAGGCCCCTTTGCGCCCCAACCTGATCACCCTGGCCATTGACGGCCTGGCCCGCAGCGGTCCGGGGAAGCTGGAACAGGGGCCCGTGGCGTTACAGCAGGCCTATAAAGCGACCTCTCAGGCGCTGGCCAAACCGGTTCGGCAGGGAATGGTCAACGTCGAGAGCGTGTAATGAAACCTAGGGTGCACTGAGCCTAAGCGAAGCGCTAGATCAGTGCAGTTCGCTTAGGCTTAGTGCACCCTACCTGTCTATGGGCTTTGTAAGAGCCTACAGAAACAGCCCTCAGGAGACTTGGTCGTAGAGAGGTTTCGACAGCTCTGCCCAATCCACTTCGCCGTCATCCACCAGGTTTTCGAACTGCAGGATGCCAAGCTCTTCGAAACGGGGACGCACTGACTCGGTGAGCAGGCCGATACGTTTCAGGTTGGGCATGATGCGGGTGAAGAGCAGATTGCGGAACTGGGCCATGATGGTGGAAGACAGCACCTGCTCACGGGCCTCTTCCACATCCCAGCCAAAGTGCTCAAAGACCTCGGTGCTGATCAGCCGTTCGCGCATGACCACGCAGGCTTCAAACGCGAAGTGGGCGCGCTCTTCCCTCTCTTCTTCAGAAAGAGTCTCAACAAAATCTTCCAAGTAATTGACGCCAAAGGTAACGTGGCGCGCCTCATCACGAATCACCAGGTGGATAATCTGCTTGAGAAGCGGGTCATGGGCGGTCAGTTTGAGGGTATTGAAGGCCGCCAGAGCCAGGCCCTCAATGATGATCTGCATGCCGATGAATTTCAGGTCCCAGCGCGGATCGGAAAGGATCTTGTCGAGCAGTGCCTTCAGGTTGGGGTTCACCGGATACAGGATGCCGATTTTTTCCTGCAGGTACCGGGTGAACACTTCGACGTGCCGGGCCTCGTCAAAAGTCTGACTCGCCGCATAGAGCTTGGCATCGTAGGACGGCGCGCAACTGGCTAATTGCGATGCCACCAGCAGTGCGCCCTGCTCCCCGTGCATGAACTGAGCCAGCATCCAGGCCAGGTTGTGCCAGCCAAAACGCAGTTTCTCGTCATCGCTCAGTGCCTCGAACGTAGGCCAGCCGTTGAACGGATTAAAGGCCTGATCGAGAGGAACCTCGCTCCTGGGGAAGGTCTGGGTCCAGTCCAGATCCATGTCTGCATTCCAGTTCAGCTCCTTGCCAAGGCGATACAACTTGCGGATACGGCCATCGGCACTGGAATAGTCCCAGTTATAGTGACCGGTGAGCGGGGTCTGGAAGATTTCCACCACATCCTGCACATGGCCCGGTGTCAGCTTGTCTTCGATATCCTCGGAGCCGGGGCCGTCCCAGTTGTCGTAGATGCTCACGGAAGTTGGTGGCGAGGTGACATTGGTTATTTTCATGGATACACCCTTTTTAGCGTTGTAGCGCACACCCCGGAACGCAACGGTGCGCTCCGAACAGGTTCACTTAAACGCTAGGCGGAAGTGTTTGCCGGGACAATGTCGCGTTATGACAATCGGGTTGCGGGCTGGCGCAAAATCACAATCGCGGTACGGACCAAGGAAGACTAACGGGGGCAAGCAGCGTGAGGATGCATCCGGTACCAGAACATGGATAACGGACAGGCGAGTCGTGTTAATTACGGAGCCAAGCGCCGCGCCCAACCTCAGGGCGCGGTCTCTTGGATGAAGAAGCAGGCCTCGATCCGTCGGGATCAGCCCGCATCATCGGACAGCAGGAAATGCGCCCGGGCAATGGTGATCGGTTCTTGGCGGTTTTTTTGCCAGGCGCTGATATGCACATTGGCTATCCGTCGGCCCAGTCGCGTGACGCTGCATTCCGCATAGGTGTCACGGAAAAGCCCGGCTCGCAGGTAATCGATGGTGAAATCGATGGTCTTGGGGACCCGTGGCTCCCCCATTTGCAACAGGATAAAGATAATCGCTGCCTGCTCCATGAAGCCTGCCACGGCCCCGCCATGCAAGGCTGGCAGAGTCGGATTACCCACCACATTGTCATGCTTGGGCAACACAAAGGTCAGCTCGTCCCCTTGTGCCACCACCTGGATACCCAGAAAGCGGGCATAGGGCACCCGGTCAATCAGGCTCTGGTAGTCCGCCTCGCCGGCTCGGCATTCTTCAATCAGGGTCTTCAGTGCTTTCATTGCCCCACCACCTTGCCAGCAGTTTCAATTTTCAGTCGGGTGTAGGTTGCCAGCCCGGTTGCGATGGGCTCGTCCTCGCTGCCCTCTTCCCAGGTAGTGATACGGACAAAGGCCACATGATTGGTGAGCCGGTAACAGGTGGCTTCGCAAACCACCGCAGCACCCTTGGCCGGTCCACGAAGGTGGTCGACGCGAAAGTCGATGGTGGGGGTGATTTCGAACGTGGGAAAGGTGCGACAGGTCACTGCCATACCGCCAGCATGGTCCATCATGGCGAAGATGGCGCCACCATGCATGACGCCGGTTTCCGGGTTACCCACCAGATCCTCTCGCCAGGGAACCCTTACCCTGACAGCGTGTTCTTCTGCGCTGAGGACTTCCAGTCCCAGTACCACCGAGTGTCTCACCGACTCCAGAAAACGGTTACAGACATCCAGGCGGGTGTAAGGTAATGATGAGTTTGTCACGACGGCCAATGCCTCCTGTGCGTCGGGCGCGATAGATTAACGAGTCGACATTAATCTGCAAAGTGTTACTTTTTCACCATGGTAATACGTTGCCCTGCCGCTAGCATTTCATCCCCCCTGATTGTCGGAGGCCACCCATGGCGACGTCATCCCGTTTGAAAACCAGTCTGCGTGCCGTTGGGCATATCGTCGAGCGTCGGCGGCATCCGCAACGGTTTATCCAGATCGACAAATGCCCCTGGGATGAAATCTACCGGGACGGCATCATGGCCGTTCGCCATTATAGCCTGCCACCCATGAGCGAAATCCCGGTCAACGACGAGATGATGCCGGTGACGCGCAACAAATACCGTACGCCCCTGATTCTGGTGCCGGCACTGGGCATCCATTGCTGGACCTACGATCTGATGCCGAACCGCTCCATGGTCCGCTATCTGATGGCCCGGGGCTATGACATCTATCTGGTGGACTGGGGCAAACCCTCCCAGGCAGAGCGAAGTCTGGACCTGGATACTTATGTAAACCGCTGGCTGCCGGCTGCAGTAGATACAGTCAAGACGCACTCCGGGCAGGACCAGGTCAATCTGCTGGGCTACTGCATGGGCGGTCTGCTCTGCATGATGTACCTGGGAGGCCACCCGGATGCGCCGGTACGCAGCCTGATCACCATTGCCAGCCCGGTGAATTTCCACAAAAGCGGTCCCTTCGGCAAGGCCCTGGGCCTGGCCTCCATTCCCGCAATGCAGATCCATGAATGGTTCAAAGTGCGTCTTGAGCCCCTGGACGACAAGTTATTCCACATTCCGGCAGGGCTACTGACCTTCGGTTTCAAAATGACTAACCCACCGGGGGTGGTACAGGCTTACCTGGATCTGGTGAAGAACATCGCCGACCGGGAATATGTCACTGAGTACATGACCATGGGCCAATGGTTCAACGATATGGTGGATTACCCGGGTGCGGTGGTGCGAGAGGTGATTGAGAAGATGATTCTGGCCAACAGCCTGGCCAAGGGAAAAATCCGCATCGGTGAGCGCAGCGTGGATTTCTCCGCGATTCATCAGGATTTGTTGGCCTTTGCCGGCACCACCGACAATATCGTCAGCCTTCGCGCGGCCAGGGAAGTGCTACGGCTGGTAGGCAGTCAGGAAAAGCGTTTCGAGGAAGTCCCAGGCGGGCATGCCGGCGTATTCTCCGGCTCCAAGGCGCCCAGCCATGCCTGGCGTATCAGCGCAGACTGGCTGGCTACCCGCTCGGACTGATCGGAAAGGGAGGAGACGTCCTATACTTTCTCCGTCCCCGTATCTGAATACTTATTCACGGTGCCACCAGCTCCTCTACCCGCTCGGCAACCTGGCTGGCATAACGGTAAAAGAGGTATGGCACCTTGTTGGCATCGTTTTCGTTCATGCGCGGGATGGTGTTGCGAACAAAAACCCAGCGCTGCTCTACAAAAGCCAACACTTCACTCGCTTGTGCATCGTCAGCATAGCGGCCCTTGAGAGTGGTCAGCTGATCATCAATACCTTTTGCTTCAATGGCAAAATCCATTGGCGGCAATCCGGTGCCGGTTGGCAGGCCAGCTGAGGGGAAGGCAGCCAACGCCAGATATTCACTGGCCAGCCGCTGCATGGATACCGACAAATCCGCAACATCCAGATACTTGTCTTTGCTGCCAGCTTCGGCCTGCTCTGCCAGCTCAGCCACCGCAAGAGTGGTAGTGTTCATCTCGCTCATGGCACCGTAATCCGCATAGCCCAGCGAAGCGAGCGGGTTATCCAGAGCGCGCCGGGACAGTTCATTCCAGGCTTGGCCAAAAGCGCTCGCCTGTGAAACCTCACTACCCTCAGCCTGCCCTTTAAGCTCAGCCACCCGCCGCTCTCCGCCTTCGAGCAATTGCCGAAGCGCATCACGGTCTTCCGGATTGTCGCCACGAATTGAGAGCAGATGAAACCCCATCCTCGCGCGCCAGGCATCCGCCTCCATCATTGCAAGCTCCGTTGCAGAAAATGCTGCCTGCGCCCCGGAAGCAGCCATCATCAGCGCCCCGGCAAGCACCCACAATCCTTGTTTTTTCACCCTGATTTCCTCTTCTCCAACCCCACGAAAAACCCCCGCCGTCAGCGGGGGCCTTGATGTATACCAATACTGGCCGTTCCGGCTATTCAACGGGCCCGAAAGTCGGCTTGGCCATATCTGTTGATGCCAGGCTGATGGCCTGTTCCAATGTATCTACCATCTGTCTGGTATAGCGGTAAATCAGAAACGGCACCGCATTTTCATAAAATTTCACCATGGACTGGCGAATGAACTTCCACTTGACGGCCACCTGATCCAGGGCCCGGGTCATGGCTTCATCACCAGCGTACTGCTTCTGCGCCGCTTTGAGCATTTTCTCGAATTGTGGCACAGCATTCTTGAAATCCAGCCTGCCTTCATCAGAACCCGCAGCCATACCGCCGGCCGGATCTGCAGCCACATTCAAGTATTCGGAGGTCATCCGCTGGAGGTAAGCTGATAACTCTCGAATTTCGTCATAATTGCCGCTACTGGCATTTTCGAACGCATCCATCTTTTCTGACATGATGGCGGGAAGCTCGTTGACGTCCTTGATAACGTAGGCATTGGTGTACCCTTGCTCCGCCATGGTGTTGCCCTTGGCAGCATCCATGTAAAGCAACCAGTCCTTCTCCAGGTCAGCCACAAACTGACGTTCGTCACTGCCTTCGGCATTACTTTTCAATTCAGAAAGGGCCTGGCTGGCTCGAGATATAGTGCGATTGAGATCAGACGCGTAGGTGTCGCTGCCTGTCATCACAGTAAGCATATGAAAATTTGTGCGAACCTTCCACAGAGACAATTCAAACTCTTCAAGATCCGCATTGGTAATGGCTGCCACCCCCTGCGCTGGCAGCAAGGCGATAGCCAGAAGGCTCCCCAGCAGACGCTTGCCCATAACTACTCCCTTTTCCTGATCGCTAATTGTTGTTGTGCATTGCTTGTTCTTGCTCTGATCACGCCGGCCCAGGGCAGGCACTCACTCAATAAGAGTAAACACTATCACAGAATCCGTAAGAGAGAGGAACCCGGCATTGATATCAGAATGGTTGCCGTTATCCTGAGATGCACTACGGGTAGCAGGCAAGCCCAAAATGGCGATCGGGTTAATGCTCTCTTCTGGCACAACAGGCCTTTCGAAGCCGAAAACGCCAGCACTCGCTCCCCTACCCTATGGCTACTCCGGATCTTCCTGCCGGTCACGCCACCTCTGGTAACGCTCAATATCCTGCCGGGAAAATTGCCAGGCCTTGGCCAGCACTCCCATATCATCCAGCAAGCCCAGTCCGATAATCGGATCGGGAATAGCATCCAGTGGCATCAGAAAATACACCAGCGCTCCGGTGATGGTCAGCAGGGTTGCCCAAGGCACCTGGCGGTAGCGTCCCGTCGTCCAGTCCAGCAGCATCCTGGCCAGCATTTTGAGCTGCTCCGCCGCTTCGCCAAGCCGTTGCTGGAGCTGGTCAGAGCGATTGAAAACCGCCCTGGCAAGCCAGCGACTGGCCGTTGCCGAGCGCAAGATGCGTTCGGCACGGCCGGAGGCCTGCTTAAGGAACGGATTAGCGGCCATGGAGTTCGTGGAACAGGGCCCGATATTCCTCAGTCAGCTTGTGCTTGGGTTGCAAGTTGACGAGCGGCGTGGCCTGCTCATGGGACTCGCGCATCACCACACTGGCAGACAGCTTGCTGTTCAACATTGGCAACCCCTCTTCTACAAGCGACGCTACCAGCTCCTGGGGCAACCGGGCGCGGGGCTGGAACTGGTTGACCACAATGCCTTCCACCTGCAACTCGTCGTTGTGATCCTCACGGGCTTCCTGAATGTTCTCCAGAAGGGTGTACAGAGCCTTGCGCGAAAAGGCATCACAATCGAAGGGGATCAATACCCGGTCGGCAGCAATGAGCGCAGACAGGGTATAAAAATTATAGGCAGGCGGGGTATCCACAAAGATGGTATCGAAATCCTTGGCCAGGCTTTTCAGCAGGCCGCGCAGCTTGTAGATCTTGTGCTTGGATTCCAGCATGTGCTCAATTTCGCCCAGCTCGCCATCCGAAGGCAACACAAAGAGGTTCTGGAAAGGGGTGGCATGCACGTATTCACGGGCATCCTTCTCTTTCAACCGAAACGACAACGTCTGGGCAAAGAAGGTACCGATATTGGGCTTCGGGCCCTCCCCATTGCTGTAGGCCGTCATCCCAAGCAGGTATTGGCTGGCGTTGCACTGCGGATCCAGATCCACTACCAGGGTACGATTTCCTTCGGCAGCACTGATGGCAGCCAGGTTTACCGTGATACTGGACTTCCCCACTCCCCCCTTCTGGTTAAACACCACACGACGCATTCCTTGTTCTCCTTAGTACAGCAGGCTTGCGGACTGTCTGCAGGCCATGGCTTGTTGAGCACTCGCAACTATTGGCAGTCACACTCAACCCCGGCCGAACTGGCTCACTGGAAGACATAACCGACCAAGCCCGGCCTGCACGCAGTTTTTGTTTGTTGCCGAATCATACACAGGCCTTGGTGGCTCTCCCAGTGCCCACCGCCCCTCTTTTTCTGTCCACAGTTTCTGTGGATAACCGGGTGCATAACCCCTGAGTGACGGGCCCCAGCCTCGCCGGGATGCCAGTCAGGCCGGTTACGGTCAAAAAAACAGCACAACACCGGCAAATAGACAATATCTGAGCCGCTCAGCTGACAGGGAAATGCCATAACGAAATCTGTTTAGTGTTGTTGAGCTGAGTGCACTATCCAGCTAAAAGTAGACGTACTGTTTATCAGGAGAGATCCATGTCACAACCGTTTTGTTCGTTGCCCGCCCAGAGTCAACTTCGGGCCGTTCCCGGCGACAAGGGGCTACCGCTGATTGGCCATACCCTCTCCTTCATGCGCGATCCGATCGGCTTGATGCGAAAGCGCTATGATCAATACGGCCCGGTTTCGTGGACCAGCGTATTCGGCCTGAAAATGGTGCAGATGCTGGGCCCGGACGCCAATCAGTTCGTTATGCTCAACCGTGGTGATTTGTTTTCCAATCACCAGGGATGGGACTATTTCATCGGCCGTTTTTTTCATCGTGGCATCATGCTGCTGGATTTCGAGGAGCATCGCTGGCATCGCAAGATCATGCAGCAGGCTTTCAATCGGGATGTGTTGAAGGGTTACCTGGACAGGATGGGGCCACACATCACCTCGGGCATTGCTCCCTGGAAAGAAATTGCCGACTTCCATGTACTCAGTGCGGTAAAACAGCTGACCCTGGATCTGGCCACCGATGTGTTTATGGGGTACGAACTGGGTCCGGAAGCTGATGACATCAATCGGGCCTTTGTTGATACCGTTCGCGCTGGCACGGCCATCGTGCGCACCAGTGTTCCTGGCCTGCGCTGGTCAAAAGGTCTCAAGGGGCGCAAGGTGCTGGAAGCTTTCTTCCGCAAGGAAATTGCCGCCAAACGCCAAAGCCGCGATTCCGATCTGTTCAGCGTGCTATGCCATGCAGAAACGGAAGACGGAGAACAATTCAGTGATGACGATGTGGTCAATCACATGATTTTCCTGATGATGGCAGCCCACGATACCTCCACCATCACACTCTCCACCCTTTTCTATTACCTGGCCAAAAACCCACAATGGCAGGAACGACTGCGTGAAGAAAGCCAAGCACTGGGCAAAGCCAGTCTGGACTATGACGACCTTCCCAGGCTGGAAGGCATTGGCATGGCCATGAAGGAAGCCCTGCGGCTATGTGCGCCGGTGCCTTCACTGCCACGCAAGACCGTCAAGGATGTGGAATACAACGGCTTTTTCATCCCCCGCGGCAGCTTCATCAATGTGGTGCCCTACTTCACCCACTATATGGAAGAGTACTGGCCGGAACCTGAAAAATTCGACCCGGAACGGTTCAGTGACGCCCGCCGGGAAGACAAGGTACACCCCTATGCATGGGTACCCTTCGGTGGCGGCGCGCATAAATGCATCGGCCTCCATTTTGCGGAGATGCAGGTGAAGGCAATTCTGCATCAGGTGCTGCTAAATTATCGCTGGAGCGTACCGCAGGATTACGAAATGCCAGTGGATACCACCAGCCTGCCGGTGCCCGGGGATGGCTTGCCGGTCAAGCTGGAGAAAATCTGACACCCTGTCTACCAGCGTGACTCTTGCACATTGATTCGCTGTAGGAGGCTGCTTGCAGGCGAACCGGGTTGGCCGCAAAGCCCATGTTCGCTTGCAAGCGAGCTCTTACGGTAAGGCCAAACAATATTGCTGCTCAGGCGGTGATTTTTTCTCCCTGGCGCATCGTCACCAGTTCTTCCGCCGCCGTCGGGTGAATGCCCACGGTGGCGTCGAAGTCTGCCTTGGTGGCGCCCATCTTGATGGCTACCGCAAAGCCCTGGGTGATTTCCGCCGCATCCTCACCGGCCATATGCAGACCAAGCACCTTGTCGGTTTTATCATCCACAATCAGCTTTATCAGGCTGCGCTCCTGCTTGTCGCCCAAGGTATAACGCATGGGCCGGAAGCTACTTTTGTAGACCCGAATCGCAGGAGTCTGCTGCAGCGCCTCTTCCTGGCTGAGCCCGACGGTCCCGATGTTCGGATGGCTGAAAACAGCAGTGGCGATATTGCCATAATCCATTTCGGCCTTCGGCTTGCTCTCGCCGAACAGCTTCGCGGCCAGCCACATACCCTCCGCCAAGGCGACAGGAGTCAGCTGGACACGATCGATGACATCGCCCAGCGCGTAAAGCCCCTGGATTGAGGTGGCAAAACCCGCATCGACCTTGATCGCCCCGTTGCCCGTCAGTGCTGGCGCCGCCCCTTCAGCAAACAACCCATCCAGCTTAGGCACACGGCCGGTGGCGTAAAACACCTCGTCAAAGGTTTGCTGACTACCGTCCTGATAAGTGAGTTGCTTGCCACCACCGGCAATCTCCAGGCGGGTAACATCACTGTTGAACTTGAGATCTACCCCCTGTCCGCGCATCTGCTCTGCGACGAATTGACGAATATCGTTGTCAAACCCGCGCAGGAGGAGGTTTCCACGGTATATTTGTGTGACCTGGCAGCCAAGGCCATGCAGAATGCCAGCGAATTCGGTGGCAATATAGCCACCACCCACCACAGCCACTCGTTCGGGGAGTGCCTCCAGGTAGAACAGATCATCAGAAATCCGCGCCAACTCACAGCCGGCAAATTCCGGCACGAAGGGTTTGCCGCCAGTGGCTATGAGGATATGGGCAGCACTCAGTTCCTGGTCGTTTACAGCAACCCGTCCCTGGCCCAACACTTTGCCATGCCCCTCAAAAACAGTGACACCAGCCTGGTCAAGAATGCGCTGGTAAATGCCATTCAAACGATGGATTTCACGGCTTTTATTATCCCGCAAGGTAGCCCAGTCGAAGGACCAACCCTGTACGGAAAAGCCGAAATCTTCTGCCAGAGCAAATTCCTGGGGAAAATGGGAGCCGTAGGAGAACAGCTTCTTGGGGACACAGCCCACATTCACGCAAGTACCACCAAAAAATCTTTCCTCAATGATAGCCACCCGGGCACCATGGCTTGCCGCCATACGAGCCGCACGGACACCGCCTGAACCGGCACCGATCACGACCAGATCAAATTCTGTTGTCACTGCTGTCTCCTGCTAGGTTTGCCCCTATTGTGCGCAGGGCGGGAGGATTAACAAGGTTGCGTCGTTGATACGCTCCATAGCCAGTAGCAATGGGCTTACGCCATTCCATCAAGACACCGGAATACCTACCTGGCCTCTTGGGCCACGGGGCATGTAATAGTATGATGTCAATCCGCTGTATAGCCACGCTCAGCGGGTCACACCGACAACTCGTCGATAATGACTAATAACAATCATGGGCGACGCTATCATGGGGGTAACGTCCGCCAGAAAAGCTGATACCGGGCAAGTATTGCTCCCCGGGCAGACTTTTCCTTAAAACAACAATGCGCAGAAAAAACAGCGCACCGAACGGGGAACGGGAATCCAATGCGACTGACCGGGCTGCTGACTCTGCTAATGAGCGGCATGATCAGTTTTTCAGACACTGTCGGGGCCAGTGATATTTACAAATATCGCGCCGCGGACGGCACTATTCTGTTCACGGATCAGCCCCAGGATCGAGTCGGCAACGATCACACCCTGCTATCCATACGCAAGGGCTGGAGCTATCAACCACGAGCCCTGAGCGATATGGAGCGTGATCGCTACGATAACCTGATTACCTTTGCCGCTGGACAGCACCGCGTAGATCCAGCTCTGGTCAAGGCGGTCATCCATGCCGAGTCCCTCTTCAACCCTAAGGCCGTATCCCGTGTTGGCGCCCAGGGCCTGATGCAGCTGATGCCGGAAACCGCTGCCTATCTGAAGGTCAGCAACCCGTTCGATGCCCGAGAAAATATCCTCGGAGGCACCCGCTTCCTGGCATACCTAAAAGGCAAATTTTCCACTCTGGACCATATCCTCGCAGCCTATAATGCTGGTGAGGGCAACGTGCGCCGTTACGGCGGCATTCCGCCCTTCAAGGAAACCCAGGCCTACGTTCGCAAGGTCAAACAGCTGCGCGATCGTTACAGCACCCACTTTGTTGCCGATCTTGGCGAAGAAAAGGTGGTCTACGCCTCTCCCATCCGCCGATAGCCCGCTGCCCTCCCGCTTTTGCAGGAGCTTGCCTGCAAGCGAACCGGTATCGAGATTCGTTTGCAGGCAAGCGACTGCAAAAGATGGATCAGTATTTTTCAGTGAATTCTGTGTTCTCTGTGATGAAAACCGAATGTGCTACGGAGAAAGATCCACGCCCAACCAGGGGCCGTCGTAGTCGACCCGGTACTGCTCGAGCTGGTAGCTAGCGCTGAGGCAGCGACCGGTTCGCAGTGAAAACGTCAGCCCATGCCCCGGGCAACGCAACTCACCATGACTGATGGTGCAACGATCCAGTGGAAAATCCGCATGAGGGCAACGTCGTTGCATTAGCCGGGTTTCCCCCTCTTCATGAATCAACAACAGCTCAAGCCGTCCGACTTTCACAGGCAGCCGTAATCCATCATATAAATCCAGCGTTCTGATCAGGCGATGAAACATGGCTTACCTTCACTCAACTGTTGGAAATACAACACGTTAGCCTCATATCCTGGTCGCTTCCGGCTGAATACCAACTTTCTGGAGCGGAGGGATGAGGGCAAAACGTTACCGTCCAGCCACAACGTAAAAAGCCCGCAATAGCGGGCTTTTTACTGTGCTGAGAAGCACCTTGCAGGTCAAGCTGGCAAATCAGTTGCCATGCTTCTCTGCCAGGTAAAACCAGGTATCCAGTACGGAATCCGGGTTCAGGGACACGGAAGAGATCCCCTGCTCCATCAGCCACTTGGCCAGGTCAGGATGGTCAGACGGGCCCTGGCCGCAGATGCCAATGTACTTGCCTTGAGCATTACAGGCATCGATGGCCATCTTGAGCAACTTCTTGACCGCCGGATCACGCTCATCAAACAGATGGCTGACGATACCGGAATCCCGGTCCAGGCCCAGAGTCAGCTGAGTCAGATCGTTGGAGCCGATGGAGAAGCCGTCAAAGTGCTGCAGGAACTCGTCGGCAAGCAGCGCGTTGGTGGGCAGTTCGCACATCATGATGACACGCAGACCATTCTCGCCACGCTTCAGGCCGTTCTTGGCCAACAGATCAACCGCCTGCTCCGCTTCGCCCACTGTCCGCACGAAGGGCACCATGATTTCCACATTGGTGAAGCCCATTACGTCACGCACTTTCTTCAGGGCACGACATTCCAGCTCGAAGCAGTCACGGAAGTTTTCGCTGATGTAACGGCTGGCACCCCGGAAGCCCAGCATGGGGTTCTCTTCTTCTGGCTCGTACAGCTTGCCGCCGATCAGGTTGGCATACTCGTTGGACTTGAAGTCGGACAGGCGAACGATGACCTTTTCCGGATGGAAAGCGGCGGCCAGGGTCGAGATACCCTCAACCAGCTTCTCCACGTAGAAATCCACCGGATTGCCGTAACCGGCAGTGCGCTTGTCCACGTTCTGCTTCACGTCCTTGGGCAAGGTGTCGTAGTTCAGCAGCGCTTTCGGGTGCACACCGATCATGCGGTTGATGATGAATTCCAGGCGGGCCAGGCCCACGCCCTGGTTTGGCAAGCCAGCGAAATCAAAGGCACGATCCGGGTTACCCACGTTCATCATAATCTTGAACGGCAGCTTGGGCATGGATTCGATGGAGTTGCGCTGAATGTCGAATTCCAGCTGGCCTTCGTAGATCTTGCCGGTATCCCCTTCGGCACAGGAAGCAGTCACTTCCTGACCGTCCTTGAGAACGTCAGTGGCATCGCCACAGCCCACAATGGCAGGCACACCCAGTTCACGGGCGATGATCGCCGCATGGCAGGTACGACCACCACGGTTGGTGATAATGGCCGCTGCACGCTTCATGACCGGCTCCCAGTCCGGGTCAGTCATGTCGGTGACCAGCACATCGCCGGGCTGGACCTTGTCCATTTCCTTGATGTTGGTGACGATCCGCACCTTGCCGGCACCGATACGCTGGCCAATGGAGCGGCCTTCAACCAGCACCTTGCCAGTCTGCTTGAGCAGGTAGCGCTCCATCACATTCACATCGGAGCGGCTCTTCACGGTTTCCGGACGAGCCTGAACGATGTAAAGCTTGCCGTCGTCACCGTCCAGCGCCCACTCAATATCCATGGGCATGCCGTAATGTTTTTCGATCTCGATGGCCTGGCGGGACAGGTTTTCGATCTGTTCGTCATTCAGGCAGTAGACCATGCGCTCGGCATTATCCACTTCCACAATCTTCACGGACTTGCCAGCAGAGGCTTCAGCCCCGTAAATCATCTTCTGCATCTTGCTGCCCAGATTCCGGCGCAGGATGGCAGGTTTTTTGTTCAACAGGGTCTTCTTGTGAACATAGAACTCATCCGGGTTTACCGCACCCTGTACCACCATTTCACCCAGACCGTAAGAGGCAGTAATAAAGACCACATCCCGGAAGCCAGATTCGGTGTCCATGGAGAACATCACGCCGGCGGCGCCCGTTTCGGACCGCACCATGCGCTGCACGCCAGCGGACAGCGCCACCAGCTTGTGATCAAACCCCTGGTGAACGCGATAGCTGATGGCGCGATCATTGAACAGTGAGGCAAATACTTCCTTCACCGCGATCATGACACTGTCGATGCCACGGATGTTCAGGAAGGTTTCCTGCTGGCCAGCAAAGGAGGCATCCGGCAGGTCTTCTGCGGTCGCGGAGGAACGAACCGCCACCGGCAAATCAGCATTCCCTTCGCCGATCTTTTCATACGCTTCGCGGATGGCCGCATCCAGCGCTGGCTGGAAAGGCGCATCGACTACCCACTGGCGGATCTGCTCGCCAGTCTTGGCCAGAGCAACCACATCCTCAACATCCAGGGCGCTCAGGGCGTCATTGATTTTCTGGGTCAGATTGTTGTGCTCGAGGAACTCGCGAAAGGCTTCAGCGGTGGTGGCAAAACCGCCCGGAACGGAGACACCCGCTGCCGACAGATTGCTGATCATCTCACCGAGGGATGCATTCTTGCCGCCTACGCGCTCAACGTCATCTTTCCCCAGGTCCTGAAACCAGACTACATATTCCGCCAAGGTCGTCTCCTTTTTACGTATTACCGTTGATTACTGGCCTGAACCGGCTCTAATCGAGCCGACATTCTACTCAAAACCCGCACAGTTTGCCCGCCCCACGTCGTAATTTGGGTACGAGTTTGGTCAATCCCTGCATCTGAAGCCTGTCATACCCCTTTCCTGGGCACTATCCCCTTGAAAATGAAAGGGTAATTAACCTGCGAGCTTGCCCATGCGGCGCAGTTTAGAAGGATGTGAAGGCAGGGACAACGTTCAAGGTGGGATTTCCCGGATTTGAAACGCCAGCTAGCCGAAGATAGCACTGGCCCCAACTCCCTACGAGCTCTAGACTGTGATCATTGAAAACAATGACTTACACCCGGCCGTAGGGGTGACGCTTGAGACGCGAATGACTGGAGCCACGTCTTCGCAAGTAGATTTGCGGCTCAAGCGCCGCTCCTACAGCACATAAAACGGCTGAACCCAATGAAAAGAACCGCATTCTACCTCTCTGACGGAACCGGCATCACCGCTGAAACCCTCGGCCACAGCATGCTCAGTCAGTTCGGTGATATTGAATTTGTGCAGGTCACCCTGCCCTTCGTCCAGTCCGATGAGCAGACCCGCGAAGCGGTAGCCCGTATCAACAAGGCCTCACAAGAAGACGGCCAGAAACCCGTGGTCTTTTCCACCCTGGTAAACAACGACCACCGCTCCCTGCTACACGGCTGCGATGCCCTGGTACTGGACCTGTTCGGCGCCTTCCTCAACCCCCTGGAGGACGAACTGGGCGTACGCTCCAGCCACAAGATCAACCAAAGCCACGCCATCCGCGACGCGGAGTCCTATCGCATCCGTATCAATGCCGTGCATTTCGCCTTGGACAACGACGACGGCGCCCGTACCCGCCACTACGATCAGGCGGACGTAATCCTTATCGGTGTCTCCCGATCCGGCAAGACCCCCACCTGCCTCTACCTGGCGCTGCAGTTCGGCCTGTTCACCGCCAACTACCCGCTCACCGAGGACGACTTCGACGACCTGCGGTTACCCAAGCCGCTGGTCGAGCACAAACAAAAACTGTTCGGCCTCACCATCAACGCCGACCGCCTCAGCGCCATCCGCAGCGAACGCAAAGCCGGCAGTAAATATGCCTCCTTGAGGCAGTGTGATATGGAGTTAAGAGCCCTGGAGGCCATGTACAACAAGCACAACATTCCATACTTGGATGCCACAGAGTTGTCGATCGAGGAAATAAGTACGCGGGTGTTGGCGATGAAGGGGCTGGAACGGCGGCTGCAGTAGCTTGTGGCGGGAGGAAGCAAATCCCGGGTGTAGCCGACAGTCATAAAAGCGGACCTCCCCTTTCGACGGAAAAGGGGAGGTGTTAATCGGATCAGAGCAGACCGCAGTCGCACGCTACGGGCAAACCCCCGCCCCGCTTCCTTGGCGTTGATCAATCACTACAAACTCGTTCACCGGCAGGTCCTCACAGACCAGCTCGCTGCCATCAGGCCAGGTGACGCTGAGTCTTTGAATGCTGTCGGCGTAACCCAGACCAAAATGCATATCCGGAAGGTTCTGGCTATTGAAATTGGAATTGGCCTGGCTGACTCGCATCATGGTCTGTTGGCCGAACTGACGCCCCACATCCGCCGTGACATACACTTTTGCACCCAGCGCATCTGTGTTCGGAGATTCACCAACCAGTCGCACATTCAGGAAACGGCTACTATAGCCATTGCCCGTCTTGTTCTCAAAAAATTGCAGTCTGTTTGAATGATCAAAAACTGCGATATCCACATCGCCATCCCTGTCGTAATCAAAACAAGCAAGGCCTCTACCTTCAGAAGGAAGGGTCAACCCCCACTCTGCTGAGCGATCATCAAAACTGCCATTGCCATTGTTGATAAACAGCTTCGGGGGTTTCTGCTGAAACTCTGATTCAGTTATCTCATTCCAGCGAGCCCTCAGTGCCTCAAATTTATCTGTTTCACTTTCGGGCAGGCCTGCAATATCAGCTATGTAACCAAAACCATTAACGTGGAAAATATCGAGAAATCCATCATTGTTGAAATCGAAGGAACAGGCACCCCATCCCCAACCACCGTCACGCAAACCGGATTGCTCCGTTACGTCGGAAAAGGACATTGCTCCATCTGCGCTTTCATTTCTGTAAAGACGGTTTCCCGAGACGCCCCAGTTTGCTTCTGCTTCGCCGTCAGGGTCGAGAATAGATGTGACAAACCAATCAATTTTTCCGCGATTTTCAAAATCACCGGTTGTCGAACCCATGCCGTTTTCATCGGTAATCACATCTCGATCAGTAATATTGTTGAAGAAACGCCAATCAGTGTCAGCGACCTCATCAGAGGTAATATTTTCCAACACGCTGGATGTGCCAAAATCCGATGCAATAAGGATATCCTGGAATGAATCACCATTTAGGTCATGGAACAGTGGCGTAAAGTTGAATGATTGATCAACCGTCGATGTTGTCAGATTGATCTTATTATCAAAAGGCTCAAGAGTGGATCCATCCGTCATTTGCATAAAGGCCGGCGCCGCACCGGCAAGGCCCTGGCCGGGCCAATGGCCCATATAAAAGCCTGGATAATCGTGATTACCAACAAAGCCAAATGAAATACCGTAGACCGAACGGGACATGGGCAATGTGGCTAGATTTACATATTTACCGTCCTCGTTTATCGCAAAAACCGGTGTTGCGGCGCCCTCTTCCCACATATTCCCGAACAGTAATTCACGATTATAATCACCGTTCAAATCTGCATAAGCAGACCCGGTAAAACGCGCATGAGGAAGCGGCTCTTTAAAAAGCTCCGATTGTGAAAAAGACTCGCCCGCCTCGTTCGTATAAAAGACAACCCCCGAGACGTCACCCCCAGAAAAGATCAGGT
>Ga0114904_1000106_pt1 | contig 48747 bp, 42 predicted proteins | sample MalvirDeepMed_s6_FD_83498 | JGI IMG/M metagenome (GOLD analysis project Ga0114904, IMG submission 83498) | Marine viral communities from the Global Malaspina Expedition - Malaspina viral metaG DeepMed_s6 | ecosystem: Environmental > Aquatic > Marine > Oceanic | place: Mediterranean Sea... | reverse complement strand
CTGTTGTTCCTGAATCGGCGTCAGCGTGGAGCGTGCTTGTAAGAGATCTCTTACAAAGCTGTAGGAAAAAGCAGTCTCTTTCTGCTGATTTTGCCTACTTTTAAGCTATGAGATAATTGTAACTTATTGATTTAAAGTTATTTTATTTTTGCCGGGTGATTTTCAGGCAGAGTTTTAATATTTATTTTACCCAAACGGCCGAGAGCCGTTGATATAGTGGATTCGTGTTCAGGGATATGGGCACAGGGATAAGCAAGGACAGCACACAAGGATGTTGCGGTGAGCGCAAAAGGGTCAGGATGACTCGACGCAAAAAAGGGCGGCAGGATGCCGCCCTTTTTCTTTGTCTGCGAAAAGGTAATGCTTGGGTCGCAGGCGCTTACCGGGTCCGCCGGGAAGGCCTTAGCCTTCCCACTCGCGAACCAGCTTCTCGCGTTTGTTGGGCACACCGTCCCACTCTTCCGCATCGTCAGGCGCATCTTTCATTTCGGTAATATTCGGCCACTTCTCGGCCAGGTCCGCATTGATCTCCAGGAATTCCTGCTCCCCTTCGGGCAGCTCATCCTCGGAGAAAATGGCGTTAACCGGACACTCCGGCTCACACAGTGCACAGTCGATGCACTCGTCCGGATGAATTACCAGGAAGTTGGGGCCTTCGTAGAAACAGTCTACCGGGCATACTTCTACACAATCGGTGTGCTTGCAGTTAATGCAGTTCTCACCTACTACGAACGTCATAGCCTGTCCTCGCCAGGTGTCTTGATCTTGGTACAGCGCCAGACTGCCAATTATAGCAGCATCCGGTGCGGTCTCGCTTGGGGTGGCGCTAGTCTAGCGATATGGTCAAGGGCAGGCAAACAAAGCCTTGATATAAGGTAATAGCCCAGAGTGTTACCGGAGGACAACTGGGCGTCCCCATAGTCTGTAGGAGCGCCGCTTGAGGCGCGAACCGGCCTTTGTGCAGAGACTTGAGTCACGAGAAGCGAGTTGCGAAAAACCATGGACAGGCGCTGTGGTTTCCGTAACTCGCTTCTCATAACTGAATGGTTCGCGCCTCAAGCGGTGCTCCTACAAGGCCTAAAGCAGCCCTCTCAGCTTATACAGTGCTTCCAGCGCCTGCTTCGGCGTCAGATCATCCGGATCCAGTTCCTTGAGGGCATGCTCCACGGCACTGGGCTCGGCGAACAGACTGGCCTGGGCGGGAGCCGGTGACGGTGTGGCGGCTGGCGGTGTTGAGCGATCAGCGGCTGCCAGCGGTTTGCCTGCCTCCAGCTCGCGCAGTTTTTCCCCGGCCTGCTGAATCACGCTTTGCGGCACCCCGGCCAGCTGTGCCACTTGGAGACCATAGCTGCGGCTGGCCGGGCCTTCCTGTACCCGGTGCAGGAACACGATGCGGTTGTCGTGTTCGCTGGCGGTGAGATGGGCGTTGTAGATGCCCGGCAACTGCGCGGGCAGCTGGGTCAGCTCGAAGTAGTGGGTGGCGAACAGGGTAAAGGCCTTGAGATTGCGGGCCAGATGTTCCGCCGCCGCCCAGGCCAGGCTCAGGCCATCGAAGGTGCTGGTGCCGCGGCCGATCTCGTCCATCAACACCAGACTCTGGGCGGTGGCGTTGTTGAGGATGTTGGCGGTTTCCGACATCTCCACCATGAAGGTGGAGCGGCCACCGGCCAGGTCATCAGACGAACCGATACGGGTAAAGATCCGGTCCAGATTGCCGATGCGGGCGCTGGCGGCAGGCACACAGCTGCCCAGGTGGGCGAGCAGGGCAATCAGCGCGGTCTGGCGCATGTAGGTGGATTTACCGCCCATGTTCGGGCCGGTGATGATCACCATGCGGCGGGCATCGTCCAGATGCAGGCTGTTGGGCACGAAGGCGTCATCCAGTACCTGCTCCACCACCGGGTGGCGGCCATCGACAATCTCGATGATGGCTTCCTCGTCCACCAGTTGCGGGCGTACCCAGTTCAATGCCTCGGCGCGTTCTGCCAGGGCGGCCAGCACATCCAGTTCGGCCACGGCAGCGGCGCAGCGTTGCAGGGGGTGCAGGTCGGCGGCCACTTTTTCCAGCAGCTCCTCATAGAGACGCTTTTCCAGGGTCAGCGCCTTGCTGGAGGCAGACAGGGCCTTGTCCTCGAATTCCTTCAGCTCCGGGGTAATAAAGCGCTCGGCATTCTTCAGGGTCTGGCGGCGCTGGTAATCCACCGGCGCATCATCGGCCTCCCGCCGGGACAACTCGATGTAATAGCCGTGGACCTTGTTGTACTTCACCCGCAGGGTGGAGAAGCCGGTGCGCTCACGCTCGCGGGTTTCAATGTCCACCAGCACCTGACCGGCGTTCTCGCTGATGGAGCGAAGCTCGTCCAGTTCCTCGCTGTATCCGGGGGCAATCACGCCGCCATCGCGGATCAGCATGGGCGGGTTCTTGATGACGGCCCGGCCGAGAAGGTCCACCTGTTCCGGGAACTGGCCGATGCGTTCGATCAGTTCATAGAAGGCATCGGAGGCGGGCAGAGTGCCGATCAGGGCGGGCATGGCCTTGAGGCTGGCATGCAGGCGAGTCAGATCCCGGGGCCGCGCCGAGCGCAGGGCCACCCGGCCGAGAATCCGTTCCATGTCGCCGATGTCGTTGAGCACATCGCGGGTGGACTCGAAACACCAGCCCTGGCGCAACGCGTCGATCTGGTCCTGGCGCTGATTGAGGGTGGTGCGGTTGCGTAGCGGCTGATGCACCCAGCGCTTCAACTGGCGGGCGCCCATGGCGGTCTTGGTGCTGTCCAGGACCCAGGCCAGGGTGTGCTGCTCCTGGCCATCCAGGGTTTCGGTCAATTCCAGATTCCGGCGGGTGGCGGCGTCCATGGCCACGGTGTCATCGAAGCTTTCCACCACCAGCCCGGTCACGTGGGGCAATTCACCGCGCTGGGTTTCCTTGGCATAACCGAGCAGCGCGCCCGCGGCGGCAATGGCCACCGGAGTCGGTTCGCCGAAGCCGGCCAGGTCCTGGACCTGGAACTGCTGACACAACTGGCGGCGGGCGGACTCCCCATCAAACTCCCAGTCCGGACGCTTGCGGCTGCCGGGCTTCTCGCCCCAGCGGCCGGGCAGAGACTTGTCTTCACTATAGAGCAGCTCCGCGGGTGACCAGCGCTCCAGCAGCGCCTGCAGCTGTTCGCTGCCTTCCACCTGGGTCACTACAAAGCGTCCGGCCGCCACATCCAGGCTGGCGCAGCCATACTGACCCTTGTCCTCATAGACGGCACAAAGCAGGTTGTCGCGGCGCTCTTCCAGCAGGGCCTCATCGCTGACCGTGCCCGGCGTGACAATGCGCACCACCTTGCGCTCCACCGGCCCCTTGGCCAGCGCCGGATCACCGATCTGCTCGGCAATGGCCACGGACTCCCCCAGCTTCACCAGCCTGGCCAAGTAGTTCTCTGCGGCATGGTAGGGAATCCCGGCCATGGGAATTGGCTTGCCGGCACTCTGGCCCCGCTGGGTCAGGGTAATGTCCAGCAACCGCGCGGCCTTCTGGGCATCGCCAAAGAACAACTCGTAGAAATCCCCCATGCGGTAGAACACCAGCTGATCCGGGTGCTCGGCCTTGATCGCCAGGTATTGCTGCATCATTGGCGTATGTTGGCTCAGGTCAGCGCTCACGCTTCCTCCAAGGAGATACTAAAAGTGAAAGCAGGCATGATATAGGGATTGGCAACAGGAATCATCGGGGCCAGGTTATGCGGTCATCGATTAAGTCGAGTGAGCGATGATTGTTCATCGAGTTTTGCTTGGATATTCGTGGTAAAAGTGATGTTTTCCCTGTGGAAAGGTCTCGCTGGTGCGAATTTATTGATGGTATTACCTGAAGAAACAGGGCGGTGAGCGTCTTGAATCGAAATTAGGAGGTTTTATGAAATGGAAAAATCTGTTTTTCGCATCGGCAATGATGCTGTTAATAGCAGGTTGTGGTCAGCAGACGCCAGAAAAGGAAGCAACAAAAACCTCTGCCTCTACGGTACCGGATCTGGGCTCTGAGAAGTTTTGGCAGCGTACGACGGATGGCAGCATCTTGGTAACGCCGGACAATTTCATTCGCGCTGAATCCGACCTGTATCTGGCTGGCCAAGTGGCGGATGGCGCCTTTGGGAAGTTTAAGCACACCAGGGATGTGGCACCGGTTGATAACCAGCTCGTTATTCGGCTGAACCGGGACACTATCTATTCGGCGGCCGTGTTTGATCTCGATGCCGGGCCGGTGACGGTGACGCTACCGGATTCCCAGGGGCGCTTCATGTCCATGCTGGTGATCAATCAGGACCACTATAACCCTCTGGTGGGCTACGAGGCTGGCGACTATGTTTTATCGCGAGAGCTGGTCGGAACCCGCTATGGCATGGTGGCTATCCGGACACTGGCTAACCCCAATAATGAAGCAGACATGAAAGCGGCAAGAGCGCTTCAGGATGCCATTGCTGTCAGTCAGCCCGGAGGCCCGGGAAAGTTTGATATTCCCTCATGGGATCAGGCCAGCCAGGCAAAAGTGCGAGCCGCCCTGCTGCAGCTGGCAGGATCCCTTCCGGATATGCGTTATTCCGCAGGCGCTGGTCCAGAGGACGTTGATGCGGTTCGTCGTCTGATTGCCTCAGCGGCAGGTTGGGGACTGAATCCTGACAAAGATGCCATTTATCTGAATGTGAACCCGGAACAGAATGACGGGAAAAGTGTTTACCAGCTCACGGTGAAAGAGGTGCCTGTGGAGGCCTTCTGGTCAATCAGCGTTTACAACCGTGAGGGTTATTACGAGCCCAATGATCAGAATGCCTACACCGTGAACAGTGTGACGGGAGTAAAGAATGATTCCGGTGAAATGGTTATCCAGTTTGGAGACTGTGGGGATGCGGTTCCCAATTGCCTTCCAGTGGTAGAAGGGTGGAATTATATGGTCCGCTTGTATCGGCCAGATGACAGTATTCTCAATGGGGAGTGGCAATTCCCGGAGGCGGTTCTGGTTGATTAGGGCCAGTAAGGATGATCCCGGCGTCTCATGTGAGGCGCCGGACATCGTTTAACCAGTTATGCGGGGAATCTTGAGTTCGGCCTTATCGGCTGTCAGCGCACCGTGCCGCACCTGCGAAGATTTCTGCAATATCTGGAAGACGGGTTGGCGGAACTTGAGTAATGCCAATGCCATCCAGAATCAGCGCCTCAGACACCGAGGCGCTGATTCTTTATGTCACGGCAGGTAGCCCTGGTTCTGGCCCTGGTTTACATCAATAGAACGCCCGTCACTCAGCATGAGTGTGGTTGCTCCGTCACTGATAAGGTCATATTCAAATCCCCCCTCCAGGCATGTTGCTGCGACATCAATGGTTCCCTGATGAAGGTTTTTCAGCGATCCGGTCAGACTGGCACTGGCGGCTTCCTCTCCCGTCTGCGTTAAAGTCCGGTGGCTGCCTACCCAGGGCAACACCTCCGTGCCTCCTTCTAGAACCGTTGTTTCCGCTTCGTATTTTTCAGCGCCACAGGCATGGGTTGTGAGATCGATTTGTACAGCTTCCTGACTTCGTTCCGATAACGCAGACAACCAGTAGGCATGATTGTGCTGGATATCATATTCGGGGTAGGCATTGGCCGGTTCGTAGCGGTAGGTCACCCTTGCCGGGTTCTCCCGTCGGGCCCGGTCAGTGATGTAACGAGCTTCTTTGCTCCACTGATCAATGAGGATATAAGTCAGGTGCTCTGCCACGGGGTGCAGATAGAATTGATAGGGCATCTCGCCCTCGAGTAACCGTTCCTCCAGGCCAAGGCTGGTTGTCACGTGCACGAGTTCATCCGCACCACTGTAGACATGGGCAAAGGGCACATGTTGCAGATTGCTGACGTAGTCGTACACATTGTCCACCGCTCCAATGGTCGAAGATTCCTGGATTTCGTGAACTGGAGACAGAGCTAGTGACAGTTGATCTTCAAGATTGAAAAAGTCGCCGAGGATGGGAATATCATTGACCAGACTGTCCAGAAGGCTTCCCGCTACAGGGATCTCGCCTTCGTTGATGAGTTCATGGGTAAGTGGAAGATTGAGCAAGCTGCCGGTAAAACCGACCCAGTTGACGCCGGCGGCGTAATCCTGCGGATAGAGAGATGCCATTCTCATGGCACCATAGCCGCCCATTGAATACCCACTGATAATTCGCTTTGAGCTATCAATCGGGTAGTGACGTTCCACATCCGCCTGGACATCCCGTACATCCCTTTCAGAAATATCCGAAAAGAAACCCGTTGGACCACGGCCAAGCGGTGCCGCCAGGATGCGATTCTGATTATCGGCGAAAGCGGCCTGGAAATTGCGCTGATTAATCTGGCTGGCATGGTTGGCTTCACAGCCGTGCAGAATCATTTGTAGCCCGAAGGGGCCTTCGCCTTCGGGGACATAGAAACCATAGGGTTGGTAACGCCCCAGGTAGTGGAAATATTGTTCACAAGGAATATTGGTGTCGCCGTGACGCCCAGGTACGCCCTGAAGAGACACGCCCTCACCGGGGGGCAATGTGTATTCAGACGTGTAGACCCGTTGCTGGAAGCCTTTGGTCTGTGCGGGTTCCTGGTTGATCCGGTTTTCCAGATCCGCACGGTTCACAGTATGCCCGAACTGTGAAATATCCCCATTGGCTAGTACCTTGGCCTGAATGTCTTCCCAGAAATTGCCGGCATCCGGCAGGAACTGTTCCGGCACAGAGCCCGCGCGAGCCATTTCGTTGGGGCCGCGGAAGGCCAGGTTCATAACGGTGCCATTGGCCTGGGCTACCACTGCCTGGATGCGCCAGATGGGGCTGCCGGGAGCAGGAATGCTCCCTGATAGCGTGTTACTTAGCGGGTCGCCCTGTTCGAAGCGGTAGAGCTTGTCCCACCCGTCGCTACGAATGCCAAGATCGTCCCAGTCTCCACCGCCGGTGGCACGATCGTTGTCCGTATCAATGGCCAACACTGCCAAGGCATCGGTACTGCCATAGAGTGTATTTAGCTCGAAGGTGACATTAACCACATCCCCGTCAAGCTGGAGCGTTAATTTGGCGAGGTCTGCCGTGTTTTCCAGGCCGGCCGGGTAGCGTTGATCGCCGGCAGTGGGGGAAAGCAGGCCAGGTGTGGTCGCTTGCGGATTACCAAATTCCCCGCCCCGGGAAAGCACATTAAGAAAGTCGATGCCGTTAGTCGGGGAAATGCCGATCAGGCCCGTATCGGCACCATAATCATCGTAAATATAGTCACGATAAATCAGCGCGCCATCACAAAGCTCCACGGTGCCTGCTACCCAGCTATCACGGTCGCAGGATATGCCTGCGATCGGAGGGGTTGGCTCAGGCGTTTCCGAAGCGGGAGGCGTGCCCGGGTTATTGTCCGGGGCAGGCGTGGCGGACGAACTGCCACCACCACCGCACGCAGCAATCAGACCCATGGCGGCCAGAACTGACAATCCTTTCAGGTAAAGCATCATTATTATCCTTTTGATGAAAAGACATGCTGGCCTGGACGTGATGGATCAGCTCACGTTTCGGCCCCCAACAAATTTGTACATGAACCAGGACATCAATCGGGCGGGAAGAATGCGGAAAAATGTAACCATGCGGTTACTGCCGTTGGCCACCGATTGCCTTGCTGGTACTCACTCACCACCCGTCACGAACAGGGTTATGCTCTACCATTCATCACAGACCTTGCTGAGGGCGTCAGGGTTTGCGCGACAGGGAGATTTCCCGATAACGACTGGGCGTTTGCCCGGTCTGTTTCTTGAACCAGCGAATGAATGACTGGCTTTCGGTATAACCCAGGGCCATGGCAATGGTTTCGATGGTTCGGTCACCGGTGGAAAGGTATTCGATGGCCAGGGTGAGCATGGCCTGCTCATGAAGGGCGCGATAATTGATACTTTCCCTGGAAAGCTGTCGGTGGAGATGACGGCTGCTGATGCCCAATGCGCTGGCAAGATTCTCCTTTGATGCTTGCCTGGAGATGATCTGTTCCCGGGTTATCTTGTAGGCATGGTAGTAGAAGCCCTTTTCGGTGCGGGATGATTCCAGAGATTGGGCATGTTTCTCCAGCGAATACATCAGGCCCGGGTCCGCACTATTGAAAGGCAGGGTCAGGGTTTCAGGAGGCATGACCAGCCCATTGTGTTTCTGGTTGTACCGTACCCGGCAGCCAAAATGGGCCTCCACTTCCTTTCTTGCCGCCATCGTCTGGGGGGCCGAGTGGGTGAATCGCACTTCGGTCAGCCAGGTGAATTGTGGATCCTTGAGCAAGCTGCGGGTTGTATTGAGTGCTGCCAGGATGAATTCCGTCGCATGGCGTTCGAAGGTGGGGTTCAGGGTATGGGCGGACCATGACCAGACACAGAGTCCCGGTTCTTTCAGAAGCCGGGTCTTGCCAAAGCCGCTGATCAGATGCTCATAGCGGATGCAGACAAGAATGAAGTCCTGGAGATTCCGGCAAGCCTGACGAATATAGCCCACCACACCAAACCCTTCGGGTCTGACCCTTTGGGCAAGGTGGAAACCGAATAACTCATCACCGGTTTCGTTCAGGCAATGATCGAGCAATTTTTCCAGCAGGAGTGCCGGAACCTCTTTCTGTTCATCCAGCCATAAACGGGTGTCATAGCCCTCGCGCTCCAGCAGGGTGTCCAGATTCAGCCCCATGTCGGGCAAGCTGAGAGACAGATGTCTAAGCAGACCGGCCTGAACGGGAAGTAGCGATAAGACGGGGTTATTGTCTGCCATGGGAGTATGGGTGGAACGCCGTTTATTCGTTTTTGTTAGTTCCGCGCACACAGCACGGTTGCTTGAAATATAGTCAGTTACCGATGGGATTACAGGGGCCTGAGCGGCCCCCGAATAAACATTTCAGGCCATAAAAGCCGTCGTTAACAAAAATTAAACGCTTTCAATGACTATTTTTGCGCATCACCACCACCGTTTCCTGAATGGCCACCAGGACCAGAATCAGGGTGGTGGCTACCGCGACGGCCACTGGTGGCACATGGGATGCGGCAACGCAGAGGATGGTCAGGAGTGCCAGCCCAATGTAATGGGAAAGCGGGTGGCTGTTGAACACCAACCGCTTGAACAGAATGTTGGCGATCAGGTACAGCGCGGTACCACCGATCATGGCGACCATGGTGCCGATACCCGTATGCCCGAGGGGATGAGCGAGAACAAACTCGTCCGCCACCGCCACCAGCACGATGGCAATGATCAGCAACAAGTGCACATAGGTGTAGACCACGCGGGCGAGGTGTCCACGGTTATCACTGCTGGCGATAACCTCGCTGGCTTTCTCTGCGCTGAGACTGAAGTAGATCCACCACATGGCCACGGTGGCCACAAAGGCGCTGATAAACGCCGTGAAGGTTGCCAGGTCCCAGTGCGCGCCCGAAAAGGTATTGCCCGTCACCAGCAGGGATTCACCCAGGGCAATGATCAGCAAGAGTCCGCAGCGTTCTGCCATGTGCGGGCCGGAGATATCCCACTCCTTTGTGTCAGAGCGGCCGAGTCCGGGTACCGCGAAGGACAGGGAGGCGGAGGTATACTCGATGAGCAGGGCCAGGCTCCAGAGCACGGTTCGGGTTGTGCCTTCCTGAAGCGCGCCGGTTATCCAGAGAACGCCTGAGACGGCAAACCAGATGGTCATGCGGATAAAGCCGCGATGCAGTTCCGGTCGGTGCTGTCGGCTGCACAGGCAAATAAAAACGGTACGGCCGATTTGCATGGCGACGTAGCAGAGCGCAAACAACAGGCCGTGTTTTCCAAAAGCATCGGGAATGGCAATGGACAGGCCCATCCCCAGCAGCATCAACACAAAGAGCATCAGGCGAACGGCAACGGTCTCCGGGTCCAGCCAGTTGGTGACCCAGGTGGTGAAGACCCACACCCACCAGACGGCCAGCACCACCAGCAAGCCCTGATAGACCCCGTAAGGGGTGAAATGGGTAATCAGCAGATGAGCGCTTTGCGTAATCGCGTAGACGAAGACCAGATCAAAAAACAGCTCGGAAAAAGAGACCTTGTGTTCTGAATGATCACCCTTGGGGCGGAAGAGCCCATGTGTCGGGGAGGGCATGGCTGCTCCTGTTGGATGCTTGATATGGCAGGGATGGCCCCGCCAGGCGGGGCCGGGCGGATCACTTCCCTTCAGTCAGGGTGCTGTAGCTGGTAATCAGATTACGGTAATCCGGGATGTGGTTGGAGAAAAGTGCACCCAGACCTTCGATGTCGTTGCGCCAGTCACGATGCAGTTCGCAGGCGGTACCGAACCAGGTCATCAACTGGGCGCCGGCAGACGTCATGCGATCCCAGGCCGCGTCACGGGTCATGGCATTGAAGGTACCGGAAGCGTCAGTGACGATGAAGACCTCGAAATCTTCCTCCAGGGCGGACAGTGCCGGGAAGGCCACGCACACCTCGGTGACCACACCGGCAATAATCAGCTGTTTCTTGCCAGTGGCTTTTACTGCCTTGACGAAGTCTTCGTTATCCCAGGCGTTGATCTGGCCCGGGCGTGCGATGTAAGGCGCATCAGGGAATATTTCTTTCAACTCGGGCACCAACGGGCCGTTGGGGCCAGTCTCAAAACTGGTGGTGAGAATGGTCGGCAGGTTGAAGTACTTGGCCAGATCGGCCAGTGCCAGAACATTGTTCTTGAACTTGTCCGGATCAATATCGCGAACCAGAGACAGCAGACCGGCCTGATGGTCGACCAGCAACACTGCCGCGTTGTCCTTGTCGAGACGATTGTATTGCTTACCCATAGTCTTTCTCCTGGTGGTAATGGGTAACGATGTCGTTACCCGTAATTGAACTTTTCACGATGACATCTTTCCGAAATCACCCTGTTGGAAATCCCGGATTGCCTGGCGAATTTCTTCCTTGGTGTTCATGACAAAAGGGCCATAGCCTTCGATGGCTTCGTTCAGGGGCTCGCCGGCGATCAGCAAAAGCTGGCTGTCTGCTTCCGCCTGAATGTGCACATGACCACCCTGTGCGCTCAGAACAACCATCTGGCCGGCGGCGGTGCGTGCATGTTCATTGATCAGGGTGCTGCCGCTTCTGGCAATCACGGCCGTATTCCAGCCATCGGGAACGTCCAGAACCACATTGGCATGAGCCTGCACGGTGACATCCCAGACCAGCATGGGAGAAAAGGTCCTGGCTGGGCCCTTGTGCCCTTGATAGTCACCGGCAATGACTCGAATTTCGCCCTTGCCGTCGTCCAGGGGCACCACGGGAATTTGTTCACGGGTAATCCCCTGATACGAAGGCGGTGTCATCTTGTCGGCGGCGGGCAGATTGACCCACAGCTGAATCATTTCCAGGTGACCCCCCTGGTAGGTGAAGGCCGGGGAATGAAACTCCTCATGAAGAATGCCGGCACCGGCCGTCATCCACTGCACGCCACCCGGGCCGATCACGCCACCCTGGCCGGTGGAATCCCGGTGCGCCACTTCGCCCTGATACACAATGGTTACGGTCTCAAAACCGCGATGGGGATGTTCCCCTACGCCGCGGGGCTTGGTGGCTGGGGGGAAGCGGGCCGGGCCGGCATAGTCCAGCAGCAGAAAGGGGCTCAGCTGTTTGCCGTGACTTTCATAGGAAAACAGGGAGCGAACCGGAAAACCGTCACCGACCCAGTGGGGTTGAGGCGCAGTATAGACACCCAGAATTTTTTTCATCGACGGTCTCCTTATCAATCTGCTATGAATGATAGGGATGGAACGGTTGCGCTAATAGGTGGCAAAATTGTGATGCAGCGTTGCATTTTTGGAACGATAAATGGAAGACCTTAACGACCTGTATTACTTCGCCAAGGTGGTGGAATACGGCGGTTTTGCCCCGGCGGGGCGGGCCATTGGTGTCCCCAAGTCCAAGCTCAGCCGGCGGGTGGCCGCCCTGGAGGAGCGTCTGGACGTGCGTTTGCTAAACCGTTCGAGCCGTCAATTTTCGGTGACTGAAATTGGTGGGCAGTACTACGAGCACTGCAATGCCATGCTGATCGAAGCCGAATCGGCCCAGGAGGCGATTGATGCCGTCCGGGCGGAGCCCCGTGGCGTGATTCGGTTAACCTGCCCAATCACGCTGTTGCATGTGCATATCGGGCCTTTTCTTGCCGACTTTCTGCGGAAATACCCCCATATCACCATCCATTTGGAGGCCACCAACCGCCGGGTGGATCTGATCAATGAAGGGGTGGACGTGGCCATTCGGGTGCGACCGCCCCCGCTGCAGGACAGCGATTTGCGGCTGCGGGTGTTATCCGACAGGGGGTTGGCCCTGGTTGCCAGCCCGGAGCTGGTAGCGCAATTCGGTATGCCGTGCCATCCACGAGAACTGGAGCTGTGGCCAAGCCTGGGGCTGGGTTCGCCGCGGCCGGATTTTCGCTGGGAGTTACGGGGCGAGGATGGCAGCCAGATCAGTGTTTTTCACCAGCCCCGTTTTGTGACCACGGACATGATCGCCCTGCGCCGTGCCGCCATGGCGGGAGTCGGGGTGGTGCAGCTGCCCATACTGACGGTGCAAAGACAACTGGAGCGCGGTGAGCTGGTGCGGGTTCTGCCCCACTGGGCGTTACATCGGGATATCATCCATGTGGTGTTCCCGTCACGGCGGGGTGTCCTCCCCGCGGTGAGAACCCTGATTGACAGTCTTGTGGAATTCTATGAATCCTTTGATGAGGAATGATTCAGGCTCACGTCAGTGATGTCCGTTTAACGACCGGCTTGTTTGTCGAAAAAGAAAAGCCCCGGTAAAAAATTCTTGAAACGTGACGCCATTCAGGCGCAACCCGATATGTATGATCTGCCTGCCTGTTGAATGGTTGAAAATCCTCATTGTGCTATACCGTGATGCCGAGGCAGGGTAATAACCCCATCATGCATGAATACAATGCTTTTCAGGGACCGGGTGATACAAAGAGAGTTTGCTGCCCAGCGTGTCGAAAAGCCTTTATCCTCACCATGCACCAACAATAATCCGGAGGGACATTATGTCCCGCATAGCCGTTTTTGCCGACGTTCAAAATATTTACTACACCACTCGCCAGGCTTTTGGGCGACAGTTCAATTATCGCGCATTGTGGGAACAGCTCTGTAACCAGGGAGTGGTTGTCAGCGCCATTGCCTATGCCACCCATCGCGGCGATGACGGCCAGACCAAATTCCAGGATGCACTCAAACACATTGGTTTTACCGTAAAGCTCAAGCCCTATATCCAGCGCAGTGATGGTTCCAGCAAAGGGGACTGGGATGTGGGTATCGCCGTGGATGTGATGACCCTGGCGCCGCAGGTGGATACCGTGGTGTTGCTATCCGGTGATGGCGATTTTGATGTGCTGCTGGAGCGGATCAACGTTGACCCCGGTGTGCGAACGGAGGTCTATGGGGTCGAATCACTGACCGCCCGTTCGTTGATTGATAGCGCCTCGGTATACCACCCGATTGGTAACGCCTTGTTGTTGTAGAACGCGGAGCGTTCAGCAAGGGGGGGAAGAAAACAGGTTGAGGCGGGAAAGCAGGGTATCGTCCTGCTCTCCCGCAAACGTCTCAGCGTGCGGCGTCCAGGGCCTGGCTGATGTCTGCCAGGATGTCGTCAATGTGCTCGATGCCGATGGACAGGCGCACCATCTCGCGGCTGACGCCGGCGTTGGCCAGTTCCTTGTCATCCAGCTGCCGGTGAGTGGTGGAGGCCGGGTGGCACGCCAGGGAGCGGGCATCGCCAATGTTCACCAGGCGCAGGATCAGTTGCAGAGCGTCGATGAATCGCGCCCCGGCGTCCTGGCCGCCCTCGATGCCGAAGCTGAGAATGCCGGACGCGCGGCCGTTCATGTATTTCTGTGCCAGCGCATTGTCCGGGCTTTCCGGCAGGCCGGCGTAGTTCACCCAGTTGACCTGGGGGTGGTCACGCAGGAACTCGGCCACCTTCTGGGCGTTTTCACAGTGGCGGTCCATACGCAGCGGCAGGGTTTCAATGCCCTGCAGGATCAGGAAGGTATTCATGGGGCTCAGGGCCGCACCGGTGTTACGCAGCGGTGCCACTCGGGCACGGCCGATGAAGGCGGCTTCACCGAGGGCTTCGGTATAGACCACACCGTGGTAGGACGGATCCGGCTCATTCAACACCCTGAAACGCGCCTTGTGTTTGGTCCAGGGGAATTTCCCGGAATCCACAATTACCCCGGCCACGGAGTTGCCGTGCCCGCCCATGTATTTGGTCAGCGAGTGGACCACGATATCCGCACCGTGTTCGATGGGGCGCCACAGATAGGGCGTGGCCACGGTATTGTCGACGATCAGCGGCACACCGGCCTTATGGGCCACCTCGGCCAGGCGGGCGATGTCGACGATGTTGCCGGCCGGGTTGCCCACGGACTCACAGAAGACGGCCTTGGTGTTGTCATCAATGGCGGCAGCCAGGGCATCAAAATCATCGTGGCTGACAAAGCGGGCTTCAATACCCCGGCGCGGCAGGCTGTGGGCAAAGAAGTTGTAGGTGCCACCATAGAGTTTGCTGGTGGTGACGATGTTGTCGCCCACTTCGGTGATGGTTTCCAGCGCATATTCGATGGCTGCCATGCCGGAGGCCACCGCCAGCGCGCCCACGCCGCCTTCCATGGCCGCGACCCGTTCCTCCAGCACCGCATTGGTGGGGTTCATGATGCGGGTGTAAATATTCCCGGGTACCTTCAGATCAAACAGATCCGCCCCATGCTGGGTATTGTCGAAGGCATAGGACGTGGTCTGGTAGATCGGTGTCACCACTGCCTTGGTGGTGGGATCCACCTGAAAGCCGGCACGCACGGCAAGGGTTTCCATCTTCATGAGCAGTCCTTGTATTGTTGTGTGAGTGAGTCAGTGTCAGAGCGTATCAAACTGAGTCCCGGTTATCCGGCGTTATGTCCGGCTTACGGACAGCAGCTGTAAACGCAAAAAATGCCCCTGGTGTGGCCAGCGTATCTCGTTCCCCACCTTCAGGCCGAGCAGGGCGGCGCCGGCCGGGGTCAGAATGGAAATGGCGTCGCTGACGGTCTGTGTCTCGTGGGGCAGGGTCAGCACTCTTTCGTGCTCCCTGCCGGTGGCAACATTGCGAAACCGCAGGCGGCTGCCGAGGGTAACCACGTCCTCCGGCATGGCGATCGCCTCCACGATATTGGCCCGGGCCAGTTCGTCGTAAAGGTAATCGATCTGGTCCGAATCGCCCTTGAAGTTATCCAGCACGGCAAACAGGCGGTCACGGTCTGTGGTACTGACGGTAATAGGGGGTAGTGTGTTCATGGTGTTCTCCTGACGGTGTTAACAGTGGTTTTGCCGGGTCGCCGAACCCCGGTGTGTCATCAGGTGTTCGGCGTCAGGAGAGAAAGGCAGGGGTGCTCGCAACCTGCGCGAAAGCGCCGGCAGTGGGACAAGACATGAAGCCGTCAGTGACAGCAATAGTAGTGCGAACCAGATTCATGGAGTGAGATTAGCAGAGCCGGTCATTTTGTCCAGCGCGCTGTGAACCAGCGCGTCGGGAGGACAGGGCAGGGCGCTGAATGCCATGCCAAATAACCAAACGCAACGAATCTCATAATGCTGTTTCGCCATGAATATGGATGATTTGGCTATTGGCAGTTGATCGTCACGGCACCAGTATCGTCCGTGGCCCATAACAATAAGGAGATCGGGATGGCGCGAAAATTATCCATTATGGATTCCGGCTGGCTGATGATGGAAACCCGCGAGACCCCCATGCATGTGGGCGGGTTGGCACTGTTCGCGGTGCCGGAGGATGCCCCCAGCGATTACATGGAAAGCGTTTATCGCTACATGGTCGAGGTGGATGGGGTGTGCCGGCCCTTCAGCCAGAAGATCCAGTCCCGCCTGCCGGGCCGGCTGGATGCGACCTGGGTGGACGACAAGAATTTTGATATCGATTACCACGTACGCCACTCCGCTTTGCCGCGCCCTGGCCGGGTGCGGGAGTTGCTGGCGCTGGTATCCCGGCTGCATGCCCAGCGGCTGGACCCCAGCCGGCCCCTGTGGGAGAGCTATCTGATCGAGGGGCTGGAAGGCAACCGCTTCGCCCTTTACACCAAGATGCACCATTCCATGGTGGACGGCATGGCCGGCATGCACCTGATGCAGTCGCGGATGGCCAGTAGCGCCGATGAAAACCTGCCGGCGCCCTGGTCCGGGGAATGGGACAAGCGCAAGAAACCCCGCAAGAAAAACGTGGCAGTGGCCGCCAAGGCCGGCGTTCTGGATGGTGTGGGCAGTGTGCGCCGAGGTGCCGGGCAACTCGTGGACCTGCTGCGTTTGCCCAAGGAAAGCAATGTGAAAACCATCTATCGGGCCCCAAAAACGGTCTTGAATCGTCGTGTCACCGGCGCCCGACGGTTTGCTGCCCAGTCCTGGTCGCTGCCGCGTATCAAGGCAGCAGCAAAAAAGCACAACGGCACCGTCAACGATATTTTTCTGGCCATGTGTGGCGGCGCCATGCGCCGTTATCTGGAATCGCTGGATGCCTTGCCCGCCGAGCCGCTGGTGGCCCAGGTGCCGGTATCGCTGCGCAGCGCCGATCAGGCTGAAGGTGGGGGCAATGCCATCACTACGGTGCAGGTGAGTCTGGCCACCCACATTGCCAGCCCGCTGGGGCGCCTGGTTGCCATTCAGGAATCCATGCAGGCAGTGAAAACCCGCCTGGGAGAAATGCAGAAGGCGGACATCGACGTCTATACGGTGATGACTAATATGCCTCTCTCGCTGGGGCAGGTGACGGGCCTGTCTGGCCGGGTCAGCCCCATGTTCAACCTGGTTATCTCCAATGTGCCAGGGCCGAAGGAAACCCTGTATTTCAACGGCGCGGAGTTGCTGGCTTCCTACCCGGTGTCTCTGGTGCTGCACGGTTATGCGCTGAATATTACTGTGGTGAGCTACAAGGACAGCCTGGAATTCGGGGTCATCGGTTGTCGCGATACCCTGCCGCACATCCAGCGTTTCCTGGATTATTTCGAGGCCTCGCTGGCCGAGCTGGAATAGCGCCTTGGGCGCTGCGGGCCGGCAGTGGTATCTTGCGGGTTCGCTGGCAGGATATTCCCGGAGACACCGTGCATCACGACGACATCGCCCAGGCCGCGCGGCAACTGGCAGAGCAGCTGATACAGCAGTCCATCATGGTGGTCACAGCTGAATCCTGCACCGGCGGTGGCATTGCCCAGACGCTGACAGCCATTGCCGGCTCTTCTCGCTGGTTCGAGCGGGGCTTCGTGACCTATTCCAATGACGCCAAGCAGGAGATGCTTGGTGTGCAGGCCGCGACCCTGGAACGCACTGGGGCGGTGAGTGAAGACACGGCGCTGGAGATGGCGCTTGGGGCCGTTCGCCATTCCCGTGGGCAGGTGAGTATGGCCGTCACCGGCATTGCCGGCCCGGAGGGAGGCACCCCGGACAAGCCGGTGGGTACGGTCTGGATTGCCTGGGGCCACAGTAATGGGGGCGCCGATGCGCAATGTTTCCATTTTCAAGGCGACCGGGATGCCGTCCGTCAGCAGACTATCCTGGAAGCCATTCGGGGCTTGAATGCGCGCCTGAAGTCGCCACAATCATCGTCATCCACCAGATATTGAACGCCGGGATACATCTTTCACGCCTTCCTTGCCAGGCATCGTCGATGCTTCGAGCAAGGCCATAGGCACAGGAAATCAACGATTTACCGCACTGATGACGTTGACGGCGTATCAGCCTGCAAGCGGCCATGGCTGCCAGGGTTGCAATGAGCCGCAATAGCTGTTCATAATACTGTCCATATTGTCAGTGCTGGCTAAAAGGCCAGATACGACAAGGCACAACACGGTCGCCGTCAATGATTGACGCACCAGTTAACGGAGAGGGGTCACATGAGCGATAAAGGTAAGGCGCTGTCTGCGGCGCTGTCACAGATCGAGCGTCAATTCGGCAAGGGTTCTGTCATGCGCATGGGCGATCGCAAGCGCGAGCGCATGCCGTCCATTTCCACCGGCTCCCTGGGCCTGGATGTGGCCCTGGGCATTGGCGGTCTGCCGAAAGGCCGTATCGTAGAAATCTATGGCCCGGAATCCTCCGGTAAAACGACCCTCACCCTCAGCGTGATTGCCCAGGCGCAGAAGAAAGGCGCCACCTGCGCCTTTGTGGATGCAGAACACGCCCTGGACCCGGATTATGCGGAAAAGTTGGGCGTGAACGTGGACGACCTGATCGTGTCCCAGCCGGATACCGGTGAGCAGGCCCTGGAAATTACCGACATGCTGGTGCGCTCCGGTGCCGTGGATGTGGTGATCGTCGATTCCGTGGCGGCTCTGGTACCCAAGGCGGAAATCGAAGGCGAAATGGGTGATACTCATGTGGGCCTGCAGGCTCGTCTGATGAGCCAGGCTCTGCGCAAGATCACCGGTAACGTGAAAAATGCCAACACTCTGGTGGTGTTCATTAACCAGATCCGTATGAAAATCGGTGTGATGTTCGGCAACCCTGAAACCACCACCGGTGGTAACGCCCTCAAGTTCTACTCCTCCGTGCGTCTGGATATTCGTCGTATCGGTGCGGTGAAGCAGGGTGATGAAGTCACCGGTAACGAAACCCGTGTGAAGGTGGTGAAGAACAAGGTGTCGCCGCCGTTCCGTCAGGCCGAGTTCCAGATTCTTTACGGTCAGGGCATCAACCAACTGGGTGAAGTGCTGGATCTGGGTGTGCAGCAGGGCTTGGTGGACAAATCCGGTGCCTGGTATGCCTACAAGGGTGACAAGATTGGCCAGGGCAAGCAGAACGCTTGTGAATTCCTGCGTGAGAACCCGGCCATTGCCGAGGAAATCGAGCAGGAAATTCGTGCACGCCTGCTGCCTGACCCCGCTGAGGCGCCGGCTGCCAAGGAAGAGGAAGCCGAAGCCGGCGATGAGTGAATCGCTCACTGAATCCGAACTGCGCCAGCGGGCTGTCAGCCTGCTGGCGCGTCGGGATCATGCCCGCCGGGAGCTGGAAACCAAGCTCTATCGGAAGGTCGGTGAGCAAGCGGCACTGCCTGCGGTGCTGGCCTGGTGTGAAGAGCATGGCTTTATTGATGACCGGCGATTTGCCGGTTTTTTTGTGCGCTCCAGAATCGAGCGGGGACAGGGCGCCCTGCGAATTCGTCAGGAGCTGCAGCTAAAAGGCGTGGATAACGAACTGATCGCTCAGGCTTTGGCTGAGGCCGAGGTGGACTGGTTTGCGCTTGCCAGAGAGGTGCGTGCCAGACGTTTTCGTCAGCACCCGGGTAAGGACCAGAAAGAAAAAGCCCGCCAGCTCAGGTTCCTGCAACAGCGCGGTTTCAGTGCCGAACAGAGCTTTGCTGCACTGGATTGTTCTCCGGAGGATGAGCTGTAGTACGTCCTTCGCTTCGTGTTCCCCATCACTGCATTACTTACTTCGTTGGAGCCTTGCTCGCAAGGCAAAGGGGAGAATGAATCCCGGTGCCTGCTGAAGTCTTCGCTTTGCGAGCAAAGCGCCAACGGTGCCGGTTTGTGGTCGAGGGAGCTGATCCCAGGGTAATTTGCCTCTTGGTTTGAATTCGGTTCAAGGCGTATCCTTCGCTTTCGCGGCTTGAGTGAGACCTCCAATGGAATACCTGACTGACCCCTGGCTGGCGGCGGCCATGCTGGGTGCCGGTGTATTAGCCGGTTTTATCAATACACTGGCCGGCGGCGGTGGGCTGTTGATTCTGCCGCTGTTGATGCTCAGCGGCATGAGTGCGGCGATGGCCAACGGCACCATGCGGGTGGGGGTGCTGATACAAAGCGTGGAGGCTGTACGCCAGTTCAACAAGCGCGGCACCATGCCGTTCAAGCCGCTGCCAGCCATTCTGGTTCCCTGTTTGCTGGGCACTTTGGTAGGCACTCTGGCAGCCTCCTATTTGCCGGAAAGCATTCTCAAACCGGTGTTGCTGACCACTCTGGTGGTGGTGGCCCTGATCATGGTGTTCAAACCCAATCAACTGTCGCCTGCAGCGGACGAGCTGCCGCTGCAGCCCAATGATTCTGTCGCTGGCTGGCTGGGGCTGTTCTTCTGTGGAGCCTACGGCGGGTTTGTGCAGGCGGGGGTGGGTTTTGTGTTGATCGCCGTGTTGGTAGGGCAGCTTCGCTATGACATGTTGCGAGGCAATGCCCTGAAGCTGGCCATTACCGGCAGCTTTACCGTGCTGGCCCTGGGCATTTTTGTGGCCCGCGACCAGGTGGCCTGGCTACCGGGCCTGCTGGTGGCGGCGGGCACCTTGCTGGGCGTGCGCCTGGGCGTAGGCTTCGCCCACCGGGTGTCCCCCAGAGTACTCAAGCGCATTCTGCTGGTGATGGTGCTGGCGGTGTGTCTGGCGGCGGCGATTAAGGGCTGAGTGTCAAGTTACAAGTTTCAAGTTGCAACGCGTGCAGCCTTCTAAGGTTTGGAGGCGCCATGCCCGCGCCCAGCGATAATGCGCGGGCATGGCTTGCCAAAACCCGGTGAGTTTCGTCGCGCTTTGCAACTTGAAACTTGCCTCTTGCAACTGCTTTTTCCCCATCGCAACCGGGCCTTGGGGGCGGTATACTCGGCGCTCTCTGATAGCCAGCCGATAATGTTTCTCCTATGAAGAGTGCTGAACTACGCCAGGCCTTCCTGGACTACTTCGCCAGCCAAGGGCACGCCAAGGTGCCGTCCTCCTCGCTGGTTCCCCATAACGACCCCACGCTGCTGTTCACCAACGCGGGGATGAACCAGTTCAAGGATGTCTTTCTGGGCCGTGAGTCCCGGGATTACACCCGTGCCACCAGCTCCCAACGCTGCGTACGCGCTGGCGGCAAGCATAACGACCTGGAGAACGTGGGCTATACGGCGCGGCATCACACCTTCTTCGAGATGCTGGGTAACTTCAGCTTCGGCGACTACTTCAAGCGCGAAGCCATCAAGTTCGCCTGGGAATTCCTCACCGGTACTCTGGGCCTGCCGGAAGAGCGCCTGTGGGTCACCGTGCATGTGTCCGATGACGAAGCGGCGGATATCTGGCTGAAGGAAATGGGCGTCAGCGCCGAGCGTTTCTCCCGTCTGGACGAAGACAACTTCTGGCAGATGGGTGACACCGGCCCCTGTGGCCCCTGTTCCGAAATCTTCTATGACCATGGGGCAGATGTGCCCGGTGGTCCCCCGGGGTCCGAGAATGACGATCTGGACCGTTATATCGAGATCTGGAATCTGGTGTTCATGCAGTACGATCGTCAGCAGGACGGCGAGCTGAAGCCGCTGCCCAAGCCGAGCGTGGATACCGGCATGGGCCTGGAACGCATCGCGGCGGTGCTGCAGGGCGTGCATTCCAACTACGAGATCGACCTGTTTCAGGCGTTACTGCAGGCGGCGGCAAAAGCCACCGGTTGTCAGGATCTGGAAGAGAAATCCCTGCGGGTGATTGCCGACCATATCCGTTCCGCCAGCTTCCTGATCTGCGACGGGGTGATACCGTCCAATGAAGGCCGTGGCTATGTGCTGCGCCGCATCATCCGTCGCGCCCTGCGCCACGGCCATAAGCTGGGTCAGGACAAGCCGTTCTTCTCCACCCTGGTGGGTGCATTGGTAGAACAGATGGGTGAGGCCTATCCGGAGCTGGTTCGAGAACAGGCCCGTATCGAGAAGGCGTTGCTGGCGGAAGAAGAGCAGTTCGGTCGCACCCTGGCCGCCGGCATGAAGGTGCTGGAAGCGGCCATTGCCGAGCTGGATGGCAAGGAACTGCCCGGCGAGGTGCTGTTCAATCTTTATGACACCCATGGTTTTCCTCCGGATCTCACCGCCGATGTGGCCCGTGAGCGGGAGTTGACGGTGGACATGGCCGGTTTTGAAAAAGCCATGGAAGCCCAGCGTGAGCGTGCCCGAGGAGCTGGCAGCTTTGCCAATGATTATAGTGACCGACTCAATATCGAGGCGGTGACCGATTTCTCCGGTTACGAAAAACTGGCGGACGACGACAAGATCGTCGGCCTGTTCAAGGACGGCGAAGCGGTTGATGCCCTGCAGGCGGGTGAGGAAGGCATGGTGGTGCTGGCCAGCACGCCATTTTATGCCGAGTCCGGCGGTCAGGTGGGCGATAGTGGTTTCCTGGTACAGGGCGATAACCGTTTCGCAGTGTCCGATACCAAGAAGCGTCAGGCGGCCCATGTGCACCTGGGCAAGGTGGAAAGCGGCAGCCTGAAGGTGGGCGAGAAAGTCTCCGCCTACGTGGATGTGGAGCGTCGTCGCGCCATCATGCGCAATCACTCCGCCACTCATCTGATGCATGCCGCCCTGCGTGACGTGCTGGGTGAGCATGTACAGCAGAAAGGCTCTCTGGTGGCATCCGACTATCTGCGCTTCGACTTTTCCCATGGTGAAGCCGTGAGCGAAGCCCAGCGCGAACAGATCGAGATTCTGGTCAATCGCCAGATTCTGGCCAACACTCCGGTGACCACCGAATTGATGGATATTGATGCCGCCCGGGAAGCCGGCGCCATGGCTCTCTTTGGTGAGAAATATGATGATCAGGTGCGCGTGCTCAGCATGGGCAGCGACGGTTTCTCCAAGGAGCTGTGTGGCGGAACCCACGTGAGTCGTACCGGCGATATCGGCCTGTTCCGGATTACCCTGGAAGCGTCCGCCGCTGCCGGTGTACGCCGCATCGAAGCGGTTACCGGTGAGCATGCCCTGAGCGTGATGCGTCAGCAGGAGCGGGCGCTCAGTGAGATCGCGTCCACGGTGAAAAGCACGCCGGACAACGCCGCCGAGCGGGTGCGCAACCAGGCGCAGAAAGTGCGCGAGCTGGAAAAGGAAATCGAGCGTCTCAAGCAGAAGCTGGCCAGCGGTGCCGGCAGCGACCTCACCGATGAGGTGCAGGAAATCGCCGGCGTGAAGGTATTGGCGACCCAGCTGGACGGTGCCGATGGCAAGACCCTGCGGGTCACCATGGACAAGCTGAAAGACAAGCTGGGCTCGGCGATTATCCTGCTGTCTGCCGTGGATGGCGATAAAGTGGCCCTGGTGGCGGGTGTCACCAAGGATCTCACCGACCGCTTCAAGGCCGGTGATCTGCTCAAGCATGTGGCCGAGCAGGTGGACGGTCGCGGCGGTGGCCGCCCGGACATGGCCCAGGGCGGGGGCAATAACCCTGCAGCCCTGCCGGCGGCCCTGGAAAGCGTGAAAAACTGGGTGTCCGAGCAGGGGGCGTAAGCCGCGGTCAAGACCACGGCTCAGCCCTCAACATGAAATCCCGGCGCGTTTCTGCTAAGGTTACGCGCTCTTTTTTGCAGATAAAGCGACTTTATGGCCCTTATAGTGCAGAAATACGGCGGTACCTCAGTGGGTACAGTCGACCGCATTCAAGCCGTCGCCGAGAAGGTGGCAGGCTTCCATAAACGGGGCGACCAGGTGGTCGTGGTGGTATCCGCCATGAGCGGCGAAACCAACCGCCTGATCGAGCTGGCCAAAGGTGTCAGCGATAACCCTTCACCGCGCGAGATGGATGTGCTGGTCTCCACCGGCGAACAGGTCACCATTGCCCTGTTGTCCATGGCGTTGCAGAAGCAGGGCATCAATGCCCGCTCCTACACCGGCAGCCAGATTCCCCTGCGCACGGACAGTGTCCACTCCAAGGCCCGTATCGAAGAGATCGACGACAAGAAAGTACGCGCCGATCTGAATGGCGGTAGCGTTGTGGTAGTGGCAGGGTTCCAGGGTGTCGATGCTGGCGGCAACATTACTACTCTCGGCCGTGGCGGCTCCGATACCACCGCCGTGGCTCTGGCCGCAGCATTGCAGGCCGACGAGTGTCAGATCTATACCGATGTGGATGGTGTTTACACCACCGACCCACGGGTGGTGGATAACGCTCGCCGTTTGGACAGCATTACCTTTGAGGAAATGCTGGAAATGGCCAGCCAGGGCTCCAAGGTCCTGCAGATCCGCTCCGTGGAATTCGCCGGCAAATACAATGTGCCGCTGCGTGTCTTGTCCAGCTTCCAGGATGGTCCTGGAACTCTCATTACCGTCGACGACGAGGTTGATATGGAAAAGCCGGTAATCTCCGGAATTGCCTTTACCCGTGATGAAGCCAAAATCATCGTGCGTGGCGCCCCGGATACCCCGGGCATTGCCTACAAAATCCTCGGCCCGGTGAGTGCAGAGAACATCGAAGTGGACATGATCGTGCAGAACGTGGGCAAAGACGGTGCCGCCGACTTTACCTTCACTGTGCACCGCAACGATTTCGCCCGTGCCCAGGAAGCCCTGCGCAAGGCCTCCGAAGAGCTGGGTAACCCGGAAATCATCGGCGATGACAAGATTGCCAAGGTCTCCCTGGTGGGTGTGGGCATGCGTTCCCACGCTGGTGTAGCTTCCAAGATGTTTGAAACCCTGGCCAACGAAGGGGTCAACATCGAGATGATCTCCACCTCCGAAATCAAGGTGTCCGTAGTGATTGCCGAGAAATACCTGGAGCTGGCGGTGCGTGCTCTGCACTCCGCGTTTGAACTGGATCAGCCCTCAAGCTGATCCACATACTGCCAGGTAGGTACGGGGCGACGACCGGTTGGTCTCGCCCCCCTTCACGGCGAGACTTACGAAACCGCTTCAGGCATACTACCGCCCCCGTGCCAGGGGTGGGTAAATGGTCCCGACCAAGGAGTCGTCAAGGACGGCAACCCGAGAGCTTCAGGTACGGCATGCGCTCACGGAAATTGAAGGACCCCAGGAGGGATCATTATGTTAATTCTTACGCGTCGAATTGGTGAGACCCTGATGGTAGGTGATGAAGTCACCGTGACTGTTCTGGGTGTAAAAGGTAACCAGGTTCGCATCGGTGTGAATGCGCCGAAAGAGGTTGCCGTGCATCGGGAAGAAATCTACCAGCGGATTCAGCACGAAAAATCATCAGACGGTGAGTCTGCCTGATTTTTGGGCTGTATTTTCTCCGCAAAATCGTTATGATGCGCGGCGAGTTTGGAAACAGGCCCACAAGAGCCCACATTCCAGACTGACAATATGACCGCATTCCGGAGAGGTGGGTGAGTGGCTGAAACCAGTTCCCTGCTAAGGAACCATACGGGTTACCGTATCGCGGGTTCGAATCCCGCCCTCTCCGCCATATATCCAAAAACGCCCCGCACTGCGGGGCGTTTTTGTTTGTGCTGTAAAATCAGCGGAACTCTCTACCCGGCGGCGTGACAATTTTTAGGAGCCTGCCTGCAAGCCAGGCTCCTACGCAAAAAACGCTGACGAGCCGCGCTCATCTCCACGAGCAAACATTTTCAACCCGCCGGCCCCTGCAGTTGCGCTACACTATCCACCCCGAAAAAAATGACTACCAAGGTGACGCCATGACTGACACCCTGACCATCGCCCGCCCCGACGACTGGCATCTGCATTTCCGCGACGGCGATCTGCTCGCCGAGACGGTGCCGGCCACGGCGAATGTGTTTGGCCGTGCCATTGTCATGCCCAACCTGACGCCACCGGTGAATACCGTGGCCCAGGCCGACGAGTACCGGCAGCGGATCCTCGCCCAGGTGCCGGCGGGCGTCCCCTTCGAGCCGTTGATGGTGTTGTACCTGACCGATACCACACCGGTGGAAGAGGTGGAGCGAGCCGCCAAGAGTGACTTCGTGCATGCCTTCAAGCTGTATCCGGCCGGCGCTACCACCAATTCCGACAGCGGCGTCACCGATCCGGGCAAGATTAACCATCTCTATGCGGCCATGGAAAAACACGATGTACCGCTGCTGGTTCATGGTGAAGTCACCGATGCGGACATTGATATCTTTGACCGGGAAAAAGTCTTTATCGATCGTTACCTCAATGATATCCGCCGCCAGTTTCCCGGCTTGCGTATTGTCTTCGAGCATGTGACCACCTCAGAAGGCGTTAACTTTGTGCGCGAAGCCAGCGAGCTGACCGCCGCCACGGTGACGCCGCAGCACCTGTTGATGAACCGTAACGATTTGCTGGTGGGAGGGGTGCGCCCGCATAACTACTGCCTGCCCATTCTCAAGCGGCGCCAGCATCAGCAGAGCATCCAGCAGGCGGTGCTGGAAGGGCATGACCGTTTTTTCCTGGGCACCGATTCCGCCCCGCATCCACGCAACAAGAAAGAAGCGGCCTGCGGCTGCGCCGGCTGTTATTCCGCCCGGGCGGCGTTACCGCTGTATGCCAGCTTTCTTGAGCAGCACAACGCCCTGGACAAGCTGGAAGGCTTTGCCAGCCATTTCGGCGCGGATTTCTACCGCTTGCCACGCCATACCGACACCGTGACCCTGGTACGCAAGCCCTGGTCCGTACCGGAGGTGATTGATGCGGCCGGCGAAGCCATGGTGCCCTTTTACGCTGGCCAGCAGCTGCCCTGGTCCCTGGGCTGATTGATGGAGCGCTTGCCGGTTGTTGTCCTGAGCGGGTTTCTGGGCAGCGGCAAGACTACGCTGCTCAACCGCTGGCTCAGAGAACGCCAGGATCTGGCGGTGATCATCAATGAGCTGGGCGATATCGGTATCGACCAGCATCTCACCCGAGAGAGCCGCGTTCCGGTGACCCTGCTGTCCGGTGGTTGCCTGTGTTGCGTGATTCAAGGTTCCCTGTCGACCACCCTGCGCAACCTGTTCATGGCCCGCAAAAATGGTGAGCTACCGGCGTTCTCCACTCTGGTGCTGGAAACCACCGGTGCTGCCGATCCCTTTGGTGTTACCGCCCCGTTGGAGCAGGATCCCTGGCTGAAGAAACGTTTTTTCTGCCAGTCAGTACTGACCGTGGTGGATGCGGTGGCCGGAACGCATAGCCTGGAACGTCACCCGGAGTGGCTGGAACAAATTCATGCCGCCGATGCTTTGGTGTTGTCGAAAACCGCGCATTGTGAATCGGAAGCCCTGGCGGCTTTGCAGGCACAATTGACAGCGCTTAACCCCACCGCTTGTATCTATCCGGAACCGGCGCCGGTGGATTTGCTGAAACAGTCCTTTCCTCGTCGCTGCCGGGTCACCGGCAGTTTTGCTCCGGTTCCTTCGGGCGGCTCCCTGTTGTCATCGCAACATCCGCAGACTCAGCCATCCCGTCATCAGCTTTACAGTGCTTCCCTGCGCTGGGATGGGAGGTTGTCATGGCCTCTTTGGCAAGCCGCCCTGAAGCAGCTAGCCGGGCAATGCGGAGGTGCACTGATCAGGGTGAAAGGCCTGATGCGCGTGGACGGGCTGGATGGGCCCTTGCTGGTGCAGTGGGTGGAAGGTCAGGAACCCGAACTGGCTCCGCTGAATCAATGGCCCGATGAGGATACGCTTACCCGGCTGGTGTTGATTGTGCGCCACCCACAGGCTGACTTTGCGCAACAACAACTGGCACACTGGGAAACCTTGCTGACACAGCTTGCCAATCAATAGGATCCGACATGGGTTATCTGTACCTTGCCGTGGCCATCCTCGCTGAAGTGGTGGCGACCAGCGCGCTGAATGCCTCCCAGGGATTTACCCGGCTATGGCCTTCTGTGGTGACGGTGGTGGGTTACAGCATCGCTTTTTATGCCCTGTCGTTGACCTTGCGTACGGTACCCATGGGGATTGCCTATGCGGTGTGGGCCGGTGTGGGTATTGTATTGATTGCGCTTGTCGGGGCGCTGTTTTTTCGTCAGCAACCAGATTTGCCGGCAGTGATCGGGATGGCATTTATCGTGGTTGGCGTGGTGCTGGTGACGTTCGTGTCTCGCACCAATGCACATTGAATAACAAGGAGCTCCTGTGACAGAACGGATGCAAGATGCCGAACAGGCAGTGGATTATGTGATCAAGCAGACCGGTGGCGACATCCGCCTGGCCATGCCGCTGGGGTTGGGAAAGCCTAACCGTTTTGTGAATGCGCTCTATGCCCGGGTGGAAAAGGATCCCTCTCTGTCCCTGGATATCTATACAGCCCTGTCCCTGGGCAAACCCGGCGCCGGCAGTGATCTTGAAAAACGCTTTCTCAATCCTTTCGCCGATCGCCTGTTTGGTGACTATGAAGAGCTGGCTTACCTGAAGCCCCAGAAACGCAGCGCCCTGCCAGATAACATCCGCGTGTTCGAGTTCTTCGTGCAGCCGGGCAGCATGCTGGGCAGCGACAGTGCCCAGCAGCATTACATCAGTAGTAACTACACTCACGTGGCCCGTGATCTCAATGCTCGCAAGATCAATGTGGTGGCGCAGATGTTGGCCCACCGGCAGGAAGAAGGCAGTGATTACTATAGTTTTTCCTGTAATCCGGAGGTGACTCTGGATCTGATGCCGCTGCTCAAGGCGCGCAGGGATGCTGGCGAGACCATCGTCTCAGTGGGGCAAGTGCACCGGGATCTTCCCTTTATGGAAAACGATGCCCGGGTGGATGACTGGCTGCCGGACATGGATATCCTGCTGGATGATCCTCAAGGGCATACGCGCCTGTTCAGCACCCCGAATATGCCAGTAAATATTCAGGACCACTTTGTCGGCTTGCATGCCAGTTCCCTGGTGAAGGATGGCGGCACGCTGCAGATCGGGATCGGCGCTCTGGGCGATGCGCTGGTCCATCATTTGCGCCTGCGGGAGCAGGATAACGACCTCTATCAATCTCTGTTAAAGGCCTGGTCCTTGCCGGATAGCCATCAGCAGCTGGTGGAAAGGGAAGGTGGCACAGGCACCTTCCGCGAGGGCCTGTACGGCTGCAGCGAGATGATGACTCATGGTCTGCTGACGTTGATTGATGATGGCATTATTCGCCGCCCGGTGTATGACTGGGCGCCCCTGCAGCAGCTGGAAATGCACAACCCGGCCAAGCCCGGGCTGGCCCTGCTGGATGCCCTGCGCGAGCAGGATGCCATTCGCCGTCGTCTCAATCATGACCACTTGCGTCAGCTGAAGCGCTTCGGAATTTTCCGTAGTGATGTTAAAAAGCATGGTGATGAATTGGTGCTGCCCAATGATATTCGCGTGGCCAACGACCTGGATGATCGCGCTACCCGGGAGGCGCTCAAGGCGGTATTCGGCGAAGAGCTGGCCGGTGGCGTAGTCATGCACGGCGGCTTCTTCCTTGGGCCCCAGGCGTTCTACGAACGTCTCCGTGAGTTGGGTCCAGCCAGCCGAGCGGCTATCAATATGACCCACATCAGCTTCATCAATCATCTTTACGGTGAAGAAACCCTCAAGCGCCTGCAGCGCCAGGATGCCCGCTTTGTGAATACCGCTTTCACCGTGACCCTGCTGGGGGCGGCGGTGGCCGACCAGGTGGAAGACGGTCGGGTACTCAGTGGGGTAGGCGGGCAGTACAACTTCGTCAGCCAGGCCCATGAACTGGCAGGGGCACGTTCCATACTGATGGTCCGGGCCTGGCGTGAGCGCGCCGGCGAGGCCATGAGCAATGTACTGTTCCGTTATGGGCATAACACCATTCCACGTCATCTGCGCGATATGGTTGTTACTGAATATGGGGTGGCGGATCTGCGTGGCAAGACCGATGAGGAAGTGGTCATGGCCATGCTTAACGTGGCTGATAGTCGTTTCCAGATCGATCTGATGGAGGAGGCCCAGGCCGCCGGCAAACTGCGTCAGGATTATCAGATCCCTGAACCCCATCGGCGCAACAATCCAGAGCATTTACACGAAATAGCGGCACGGCATGGCGACAAGGCGTTCCCCACCTTCCCGCTGGGTTCAGATTTCAATGATGTGGAGCAGCGGTTGCTCAAGGCGTTGACGTGGCTGAAGGAAAAAGTCAGCCAGAAGGAATACCTGAAGCTGGGACGCAAGGCGCTGTTTGAGGAGGGTAGCGAAAGCGATTTCGACGCCGAGCTGGAGCGAATGGCTCTGGCCGATCCGCACGGTATCCGTGCCCATCTTTACCAGCGGTTGCTGCTGACGGCGCTGGAAGCCACGCGCTGATATTGATGCGGGGGGATCTTCCGCAGGGTGCGGTTCGCGTCGCGAATCGCACCCTGCGTAATCGTAGGAGCGGCGCTCTTCCAGAAAAAACATTCTCTCAGAGTTCTCTGAGATCTCTGTGGTAAAAGCGGATTTTTGAAAGCGCCGGATCAGGCGCTTTTTCTTTCCTCTACCTGATCGGTTTTCTTTGAGCGGGCCTTGCCGGGGTTGCTGGACAGTGCCCGCCAGAATGGAATGCGGCGGGTAACGGCTACCATTTCGTCCACGCTGTCGCCGATGCTGGACAGGCGATCCACGGTATCTCTCAGGCCTACCAGTTCGTCCACGTGTTCGGAGATCTTGAATACCACCATGTAGAATTCCAGCAGGGCACGCAGTACCGATGCCAGCACCAGGAAGGTCAGCGGTGCGGCGAAGAAAAAGTAGAACAGCCCGCGCCAGGTGGATGCCATGAAGGCTTCCACGCAGACATAGATCAGCGCACAGGCAATGGCCACCAGGGCGATGCCGTATACGCCGGGCAGCACCTGGATGATCATGTATTTGTCAAACTTGAAATTGAACAGCTCACGCCAGTACTGCACCACCCAGAAGAGGCCGCGACGCATACGGTCACCGAATTTTTCGGGCAGTTTTTCCGGTGTTGTTTGCTGATTATTCTCTACCATTTTGCGTACTGCTCCTCGACAAAACCGTATTGCCCGTCGATGGTGAAGGAGCGTCCGTCCTTGAGTCGGAGCTCGCCATCGAAGCGGCCAAACAGCTGGTTGAAATTGCTGGCAAACAGGCCCAGGTTCATCCGTTCGCGGTGATTGCCATTGGGGGTGAAGCGAAGCTTTACCTGTCCGCACTGGCTGTGCAGGGTCCAGGGTTGCATCAGATCATCCCGGTTGTATTCAAAGATCACGCCGCCGGTGGGTATCATCTGGTCATCCAGCCACAGGCAATTTTCTGAAAATGTGGTTTCGTTGACGCCGCAGGACAGGTTCAGCCCTACCCGTGTTTCACCCGCACGGGCGGACAGGCAGGCCCAGTTCCAGAAGGTTTCGCGGCGCATATAGCCCGCGGAAAAATCGTGGTGGCCGAAGGCATCCAGATCGGCCAGTTCCTGACAGCTACCGTTCTGTTCCAGCGTGCCGGTGACGGTGCGGCCAGCCACCTTGTTGGCGTATACCCAGCCATTCACACCGGTGCGGGTACACAAGGACATGGGCTGATAATCCGGGCCCTCGTCCATGCGTACATTCAGCGCCAGATCCTTCAGGTTCACCGTCAGGGTTTTGCTAAGGGCTCCATCCTGCTCCTGGTAGCCCAGTCGGATATCCACGCCACGGCGTTGAAAACGGCTTTCACCGCGGCGTGGCGACGTGGACATGGTCAGCTCGCGGCCCAGTGGCGAGCGCCAAGTATATTCCTGTAAGCGCCCAGTGCGGGGTTCAAAGATGTAAAAAAACGCCATTCCCAGGTAGGCGGTGTGTGCCAAGGCACAGCCGGCCAGCAGTTCCTGGCTGATAACGCCGAAATACTGGAACTGTTTGTAGTGAAAATGCCGGGCAAAACGCGGCGCTGGCTGACCCATGGGGGTGCGGTAATCCGCATTGCGACCGTTGATGGTTGCTACGGTCTCGGGGAACACGCCAAGGGCGACCTGGCCCTGGTTGTCTACCAGCGCTGTGGGTTGAGACTGAAAGTTCATGTGTTTGGCCAGCTGACAGGAACGATAAACCCCGGAGTATCACGGTGGCGCTGGGTCACCATGAGGGGGCGTTGACGGGTTTCAACATAGTCAATCAGGGTGGGCGTCGCAATCAAAGTGGTACTTTTGTCCGACATAAACGGGCTGGGCCAGTAGGGCCGCTCAACAATTGACCATTCGCTGTCGTCCAGAACGTTGCTGGGCAGCCACCAGCCCCGTTCATGGCCCGGGTGCGGTTGCAGACCGGAGGTCGGGGTATGCTGCCGGTAGAACAGCCGCCCGCGACTCAGCAGGGCAATGCTATCCGGTTGCCAGCCCTGCTTGGCAAGTTGTGCGCGCACTTCCGGCATGGTGGAGCGCGGCAGTTGCTGATCGAACAGATGGCGGGCCTTGCGGTCCAGGGTGTCGTGGCTGTTGGGGCCGAACCAGGCCTGTGCTGTGCCCAGGTAAAATTTCAGCGCCAGTTCCCAGTGCCAGAGCTTTCCTTCCAGATGATCGCGCACCAACAGATCCAGTTCACCCAGGGTTCGGCCCTGGTAGCGAAAAGGCAGATTGCTGGCAACCCGCTCCAGATTGTTGCTGGCATCTACCAGGGCCGAGACCCACTGTTCGAACATCAGTCCCAGTCGTCGTGCCGGAGTGTGAGCCTGCAGCAGCACTGCGGCTCGTTCCGGCAGGTCCGGGTCGAGTTGGTATTCGCGTTTAAGCAGCTCACCGGCATCCCGGCAGGGCGAAGGGCAGGGAAGAAGGGGCGGGGCCTCCACCAGCCAGCGCAGCAGGCCGGCCGGTGTGGGTGAGGCCGTTGTGGTCATACTGAAGTGGATAGAATCTCGCGTTTGTTTAATGCGGTTTTTACCTCGTCAGCCCAGTGCAGCCAGGCCTGCTGATCCAGGATGCCCCGGCGCAGGGTCAGATAGGTAAAGAGATCCTTGTCGCGGCCCTGCTCATCCAGTTTCTTGGCCAAGGCCTCGAAGGTATGCAGGCGCTCACGACGCAGATCCGCCTGGTCATCCAGCTCGCGCAGGATCGACGACGAATCCGACAGGGCGCCACCAGCAATTTTTACCATAAAGGCGTCGCGGATGCGCGGTGGGGCGGCAGGTTTACGAAGCCATCGAATCAACTCGTCGCGGCCTTCTTCCGTGATCCGGTACAGTTTCTTGTCCGGTTTGCCATCCTGGGGGATATGGCGAAATTTCACCATATTCTGGTCATTGAGTTTTCCCAGCTCCAGGTAAATCTGCTGATGGGTGGCGTTCCATACCAGCCCGATGCTGTTAGCAAATTCGCGAGCGAGGTCGTAACCGCTGGCTTCCTGATCTTGAAGCAGGACAAGTATGGCATGGCGCAAAGACACGGCTCACTCCTCGTTTTATTATGTGACGTAATACTATTTTGATAGTAGAGAGCCGTGTTATTGCTGCGCAATCCGTTGAATAAGTAGTTTTGTAAAAACTTGGTGAACTTACACCACAGTCCAACTGCAATGTAAGTAATTGTTATCAAAAGGGATGCAGTCTGTAGGCCGAGCAGGCCAGAAAGGAAAAGATTGTTTCTGTCAGTCTTGCACGAGCGGATGGAGGAGGATGGCCCGAAAGTCCGGTCAGGATTGACAGGATTTCGGGCCGGACTGGTCAGTTGGAACGGGGAGGCAGCGGCACCAGCTGGCTTGCCTGAAACTCCGCGGAGGCCTTGAGCTGTTCCGCGTTCAGTTTGGGAACCAGGTTGTTGATCAGGCTGCGTGATGCCTTGCGCGTGGTCTCCACGCCCATGCTGGCCAGCTTGCGCAGTACCGGGCCGAATTGCAGCAGGGCCATGGGGCGCTCGAAATACCAGTCGATGGCCTGATCGGTCAGTGCCAGCAGGTAGCGCACCAGCTCTTTGCGGGCCTTCTCCGGGTCTTCCTCACACAGGTCTGGCAGGCTTTTCCCCAGAGCGGCCATTTCCTCATCCACCGGGAAGGCCACGTACCAGAAATCCTCTGCGGGAGCCGGCTGACGGACTTGGTCCATGTAGTCGGCGGCATCGCGGTTCTGTTGCAGATCCAGCTTTTTGGCGCTGCGGCTGACCACCAGGTGGGTGGTCTTGTTGATGGTCTGGGTGGTCATCCGTACCACCTTCATCATGCCCGGGGATAACTGGGCCGCCTCGGCGGCCCGAGTAAGAAAGGCGGTGAGAGCCTCGTCGATGAAGATGCTCATGATCGCTTCGATTTCTTGCGGCTCAGGCCGGGTGGCGCCGCCCTGCATGCGACGGATAAAACCGTCGGTTTTCTGATGCAGGGTATCGCTGGAGCGGAAGGCAACGTGGGGTATTGTCATTATTCGGGTCCTGAAGCGGCTGATCAATGGATCATACCCAGCCTGGCTGCGGGCTCAAATGACCGAAACTGGTGTGGACCTGACTATTCCTGAAGGCAGGATTCAGGTATTTCTTTTTCGGTTCCAATGGAAGATGATTCGCGCCCGGCACGATTTCGGTGACCGGTTGCCAGGAGAAATCATGTTAGGCGTCGTCAATGCGGATGCGGAGCGGGTAAAGCAGTGGCTCCAGCAAGCGAATATTCGGCATTACATCTGTGAGCACTGCCATGGGTTGCACCTGTCCGAGTTGCAGGAGCGCGAAGGGGTAGTGGATGCCCGTGTGTTCGTGGAGGAGGATGGCATTCTGCTGACCACCGAGCTGGAATTGCGCCCGTCGGCCCTGTTTGCTGTACAGGCGGAGCTGACCCGGCTGAATATGGCGTATCCGTCCATCAAGCTGTTTCTGGATGTGAGTGACGACTCTCTGCCCCGGCTGGTGGCCTGCGATTTGCTGCTGAGCCGTCACGGTGTGTCCTTCGAGCAGTTTATCCACTTCGTCCAGGCCACTGTGGATGCCACGGTGCAATTGCTGGATGAAGGGCAGGAGTTTCACTGGCTGATCTGGCCGGACGAGATGGACAGCGGTGCCGGAGAGGCGCTGCATTAACGATTCGGTTCGGGAGGCACTGCGGTGCAAGACAATGCGGATTCACTGGGCGGTTTCGGTGGTGATCGCCTCGACGGCCTCATCGACGGGTTGGTCCAGCATGGTTATGCCATTGCCCCTGGTTATTTCCCCTTGGCGCTGGTGCGTGCCCTGCGCGAGGAAGCACAACACCGTGACCAGCAGGGAGAATTCCAGCTGGCCGGTATTGGTCGCCGCCAGGTGCACCAGAAAGACACACGTGTCCGCAGTGACAGGACCCTTTGGTTAAAGAGTGACACTCTGGCCCAGTGCCAGTTGCTGGAAGGGCTGGAAAGCCTGCGGGTGGCGGTGAATCGCTCCCTGTTCATGGGGCTGTTCGAGCTGGAATCCCACTTTGCCATTTACGGGCCCGGTGACTATTACCAGCGTCACCTGGATGCCTTCAACGGCAATAACGGTCGTTTGCTATCCGTGGTGTTGTACCTGAACGAAGGCTGGCAGAGCCAGTGGGGCGGTCGCCTGCGGCTGTGGCCGGACCCGGATGCCCAGGTGGTGGCCACTGAGGTGGAACCCCGCGCTGGTACTCTGGTGGCGTTCCTCAGCGAGAAAATTCCCCACGAAGTCTTGGCAGCCACCCGGGAACGCTACAGTATTGCCGGATGGTTTCGTTGCAACAACACCACCGCCGACTGGCTCGATCCGCCTCGCTGATTATTGTCCTGCTGCTGGGGCACAGCGGCGTGTGGGCGGCGGTCTGTGCCAACCCCGGTCGCGATGGCCAGGGCGGCAGCGATGCTGTCATCAACAGCTATTTCTCCGGCCCGGATACCCAGACCCTGTCTTCCGGCACCCGCACCTTTTCCCTGACTCGTCAGCGCGGCCCCGCGCCCCTGCACCCTGGCGACCTGGCCCTGTTGCTGCAAGTGCAGGGTGCTTCCATAAATACCGCCAACCGTACCGGCTATGGGCAGCTTCAGGGCCACGGCCTGGTCGCCGAGTGGGTGCGTATTGATCGTGTAGAAGGGGAGCAGGTGTGGGTTCAGGGTGGCGGGTCCGGTGGCGGGCTGTTACACAGCTATGTGAATGCACCGGCCAACCGTGAGCAGGGGCGCCGTCGCTGGCAACTGGTGCGGGTCCCTCAGTACGAACATTTCTCTCTGCAGCAGGATAGCCGGGCCTTGTCTTGGGACGGCTACACGGGCGGGGTACTGGCGATGGATGTGCGACGCAAGGTCGCCCTGAACGGGCACCGGCTGTCGGTGGCCGGCGCCGGTTTCCGCGGTGGCCCGGCATTGTCGTTGCAGGGGGCACTGGGGCGGCCGGCGGATTGGCGTTATCCGGTGCCGTCGGTTCAGGACAGGCGGGCGGGCTATGGCCATCACGCCAGCAAGGGGGAAGGTGTCGCAGGCACCCCGGTCCTGCTGCTGGAGGCGGGAAAGGGTTATCCCGATGGGGATATGGGCCGCGGTGCGCCCGCTAATGCAGGTGGTGGTGGTAATGGCCTTGATTTGTCCCACCAGCGGCTGGGCAACGGCGGTGGTGGCGGCAACGGCTCGGCCGGTGGTCATGGCATGCCGGTGGAAGGCGGCGGCCTGGGCGGTCATGCTGCCCCTCGCGCCCTGGTGCTGGGCGGTGGCGGTGGCGCCGCCGCCCGGCGCAAGGGTGACGGCGGCCAGGGCGGCGCTGGCGGCGGGCTGCTGCTGATCCGGGCCGCAGGCCTGCAGGGGCAGGGGGAGCTGGACCTGCGCGGTGCGGCGGGAAGTGCTGCCGGTGATGTGGGTAGTGGCGGTGGTAGCGGCGGCACCCTGTGGTTGGACCTGCCCGTTACCGATTCGCTGGCGATTACCCCTGAGCATGCCGGCGGCGCCGGAGCCAAAGGCGGTGGCCAGGGGGGCGATGGTCAGTTGCTGGCGCGAGGCGAGCGCCAGTGGCCAGGGTTTCAGCCCCTGGCGGTGGCGGGTGCCGAGGCAGGGTTCCGTTGCCGACCCGCCGGTCACTGGATTACCGGCGTGCTGTTCGAGGATAACGGTGTGGGCGACGGCCAGGCGTTCAATCAGCGCCGCGATGGTGACGAAGCCCCATTGCCCGGCCTGACGCTGACACTGCGGGATCCGGCCAGCGATTGGCAAAAAACCACCACTTCGGGTGCGTCCGGGGCCTTCCAGTTCCGCTTGTCGGAAGCGCAGAGTCGTAGCCAGACATTGCGGCTGTCACTGATGTTGCCGGAAGGCTGGTTGTTGCCGGCCCTGCCTGCGCTGAATGGTGAGCCGGGCCATCGCCATGGCAACCAGATTCGCTGGCAGCTAACAGCCAGCGCCGATCGCCATTCCGGACCATTACCGGTGGGCCTGATCGCGGAGCCGAGTTGGCAGGCCCCCGTCGACACGGCACTGTTACCAGGCAGTACTGCTGTGCTTGCCTTTGAATATCAGGCGCCGGTGACCGGTCAGGTGCAATTCCGCAGTGATCACCCGGCGGTGCGTGGCCTGTTGATGGACCGGTCCTGTTCCGGTGACAGCGAGCAATGGCAGAGCGGGCAGAACGCCGGTTGGCCGGTGAGCGCTGGCGAGCGGTTGTGTGTGCGGGTACCGGTTCGTTTTGACGGCCATGCAACCCGCATCCCGGTGACGGCTACCACCCTGCCGCACAATACGCCTGCGGATTTTATCATTGCCCCCCAGCAGACCTCGGTAAAAATTCTTCCCGGGTCTTGAAAGTTTTTCCGCCATCCCCATTTATTTCACTGTGACAACCCGGCCGGTTGGAGCGCTGCTGAACTTTTCGGTGGCAGCGGTTCCGTGTCACGCACAATTCAGTAAACCTTTTTTCAGTGGATGCCGCAGTGTGGGTCTGCTGAAGAGTATGGAGATATGTGTGATGAATACCGGATTTTCCCTTGCCCCACTGTTTCGCCATTCCGTGGGCTTTGACCGCTTTGATGAACTTCTGGATGCCGCCTTGCGTGCGGACCAGTCCAACGGTTACCCACCTTACGACATCATCCGCGAAAGCGATGGTCGTTACCGTATCGTGATGGCTGTGGCCGGTTTCGGTCGCGATGATCTGGAGATCACGGTGCAGGAAAACGAGCTGCGCATTCGGGGTAGTCTGCCGCCGCAGAATGATGGTGAGCGGACCTGGCTGCATCAGGGTATTGCCCGGCGAGCTTTCGAGCGCACCTTCAAGCTGGCTGACCATGTGGAAGTGGATGGCGCCGGTCTTAACGATGGCCTGCTTACGGTGACCCTGAACCGTGTGGTTCCCGAGGAAAAGAAACCCCGGGTAATCCCCGTGGACGGCGAACAATCACCAACAAATCGTAATTAAATCGCTGCACTTTGTGACGCGTTTTCTGTGACATAGTAAAGGGGTCGGTAAGGCCCCTTTTTGTTAATTTAGGGATGGTGCCTGGCGGCATCGGCCCGATATAACCAAAGGGCCTTAACCGGATACTGATCATGCTCACCGGATCAGTGCAGAGTCGTTGTTATCCAGGCCAGGAGGGCCGGAACTCTGCAGTACCCAACCCATTGTCAGCCACAGGGAGCGGCATGCAATGAAACGTCTGTATTACTTCGCCAAATCACTGACCTCTGTTCAGGGAATAACCTCGGATCTGCGCCAGGCGGGCATCGGTGAAAACCGCTTGCATGTGATGGGCAATGACAGCTCGGCCATGGCCCGGGCCCATGTGCATACCACTACCCCCTGGGAAGAAACCGACATCATGCACTCCGGTTTTGTCGGTGCCATGGGCGGCATGGCTGTGGGCCTGGTGGTCGGCTTTCTGCTGGCCGGTGCAGACCCCTGGGGCATGCAGCTGGATACCGGTGCCATCATCGGCGTGACCCTGTTCGGTACCTGTTTCGGCGCCTGGGTAGGAGGCCTGCGCGGGGTATCCTCCCGCAGTCATCACCTGACGCCCTATCTGGATCGGGTGGAGCAGGGGGATTACCTGATGATGGTGGATGCGGATGATGCTGTGCAGGCCAGCAAGGTGGAAAAGGTCATGCAGGGGCATCGTCACGAAGCCGAAGAAGCCGGCCGCGAGGAGCACTTCAGTCCGTTTGATTGAGGTAGCGCCCGACGCCGGACGAAAAACATAAAGTATCCCTGTGGGAAGCTATGCTTGCATCGCGAAAGTGTTTGCTGAATGGCCTTATTTGCGATGCAAGCATCGCTTCCCACAAAAGCAACAGTCGTCAGGCATCCATCCAATACGCTGCCACATCCAGCATGCGGTGGCTGAATCCCCACTCATTGTCGTACCAGGCCAGCAGTTTCAGCTGTTGGCCCAGTAATCGGCTGTGGTTGGTATCCACCACGCAGGAGTAGGGCAGGTGGTTGAAGTCGCTGGAGACCAGCGGCAGATGATTCACCGCCAATACTCCCTGAAGATCGCCATGGGCCGCATTGCTAAGTGCCTCATGAACCTGTTCCAGGGATTCCACCTGCTCCAGGGTGACGGTCAAATCTACCAGCGACACATTCAGGGTCGGCACCCGCACCGCCAGACCATCCAGCCGCCCTTGCAGATGGGGCAGTACCAGTCCCACGGCTTTCGCGGCGCCGGTGCTGGTGGGGATCATGTTCACCGCTGCCGCCCGGGCACGCAGTAAATCCCCGTGGGCCTTGTCCACCAGGTTCTGGTCGTTGGTATAGCTGTGGATGGTAGTCATTAGGCCCTGGCGAACCGTAAAGGCCTGATCAAGCACTGCCACCATGGGCGCCAGACAGTTGGTGGTACAGGAGGCGTTGGAGACAATCCGTTGTTCGCGGCTCAGTACTGAATGGTTGACGCCATAGACCACGGTGGCGTCGGCGTCGTCCACAGGATAACTGGCGAGTACCCGCGGGGCGCCAGCGTCAAGGTGGGCGCTGAGGGTGTCGTGGCTCTTGTACTTGCCTGCGCATTCAATCACCAGATCCGGTGTCAGCGATTTCCAGGGCAGGTCTTCCAGACGGCTTTCGGCGAAACAGGGGATTCGGTGACCGTTGATTTCCAGGTGGTTGCCGTCGTAATGCACGGAGTGGGGCCAGCGGCCGTGGGTGCTGTCGAAGGCCAGCAGGTGGGCAAGCACGTCAAAATCGGCCAGATCGTTGATGGCAACCAGTTCGAAACGGTCGCCGGCGGGATGTTCACTGATCGCCCGGACAATACAGCGACCGATGCGGCCAAAGCCGTTGATGGCAATGCGAATCTTCTTGCTGCTTGTCATGGCACACTCTCCGTCCACCATAGACTTTCAGTGTAGACCCGGGCTGTCATCACGGCCAGCCTGATCAAGCTTTAGGCAGATGGACAGGGCGTATCTTGCAATGGCCGGTCGCTTTAGCCACAATGCGCCCTCGCTCTGCGGCTCCGGTCGCAGGCGCGTAATGGTCGACCCGTCGGTCCCCCCGCAACGACAGACTGTGAACTCCGCCAGGCCCGGAAGGGAGCAACGGTAGCAGTGGACTCGTGTGCCGGGGTGTGGCTGGCGGGAAGACCTCCAGTCTTTTCCCTGCCGATACCCGGCATGCTTTTACCTAACACGCCTTCTGCACTGTCTTCCCCGCAGGAACTTCGTTAGCATTAAGCCCTTCATGAGACACCACTTTTCCGCTGAATACCGGTGTCGATGCCTGTTGGTTGGAGTGCTATGAGTTATCAGGTCCTTGCCCGGAAATACCGCCCCCGCACCTTCGATGAGCTGGTGGGGCAGGAGCACGTCTCGCGGGCCCTGATGCATGCGCTGGATCAGGATCGCCTGCACCATGCCTATCTGTTCACCGGCACCCGCGGGGTGGGCAAGACCACCATCGCCCGCATCCTGTCCCGCTGTCTGAACTGCGAGCAGGGCGTCAGTGCCCGTCCCTGTGGGGTCTGCCCCACCTGTGTGGAAATCGGCGAAGGCCGCTTCGTGGACCTGATTGAGGTGGATGCGGCCAGCCGTACCAAGGTGGAAGATACCCGCGAGCTGCTCGACAACGTGCAGTACGCGCCCACACGGGGCCGTTACAAGGTCTACCTCATCGATGAGGTGCACATGCTGTCGGCGCATTCCTTCAATGCGTTGCTCAAGACCCTGGAAGAACCACCGCCCCACGTGAAGTTCCTGCTCGCCACCACCGATCCGCAGAAACTGCCGGTGACGGTACTGTCGCGCTGTCTGCAGTTCAGCCTCAAGGCGCTGCCAGCGGAGCAGATCGCCGGCCATCTGCAGGCCCTGCTCGACAAGGAAATGATCCGCTATGAGGCGCCCGCCCTGCTGGCCCTGGGCAAGGCGGCCCAGGGGTCCATGCGTGATGCGCTCAGTCTGACCGATCAGGCCATTGCCTTCGGCAGCGAACAGCTAAGCAGCGAGGCAGTGAATGCCATGCTGGGCACCGTGGACCGTAATCACGTGCTGACCCTGCTGGTGGCCCTGGCGGAGCAGGAGCCGGGCGGCGTGCTGCAGGCGCTGGCTACCGTCAGCGAGCATTGCCCCGGGGAACTGGCACTACTGGACGAGTTGATCAGCCAGCTGCACCAGCTGGCAGTCTGTCAGGCAGTGCCGGGCAGCCATGACGAAACCATAACCCAGCTGGCAGCGGCGCTGAGCGCCGAGCAGGTACAGCTTTATTACGATGTGGCCGTGCGTGGCCGCCGGGATCTTCAGGATGCCCCTGACAGCCGCGCAGCGCTGGAAATGCTGTTGCTGCGCATGGTGCTGTTTACCCCAAAAGGGGTGTTGCCGAGCCGGGGGGAACACGCCGGCGCAAAAAAGCCTGAAGCGGCAGTGCCGTCGGCGGATGCCGGCGGCAAACCGGATTTGCGTGCCCTGCTGGATCGGCCCACCGCTGCTCCGGCACCGCCAACGCCACCAGCCCCCCAGCCCGCTGCCAGCCCTGTAGCGGAATCGGTGCCTCAAGGTGGTTCAACATCCGCGGCCTTGACTCAGATGGAGAGCCCGGCACCTCGGGAGCCTTCTCAGCAGACCGCACCTGAGGCTGTTCAACTTGAGCCAGAGCCGCCCCAGCCTGAACCGGAGTCCATGCCGACCCCTGTGGCTGAACCACAGAAGCAGGAAGCGGCACAAGAACCGCCTCTGGCGCCGCTGTCGGAACCGACCAGCGAATCGGAGGTGGCTACCTGGTGGGCGGCTCTGTTGCTGCGTCTGGACCTGGACGGCACGGTGCGCAATATCGCCCGCAATGCGGTGTTGGTCAGCCGCGAAGAAACCGTCTGGACCTTGCGTATCAGCACCGGGCATGAGGTGCTGGTCAACCGGGAGCGGCTGGACGAGTTGAGTGGCGCGCTGGAAAATTATTTCCAGCGGCGCATCCAGATCCAGGTGGAGTACGAACGCAAGGCCGGCGATACCCCGGAAGCCATGGCCGAAGCCCGGCGTCAGGAGCTGCTGGTCGATGCCACCCGAACCCTGCAAGAGGATCCGGTGGTACAGCAGCTGGTCAGCACTTTTGATGGCCGTCTTGACGAAGGCAGCGTAACGCCAAAAGAAACAGTGGAATAACTCCCGGCCAGCCCGGGTGGAGACAACGATGGATTTCGATATCAATTCTCTCATGCAGCAGGCTCAGGCCATGCAGGAGAAGATGAAAAAGATGCAGGACGAGGCCGCCAATGCGGAGGTCACTGGTGAGGCCGGGGCCGGTCTGGTCAAGGTGACCATGAATGGTCGTCACGATGTGAAGGGCGTGGATATTGATGCCTCGCTGATGAGTGAAGACAAGGAACTGCTGGAAGACCTGCTGGCCGCTGCTGTTAACGATGCCGTGCGTCGGGTGGAAAAGCAGCAGCAGGACAACATGCAGAATATGGCCGGTGGTTTTCCCTTTCCGCCGGGCTTCAAGCCGTAAGGGGCATTGTCTGTGAAGCATGCGCCGCTGGTTGACCAGTTGATTCACGCCTTTACCTGCCTGCCCGGTGTCGGGCCTCGCTCCGCCCAACGCATGGCCTATGCCCTGCTGGACCGTGGCCGGGAAGAGGGCCGTCGGCTAGGCGATGCCCTGCATGCGGCCATGGATGGCGTGCAACACTGTCAGCGCTGCCGCAATTACGCGGAAGAGGCGCTCTGCCCGGTGTGCAGCGATGCCCGCCGGGATTCCACCCTGGTCTGTATTGTCGCCACGCCGGCGGATGTGCTGGCCTTCGAACAGTCCGGTGAATACCGCGGTCAGTACTTCGTACTGATGGGCGAATTGTCGCCCCTGGATGGCATTGGTCCCCGTGAACTGGGGCTGGATGTGCTTGAGCAACGCTTGAAGCAAGGCGAGATCAACGAATTGATTCTGGCGACCGGTACCACCGTGGAAGGGGAGGCCACCGCTCACTATGTGCTGGATTTGGCCCAAGAAGCCGGTGTCACTGTCAGCCGCATCGCCCAGGGGGTGCCCATGGGCGGGGATCTGGAGTTCGTCGACGGCGCCACCCTGGCCCAGGCCCTGCGTGGTCGGCGCCCGTTCCAATAAGCCCAGGCGCCAGACCCCTGTGGGAAGCGATGCTCGCATCGCGAATATGTCCACCCAGCTAGCCCCCCTTCGCGATGCAAGCATCGCTTCCCACAGAAGAGGTCAGACACCGCTCTGGCCTCTGGCATGCTCCCTCTGCTATGTTAGCAACCAAGCAAGCGCTAGGTCAGTTAATGAAAAGGAGGCTCTGTGAGCGCGTTGGATTATTTCAATGAAACCCACCAGATGGTGCGCGAGACCGTTCGCAAATTCGTGGAAAGGGAAATCCTGCCCCATGTGGATGACTGGGAAGAAGCCGGTGAATTCCCCCGCGAGCTGTACAACAAGGCCGCTGATGCCGGCATTTTGAGTATCAATGCCCCGGAAGAGTTCGGCGGCACCGGCGAAGATGTGTTCATGAAGATTGCCGCCTGCGAGGAGCTGGTACGGTGTTCGTCCGGTGGTCTGTGCGCCAGCCTGGGGTCTCTGGATATTGGTCTGCCGCCGATCTGGAAGTGGGGCAGCGATGCCATGAAGCAGAAGGTGGTGCCGGAGGTGATCGGTGGGCAGAAAATCTCCGCCCTGGCGATTACCGAGCCCAATGGCGGTTCCGATGTGGCCAACCTGCGCACTCGCGCGGTACGCGATGGCGATTACTATGTGGTAAACGGCGCCAAGACCTTTATCACCAGTGGCGTGCGCGCGGATTATTACACCGTGGCGGTGCGCACCGGCGACAAGGGCTATGGCGGTATCAGCCTGTTGCTGGTTGAGAAGGGCACCCCGGGTTTCTCCGTGGGCCGCAAGCTGAAGAAGATGGGCTGGTGGGCGTCCGACACCGCCGAGCTGTTCTTTGAGGATTGCCGGGTGCCGGTGGAAAACCTGATTGGCCCGGAAAACGGCGGCTTCTACTGCATCATGAGCAACTTCCAGATGGAGCGCCTGATCCTGGCTGTCACCGCCAACAGTACTGCCCAGCTGGCACTGGACGAGGCCATGCGCTACGTGAAAGAGCGGGAAGCCTTTGGTCGTCCCCTGGCCGGGTTCCAGGTCACACGTCACAAGCTGGCGGAAATGGCCACTGACGTGAAAGCCAGCACCGAGTTTACTTACCGGGTGGCTGCCAAGATTGCCGCTGGTGAAAACTGTGTACTGGATGTATCCATGGCAAAGAACGTGGCCACCCGTTGTGCCGATCGGGTTACCTACGATGCGGTCCAGTTGTTTGGCGGCAGCGGCTACATGCGGGGCACCGTGGTCGAACGCCTGTACCGCGATAACCGCATCCTCTCCATCGGCGGTGGCACCCACGAGATCATGAATGAGGTAATTGCCAAGCAGTTGGGGCTTTGAGGGGCGAGCTACAAGCAGCAAGCTACAACACGGGATAGTGTTGGTGGTGTTTGAAACGCAAGAGGCCGCGTCCAAACCTATGGACGCGGCCTCTTTGTTTTCATGCGGCTGCCAGCTTCAATCGTGTTGTAGCTTGAGCTTGTAGCTGTCAGGTGCACTCCGCCCGAGTTGGATCGATCTTGCAGCGTACCTTGCGCAGCAAACCTAGCATGTCCGGATCGTAATAACCTTGGTCGCGCAGTTGGTCGCGGGCCTCTTGCATCATTACTTCGTATTCGTTCTGGTCGGCTTCCGGAATCTGCACCCACCATTTCTTGTCGACTTTCTGAGCTTCCTTGTCCAGCTGCTCGGTGATGCGGTTCAGGTTGTTATAGAAATACTCGCGGGATTTCTGAGCCATGTCGGCGGGGAAACGGTCTTTCTTGGCCACCAGCTGAATGGTGAGCTGGGCCAGCGGGTAGTCGATGATGCCGCCATCCGGGCTCAACCCCTTGTAGAGTTCCAGCGCATCATAGGCCACCAGTGGAGCGACGATCACATCGACCACGCCGTTGTTGAACTTGGTGGAGAAGTTGGTGATGTCAGATCCTACAGGGGTGGCGCCAACCTGGGAAACCAGGATGGCCTGGGTTTCATCGTATTCCAGCACCGCTACACGCTTGCCCGCCGCCTTGGCCAGGGAGTTGATTTCCCGGTCGTTGACGAAGACATAGGCGGCACCGGCCGGAGCCACACCCATGATTTGATAGGAACCCTGTGAAAGCTGGTCGGCAGTTTGCGGGTGCGCCAGTACTTTCAGGACCACGTTCATGTGTTCCATGGAGGGAATGGCGCCGATGGAGTCGATGGTGCCGGCGTACTTGTTGAAGTTACGACCGCGGATACCCGTGATCAGAGCAGCATCACAGACACCGGCCTTGAGATCTTCAGCGGCAATGGCTTCGTTGGTATGGGGAATCAGCTCTACTTCCAGCCCCCAACCTAGTGCGGCGGTCTGCCAGTCTTTCATGGCACTCATTACCGGTCCTACGTTGCCGACGATATCAAAGACGCAAATTTTGCGTTTGATGGATTCGGCCTGGACGGCCAGGGAAGCGGTGAGGGCAAAGGCCGTAGTGACGGCGATAATCAACTTCTTCATGGATCTATCCTGCTTGTTATTGCTGGTATGGGGGTGTGCAGCATGGTGCCCTTGATACTAGTGGGAATGACGGGGAAATGGAAAAACCCAAGCGCCTGGCCCTGGAGCGATTAGGTCAATTTCCATCAGTTGCGGTCAGGACGGCTGGTACGGCGGACTTCCCCGGGTGTGCGGCCGGTCCAGCTCCGATAGGCTTTGCTGAAACTGGCCTGGTCGCTGTAGCCAAGTTGGTCGGCAATCTTTTCGAGGGCCATGTCTGTTTCCAGCAGGTAGCGGCTGGCAAACGTCTCACGGATGTCGTTGCGAATGCTGCTGAAGGCAAAACCCGCCAGTCCCAGGTGTCGCCTTACCGAGCGTGGGCTCATCCCCAGTTTCTGAGCGACTCGTTCCAGAGTGCTGTCACGGCCTGGTGTGTTCATGATTTCGGTCCGCACTTTCATGACCACATTGAGGCTGTTATCACCCTGAATCTGCTCCCGTGATCGGGCAGCGGCCAGGTAGGTGGCTACGCTGGTATCGTCATCTCTTGCCTGGCGACCTGACAGGGGCATAAGCACCCGGTTGTGAGGTCTGTTGAATTTTACCTCTACCCCCTCTGCCAGATGCTGCCAGGCCATGCTGTTTCCGGGGCAGGCAAAATCAAATTCGAACGTGAACTTGCGGCATACCAGTGATGCCAGGGTATGGATGCTGCCCATATAGATATTCGCCACCATGGGTTTGAGTTTTTTCAGGTCCCAGTTGTCGTGCAGGCGGATAGAGATCAATTCACCGTTACAGTGCAGTTCCATATCCATCAATGGCAACGATACCCGCAGATACTGAACCACCATATTTACCAGCTTGCGGTAATCCCTCTGGCGGAGCAGGGCAAACCCGAACAGGCCATGGCCATGTAGATCCAGCTCCTGCCCAAACCGGAAAGGGGCGGTGTGATCGTTGAGAAGACGATTGCCATTGGCAAGAAGATGTTGGATCTGCCGGATGGACAGAAAGGCATCAGGGTTGTTGAGCATGTCGTCATCGATTCCCGATCTTTCGAGCACGATGGTTCCACTTATTCCGTGTTTTTGTACAAACCGCAAAAAACGGCGGGCATAACGGACTGAGATAAGAGGAACGTCGAGGGCCATTCCATCGTTTTTCATTTTTATTATGCCTGATGAAGTTGTCGTTAGGCTTGTGATGGGGCTCTCATTAGGCGTTGTATTTCGTCGGTATTAAACACCGCTTGCCCTTTTTAACAAAAAAATGGCCGCTTTAACTATTAAGTCGGTCACCTTCCGTGGACATGATGAGCCCCGCTTTTTTGTGCATAAAAATAATCATGGAGCAGAAAAATGCAAAGGGAAAAAACAGAAACCCTCAAAGCTCGTTACCTACCCCTTTCCAAAGTATCAGTTCCTGTCATGCGAAGAATGTATGAGATTTATTCCGCGTACTACGAAAATATAAGTCTGGATATTTTTTGTCGCGACATGGTGGAAAAAAGTGGCGTGATTCTGGTCGAGGAAAGGCCGACCAAGCGCGTGGTTGGTTTTTCTACCTTGAAAACTCTGGAAATGAACGTGGATGGTCGACGGGTAAAAGGTGTTTTTAGCGGCGACACCATCATGGAAGAAAAGTATTGGGGTAGCAGAGCCTTACAGGTGACTTTTTTCTTGCGCATGATCCGTGAGAAGTTGCGTCATCCTTTCCGTCCCCTGTTCTGGTTGTTGATATCAAAAGGCTATAAAACCTATTTATTGATGGCGAATAACTTCCATACCTACTACCCGCACCCGGAAGGAAAGAATGCAGAGCTTGCCCCTCTGGTGGATTCCTATTGCGAACGTTTATTTTCCGATTACTACTGTGGGGAAAATAAATTGCTGGATTTTGGTGAGGGTTATACCCACCTGAAATCCAATGTGGCAAGCATTACTCCTGAAATGCGCCAGAAAAACGAAAAAATTCATTTTTTCGAAACATGCAATCCGACATGGAACCGGGGTACAGAATTGCCCTGTATCGGTGAAATCAATTTTTCCCTACTGCTGAGTTATCCATTCTCCCTGTGGCGAAAACAACGCAGAAAAACAAAAACACAAATTGCAGCCGTGGCTTGCGAATAAAAACCGGGGGGGACCATGTTTGGACATCGTTTGCTCAAAATGGCCGCCTGGCCGGGTGAGCGGCGCTTTGCCGCCGGGCGGGCACGATTGGAGAATGTGCAAAGGCAAAAGCTGGCGTTACTTTTGCGGAAGGTGGCTGCCTGCGAGGTTGGCCAGCGTCGGGGTATCGCATCAGACTGGCGATGGGAAACCTTTGCTGAGCAGTTGCCGGTGAGTGATTACGAAGAGTGGCGCGATTCGGTCAATCGTGCTCGTGAGACGGGCGGTAATGCCTTGATCCAGTCACCGGTGGTTCGTTACCAGCCCACCAGTGGGTCGACCTCTGCGATCAAATGGGTTCCCTATACCCGCCAGTTTCTGTCGGAACTGGATAGCGCCATCAGCCCCTGGATCGTCGACCTGTATCGCCAGTTCCCGCGGCTCAGGCAGGGCCGTCATTACTGGTCCATGTCCTGGGTGCCCACCTCGCTGCGCGACAATATGCGCGAGGATATCAACGATGATATTCAGCTCATGTCCATGGGCAAGCGCCTGCTGGCCGGTGCGACCCAGGCGGTGCCTCAGGATGTGTCTCTGGCGCGCACCTCCGAAGATTCCCTGTTTGCCACTTTGGCCTACCTGATCAGTGATTCCTCCCTGTCCATGTTGTCCATCTGGAGTCCTACCTTCGGGCTGGGGTTGCTCAAGTCCATGGCCATGTGGCGTGAGGAATTGGCCGAGGTGCTGGCGAGTGGTTCCTGGGGCAAGCGAATGCAGGGAAGCCATACCCAGTGTTGTCCTCGCTCTCCTCGTGCAGCGGAATTGCTGCGTCAGTGGGAGGGGCGCCTGAGTGCGGATTTCTTCATGACGCTGTGGCCGTCACTGGCACTGGTTAGCGCCTGGGATACCGCTGCATCCGGTGCCTGGGCCAGGCAGCTACATGCCCTTTTGCCGCAGGCGGCGTTTCAGGGCAAGGGCCTGTGGGCTACTGAAGGGGTGGTCACGATTCCCTATCAGGGCCAGCATACGCTGGCCTACCGTAGTCATGTCTATGAATTCCAGGATCCGTCCGATGGCACCATTTATGCCCCCTGGGAACTGGAGCCAGGTCAGGAGGTGATGCCGCTACTGAGTACCGGCAGTGGTTTGCTCCG
>Ga0114904_1000103_pt1 | contig 49072 bp, 53 predicted proteins | sample MalvirDeepMed_s6_FD_83498 | JGI IMG/M metagenome (GOLD analysis project Ga0114904, IMG submission 83498) | Marine viral communities from the Global Malaspina Expedition - Malaspina viral metaG DeepMed_s6 | ecosystem: Environmental > Aquatic > Marine > Oceanic | place: Mediterranean Sea... | reverse complement strand
GCTCGAGAAGAGTATTGCCACGCACTGCGGCCTCGATTACATGCAAAAATGTGTAGACACCAAGTAGCGTGCGGGCGAGGAAAATAAATTCCTTTGGCGGCACATCAAAGTGCACTGACAAGGCATTGCGGCTGGCCCGATTCATGATCCGGTTTGGTAAATCGCTGTTGCCCCAGCAATATTCGCCCTTGTCATTGAGGACTTCCGCCGGTGGCGGGAAGCGGTCAGGGTCCTGCAGCACCTCAATGGCCTCAAAGCAAAGCGAGCAAAAGTCATCCAGAAGGCGTCGCGGGGCACCGCGGGCCAGGAAATCCAGGGCGTTGAGGGCGCGAATCAGGCGATCACCGTCGTGGTGAAAGGACGCTCTGATCATTTCCCGGCCCGGTCCCAGCACCTCATTGTCAAAATCCCGAATAGCGCCGAAGTCCAGCAATACAATCTGGTCATTCTCAGGGCTGTCGCCAAAACGCAGCAGATAGTTGCCGAAATTAGGGTCGGTCTGCATTTTGTTCCATTCGAACACCTCCCGGCAGCACAACTCCATGATGGCGCGACCGATAAAGTTGCGGCGTTCCTGGGATAGCTTCAGCACGGACGGGTCGGTGACGCTGATGCCGCGCTCGAAGGTCATGCACATGATGTTGTGGCTGGAGTACTCAGAGACGATTTCCGGCACCACAAATCGGGTATCTTCGGCCAGCACGTGTCGAAAATGGCGGGTGGTGTGGGCCTCCAGATCGTAATCCACTTCCCGCTGGAGCATTTCGCGCACTTCATCGAGCCACAGATTGAATTGCTCGGTCATCGGAACCAGGCGACTCAGCTTGAGCAGGCGAACCAGGGCGCGCATGTCCGAGTCAATGGCATCGGCAACGCCAGGATACTGGATCTTGAGCACCAGCTCCTTGCCGTCCGATTTACGTATGGCTTTATGGACCTGGGCCAGGGAGGCGGCGCCCAGCGGCGTTTCCTCGATCTCCAGTTCCGCCATTTTGACCTCGCCAAGCTCTCGCTTGAGGTGGCGCTCAATGGAGGGCCACTCCAGGGCGCTGGTCTGGTTTTCCAGAGTGTGCAGGGCTGTGGTCACTTCCTCTGGCAGGAAATGCTCGCCGAAAAGGGCCATCATCTGGCCGATTTTGACGACAGAACCCTTGAGTCGGCCCAGTTCATCCACCAGCTCCTGGGCGCGGGCGGACAGGTTCTCCTTGCGGCGAGCCTCACGTTGATCCTTGGGGGTAAAGATGGAGCCGGCACTGGCGGTCGCATACTTGGCACCGGCCAGAAAGCCGGCCTTGGCCATGGAAAAGCGTCGCTCAACCGAGCCGGTCTTAACCCGTTTTACGGTTTTTCGTGTCATAGTCGCGAGGAAACTCCGTTTGCCATCCTGAACGCCGGTGGCATTCTAGCCGGTATTGGATAGTGGGTCATTGCCCGGACCTGTTACAGGCTTTGTTGGTTTGTGTCTGACAGGGTACAGAATAAGCGCCAGAAAGGAGAGCTTGCATGGGAAGAACCTGGGTGTTGTTGCGTGGCCTGGTTCGTGAACAGAGACACTGGGAGGATTTCCCGGAACATTTTCAGGCCAGTGTGCCGCAGGACCGGGTTGTAACTGTGGATTTGCCTGGTAACGGGCGCTTCTATCAGGACAAAAGCCCGACTCGGGTTGCCGCCATGGTGGCCCATCTGCGCGATCAGCTGGTCAAACAGGGACATCAGGGTCCTTACCATCTGGTAGCCTTGTCACTGGGCGGCATGGTGGCGGTGCAATGGTTGTGTCAGGCACCTGGCGATGTGGCATTTGCGGGCTTGATCAACACCAGTGCCAGCCGATACAGCCCGTTCTGGCGACGCTTGCGCCCAGCTAATTACCGCCGCCTGCTAAGTGATGCAGTATTCGGTCGTGACCGATTGCGCAAGGAAACTGCCATTCTGGAAATTACCTCAAACCTGCGTGAGCCCGAATTCCTTCATCAGCTGGCAGAAACCTGGGCTGGCTATGCCCGCGAGCAGCCGGTCTCTTTGATTAACAGCCTGCGCCAGCTGCTCGCTGCCATGCGGTTTCGAGCTCCAGCGTCCTTACCGGAAAGCGTGCCTGTTTTGATCATTAACGGGGCAGGGGACCGCCTGGTCAGCCCTGCCTGCTCACAGAGCCTTGCCCAGGCCTGGGACCTGCCGATGAAATCCCACCCTCAGGCAGGCCATGATCTTCCCCTGGATGCACCGCAGTGGCTAATCAATACCCTGATTGAAGGGGTAACAGATTTCACTGTTTAGTGTGTTGACCGCCTTGCCTCGCTGGCCTAGCGTTACCACAGAACTCACGAGTTCTAAGGTGGTAACAAATGCGAGGTAAGTCATGGCAACACCACAGGAAATCTCCCGCTTCGAGCGCGGACCACAGAGCCCCCGTGAGCGGGTCTGGTGGGACCGCTATTCCCATGAACGACTGAATGCCTGGCGCCAGGTACAGGACCCGCTGGCGGACCGCTGCGCGGCACAAATCAAGTTCACCCGACCTTCCGGTTTACTAGAGGAAGTGGAAAGACGGGCCAGGGAAGAGGGTGGCGATTTCCTGGCTTTTCTAGACCATTGCCATACGGTGCCATCGTGGGTTGATTTCGACGCCATGGAGCTGGGCCGGCGCATGTACCGCCGCAATGGCGCACTGCAGGGCCTGGTGCTGATGTGTTCCAGCCTGGTGGAAGGTTATGCGCACAACAAGCCATCCCAGGTACTGGTTGCCACCGGACGCTTGCAGAAAGATGTTTCCCGACGGATCTATGAAACTGGGCAGATGCTCCACAACATCGTTGGCGACGACGGCATTCGCCCCGGCAGCCTTGGGCATCGCACCCTGATGGAGGTACGCCTGCTGCACGCGGCAGTGCGACAGTTCTTGGCCAATAATCCGCGTTGGAACAATGCCAGATATGATCTGCCCATCAATCAGGAGGACATGGCCGGCACCATTCTGGAGTTCGATTTCATGGTGGTCAGGGGGCTCAAACGATTGGGGCTGCAGATCAGCCGCACCGAACATGAATCCATGCATTATTTCTGGCGTTATGCGGGGTACCTGCTTGGTGTCGACGACGCCTTGCTGACAACCACCCTGGAAGAACAGGAAATTCTTGCCATGCAGTTGACCTCGCACCTGTATGAACCCACGGCGGACAGCGAATCACTGGCCAAGGCCCTGTTGCGGGACATGGCCGGCAAACCGCCGTTCAACCTGTCCTATGAGGTATTGCTGGGCTTCAGCCGTTACCTGATTGGCGACAAAGTCGCGGATGATCTGAATATCCATAGCAGCGTTTCCGCTGCCACTGCGGTGCGGGTGGTGAAGACGGCTGTCAGTGCCGCCAGTCTCGGGGTGCGGTTCCTGCCGGATCCTGCCAAGCGGGTCCTGGAAGACTTGAATCATCGATTGGGCAAGCGAACCTTGAAAGCCGGTCTGGGAGACGATCCGGCCCGCTGGGGCTTCAAAGCCCTGGCCTGAAAACAAAAAAACCGGCGAAAGCCGGTTTTTTTGTTGCTGCGCCTGTTGTTTCCGTAGTTGGGATGGCCCGATTTAGCCTTTGCGGGCCACCTGGTTTTCTCGTATCAGATTCATGTAGTCCACCAGAATTTCCCCGGTTTCCCGTACGTACGGATCTTCATCAATGGATTCGTCATCGCTTTCCGGGTCCAGCGCCCGCTGCTCTTCCAGATCACGCAGCTCCTTGATGCTGGCAAGCGGCTCTTCGTCGCGGGATTTGCGGCGCTGGTTTTCGATGGCAAGGCGTTCGCGATCCAACGCCTTTTGTGTGGCTGTGCGACTTTTTTCGTTCAGGGACAACTCCGTGCGGTTGCGGTTCTCGTCCAGCAACCTGCGCAGGGATTCCACGTAAATGAACTCCGGGTCCTCGTTGATGCGGCTGGAATGCTGTTCCCGCAGCTGGGGCAGGTAGGGGACAATATCGCTGACACGCTGGTATTTTGCCGAGTCAATTTCATCCCAGGGCAGGGCATTGGGCAACGAGCTTTCTCCCACCTCGTCCTTGTCGATAAGCGATGGCATATCCACGTCGGGCACGATGCCCAGGTTCTGGTTACTGGAACCGGATACCCGATAGAACTTGGCGTTGGTCATCTTAAGCTTGCCGTGGTTCAGATCCAGCAATGTCTGCACTGTGCCTTTGCCGTAGGTCTGATCACCGACAATCAGGGCGCGGCCATAATCCTGCATTGCGCCGGCAAAGATTTCCGAGGCAGAAGCGCTGAAGCGATTGACCATCACCGCCATGGGGCCGGCGTAGAGCACACCGGGGAATTTATCACCCTCAATGCTGACCCGGCCATTAGACTCGCGCACCTGTACGGTGGGGCCCCGGTTGATAAACAGGCTGACCAGCTTGTTCACCTCCAGCAGGGAGCCGCCACCGTTATTGCGCAGATCAATCACCAGTCCGTCGATGTTTTCCTTGCGCAGCTCAACCAGCAGCTTGGCTACGTCACTGGTAGTGCTGGTGTAGTTGGGGTCACCGCGGTGGAAGGCGGCAAAATCCAGATAAAACGCCGGGATTTCGATGATGCCCAGTTTCATGGTCTCGCCATCGCGCTCGACGGTGATCACGTCCTTTTTGGCCGCCTGTTCTTCCAATACCACCTTGTTGCGCTCGATGGTAATGGTGCGGGTATCGTGTTCACTGGCACTACCGGCAGGAATGATTTCCAGATTCACCTTGGTGCCCTTGGGGCCACGGATCTGGTCCACCACTTCGTCCAGGCGCAGACCGATTACTGGTTCCGGAGCTTGGTCATCCTGGGAAACACCCACGATCCGGTCTGCTGGTTTCAGCTGGCCGCTTTTTGCCGCCGGGCCGCCGGGGACCAGGCGTACCACTTTGGTATAACCGTCTTCGTACTGTAGAACTGCGCCGATACCTTCCAGGGAGCGGCTCATGCTGATGTCGAAGTTCTCCGAGTTATGCGGTGTGAAATAGGTGGTGTGGGGATCAAAGGTTTGTGTCAGTGCATTGATGTAAACCTGAAAGACATCTTCCGGAGTGTTCTGGCTGATACGTTTGAGCTGGCTCTCATAGCGGCGAGTCAGGCGGGTACGAATATCCTCCAGGGAACTGTCATTGAGGCGCATGGACAGGACGGCATTTTTCAGCTGTCGGTGCCAGATAGCATCCAGTGCTGCCTCGTCGGCAGCCCAAGGCGCATCTTCACGGTCCACCAACACGGATTCCTCACCCTCAAAGGTCAGCGACTCCAGGTCATTCTCAATGGTGTCGAGTAGCTTGCTCAGCCGCGCTTCCAGACGTTGCTGGAAACGGTTAAAGATGGTGTAGCCGGCTTCCAGTTGCCCCCGGCTCAGCTGGTCATCCAGCTGGTCTCGGTAACGCTCGAATTCTTGAATGTCCGTGGCCAGGAAATACTGGCGATTTGGGTCCAGATCCTTGAGATAACTATCCAGGACTTGGCTTGAAAGAGTGTCGTCAAACTCGAGTTGCCGGTAATGATGCTTCAGTTTTGCGGCAATTTCCTCGGCGGCATCCAGCTGATTGCTGGTGGGCTTCAGGTTACCCTGAACCTCCGGCTCGGAACGAAGACCACTCACTCCCTGAATGGCGCCCCCAAGCAGGACAAGTGCCAGCGCCAGGGGAAAGAGTTTACGAACTAGTGACATGCTGTTTCTCAAACGATTTACCTGCAGTATAGACGACCGCCCGTAGGCGGTCATTCACGGTTGCTATAACCTGTAGACTATTCTGAGTGCGCGAAGTTGCACGGTCAGAAAAGTCTCTCAATCACGGTTTCCAGCAATTCAAACAAGACCCTAGCGCACGGGGGATGCTTTGCACAGACTGTTCAGCCTGTTTTTCCTTGCGGGTATCGCCGGAGCGGTGATACAGCTTATCGGTGGAGATATGGCGGCTCCGGGCCGTTTAATCAATGCCCTCTGGTCGGCAGCCGACCTGGCCGTGGAGGTGAGCCTGGGGCTGATCGGGGTGCTCGCACTTTGGAGCGGGCTGTTCAAGATGGCCGAAGCCAGCAACCTGGCCGCCCGGTTGTCCTCATGGGTGGAGCCGGTTCTCGCTCGCTTGATGCCAGGAGTCCGGCGCACTCCCGAAGCATCCGCACCGGTTTCCATGAATCTGGCTGCCAACATGCTGGGCCTGGACAATGCCGCCACACCGCTTGGGCTCAAGGCCATGGAACGCCTGCAGGAAGGCAATCCGCAGCCGACACGGGCCACGGATAGCCAGATCATGTTCCTGGTGCTCAACACATCGTCGGTCACCCTGGTACCGGTAACCGTGCTGTTGTTCCGAGCCCAGCAGGGCGCCAACGACCCGGCGGCGGTCTACCTGCCGCTACTGATGGCGACCACCATATCCACCCTGGTGGGCATTCTGGTCACCGCCCGGGTGCAGCGTATCTCCCTGCGTGACCCGCTGTTGCTGGTAGTGGCCGGGCTGTGGCTGAGCATATTGGCGGCACTGGGCACCGTGGTGTGGCTGGCGCCCACGGAGCTGGCCAATACCCTCTCAAGTCTGCTCGGTAACGGCATTCTGTTGCTGGTATTGAGCGCCTTCTTCATTGCCGCCTGGCGCGGCGGTGTGGATAGCTACGACACATTTGTGGAAGGCGCCAAGGAGGGCTTTGCCCTGGCGGTACGCCTGATTCCCTACCTGGTGGCCATGCTGGCGGCTATCGCCATGCTAAGAGCCGGCGGGGTGCTGGACCTGTTTCTGGACGGCATCCGCTTCGGGGCCGCCACCATTGGTTGGGATACCCGTTTTGTGGACGCGCTACCGGTGGCGTTCCTCAAACCCCTGAGCGGCTCCGGGGCTCGGGCAGCCATGGTGGATGTGATGCAGACCCAGGGTGTGGATTCCCTGGCGGCGCGGATGGCTGCGGTCATGCAGGGGTCCACCGAAACCACTTTCTATGTCCTGGCTGTGTATTTTGGCAGCGTGGGCATTCGCGATTTCCGATACGCCTTGTGGTGCGGCCTGGCGGCGGATGCAGCGGGGCTGATTGCCGCGATCTTGCTCAGTTATGCGTTCTGGGGCTGACCGGTCGTGAGGATCCGGCGAAAGGTGAGATTGAGCCGCTCAGCTTGAACCCGTTGCCGACGCGGTAAGGCATGCTGAAATTGCTGCTGCACTTGCGGGCTCATCAGCAACAGGCTGTTGTCGGGCAGGGCAAGCGAGAAGCACTGCCGCGTGCTGTCACGGGGCCGAAACACGAAATCCCTTTCGGCGCCAAGGCTGTAGGACGCAATCCAGGGTTCCGCCCCCAATTCCGGTTCGTCGTCACTGTGATAGCCCATGCAGTCCTTGCCGTTTCGATAACGATTGGCCAATACCGAGTTAAAATGATGTCCGCAGAGCTCACTGACGGTATCGCGCACGGGCAACAGGGCCTCAGGCCAGCCCTCGGCCACATGCTGATGACCGGAGTAGCGGTAGGGAATGCCCGCATCACCATGCCAGGCGGTGAGGCGTGGTACGGTATGATAACGACCGAACACCTGTATTCGTGGCTGCTGCCAGTCCAGCTGGCTATTCAATGTCGCCTGCAGCGACCGGCTCAGCGCAGCGGGCAGGGCGTCATGCCATAGCCAGAGCCGGGCCTCGCCGGCCAGTGTTATCAATTGCGGTTCTTTTTCCCGGGCCCTGGCTCGGGAATCGTTGACAGTCATAAGCGTAGTGCTTTATCAAATTGCTGCCGGCGACTTGCCGGCAATGTTGATCAGGAAAACATCATGCTGCATATCTTCCGCATCGAAAACGGTGTTCTGCGTGAAAAGGACACGGAAAGCATTCTGCCCACCCTGGCCGAGGATGCCAGCTGGATTGACCTGGTGGATTCGGAAGAGAGTGAGCGGGAGCTTGTGCAGCAATTTCTGGAAGCGGAACTGCCGGCCTCCGATGACATGGAGGAAATCGAAGCCTCGGCCCGTTTCTTCAGCGATGAACAGGGCCTGCATGTCCATTCCCTGTTCTTGTTCCAGTCCGAGGGGCGAGCCCGAACTTCCACGGTAGCATTTGTCGTGCAGGATGGGAGGCTACTGTCATTCCGCGACTCCCGTTTGCCGGATTTCCGGCTGCTGCGCTTGCGTGTACGTCGCGGCTGGGTGAAGGCCCAGCAGCCCATTGATATCCTGCTGAGCATTCTGGAGCAGAAAGTGGAAAACCTGGCCGATGCCCTGGAGGATGTGCATCGTGACCTGGAGCAGGTGGGTTACAGCGTACTGGAAGAGGAAAACGGTGAGCTGGAAGAGGATATCGAGAAGCTGGCCCGACTGGAGGATACCAACGGCAAGATTCGCCTGTGCCTGATGGATACCCAGCGCTCCATTTCCTTCATTCAACGTTACGTTCGTACCGACAAGGTGCGGCGCCGCACCTGTGCAGAGGTGCAGCATGATCTGGACACATTGATGTCGCACACCACCTTCCTGTTCGACAAGATCAACTTCCTGATGGATGCAGCGCAGGGGTTCATCAACATCCAGCAGAACCAGATCATCAAGATCTTTTCCATCGCTGCCGTGGTATTCCTGCCGCCCACCATGATTGCCAGCATCTATGGCATGAACTTCGAGATCATGCCGGAACTGGATATGGCTTATGGCTATCCCATGGCGATCTGTCTGATGCTGCTATCCGGCATGACGCCTTACTGGTTTTTCAAGCGTAAAGGGTGGTTGTGAAGGGCAGTTAACGGTGCATAGTTAACCGCGAAAACCGCCTTCGGCGGAGCACCTGTAGGAGCATCGCTTGAGATGCGAATGAACGTAGCAGGAAGCGAGTAAGAATTCGCGAAAACCAAAACCGTAGCGCTGGTTTGCTTTTGCCTCTCGACACTCGCTTCCCTGGCGCAATCAGGTTCTGTGCCAACCCTGATCGGCTTCCTCGGCTTTGCCGTCTTCGCCCAGCTTGATCAGGTGGGCCTGCAGGGAAAGCTGGGCCACACCGTGAAGGAATTCCGGCACGTCGTCGTAGACCGCCTTCACCAGTACGCCCAGGGTTTGCGGGTCGCCCGACAGGGCGTCCAGTACCTTGTCTTCACGTTTCTGTCGGTGCGCCAGGGTATGGCTGAGGGTCTCTTCCGGATCGCTGATCACATCGCCATGGCCAGGAGCCATCATCGTAATACCGCGCTGCTGCAGTTTGCGCAAGGACGCAAAGTAAGCCTGCATGGAACCGGAGGGTGGGGCGATCACGACCGTTGAGCCCTGGATCAGGTGATCGCCGGTAAACAGCAGGCCATCATCACTGAGGTAGCACAAATGATTGCCCACATGGCCAGGGGTCTCGATCACCTGTAGCGAAACGCCGCCGCAATCCACCCGGTCTCCCTCGCCCAACAGACGGTCTGACTGCCAGCTCTCATCCTGCAGGCCGTCATCGGGTACTGAGGGGCCTAGACAACGAGCCCCGGTGGCTGCCACCAACGCCAGAGCGCCGGGAGAATGGTCTCGATGGGTATGGGTAACCAGGACCTGGTCGATGGGTTTTCCCAGGGTGTGGGCAGCCTGCAAGAGTGCCTGCAGGTGTTCCTGATCCTCGGGGCCGGGATCAATGACAGTCAGGCTATCCTTGCCAAACAGATAACTGTTAGTGCCTGGCCCGGTCATCATGCCCGGGTTGCGCGCCAGAACCCGCCAGGCATGGTCGCCAATGGGGGTGAGCTGGCCGGCAATCAGTGATGCCATAGTGACTCCTGGGAGTTTGGAGGCCGCATTGTGACGATTCGCCCGCCAGGATGCCAGTCCGGGGGCTGCCCACTACTTTTTCGGGTAAGCCAGCTTGTCGATCACGCCCAGTTCCCAGCGATCCACCGGGGTGTTTTCGGGCGGGTGGCGGCTTACCACAGCAAAGGGGTAATCCTGACCGGCAGGAACGTACATCTGCAGATCAATAGGCTGCTGGTAAATCACCGTGCATTCGTTCTCTGTCTCCGGGCAGGACAGGGCACGGGCCTGGAGTGTTACCGCCGCCACATTCATTTCACTACGATTATCCAGGTTGCCGGTCAGGCGCACGCCGGATTCGGAGGCAAGACTTTCTTTCAATGTCACCACAATACCGTCCGGCGGGAGACGCACTTGGTCATCCCGGCCGCCATGCCAGACACCGACGCCAAGAACGATGAGGCCCGTCAACACCAGGCTTAGCACCAGATAGAAAGGTCGACGGCCCCATTGCCAGCTACCCCACAGCAGAACGGTAACCGCGATAATGACAGTCAATACCAGTAATAGGCGCATTTATTCTCCTGAATTGCAGACCTCACTCCTCCTGATTCATATAATCCCCGGAGCCATATGTAAAGGAGAAGGCCATGCTGATTGTTGTGTCGCCGGCAAAAACCCTGGATTACGAGAGCGAATTGCCAACGCTGAAAACCACCCAGCCCCGTTTGCTGGATGACAGCGAAGTGTTGATCGAACGGGCTCGCCAGCTTTCCCCGGCGGATGTCAGCAGCCTGATGAGCGTGAGTGACAAGATTGCCCATTTGAACGTGGAGCGCTTTGCCCAGTGGCAACGCCCTTTCAGCAAGAGCAATGCCCGGCCCGCCGCGTTTGCCTTCAAGGGTGATGTCTACACCGGCCTGGACATTGAGACATTCACCGAAAACCAGCTCAAGGACGCCCAGGGTCGTTTCCGCATGCTGTCAGGACTGTATGGTGTGTTGCGGCCACTGGATTTGATGCAGCCATACCGGCTGGAAATGGGCACCAGGCTGGATAACCCTCGGGGCAAGGATCTTTACACGTTCTGGGGCGACATTATCACCGAACAACTAAGCAAGGATATGAAAGCGGCAAAAACCGACGTGCTGGTCAATCTGGCGTCCAATGAGTACTTCAAATCCGTGAAGAAGAATCGCATTGATGGCCGCATCATTGAACCGGTATTCCAGGATGAGAAAAACGGCAAGTACAAGGTGATCAGCTTTTACGCCAAGAAGGCCCGGGGGCTGATGGCGGCCTGGATCATCAAGAAGGGCATCAAGGACCCGTTGAAACTTAAGAATTTCGATGTGGCGGGTTATCGCTTCTGCGCGGAGGAGTCCACAGCGGACAAACCGGTATTCAGACGGCAAGAGCAGCAATAGTGCCGCTGCGGGTGTAATCAAAGGCCCTAAACGCAGAGGGCACAGAGAATCCTGAGGACAAGGATGGGTTTCTTTGTGGCCTCTGCGGTGGAAATGCCGTTGCTTGCCTCCGTCATCGCGCCGCCAGCGACGCTCCCAAGGTAATTTAGTCTCTGTCTTCGAATTCGCTACGGGCGGCAAGCAAGCCGGTTTTCAGACCATCCCAGGCCAGTTCCACGCCCGCCTTGATGTCATCCCAGGCATCTTCACCGTGGGATTCCAGTTTTTCCAGTTTCGCTTCCAGCTCATCGCGACGATCCTGAATCTCGGCAATTTTTTGCTTGGCTTCCTCGCGCCACTCTTCACGCTTGTCTCCCAGCCGGGCAGTGAGGCGATCCAGCTGATAATCCCAGTCTTCCAGCTTCTGGCGAATGTTGTCGGCAAAGTCCTTCTTGTCTGTCATTGCGTGGTTCTCCTTAATCAGGCTTGCCAGGGACTCTGGAAGCCCTCGGGTTTGATCACCAGCACATCGGTGCTGGCACGGGTAATCACGGACTCTGCGGTGGCGCCTAGCAACAGCCTCTCCGGCAGGTTGCGGTGCACAGTGCCCACCACCAGCACATCCATGTTCTGTTCTTCACAATATGTCGCCAGTGTTGGCGCCACCGGCCCGCTGAGGGTTGTCATTTGATCCTGATCGAGGCCCTGGGCGGCACCGAACTTCAGAAAGCGCTCACGGTAGAACTCACGTACCTTTTCCATGCCACCGCTGTAATCAGGGATCGCCTCACCCACCAGAAGAATCAGGCTGTCGTCCACCTCATCCATTACATGGCAGGCTTGCAAGGCACCGGCTACATTGCTGGCAAACTGGCGAGCGGCATCCAGCACCCTGATCGCAAGTGGATCATTCGGCTGCTCTTCGCTGCCCGGGTCAAGGGCGGCCAGTATTTTCGGTGATGACGCCCACTGGCGACCATGCACGCACAGTACCGGGCAAGGTGCCTTGCGGATCAGTTGCCAGTCCCGGGGCGTAAATAGATGCCGGCGCAGCACACCCTCTTCGCTGGTATGCACTACGACCATGGCAGGCCCCAGGACAAGGATGCTGTCGCGCAGGGCCGCCATGCTGTCTTTTTGCCAGAGAATGGAAAGCTCGCAGTCATCTCTGTCCGTCAATTCGCCGATGCGCTTCTGCCAGGCTTTATGGATCTGTGCCCGGGCGGCGTTCTGGCGCTCCTGATCAACGCCAACGGCACGTACCATGGCCGAGGAATAGGCATTGACCAGGACATGCAGCGGCACCTGCCTGGCATCAGCGATTTGTTGAGCCTTGTGTAGCGCTGGCTGGGGTGCCTTCAGGTCACTGTCGAGAATGGCCAGAATGGGGGTGCTCACAGACTGGCCTCCAGGCTCTGCCGTTCGCCGCAAAGGCTGCCCCGATCCAGAATTTCCACTTCACGACCTTCTACGCGCAGCCATTCATTCTGTTGAAACCGGGTAAAGATACGGCTGACGGTTTCCACCGCCAGGCCTAGATAGTTGGCGATGTCATAGCGGGACATGGGCAGGCGGAACGCCCGCTCACTGAGCCCGCGTCGCTGATGGCGAGCTGACATGGAAAGTAGCAATGAAGCCACCCGGTCATCGGCATTTTTCTTGCTTAGCAGCATGTGAAGCTCACGGTCAGAGCGGATTTCATTACTCATCAAGCTGAAGAAATGATGCTGCAGCGAAGGAATACGCTGGGAGAGCGTTTCCAGCTTCGAGAAGGGGATCTCGCAGACGGTAGCGGTTTCCAGGGCCTTGGCATTGGACACATGGTGCGCGGTGCTGATGCCATCCATACCCAGTACTTCACCGGGCAGATAAAAGCCGGTGACCTGTTCGTCGCCTTCATCGCTGAGAACGTAGGTCTTCAGCGCGCCAGAACGAACCGCATAGACGGCCTGAAAATCATCTGCTGCACGATACAGATGCTCACCGCGCTTCAGAGGGCGGCCCCGGTGAATGATGCGATCCAGCTCATCGAGCTGTGCCGGCGCCACTGCCAGGGGGAGGCAGACGGGACTCAGGCTGCAATCATTGCAGGAAACATGTTGGGACACGATGCGTCTCCGGTTAATAGCTGCGTAATGCAAATTTCACCTTACAGTATAGGGTAGGGCGAACAACAAGCGAACAAGGTTCAAATAATGCGGCTGAAGCGATTTATGGCCTCGCTCTGGGTATAGCGATCAAAAGGCATCACCAGGGCCCGGCTTACCAGCCGGCCCTGCTCGGTGATTACCAGTCGCTGCTTGTCCACACGCACAAGGCCCTGATCCTCAAATTCCACCCAGGCGGCCAGGGCATCCACGAAGTAGTCCGGGAAATTGATTTGCCACTGCTCACTGAACAGATTCATGTCCACGTATAGGTCGCACAGCAGGCGCATTATCAGGTCCCGGCGCATCTGATCATCCCGGTTGAGGAGATAGCCCTGCTCAATGGTGGACCGGGCCTGATCAATGGCATCGGACCACTGACTTAATGATTTCATGTTCTGGGCATAAAGATTGCCGATCTGGCTGATGGCACTGACCCCGAAGCCCAGCAAATCCGCATCCCCGTGGAGGGTGTAGCCCTGAAAATTCCGATGCAGAAGCCCGTTGCGTTGGGCGACGGCAATCTCGTCGCTTTCCAGAGCAAAGTGATCCATGCCAATAAAGGTATACCCGGCATCCTGAAGAATGCGCCCGGCACGCACAAACATGGACAGCTTTTCTTCCGGGCTGGGCAAGGCCATATCCGGTATTTGCCGCTGAATTTTGAAACGCGCAGGCAGGTGAGCATAGTTGTACAGCGAAATTCGCTCGGGGCGCAGCTCAGCAATTTGCTCGATTGTCCGGGCGAGGCTCGATTCAGACTGCCAGGGCAGGCCATAAATCAGATCGGTGTTGATGGATTTGAAGCCAAAGTCCCGCGCCCAGCCCATGGTCTCACGAATCATTTCATAGGGCTGGACTCGATTAACCGCCTGCTGCACCCGCAAATCCAGGTCCTGAACCCCGAGGCTGATGCGATTGAAGCCCAGGCCCCGCAGTAGCCCCAGGCGGGCCTGGTCTACGGTGCGTGGATCAATTTCGATGGCATAATCACCACGGTCATCTTCACGCAAGGTGAAGTGCCGGGCCATGTAATAGACCAGCTCGGTAATCTGGGCATCGCTGAGAAAGGTGGGGGTGCCGCCGCCCCAGTGAATCTGGGTGACCGGCCTTTGGCTGTCTACCTGTTCAGCGCGCAGGCCGATTTCCTGCTTCAGACGTTTCAGGTATTCCGCCGCTCTGCCGTGATTGGCGGTGACAACCCGGTTGCAGGCACAGTAATAGCAGACGGTGCTGCAGAACGGAATGTGCACATACAGCGACAGCGGCCGGCGAGCGGCATTACCGGCGTCAATGGCCTCGGCATAATCCGATTCGCTGACTTCCTCGTGAAACTGGGGAGCAGGAGGGTAAGACGTGTAGCGCGGTCCGGGACCGCCATACCGGCTGATCAATGTTTTGTCCCAGGTAGCCACACCCGCTCTCCGGTTAAGTGATTTCCTTCATTATTGCGGCCCTGGAATGGACTGTGTTGACCTGGATCAAGTCTCCGGCTGATGGTGATGGCTGTGTGTGTTTTTGTCGACAGCACCATGGTGGCCGTGATGCGGCATCTGGCTCATGGACCAGGCCTGCCAGAAGAATATCAACGCCAGCAGAAACGTCAGTGATGCCGCCACTTTTGGCCAGATACCGTTGCGAAAATGCTGCAGTCGGGAGGCGATCACACCGGTAATGGCCACCGGGATTACGGTCACTACACCGAAGACCAGCATCACCAGGGCGCCAGCCAACGCGCTGCCAGACGTAACGGCAAGAGCCAGGGCGGTATAAATCAGGCCACAGGGCAACAGGCCCCATAGCCCGCCCAGCGCCAGCGCCTTTAGCGGGCGATCCACCGGGAGTAGCCGCCGGGTCAGGGGCTGTAATCGACGCCACAGCCCCGCCCCTATGCCCTCCAGTTTTTTCAGCCACACACCTTGCCCGAGCAGATAACCGCTGAGCAGCAGCATCAAGACGCCGGACAGGCTCAGCCCGATGGCCATAGAGGGACCAGGAAGCCAGTCCAGCAGGGCCTTGCCCAGCATTCCTGCCAGGGCGCCAAGCACCATATAGGTCGTCACCCTGCCAATACCGAAGAGTAGCTGCCATCCCCACAGCGACTTACCTTGACGGCGCGATTCCGGGATCGAGAAGGTGAGCGCGCTGCTGATGCCTCCGCACATGCCGATACAATGGACGCTGCCGGCAGACGCCAGCAAAGCCGCGCTGGCAAGCAGAGTCGGCAGGGCTGCGGGGCTCTCTGACATCATGAGCTCCGCTCGTCTTCGTTATCTGCAGCCTCTTTGCTCTTGTCCGGGCGACCTTTGCGCTGTTCACGGTCTTCGAACACCACCCGCCAGGAAGCGTTGTCCAGATCATCAAACTGATCCTTGCGCAGGGCCCAGAACAGGGCCCAGATCGCCCCGGCCAGGAACAGCAATGCCAGTGGAATCAGGAGGAGGACGATTTCCATCGGGTAACTCGCGTCGCGTTGAGGGTGACCAGCAGTGAGCTGGCAGACATGCCTATAGCCGCAGCCCAGGGCGGAATCCACCCGGCAACAGCAAAGGGCACCGCCAATACATTATAGAGCAGGGCCCAGGTGAGATTCTGGCGAATAGTGCGCCGGCAGCGCCTGGCAAGGGCTGGCAGAGCCGGAATCGCCTCCAGGTTATCCTTGAGCAGGTACAGTCCTGCAGCCCGTTGCGCCAGGCTGGTGGCGTTGGCGGTGGCCACGGATACATCCGCCGCCAACATGGCCTGGGCATCATTGATGCCGTCACCCACCATCATTTGCGCCGTGGTCGACTGCAACTCCTCAAGCCAGCGGGCCTTGTCAGCGGGCTGCATGCCGGCACGCCACTCCTCCAGAGACAACGCGCGGGCCACTGGCTCGGCGGCGGCATGGTTGTCGCCGGTTGCCATGCGTACAGCCAACCCTTGCTGTTGAAGCGCCTGTGTTATCGCTGCGCTTTCTTCGCGAATGCTGTCCTGCAGCCACAAATACAGCTGCACGGCGCCGTTACGGCTCAGCTGCAGACAGGTTGTGCCGGGACGAGCCTGCAGCGCTGCGCCACTGATGCGCCATTCCTGCCCATACAGGATGCCGGTGATACCATTCCCATCCGGCAGAATGTCAGTCATTTGCGGGTTGCGCGCAATGTCACGAAAGGCCTGGGCCAGCGGGTGAGGGTTGTTCCATTCCAGCGCGGAGACAATGGCAAGCAGATCGGCTTTTTGCCCTTCACCGACAACCTGGGTATCTATCAACGAGAAACGTCCCAGCGTCAGCGTGCCGGTTTTATCGAAGAGCACGCCGCCGATCTTCGGCAGTCGCAGCAGCTGGCGAGGTGATGCTACCAGCACCCCTTCACGCAGCGCCGTGCCCAGGGTCGCCGAGAGAGTCAGAGGCACAGCCAGCGCCAGCGCGCATGGGCAGGTGATCACCAGTACCGCCAGAGTGTGATCAAAAGCCTCGCCAGGCCCGTCCGGCCAGTGCCATAGCAATGTAAAGGCAGCCAGCAGAAGAACCGCAGCGGTAAAAAGTGGGGCGATGCGGTGCCAGTCACGGATCACATCAAGCCGCTCCCGGCTCGCCAGCTCCACCTGTTCAGCGATTCTGGCAATCTGGCTATGGTCTGCGGCGCACTCTGCCTGCAGGGTGATTGAGCCTTCCTGCAGGCGAGCTCCGGCCACCAGACGAGAATTGAGGCCCCGGCATATGGGCATCGATTCACCGGTCAGCGCTGCTTCATCGAAGATGCCCTGGCCGTCGATGATACGGCCATCCACCGGCACCACATCACCCTGGATTAACAGCAATCGGTCGCCGGCGATCACCTGCCTGAGACTGACCCATTGCGGCTGATCATTACTGAGTCGCCGGACCGCACGGGGCAGGGTGTCGCCAAGTCTCGCATAGCCGGCATGGATGGCCTGGCGCTGGCGGTGCTCCAGCCAACGACTGATCAACAGAAAGAAAACGAACATGGCGGCCGAATCGAAGTAAACGTGGCTGCCGCCGGTGAACATGGCGACCAGGCTGCCGCCCCAGGCCAGAAACAGCGCCAGGGCGATAGGGGTGTCCATGGTCAGGTTGCGATTACGCAACCCTCGCCATGCACCTTGAAAGAACGGCCAGCCAGCATAGAAGACCACTGGTGTTGCGACAAAAAAGCTGGCCAGGCGGAACACCCATTCGTACACCGCATCCGAGCCATCAAAGACGCCGATATAGAGGGCCATTGAGTACATCATGGCCTGCATTGCGCCCAGTCCGGCCAGTATCAACCTGCCCAGCAGACGCTTGTGCTCGCGGCGGTTTGCAGCGGTGGTGGCAGGATCACCGGGCAGGCTCACGCCATAGCCCAGCTGCTGGATGCGGCGGGCGGTTTCCCGGGCTTGCGGTATCCCCTGGTAGTCCACCGTCAGTGTCATGCCTGCCAGATTGACGCTGGCGCGGCTGACCCCCGGTTGTGTGGACAGGGCTTTCTCGATTAACCAACTGCAGGCTGCGCAGGTCAGGCCGCTGAGTTGCAGCTGCAGACGTTCGCCGTCAGGCAGCGGGGTACAGTGGGGCGCCAGCAGATCGGGGATCTCGAACAGTGCCAGATCCAGTTCTGCACGACGCGCATCCGGCGCGGGTGCTTCGTCCTGTCGAATCCGGTAGTAGTCATCCAGCCCCATCCCATAAATGGTTTCGATGGCCGCAGCACATCCCGGGCAGCAGGCATCACGACTTCCCTCAGGGGTACGGGCGGGGAAAGCGCCAGCCGGTGCAGGTTGCCCGCAGTGCCAGCAGGGTGGGGCGAGGCTCTGGTTCATGGCGTGGTAACGTGCCCCAGGCGCACCGTACCGTCTTCAATGCTGCCGCTCTGGTAAAGACGCCAGTGCCCCTCGGGCGTGGATGCGGTAGCGATAAATCGGCCCGATGAGGGAAGGGTTTCGTCGCTACGGAAAACACCATCGCCCTGATGATGGAGTGTCAGCAACACATCCTTTTCCTTGAGGGTGGGGTGACGCAGCGCCACGGTAATAACGTCTGGCGCTGGGATTCCTGCATCACTGGTCAGTCTTGCCTGAACGCTGGCGCCCACCTGTGACAGCACAAGACCAATGCCCAGGCGAGCGGCAATCTGTTCCTGCTCTACGGACCGGTTAATGCCACGGCCTTCCTTGTACCACTCATCGACCACGGGACTGTCTGCATTGATGACGGCAATATAAAGGGTGGTCAGACCGGCAATCACCGAACTGGCAGGCAACAGAATGGCCAGCCATAGCAGCGGGTAGCGATACCAGGGCCGGTCATCGACGTGGGGTGATGAAACGGGATTCATGCTGTTTCTCCAGGTCCGGGTCGTCCAGTGACCTTACTGAAAACCAGATGGTGGATGACTGCATTTCCACCTCGTAGGGGTCATAACTCACCGTCACCGGCAACGACAGGTGCTGCCCTGGCTGAATGGTAAACTCAGTGCGGTTATCCATGCGCAGCCCCTCAGGGCCTTCCAGACTCAGTGTATAACGATGGGTGCCCTGGCCCTTGTTCAGAATTTCCAGGCGATAGACATTCTCCACACGACCGCTACTGGCAACCCGGAAAAGCTGATTGCGATCACGCAGTACATCTACCTGCAAGGGCACACGGTTATAGAGCGTGACCATGAACAGGGTAGCCATGGCCAGCAGGACAATGCCATAACCAATCAACCGGGGGCGCAGCACCCGGGATTTCTTGCCCTCCAGTGCATTCTCGGTAGTGTAGCGGATCAAACCCCGGGGCTTGTCAATGTGATCCATGACATCGTCGCAGGCATCGATGCAGGCCGCACAGGTAATACATTCGTACTGAAGACCGTCGCGGATATCGATGCCGGTAGGGCAGACCTGCACACACAGACCACAATCAATGCAGTCACCTTTTTCCACCGCCTGCGTGCCCTGTTGTCGCTTCTTGCTGCCACGGCCACGGGGTTCACCGCGGTTTTCATCATAGGAAACGATGAGGGTTTCGCGATCAAACATGACGCTCTGGAATCGGGCATAGGGGCACATATACAAGCACACCTGCTCGCGCATAAACCCGGCGTTCATGTAGGTGGCTACGGTAAAGAACCCGACCCAGAATAATTCCCAGCCACCCCATTCAAAACTGAAAATACGGATGGTCAGATCGGTAATGGGTGAGAAATAGCCGACAAAGGTGAGGCCAGTAAGAAAGGCCAGCACCAGCCACATCACATGTTTACTGCCACGGCGGAGCACCTTGCTCATGGACCAGGGGGCCTCGTCCATCTTCATTCGACTATGCCGGTCGCCTTCAAAGAGTTGTTCGATCCACTGGAAAAAGCGGGTCCAGGTAGTCTGCGGGCAGACATACCCGCAATAGACCCGCCCGGCCAGAACCGTGAAAAAAAACAGGGCGAACGCGGCAATGATCAGCGCCCATGAAAGAAACAGGAAATCCTGCGGCCAGAGAGTCAGGCCAAAAATATGAAACTGCCGGTTGGGCAGGTCAAAGAGAACCGCTTGCTGCCCATCCCAGCGAACCCAGGGCAGGGCAAGATAAAGCCCCATGGTGCTGATAATGCTGAAATCGCGAATGCGCTGAAAACGGCCGGTGATGGATTTTACCTGGATCCGCTTACGCTTGGCATAGAGGCTGATGGGCCCCTGTGCTTCCGGGCTGTCATCAACGGTTTTAATGCGGTCGCGCTCACTCATTACGCACCTCGAAGACTGCTGGCGTGATCCGCCGAATCGGCCTGTCGCAGCCTTTTGCAGGCTGCGACAATGGCCTTGGGGTTACGGTGCTGGCTTGTTGGACAGACTGTAAACGTAGGCCGCAATGACATGAATTTTCTCTTTGCTGAGCAGATTTTCATGCTTGGGCATTTCTCCTTTGCGTCCTTCACGAATAGTGGTTTCGATATCCTCCAGACGCGGACCGTAAAGCCAGGTGGTGTCAGTCAGATTGGGCGCCCCCATGGCCTGAATCCCTTTGCCATCCTGCCCATGACACGCAGCACAGATCGCAAACTTTGGTTGCGCCCGCTCGATTGCAGCAGCCTTTTCCGCATCCTTGGCCAGATCCGGTCGGCTCAGGCTTTGCACATAGATGGCCATGTCGCGCACGGCTTTGTCGGTATTACCGATAGCTGCGGCCATGGGCGGCATCATGCCTGTGCGCCCCTGGGCAATACTGGTAATAATCTGCTTGGGTTCACCGCCATACAGCCAGTCATCATCCGCCAGGTTTGGGTAGCCTTTGGCACCGCGGGCATCCGAGCCATGACAAATGGCGCAATTGTTGGCAAACAGACGACCACCGACGGCCAAAGCCTCCGGGTACCCGATCAGTTCATCCACCGGCACTTTGGCAAACTGCTCAAACAGCGGGTCGGTCTGCCGTGCAACCAGGGCAACCTCCTTTTCGTACTGGAGCGTACTGCTCCAGTTCAGCACCCCGGGGAACTTGCCAAGACCGGGATAGAGCACCAGATAAACACATGCAAAGATCAATGTGCCGATGAACAGGAACAGCCACCAGCGTGGAAGCGGGGCATTGCGTTCCTGAATCCCGTCAAAGCTGTGGCCGGTGGTTTCCTTGGCCGCTTCCTCCGGAGAGATCTGATTGTTCCACAACAACAGGCCCGCACAGCCGAGCAGATTGATGGCAACGATAATGATGATGAACCAGCTCCAGAAATCACTCATTGCTCATCCCTCTCTTTGCGGCGATCAGCCTCAAGGGCCATGTGTGAGAGTTTTTCGTAGTCCTTCTTGCGGCTGGGCCGGTACACCCAGATCGTCATCGCAATAAAGGCGACAAAAAAGACCAGCGTAAACAGGGCTTGAAAATTCATTGTGCTACCTCCTTACGTTCCTGGCCCAGGGAAAGCAGATAGGCCACCAGGGCATCTTCTTCGGTGGCGTTGGCCCACTCACCCTCGATCTTGTTCAACTGTTCGGCGATGTCCTGATCACTGTAGGGCACACCGAAGGTATCCTTGAACACCCGCAGCTTGCGCTCCGTGGTGGTCCAGTCCACGAGATTTTTCTGCAGCCAGGGATAGGCAGGCATATTGGATTCCGGTACCACCTGGCGCGGATCACGCAGATGTTCGCGATGCCATTGCTCGGTGATCGGACGCAGCCCGACGCGGGCAAGATCCGGCCCGGTACGTTTGGAGCCCCACAGGAACGGGTGCTCCCAGACATCTTCGCCGGCCACGGAGTAGGCACCATAGCGTTCGGTTTCCGCGCGTAGGGGGCGCACCATCTGCGTGTGGCAGACATGGCAGCCTTCACGGATATAGATGTCGCGACCTTCCATTTCCAGGGCCGTGTAAGGCTCCAGACTTTCCAGCGGCTCGGTGGTGGCCTTCTGCCAGAACAACGGTACGATTTCCGCCAGGCCACCAAAGCTCACCGCAATCAATGTCAGCACGATCATCAGGCCGACATTCTTTTCCACTCTTTCATGGGCATTGGACATGTCGGTCTCCTCAGGCAGCCTGCAGCACGTTGTCGTCGCCATGGGTATCACGTTCGGCAACGATGGTCTTGTAGACGTTGAAAGCCATCAGCACCATGCCGGCGAAGAAAACCACCCCGCCGAGCAGGCGGATGGCGTAGAACGGCTGCCGCTCTACCAGCTCCTGCACGAAGTTGTAGGTGAGGGTGCCGTCCGTATTCACTGCCCGCCACATCAGGCCCTGCATAATCCCGGATACCCACATGGAAGCGATGTACAGCACCGTACCGATGGTGCTTAGCCAGAAGTGGGCATTGATCCAGCCGATGGAGTACATCTGCTTGCGATCAAACAAGCGGGGAATCATCACGTAGATAGCGCCGATGGTGATCATGGCCACCCAGCCGAGCGCACCGGAATGTACATGGCCGATGGTCCAGTCGGTATTGTGGCTGAGCGCGTTGACGGTCTTGATGGACATCATCGGCCCTTCGAAGGTGCTCATGCCGTAGAAGGAGAGGGCGACGATCATGAAGCGGATGATCGGATCCGTGCGCAACTTATGCCAGGCCCCGGACAGGGTCATCATGCCGTTGATCATACCGCCCCAGCTGGGCGCCAATAGCACAATGGAAAATACCATGCCCACTGACTGGGCCCAGTCGGGCAGGGAAGAGTAGTGCAGGTGATGCGGGCCGGCCCACATGTACACGGCGATCAAGGCCCAGAAATGCACAATGGAAAGCCGGTAGGAATAGACCGGGCGCTGGGCCTGTACCGGCACGTAGTAATACATCATGCCCAGGAAGCCTGCGGTCAGGAAAAAGCCCACCGCATTGTGCCCGTACCACCACTGCACCATGGCATCGATAGACCCGGAGTAGATGGAGTAGGACTTCATCGCCGAGACGGGAATGGCGATGTTGTTGATCACGTGGAGCAGGGCAACCGCAATGATGAAGGCCCCGTAGAACCAGTTGGCTACGTAAATGTGGGGTTGTTTGCGCCGAGCAATGGTGGCAAAGAACACGATGGCATACGCCACCCAGACCAGGGTGATCAGGATGTCGATGGGCCATTCCAGCTCAGCATATTCCTTGGTGCTGGTATACCCCATGGGCAGGGTGATGGCCGCAGCAACGATCACCGCCTGCCAGCCCCAGAAGCTGAAAGCGGCCAGCTTGGGAAACGCCAGGGTGGCCTGACAGGTTCGCTGCACCACGTAGTAACTGGTGCCGATGAGGGCTGAGCCGCCAAAGGCAAAGATTACCGCGTTGGTGTGCAGTGGCCGTAGCCGGCCGAAACTGAACCAGGGTAACTCGAAATTGAGGACTGGCCAGGCAAGCTGGGCGGCGATGATCACCCCCACCAGCATACCTACAATCCCCCATACAACCGACATGATGGTAAATTGCCGTACCACCGTGTAGTTGTAAGAGGGTGAAACCGCTGAGTTTTCCATGTGCGTTCCCTTCCGAATGATGCGCCGGGAGACGATACCAAGCGTGTTCCCCGGCTTTCTTGATATAGATCAACTGCGCCGTTCGTAACCCTGGGACAAAATGTCTCACCCATCCTTGGATAGGCACACTGCCTTTGTGATGACTTTTCGCGCAGTCCTCAACCGTCGGAAGGAAACGTTGCGGATTCAGGCCCTCTTTTGGAAAAGTGAAAGCACCAGCGCAGTGAGCGCCGGCAGGAAAGTGATGGTCACAATGGCTGTGCCGAGCAGCCCGAACAGGACAATAGCCCCGACACCCCGATAGAGCTCAGTGCCCTCACCGGGAATCAGCACCAGCGGCGCCAGGCCGCAGACCGTGGTAATGGTGGTCATGGCGATGGGGCGCAACCGTGATGCCACGGCGTCGTTGACGGCCTCCACGGCGTTCATGGCGTTTTCCCGGAAATTCAGTGTTGCCTGATGGACGATCAGGATGGGGTTATTCACCACGGTGCCCATCAGAATCAGGAAACCGAGCATGGTAATCATGTCGAAGGGCTGGGTGAGCGGTGGCAGACCCAGAAGCGGAAGTAGCGCGCCCACGCCATTCATCATCGCCAGGCCCAGCAGGCCGCTGGCAATGCCCAGCGGAATCGTGGTCATGATCAGCAGCGGAAAACCCCAGTGAGTGAAAATGGCCACCAGCAACAGGTAAACCAGTATCAGGGCCACGACATAATTGCCGGACAATGACTCCTGGGTAGCCTGCAACTGGTCGCTGGCGCCGGACAGGGTGATGCTGATGGTATCCGGAATGTCCCCCGCATCACGCAACTGCTGGATCATGGCGCGCACCTGGCTGACGCCGGTTTCCAGGGCCACGCCCCGGGGCGGAATAATATTCAGGGTCACCGTGCGTCTACCGTTGACCCGCCGTACCACACTGGTGTCCACGGTTTCTTTCAGGGTGGCCAGAGACGACAGCGGCACCGTCGCACCGATGGGTGTATGTACCGGCAAGCCGGGGAGGGCGGCCAGCTCCGGTCGAGTGCCGGTACGGTGGCTGTAGGCATAGATGTCGATCTTGTCGTCACCCAGGAAAAATTCATCCAGATAGGCGCCATCGGTGAGCGCAGCCACGGTAAAGCCCAGGTCTTCAGTGGAAAACTGTACTTCGGCGGCACGGTTCCAGCGCGGATGGACTTCGATCAGCGGCTGGGCCAGGGACAGACTGGCGGGTTGGGACTGGATGCGTGGGTTATCAAAGACCTGCTCGGCCTCACGCTCCAGCCTTGACGCCACCGTGTAGATTTCCGCCAGATCTGCCCCGGCCACATCCAGGGTCACACTGCGGGTACCGCCGTCGTTACTGGAAATGATCGATCCGCGAGCCGCAAAGGCGCCCATGCCCGGGTAGCGCTGATACACCTCGGTGATGGCATCCATCATCGCTTCCATGTGTGCCGGGTCCACCGGCTCGGCGATGATGCGCAGACGCTCCGCATCCACGCCCATATTCACATACTTCATTGGCGGCCTGTCCAGCTCGCCCGAGTCGTAGTCAGCCGGGTCGGCACCCACCAGTGGCAGGAATTCTGCTTCCACCTCGTCGGCGATGGCTTTCATGGTGCTGAGGTTGTAACCCGGCGGCGCACTCATGCTGGCAAAGGTTTTCGGCTCCTCACCCTCCGGCAGATATTCCGCCGGCGGTGTCAGGAACAGCACAATAGCGCCCCCGATCAGCACGGTTGCCACCAGGGTGGCCACTTGTCGGGGCCGGCTACTGGACAGGCGAGCGGAAAGCCGGTGCAGGGCGGTCATCCAGCGGCTGTGCTGGCCGTCATGGGCCACCACTGCACTGAAATCCAGACGGGCGGAGAGGGTGGGGATCACTGTCATGGCCACCAGCATGGAGACCAGAATCGACGCGGATACGGCGATGGCGATATCCGAGTAGAGCTGGCCGGCCTCTTCCTGGATAAAGACCACCGGCAGGAACACCAGCACCGTGGTCATGGTAGAAGCGAACACCGCCGGCCATACCTTCTGGATACCACTCACTGCCGCGCGAAAGCGATCGAGCCCTTTGCGTCTTTCCATCTCGATGCTTTCCAGCACCACAATGGAGTTATCCAGGGTCATGCCGATGGCAAAGGCGATCCCGGCCAGGGAAATCACATTGATGGTGCGCCCTGCCAGTAGCAGCCCCAGAAACGCGGCAATGGTACAGATGGGAATACCAATCACGCCCACGGCGGTGATCTTCACCGAGCGCAAAAACAGGAACATGACCAGGGTGGCAAAGGCGGCACCAATGGCCAGGTTGGTCCACACATTGGCCACCGATGCTTCCACATAACGCACGTCGTCGGCGATCAGCGCGATGCGCATGCCGGCCGGCTCCAGCACCTCCCGATTGATCTGTACCACCTGATCAAACATGGCGTACTTGATATCGATCACATTGGATCCGGTCTCCCGGCGCACCGCCAGGCTGATCACCGGCTCACCATTCACCCGCGACAGGCTGCGAACCGGGAAGTGATCCAGGACCACCGTGGCCACGTCCCCGAGACGCACCAGGGAATCACCGTTACGGGCCAGAATCAGCGCATCGAGGCTGTCGATATCCTTGAAACGCCCCACCGTACGCAGCAAGTATCGACGCTTGCCGCTTTCCAGCTCACCACCGGAGACATCCCGGTTGCGTTCGCGCAGGGCATCGCGCACATCCACCACACTGAGACCGAACTGGGCCAGCTTCTGGGCATCCAGCAGCAGCTGAACCTGTCGTTCGGCGCCTCCGCGGACTTCTACCTGGGAGACCCCGGGCACGCTCTCCATCCGTGAGCGGACTTCGTCATCAATGAAGTCCTGCATCATGTCCATGTCCAGCCCGCGGGGATTGTCGGGCAGGGGAGAGACACGGTAATACATGAAGGCATTGCTGGAAAACGAACTGGACAGAATCCGGGGTTGGTCCACATTATCCGGATAGGCGGGCACCTGGCTGAGGGCGTTATTGACCCTGATCAGTGCGTCGGTGATATCGACACCGAAGGGAAATTCCAGCTCGATTTCTGCCTCGCCGCTACCGGCGGAGGAGGTCATCCGTCGCAGGTTGGGAAGGTTGCGCAGGTATTCCTCCTGCTCGATGAGGATTTCCTTTTCCACATCCTGGGGGGTAGCACCTGGCCAGCTTGTCACCACGGAAATGGTGCGTACTTCCAGGTCCGGTATCATCTGCACCGGGATGCGCAGTGCGGCAAGAACGCCGAGGAGGGTGATGATCAGCACCACGACGGTCATCAGGGTGCCATGGCGGACGATCTTGTCGAACATCAGTCCACCACCCGAAGCTTGTCACCATCGCGCAGACTTTCATTGCCCCGCACAACCACGCGATCATCACTCGACAGGCCCTCAAGCACCGAAGCCTGCGGTGACTGCCCGGATGCGACTTTGACGACCTTGCGGCGGGCGACCAGATCGTCACCGTCACCCTCAGCCAGCCAGACGGTCACATTGCCCTGGCTGTCCTGGAGCAGGGCATCACGGGGCACCGTGGGCCGGGCATCCGCGGACAACATGCGCAGCCGGCCATTGATCGCCATCCCCGGCGTCAGGCCTTGTTCATCAATGCTGGCGCGTACCGTAAAGGTTCTCGCCGTAGGGTCGTTTACTGGAACAATGGCGGTGATTTCGGCGGCTATGGGCCGGTTTTTTTCATCGTCCAGCCAGACTTCCAGGCCGGTATCTAGCGAAATCTGCGGAAAATAACGCTGTGGCACGGCAAAATCCGCGTGCAGCTCATCGCTGCCCACCAGCTCGAATACAGTACTGCCCGGAGTGAGCCATTCGCCAACCTCGGTGAGTTTTACGCTGATAACACCGCTAAAAGGGGCTTTAAGGGTATGCCGCTCGAGCAGTGCCTGCTGGCGTGCCACTTCGGCCTGACTGGCTGCCAGGGATGACTTGGCCACCTGAACCTCGGATTCCAGGCTACGCACCTCACTGGCGGCGATGCTACGCCTGGCGACCAGGCTATTGGCTTCTTCAAGACGTCGGCGGGCATCGTCCAGGATGGCCTGTTGTTGCTGATAATTGGCACGGGCGCGTTGCAGCTCCAGGCGATTCAGCTCCGCATCCATTTCAATCAGCGGCGCACCGGCGTCCACCTGATCACCGATATCCACGAGCAGTTTGCTCACCAGGCCGGATACCGACACGGACAGCCGGGCGGCACGATCCGCCACCAGGGTGCCGTTCACCAACAATGCATCCTGTGAACGTGACAAGCTCACAGTTGCCACCGAGACAGGCTTGCGATCATCCGCCAATCCAGGAGCGGCGAATGACATCAGAAGAACAACCCGGAAGAGAAAGCGAAATGGCAGGGACAGTGACGACATAGGTGTCCTGTTGGTTATTTTCAGATTCAATGTCGATTCGTAGTCTAGCAGGGCCAGAGGCAAGTCCGGGTGAATCGCGGGCGTAAGCATTGTACGTATCCACACTGAAACAGGAATCAGCATGGCTACGCATAATGTATAAAAAGGTAAGCGGCCGGAAGCGGGGCCGGCCGCTTGTAATACGCTGATTTTAAAGGGCGTGTTGCTGTGCGATGTTGCGCCAATATTGTGACAGTTTGTCGTTACCTGACTTCATGGCGCGCTCTGCTGTAACGCTGGTAAGCACCGCTTCGGGGTCCAAATTGAGCAGGTCAGCAGCCGCAAGGGCTGTTTCGTCATTCATGACTCTATCGCCTTGATACCACTGCCGGACAGTCTCGCCATTGATGCCGAGTTTCATGCCGATTCGGTCATAAGAAGGCTTTGGAATCAGTGACTTGATGCGGTCGGCCAGAATGACCGTAGTTAGAATTTCCATTGTCTGACACCTATATAAAACACCGAGAACAGACAGGCACCACCCTGTCAATACCCTCTAGTTTCTCACTGCCAGTTGGAAAAGGGCAACTGCCAAATGCCTGTTGCCAATCCTGTTGCACATTCCAAACCGTATTTGCCAATATGCTCTAGCCATCCGGGAGACGGGCCACCCTGGCCCCGATCCCGGCGGCACACCAACACCGAATAACACCAACAGGATGGCACCTATGGACGTTATCAAGATTACACCGGAAGAATTGCGATCAACCGCTGGGGCGCTTCGCATTTTGCTGTCAGATGCAGGAGTGGGCGGCGTGGGCAAGGCTCTGGAGTTGGCCGCTAAATACGACAAGTTGGCTTGCAAGCTGGAAGCCGACAAGCGCGAGGCACTGGAATTCATCCCGGCCAAGGGGGTGCAGGCATGAGCATCCGCCAGGAAGTTATCTGTCTAACCCGCGATGACCTGACCCATTTTGAGCAGTTGGCCGGGTGGCGAGCCGCTGCCATCGAGCGCCGTAGCAAGGCGGACGGTCAGCCGACACAAAGCCAGATCGACGCGGCAACGTATAACCGCAAGATGGCCCGCAAGATAGGCAAGCTGCGCAGTCACTTGCAGCAGGAGGGGCATCAGGCCCTGGAGTTCATAAAAACAATAAATATCGATGCGCCGGGAGGTGATCAGTGAGCATCCTCGCGTATGTATCCCCGGAAGACCTGGAACTGGTGGCGGGCGCCCTGGCGGGCGTCGCCATGAAGGGCATGAAGGCCGACCGGCCGGACCTGGCGCAATCCCCTGAATACCTGTCTGACGTGTTTAAAAAGCTGGCCGTGCGCATGCGCGCCGATGGCCGGGTGGAGCTGAAATTTATCCCCGTGCAGCAGCGGCAGGGGGTGGCGGCATGAGGGTGCTTATCGGTTGTGAGTCAAGCGGCACCATTCGCGACGCATTCCGGGCGCTGGGCCATGATGCTATGTCGTGCGACCTGCTGCCCACTGAAAAGCCGGGACCGCACTATCAGGGCGATGTACGCGACCTGCTGGAGCCTGCCCGCTTCGATTTGTTCATCTGTCACCCTGACTGCACGTTCCTGACCAATTCGGCAGCGTGGGCCTACGGTGACGGGCCGTACCACCAGAAGGTAAAGCCGGGAACACTGGTGGGGGCTGCTCGGCGGGAGGCTCGGCTAAAGGCGCTGCATTTTGTGCGGCAGATGATGGCGGCGCCGGTACCGAGAATCGCCATTGAGAACCCGGTAGGCGTGATCAGCACTCGCATCAGGCCAGCAACTCAATACATCCAGCCCTACGAGTACGGCGAGGACGCCAGCAAAAAAACTGGCCTTTGGTTGCAGGGCCTGGAGCCGTTAAGGCCGACGCGCTTTGTGGAGCCACGCTGGGTGTGTTGCGGTCAGGAATTGCCGGAAGGGGTGGGCCGCTACGGTTGCCCGAACTGTGAAGGTGAAAACAAGCCTTTGCCGCGCTGGGGAAATCAGACCAACAGCGGACAAAACCGCCTAAGCCCCGGTGCTGATCGGTGGCGGGAGCGTTCACGTACCTATGACGGCTGGGCGTGGGCCATGGCGTGGCAGTGGGGTGGCGATATAACCGGGGAGGCGGTGGCATGAATCGAGCTATTGAAGCCGTGACCCTGGTGGCTGTCCTGTTCCTGTGCGGCTGGCAGGGGGTGGCATGAGCACGCTACCAGCCTACGAGCTTTACTCCGACCAGTTCGACCGACTGACCCATGAAAACACCGCCGAGCGTCACGACCCGGACAACATGCCGGACCGTGGCACGGTGGAGGCAGAGGCAAAGTTGTGCGCGTCAACGGCGCGCATGATCAGTAGCAGCCCGCGAGGCGATGCCGTGGAAATCGAGGGGGCATTGCGTCACCTGTGCTTGATCAAAGAGGTGGATTTCCCCCGGTCCCGGTTCGGCATCGGGCCGACCATGAAGCGCCTACAGGATGACAAGTGGTGGCTGCGCAAGCTGGCCACCAAGGCAAAACGCGACTGGGAGGCGGGCAAGATAGCGGCGGGCCAGGTTAACAAAAACCGGTCCCTGTATTGCACCGACTGGGCCGTGATGCAGTGGCGGGCCATGCGTCGGCGCAATGCCGAGTTCATGCAGGAAGTGTTTATTTTCAATGATGACGGGTGGTTATCCAGCCTGGCCGACATAGCAAAACACTCCCTATCAAACCCTGCAGTAAGGCGGGCGGAAATGATGACCCGGCTCAAGGGCTTTGAAGAATTCGCACAGGACCAGGGCGACGGCGCCACGTTCCTGACGATCACCTGCCCGAGCCGGATGCATGCCAACAGCAAGCGGTATGACGGCACCACCCCCAAGCAAGCAAACAACTACCTGGGCCGGGTGTGGGCAAGGATCCGGGCGAAACTGGCCCGCGAGGGTGTCGCGTTCTACGGGTTCCGGGTAGCCGAGCCACACAACGATGGCTGTCCGCACTGGCATGCCATCATTTTTGCCCATCCTGGGCACCTGTTCCGTATCGAGGCCGTAACGCAGCAGTACGCCAGCGAGGCCGACGCCTGGGAGCTGAAAACCGAAAAAGCCAAGCGGGCCAGGTTCCACCGGGAGCGCATCAAGCTGCGCCGCGGGGAATCCGGCTACAAGGGCGGCGCCGTGGCCTACGTCGCTAAGTACATCAGTAAGAACATTGATGGGCGCCGGGAAGACGGCACCAGCATGGGCGAAGTGAAAGACCGTAACGGCGAAGTGGTGGCCGGTGATGCCATCGTGACCGCCGAACGGGTGCTTGCCTGGGCCAGCCTGTGGGGCATTCGCCAGTTTCAGCAGGTGGGTGGCCTGGCCATCGGGCCCTATAGGGAGCTGCGCCGGGTGCACCAGGCGATTACCGCTAGCGCGGTGATGGAAATGGCCCGCCAGGCGGCAGACGTGGCCGGTGACGCCGGGTTCAAGGATTACATGGTGGCCGCACTGCGCTGCGAGGGCCTGGGCACTCTGAAACGCTGCAAATTCAAAGATGCCTATGACGCGGGCGACGAAAAAGCCGCCGTCGAGGCGCTGAACCGCTACGGGGAGCCGGTCACTGACGTGATTGGCGTCCATGCCGGCGGGGTGGAAGTGATCACGCGCCGGGATGACTGGCGGTGCCTGACTGAATACGCGATTCACGCTATGCACGATGAAGCCTGCCAGGAAGGCGAAGCGGTCGAGTTTTGGGCCGACATTTGCGAGGCCGTGAATCTTTTGAAGTTGGAGCGCGACCGCGTAGCGGGCGGGCTTTCAGGGCCGCCGAAGGCGAGCCCCTTGGACTTGTGTCAATAACTGTACGGGTGGGATGAAGTGGCAACGGTGGAATTCAAAGTAGGGCTAACGGATAAGGTGAGACTGGCAATCAGGCACATTGCGAAAGAGCGCGGAATCCACCAGGGCGAACTTGCGCCAATGCTGGGTATTTCTCAGGCGTCAGTGTCAAGAAAGCTGAACCACGGGCCCAAAGCATCAGGCATCACGCTGGATGACCTGGAAAAAATCGCGCACGGGCTGGGACTTGGTGTGCATGTACGTTTTACGCAGGAGGGAGAGTAGATGGGCGTTAAAAATAATCCACAGATCGGGACTATCACGTGCCCTTGTTGCCAGGGAGCAGCAACGGTACATAGCTGCCTGATTGGCCGGGGCGCGAAGAAAGAGGCGCTGTATATCCGCTGCGGCACAGTCTCGAACGGCTGCGGCTGCATCCAGCCCTACGGGCCGACTGGACAGGCATTCATCCGGGAAAACATGAACGAGATAAACCAGGAAAAACCGGAACTGGAACCGGCGCCGAAACCGGAACCAGTGGCCGATGCTGGCGCGGCGTCGGCCAATGACGAATGGAAACCGGAAGAAGAAACCGGAAACGACGCTGTAAAACCTAGAAAACGGGGCTTTTTTGCCTCACTGCTTGAGGAGTGAAAAACCGATGTCCGCACGAAAAAACCAGCAGCAGAAACCGGAACAGAAACCGGATAACGGCCAGGCGGCGAACGATGATCCCAGCGGCCAGCCGCAGGGGGAGCAGAAAACCTACAGCGCCCTGGATGAAGCAATCAAAGCCGAGCAGGAGCAGCCCAAGGAAGGCGAGTGGCAGGCCGGTGAGGAAGCGGCCAACGATGACGCCAAGGCCGACCGGGTAGGGGTGCAGGAAATCAAGCAGCTGGCCATGCTGGGGTTTGCTGTTGTCGGTGCCCGGTATGGCGACCACTGGGCACTGAGCAACGATGAAGCGCAGGGCCTGGCCGTGGCCAGTGACAAGGCAATGCGTCACTACCTGGGAAATGTGGAAATGGGTCCGGGTGTTGCCCTGGCGGTAACCGCTGGGATGATCGTGCTGCCGCGTGTGGTCGTCACCATGAGCATGCAGCAGGGGCCGGAAAAACCGGAAGAAAACCAGAAAGAAACCGGAACCGAAGGGGGCGCGGGTGGCGATTAACCAGAATGCAGGCCACAAAGCCAGGCACTGCGTCATAATCGGGGCAACAGGGGCCGGCAAAAGCCAGGCCCTGAAAAACCTGATTCCCCGGCGAGGGGTGCGGCTGGTGGCATTCGACCCGGACAACGACCACGGGTGTATTGCCTATGACAGCCTGGGCAAGTTCGCAAAGGCACTCAAGGCGGCTGACAAAAGCGGGAAAAACTACCGGATTTCCTACACGGGCGCCAAGAATGCCGACCAGTTCGAGGCGTTCTGCGCAATGGCCTGGGAAGTGCTGGACGGCAACAAGGACACCCACATCATTCTGGAAGAGGCCGCGCAGTTTACGGCCAGCAGTGGGCCAGCCCTGGAAAGCCTGGGCAACCTGCTGCTGAGGGGGCGCAAGTACGGCGCGATAATTTACACCATCGGCCAGCGGGCGGCAGAGCTGCCGACCACGGTACGCAACAACAGCGCCCACAAATATGTGGGGGTGGTCGAAGGCCTGGATGATGCCAAGTCGGCGGCAAAGCTGGTGGACGTAAAACCGGAAATCCTCATGAAGACACCGCCGGACGAATTGCGATTCTGGTGGCGGCAAACCGGGAAAAGCCCGGAATACACCCAATTTAAGTACATGGGCTAGACACTAAATTAAACCTAAAAAACAGGTTTTAGGCGCTTCGGCGCCTTTTTTTATGCTTGACCAAAAACCGAAACGCCATGGTTTCGTAAAAGCCGACACCAGCCAGGCCCACCACCTGGCACACCGACGAACCAGGGAAGGAGTCGCGCAAGGATGCGCTTTTATTTCCGGTTTTTTAATTGGCAACCATGGGAACTCTACCGATGTTTACGAAAAGCCGTCTTGTAACTGTTGGCATGACTGTGGCGCTGTTGGCCGTCGCCATGCGCAACGCTCAGGCCCGCAAACTCATCACCGGCCAGCAGTAAGCGAAAGCTATGGCTGATCCGGTCAAGTACATCAAGGAAAACACCGATTCCAAAATTGTGGTTTCAGGGATTGTTACCGCTCTGGCAATTGGCGCGGTGTTTTTCGCTTTCAAAAATTCAGGCATTGGCGCGCTGAAAGCCGTCGCCAGCGCCGCCAAGTAAAGGGAATTACGACATGGCTGGAATTCTTGCCGCCGAGCGTAACGAAATGAAGCTGGTCAGCCCGCAGGGTATCAACGCGGGCGGTACGGCCTATTTCAAGCTGCCTACCGGCTTGCGCTATCACCTGCTGATTATCAAGTATGCGGGCGCCCTGGCCGACTATCCCGAGCTGCGGGTTGTGGCCAATACCGAGAACGTGCGCCGTGTGTCCTTCGTTGAACAGGACATGATGAACCAGACCGATGGCCTCGCCGCTGCCGGTGGTTTCCTGGTGGTGCCGTTCGATTCGCTGGGTATGCGTATCCGTGAAGGCATCGAAGAAACCGCGCTCAATGTGGGTCGTCCTGCTGGCATGGAGCCGCAGCCCGACGAAATCACTAGCGCGGAAGTGCAGATCGATATTGGTGCCGGTGCGGCGGCGCCCGCCCTGGAAGTGTTCGCCACCGTGTCCAACGCCATCGGCGGCGGTGCCGGCCTGGTGCGCCACGTTGTGAAGACCACCCGCCAGGTGGGCGGTGCCGGCGAGTTCGATATTCAGGATCTGGATTTCAACAAGCCGAACCGTGCACTTATCCGTCGCGCCTTCTTCAAAACCGACAAGCTGGACAAGCTGGAAGTCTACCGGGACAACGTGAAGATCTTCGAGCGAACTCGAGCCCTGAATAACCGTCGCCTGGCTGATGGCAAGCGCAGCCAGCAAGCCGGCTGGACCCTGCTGGACAAGACCGAAGACGGTTACAGCGGGAGCCGGATCAGCACTATGGGCGTTCAGGATTTCCGTTTCCGCCTCAACATGACCGGCGCCGAAGCCAATATGCCGATCATTACCGAGTACCTGGGCACGCTGAAAGCGTAAGGGGGCGGTATGAGCTGGTTTGATTCGCTGAAAGATAGTGCCGGTGATTTCTTCACTGGCGCTACTGACAGCGTCCTAGGGGGCGCCAAGGACTGGCTAGACGGGAACGTCAGCCAGTGGGCGCAGCAGGGCAATGAAGTGCCCAGCCGGCCCGAAACCGTGCGCCCCGAAGACAGCCCGCCGCCCAGCAATGGACCCGTAAAGCAACAGGGCGAACAAATCGCCCTGCTGGGTGCCCAGCTTGGGCAAACGGGGACCCTGGTGCTGTTGGGCCTGGGTGCGCTCATTGTTTATAAGGCGGTGAAATAATGTTGGCCGGGCTGGGAGCACTGAGCGGAACCTTTCAGGCGGGGCAGGGTAGCGCCGTTGGTAATGCAGGGCCGTCTGCCACGGGTGACACCATTCTCGGGCCGATTGATATGTCCGGGCCGGTGGTGAATTTCTCCGGCGCCGGCAATGCCGGCGCACCGACTGCGCCCGGCGCCATGTTCGGCGGCATGAATCCGCTATTGCTGGCCGGCCTGGCTGCGGGGGCCGTGTGGTTCCTCAGCAAGCGCCGGTAAAGGCGGACACCTGGACGGACGCGGATCACGAGCAAGTCATCCGCGCCAGCGGGGCAACAGCGGCGCAAGAGTTGCGCGAAGACTGGGAAGCCCACCGGGTGGCCCTGTTCCGCACCGACACCGCCACCATGGTGGTGGAAGCCGGGAAAGATCCTGACGGCCTGTTGCTGATTGTTCACGCGCTGGCCGGCAGAGAGGGGCAGGGCCTGATTGCCTGGCTGTGTGACTTCGCCAGGCAAAAGGGAATCAGTCGGATAACAGCCGACGCAAGGACAGCAAGCCGCGCCCGACTCTATGAGCGATGGGGGCGGCACCTGAAAAGCAGGGGCCTGATATGGGCGGCAGCAGTTCAAGCAGACAGACAACCAACGTCACCAACATTCGCGAAGATTACATTTTCAACAATGCGGGGGGCGGGCCAGCGGCCAACGTAGGCCAGGCCGACACAGTAAGTAATGAAATCAATGTGACCACGGCGGACCCGCAGGTATTGCGGGACGCCTTGGTCGCAAATCAGGCCGTAGCATCGGATGCGTTCGCCCAAGCTTTCGGGTTTGGGAATGACGCCATGGCCCAGGTGGGTGACACCATCCGGGAGGCCGTGACCCAATCCCTGGACAGCGTGGAAAACCAACAATACTGGTCTGGCCAGGCGATCACTCAAGCACTGGGAACCGTTAAAAGCATTGGGACCGGTGGCGCCTCTGATACGGCGGACACATTGAAATGGGTTGCCTTTGCCGTTGCCGGCCTGGGCGCCATGGCACTGATGGGGCGTAGCTGATGAATGAAGTAAAACGAATTATCGCGGCAGGCGGGACCGATTTTGTGGACGCTGCTGGCGATTTTATTTTCTGTTCTTTTACTGACCGCCCTTTCCGTATTTATATCGATGCAAAGCCGGTGACTGTGAAGCCGGGTGACAAGATCCGCCCGGAAAAGCGGTTTAGCAATTTTCAGATTGAGAACCTGGACAAGGTAAACCCCATTGCTTTGACGCTGGTAGTGGGCGAGGGCGATTACAACAGTCAGATCATTCAGGGCGAAGTGTCGATTATGCCAGGCATTCGCGGCGCAGATGGCACCTGGAAAGATGACACCCGCCACACCATCAAAGCCGACCTGTCACCGCTGCGCGTCACGACGCAAAGCTATGCGGCGGGTGAGCAGATCGGCGAAAAATGGGATTTAAAAAAGATAGCCGAGGGTTTTCTCGGAACGCTCAATAATCCGGCTTTTCACTATGCACAAGACGATGGCCCCGGCTACCTGATCGGCATCCATGAGCCTTTCCGGGCCGGGTTTATGTACCTGGACAGCGCGGGCAAAGTCATCGCCGGTTCTATCAAGGATGGAGAGCAGCCGGACGGCTGGGGCGAAACCGTTACGCAGAGCTACCCGATCAACGCAGCCGGTGGCAGCTTTGGTGACTGTTGCGGCCTGGGTGATGTGATCTATTCCATTACTGCCACCTTCACTGCCGTGAGCAGCGAAAACAACAAGCTGATGGCCTGGGACGTGTCCAATGGGAGCGTCACCGAATTTTATAATTTTGGCTCGCGCTGGGCGTACACGATGTGCCCGTGGAAGGGGGCCGGTATTCTGGTGCTGACAACTGCCACCCGAAACACCGGCTTTCACGTCAGTGGCGTGAAGTGGCACCTGATCAACACCGAGGGCGAATTGATCCGTGAGGGCGATGTACCGGACGGCATTCAGGTAGGGAATTCTGAAAAAATGCGCTACAGCGCCGCCGATAATGCTGCGGTGTTCGCGGAAGCAGGCGGGACAACCGAGGTCCACATTAACCCGGAAGCGGGCACCGTGATCGAAACGGGCAGCATCCACATCTACAACAAAGCGAATCATGGCTGGTTCCCGCTGGGGCGCATCCTGGCGCGGGGTACGTCTACGCCGAGCGGTTCCGACGAAGGTGGCGCCAGGTTTTTCACCCGTGAAGCGTGGAAGCCGGTTAAAGACCCCATCGCGGTGGCCATTTCTAGCGGTTCCTGTAATGCGCTGGGGGCGCTGGTGCGCCTCAGTGACTCCGATTACATCACTAGCGCCGATATTAATATCCGCCGCACCCTGGGCGGCGCCCTGGTGAAAGGGGAAGTGATCCGGGCCGTGCTGGAGTTCTATTTCAATCGCCCGGTGCTGGATGGCTATCTCGATCATGTGTATGAGTTCGCCACTGATGCCGAGCCCTACGGGGCAATCAACACGGGGGCCTTTGGCGGGGCCAACAGCTTGCAGCGCCTGGGGATTGAGGACGATTTCATCGTGGAGATTCCCGGCTCTTTCCGCATCACCATTGATAACGAGTTGCCGCTTGGCAACCCTGGAGAGTTTTAGCCATGAACAAGATTGCCTTTAAAAGTGAATTCGGGTTCGAAGCAAAGGCGGTGGTGCCGGTGAATGCAGTATTGGCAGCTGCCCACACCACCCCCGAAGTAATGCGGGCCAGCCTGGGGCCGCTGTCCTACCTGGCGTACAAACCGGCTACGTTTTCCGCGTTGGTGCGGGTGCCGGATGCCAACGGGGCAGGGCAAGTGACCGTAAAACTGAATGATGGAACCAGCGACCTGGCCAGCATTGTTGTGGATCTCACCGCCGCGCAGGAATCGGGCACATCCGTTGATGTGGACCTGGCCGGGGTGACTGGTGCCGCCAAACTGCGCGTGATCGTGGATGTGGGCACCGCTGCCGATGTGTCCACGGAAATCACCGTCGATGCAAAGCTGGCAGTCGAGCAGCCGCTTGTAATGTCTGGCTGTGCCTAATGCTTCGCCTGCTGGCACTCGCGGGCCTGGCCTGGGTGGTATCACGCCAGGCCAGCGCGACACCGCATAAGCCTGCCGCAATTCCCGGCCTGGACCTGGATTTTTCCGGGCTGCTGGATGTGAATATTCCGTTTCTATCAGGGGGCAGCATGGACGCGCCGAACCAGTTTTATGACAAGTCGTTGCCCCGTGGCATTCGCAACAACAACCCCGGGAACATCCGCAAAAGCGGCGACGCCTGGCAGGGCCTGGCCGATATCCAGCCGGACACGGAATTCTTTTCGTTTGCTGACCCGGTGTATGGCATTCGTGCCCTGGCCAAGATTCTGCGCAACTACCGGGACCGCTACGGCCTGAACACCGTGCAGGGAATCATTAACCGGTGGGCGCCACCCGTGGAAAACAACACGGACGCCTATGTCCGCATGGTCGCTAACAAGGTGGGCGTTGCGCCTGCCGAGCCGCTGACCTGGGATGCCGGACAAATGCGCCGCTTGGTGTCCGCCATCATCCAGCACGAGAACGGTCAGCAGCCGTACAGCATGGCCACCATTGCGGACGGGATCAGCCGGGCAGGGTGGGCGTAATGGCATTGTTCACAGATAAACAGTTAATGGTCGGCGGTGCCGCGGTCGTTGTTGGCGGGTATCTGCTGTGGCGCCAGGCGTCACCGATAATCGACGCGGTGAATCCCACCAATAACAACAACATTTTCAACCGTGGATTTAACAGCCTGTACGAAATGACCTGGTGGGCCGATGAAGGCGACACGCTGGGCACCGATATTGCCGACCTGGAAGCCTGGGTAAAGGGCTTCGGGTCAACCACCACCGACACCATCACGGGGAACTGATATGGAAAAGCTTTGGGGAGTACTGCGGCACAACTGGGGCAAGGCCCTGGTGACGGCGATCATCGGCACCGCGCTGACACTGGCGAACGTGCCGCCTGCGATCATTGGCACCATTGCCAAGGCGGGAAGCGATGCAGCGGCAGACTACGCGGAAGAAAAACACAAGGAAGAAATGGAGCGGGGCGAGAATGGAAATTCTAATGCAGATGATCAGCGGGGTGGGCGAAGCGGCGCAGATAGCAACCTTCGCAGTCCTGGTGATGATGCGAAAGGACAACCGGCAGACTCAGCAGAGAGTCAAACGAATAGAAAAACACCTGTGGCCGGCTGTCTTCGGGTCGGATGCTTGCGAGAACTAGCGTTTAATGATCCGCATGCGCCTGGCGGGGGTTCCAGTGGCAGGCCGCTGGTACTCGCGCAATTGCTGGAACCTGATCCATGCCCCGCGCAGTTGCTCGGGCGTCCAAGTTTCGCCGGTGTCCACGTTTTCAATAAAGCTGTCGCGGACCCGGAACGATTGCCAGGCGCCCCAAGGAATCACGCCGAACACCCGCATTTGCAGCAGCTGGCGGCTGGCCTTGTCCATGCGGGCACCAGCGGTCCATCGTTGGGCGGTGCGCAAGCTGCGACCGGTGATCCGGGCGGCAAAACCGGGCGACACTTCACGCTGATGGCCAGTTAGCGGGCAAGATACCACCACGGCCTTAAATCTTTTTTGCATAGTCGTTCCCTCTGTAATATGAAATTCGTCTGACAAGCGGCGGAAAAATAGACAGTTTGGCCGGGCTGTGAAACCCGGCATTGACAGGGGGTGGCTGTGCTGTTCTAGGTGGTGTTGGTGTCCCGCTACTGCTACGCATAATGTATATTATGTTAAATAGAAGAACGGCCAATATAACGGGATACTTCAGGAGCAACCAAACCCAAGAGAAATCCAGATGATGCCCCTCTACCTCAAATACCTCATTACTGCTGCGCTGGTCGTTCTGATCTCGGAAGTTGCCCGGCACAGCGATCGACTAGGCGCCCTGATCGGTGCCTTGCCACTGGTAACCCTGCTTGCCATGTTCTGGCTCTACATGGGAAATCAGCCTTCAGAGAAAATCGGCAACCACGCCTGGTACACCTTCTGGTACGTCATCCCGACGCTACCCATGTTCGCCCTTTTTCCGTTTATGCTGGATCGTTGGGGTTTTCTCGCTTCCATGGGCTGCAGTGTGCTGCTCACGGTTGGCTGCTTCGTGGTACTCGGGCTTCTCGTCAGACCCCTTGGCGTTGAACTCTGGTAAATGATGACGACGTTTGTCGACACATAGTGTACGCAGGCCTTGATTGCGACAATCACGCGGGGTCTTGCTAGATACCGGTTAAATAGGCTTTCATGGGGTAGATAGATGGCCAAGGGAGCTTTCTCATGGGCCGGGAATATCAAAGCACATCGCATCATGGCCACAGGCTTGCGGCCAGGGTGCTCCTGTGTATTTTGCTGGCGCTACTGTTCCTGTTGGCCCCGGCGTCTCCCGCCCAGGATACCTCCTCCCCTGCTTCCTCTCGCGCTTCCGTCCGGGTAATGACCCTGGACGGCCCAATCGGGCCGGCGCTCAGTGACTGGTTTGTCCGTTCCCTGGAAGAAGCCAACGAGGCATCCGCAACGCTGTTTGTATTGCAGCTGAATACGCCGGGCGGCCTGGATAGCGCCATGCGCGACATGATTCGGGCAATTCTCGACAGCCGGGTTCCGGTGGCCACCTATGTATCCCCCAGTGGTAGCCGAGCCGCCAGTGCCGGCACCTATATTCTCTATGCTTCCCATATTGCCGCCATGGCCCCGGCCACCAATCTGGGTGCGGCAACGCCGGTGCAGATCGGAGGGGGCGGCGGGTTGCCCTCGCCCTCCTCTCCCGGTGGTGATGAGAGTGAAAACGAAGAAAGTGCTACCGCCAACTCGGATAGTGCCTCGGCCCTGCATCGCAAGCAGGTAAACGATGCTGTTGCGTATATCCGTGGGCTGGCGGAACTGCGTGGCCGCAATGCGGACTGGGCAGAAAAAGCGGTGCGCGAAGCGGTGAGCCTGTCGTCCAGTGATGCACTGGAACAAGGCGTAATCGATCTGAAAACAGCAGATCTCGATGAGCTGCTTGCCCAGCTTAATGGACTAGAGCTGAGCTGGGACGGTCAATCGGTCAGCCTGGACCTGGCCAATGCGCAATTGCATCAGGTGGAAAGGGACTGGCGCACGGATTTTCTCGCCATTGTTACCGATCCCAGCATCGCCTACTTGCTGCTGCTGGTGGGAATTTATGGGCTGGTGTTGGAATTTTCCAACCCTGGCATGGGCGTGCCGGGCGTACTCGGTGCCATCTGCCTGCTGCTGGCGCTTTACGCTCTGCAGATGTTGCCGGTGAGCTACGTGGGCCTGGGACTTATCTTGCTGGGTGCGGTGCTGGTGGCCATGGAAGCCATATCACCGAGCTTCGGGGTATTAGGTATCGGTGGGGTTATTGCTTTCGTGATCGGCTCGATCATGTTGATGGACACGGACCTGCCCGCTTTCCGTATTGCTCTGCCAGTGATTGCCGCGGTAGGAGTAGGCTCGCTGTTACTGGTGGGACTGTTTGTAAGGCTGGCGGTAAAAGCCCATGAGGGGCCTCCGGTTACCGGGGCCGACACACTGGTCGGGCAAACCGCCGTAGCGCTGGATGATTTTGAAGACGACGGTCAGGTGCGGGTGCTCGGAGAAATCTGGCATGCACGCAGTCAGCAGCCGGTACGCCGGGGGCAGTTGCTACAGGTCACTGACCGTAGTGACTTGATGCTGGATGTGAAACCGGACGACAAGGAGGAGACATCATGACCCCCTATTTCTGGTTATCGCTGGCGATTATTGTCGTCGGCTTCGTGATCAGCATGTTCCGTATCCTGCGCGAGTACGAACGCGGGGTAATCTTCATGCTGGGCCGTTACTATCGGGTGAAAGGTCCCGGCCTGATCCTGGTAGTACCGCTGATCCAACAGATGGTGAAGGTGGACCTGCGCATCCGGGTATTGGATGTGCCCACCCAGGATGTGATTTCCCGGGATAACGTCTCGGTAAAGGTAAATGCCGTGTTGTATTTCCGGGTGCTGGACGCCGAGAAAGCGGTCATCAATGTGGAAGACTTCTACGCCGCCACCAGCCAGTTATCCCAAACCACCCTGCGTTCGGTGCTGGGCAAGCACGAGCTGGACGAGATGCTCGCCTCACGGGATGAACTGAACAGCGATATTCAGGAAATTCTCGACGAACAGACCGACAACTGGGGCATCAAGGTTACCAATGTAGAGATCAAACACGTGGACCTGGATGAAGGCATGGTACGGGTGATTGCCCGCCAGGCCGAGGCGGAGCGTATCCGCCGCGCCAAGGTGATCCATGCCAACGGTGAGAAAGAAGCGTCCCAAGTGCTGCTGGAAGCAGCGAAAACCCTTTCCGAACAGCCCCAAGCGTTGCAATTACGCTACCTGCAGACATTGACTGAGGTAGCCAATGATCGCTCCAGCACCATTGTCTTTCCGCTACCCATGGACCTGATAGACAGTTTTATCAATAGGAATAAAGACAGGACATGACGGCCCGGGCAACCTGTTGAGCGACTGGCGAATGTCTTAATTTTGCCTAGGATATTTCCTACAAATCGTCGTTGTTCACCCTAAGCTGTTGTTTTCCTTAACTGTCTTTTTCATCTTTCTCCCCCCCCCTGCCAGCGGGTAGCTATTCGTTAATTTTACAATCTCGTAAGCTGACAGAAACGACAAGGATGTCAGGGAGGGAAGACGATGATGGAGCATCGATATGTCAGGAGACTGATTCTGGGTGCGGCTCTCTTTGGGGTAACGGCTCTCTACACCGGTTGCCGGTCCACGTTTGACGAACCGGTGCGCGATACCACTGGCGAGGATGGCGAGGCCGGTGTGGGTTATACGGCGCAGTGCTCGGGATGGTTCCCGGACTGGATCTCGCGAACCGCCCCGCCGGAAGATGAGCCCAGCTTCCAGCTGGCACAGGGCTACCCGTTAGGCATTCCCCGTTTCGAAGACGGTGAGTTAGTCGGGTGGGATCCACTGGAACCCTACGACAATGCGCCCTGGCTCGCCCATGACTTCATGGACCCCAATGAGCGGCTGGATTACCTGGCCGCCCTGAAGGATTACGCACTTTCAGACCTGGTGCCCTATGATTTCGTGCCTCAGAACAAGAGCCTGGGCAAGAAACACTGGTACCACGTGCCGATGATGACATCGGGGTTCTTCGCCCGGGAAGCCCGCCATGGCCTCACCGAAGAAAGAACCTTGCGTGCCAACGAGCAAAGCTGGCTGTCATCCAGTGTGGGTGCCTATGGCATCGGGCTGTATAACCGTATTGGTGGCTACACCGTTGGCCAGGTCTTCAACGATCCGGAGCCCAGCAATGCGCAAGCGGCCAATGCCGAATTCATTGATGGCGCCCTGGTGGTCAAGGTGTTGTTTGCGGAATACGATCCGGGCGCCATTGTCGGCCCGGATCCACTGGCAAACGCCCCGGCCTGGCAAATCCAGGACCCCTTTGCCAATTCCAGCGACACCTTTGAAGTACGTCTGATCCAGATGGATATTGCGGTGAAGGATCCTCGCTCACCGGACACTGGCTGGGTCTTTGCCACCTACGTGTATGACGAATCCCTGCCAGCAGCCAGCCCGCAGGATCGCTGGTATAACCTGACGCCGGTAGGCCTTGCCTGGGGCAACGATCCGGATGTCACCGCCAACAATGATCCTGATCTGGACGAGACCTGGATCAATCCGGCGGTGCCCTCCCCCTTCAATGCTGACTTCGGTCTCCATGGACGTCTGAATGGCCCGGTGGACAACCCCGAGTCTGCCTGCATGAGTTGCCATTCCACCGCCCAGGTACGCACAGATAGAAGTAACAGTGTGGGGGCGTACACCGCTGCCCGGATGCTCCCCGATGACACCTGCACGGATGCCCAGGCCATGCACTGGTTCCGGAATATCCCGGGGGATGAGCCCTTTGGACAAATGAATGTCGCTCCGGGTTATTGCCAACCGTCAAACCCGCCGGTGGCTACGCCGCCGATGCATTCACTGGATTACTCGTTGCAAATCCAGCGGGGCCTGGTCAATGGTGTGGCGCTCAATCATGAGAATCCATGTTTGTCGCTGATTCCTGCAGACCAGTTGCCTGACCGTGCTGAACAGCAAATGCGCATGGCGGTGATACGCGGAGAAATGGCACCCCGGGATGTGGAGAAGCAAAGTGTGCGCACGGAAAAAGCACAAGCCCTGCGTGCCCGGGACGATCTGCCAAGCTGGAAGGCCGTGGGTATGGATCCCAGTGACAAGGATGCGGAATACTATCCGGGGCGTTGATCCTGACACTCTCACTCAGAAACACAAAGGGCCCGATCTTCGGGCCCTTTGTGTTAACGACAAATTGCCTTCGCTCAGTGATCGCGGCTGTGGGTATGCTCGAACCGATAGGTCAGGTTCAGCTGCACCCGTGGCGCTTCGCTGCGATCTCCTGCCTGGTTGTCACGCATCCCGTAGGCCAGCTCGGCCCCGTAGCTGAGACTGTCATCGTGCTGGTGGATCAGGCTCAGGGTGCCGTAGCGGCTGCGGCGCATGGCATCCCCGGGTAACTCGCGGTCTTTTTCCAGGGTGATTTCGCCGCCGACCAGCGCCAGGGTCCAGTCCGGACGCCATTGCCACTGCCCGCCAAGATAACCGCCCCGTGCCAGCAAGGGTTGTAGCCCATCCACAGCGAATACATAGCCGTCCATACCGCTGTCACCGAAGCCGGACAGATCGTTGTAGTAATGGGCCATGGCCTCGCCGTAACTGCCGCTGGCCAGCAGGGTCAGACTGTCAGTTACAGCCAGGGTGGCGCTGAGCACCCCGCCGGTGGCATTCGCGAATTGCTGTTCGCCATCGGCAAATTCCACTCCGATTTCCCGGTTTACCGCTGCGGCCCGTACGTGGCCTTTGCCATAGGGCTGGTTCCAGGCGGCGATGATGTCTGGGCGACGACCGCTGGCACTGCTCAGGTTATCCGGGTCATACACTTCCGGATTGGGGTCCTCCAGTGCCAGGGTCAGACGCTCGCCCTGCCAACGCACCCCCGTCTGTCGAGCAAAGATGGCGCTATTGGGGCCCTGGGAATCCAGCGTCAACGGCCAGGCTGGACCATCCAGCAAGGCGGTATAGCCGTAGCCGGCACGCAGGGCGCCGGATTCGAAATAGAAATCCCTAACCCGCAAATCGTAACCATCGATGCTGCCGAACAGGTCAACGGCAAACACAGCATGGGGCCCACTGCCCTCGCCGATTCGCAGGCCAAGCTGACTGTTCTTGCCATGCAACTCGAAGTTCTGCTGGTGGGTGTCGCCGGAAGGGATAGTGCTCGGGATAAGCAGATCATTAAGCCCTGCGTTCTTGTCATCATAGATGGCATCCACGCTGACCTTGCCGAACACGGCGAAGACGGGCCACTGCACATGGTTTGACGGGGTATGGGTTGGCGCATCCTGGGTCAGGTTGGCCTTGAGCTGATCGAGCTCCTGCTGCAGACGACGGATTTCAGACTGGGTGGTATCCGCGGACAGGCCGGCGGTGACCAGCGCGGTACTGCTGAAAACGGTCGTCCAGATGGTGGTTCGCACCCTGGACATGGGGATTCTCCTGAAGTCCACCGGATCACGGTGGGCGTTCATCTTTTTGCTTCGGCGTCCCGGGGTTCCGTGCCTTGTGGGCTGTCCGGGGCGTGAAACGCGAAAAGCGCGAAGAATACGGATGCAGGACTGCTGCCGCTACTAGACGAATTGTTTATTGCGGCAAAATACGTGGGTGGGCAGACGAGCGGAATGCAGATTTTTGCTTTTGAGGGGCGCAGTGAATAACTTGCCTGCAGGCGAACCGGATCGCGGCGGTTCGGCTGCAGGCAGCCTTCTACAAAAAGACCATTACTTGCTCAGGTAACGCATGGCCTTTTCCAGGCCTTCAATGGTGAGCGGATACATCTTGTGCTCGCTGAGCTGCTTGATCCACTGGGTGGAGGTGGTCATCTGCCAGGCGCGCTCCGGTTCGGGGTTGAGCCAGGCCACCTTTTCGTAGGTTTCCATGACGCGCTGGAACCAGACCGCACCGGCCTCCTCGTTCCAGTGCTCCACGCTGCCACCCACGGAGTTCACTTCATAGGGGCTCATGGCCGCGTCACCGACAAAGATCACCTTGTAGTCGCTGCCATACTTGTGCAACACATCCCAGGTGGAAATCTTCTCGTCCCAGCGACGGCGGTTGTCCTTCCACACATATTCATAAATGAAGTTGTGGAAGTAGAAATACTCCATGTGCTTGAATTCCAGCCGGGCGGCGGAGAACAGCTCTTCGCAGAGCTTGATGTACGGGTCCATGGAGCCGCCCACATCAAAGAAGATCAGCACCTTGACGCGGTTTTCCTTCTGCGGACGCATCTTGATGTCGAGCAGACCCGCATTGCGCGCAGTGGATCGGATGGTGTCATCCATATCCAGCTCTTCTTCACGACCGATGCGGGCAAACTTGCGCAGGCGACGCAGGGCCAGCTTGATGTTACGCGTGCCCAGCTCTACGGAATCGTCCAGGTTGCGGAATTCCCGCTTTTCCCAGACTTTTACCGCCCGCTTGTTACGCGACGGCCCCACCATGCGCACCCCTTCCGGGTTAGCGCCATAGCCGCCGAAGGGGCTGGTGCCGCCGGTGCCGACCCACTTGTTGCCGCCCTGGTGCCGCTTTTCCTGCTCTTCGAGCCGCTTGCGCAGCTCGTCCATGATCTTTTCCAGGCTGCCCAGGCCCTTGAGTTTCTCGAACTCTTCCGGGCTCAGGTTCTTCTCCAGCTCCTTGCGCAGCCACTCGTCCGGAATCACCTTGTTGAGCCAGTCCGGCTCCAGGTTTTCCAGCCCTTCAAAGTAGTTGGCAAAGGCCTGGTCGAAGCGGTCGTAGAACTTCTCGTCCTTGACCATCACCGCCCGGCTCAGCAGGTAGAAATCCTCGATGGAACCGAAGGCCACGTGGGCCTGCATGGCATCAAAGAGATCCAGCAGCTCGCGCAGGGTCACCGGAACCCGGTAACGACGCAAATTTTCGAAGAAACCAATCAGCATAATCAGCCAGCGTTGCGGTTAGCTTTCGCGACGGTTCATGAACGCCAGGCGCTCAAGCAACTGGACGTCCGACTCGTTTTTCAGCAACGCGCCATAAAGCGGCGGCACGGCACTCTTGGTATCCCGGTTACGCAGGATATCCGCTGGAATATCGTCGGCCATGAGCAGCTTGAGCCAGTCGATCAGCTCACTGGTGGAGGGCTTTTTCTTCAGGCCGGGTACCTTGCGCAGGTCGAAGAAAATTTCCAGAGCTTCGGTGACCAGGTTCTTTTTGATCTCCGGGAAATGCACATCCACGATGGCCTGCATGGTCTGGGCATCGGGGAAATTGATGTAATGGAAGAAGCAGCGACGCAGGAAGGCGTCAGGCAGCTCTTTCTCGTTGTTGGAGGTAATGATCACGATCGGGCGCTGCTCGGCGCGGATGGTTTCCCCGGTCTCGTAGACGAAGAACTCCATGCGATCCAGTTCCTGCAGAAGGTCATTGGGGAACTCGATGTCGGCCTTGTCGATCTCGTCGATCAGCAGCACCACCTGGCCTTCATGGGTAAAGGCTTCCCACAGCTTGCCTTTTTTCAGGTAGTTGGCCACATCTTCCACCCCTTCGGCGCCGAGCTGGGAGTCACGCAGGCGCGACACCGCATCGTACTCGTACAGGCCCTGCTGGGCCTTGGTGGTGGATTTGATATTCCAGGACAGCAGTGGCAGGCCCAGGGACTCGGCCACCTGTTCTGCCAACAGGGTCTTGCCGGTACCCGGCTCACCCTTGATCAGCAACGGGCGCTTGAGGGCGATCGCTGCGTTAACGGCCATTTTCAAGTCGTCGGTGGCCACATATTGGTCAGTACCCTGAAACTGCATGAAATTCTCCACACTTGAACAGTTAATCGAACGGGTGAACGGGCGGCACACTCTACCAGCGGCCTGAAGGCGTCGCCAGTTACCAGCAGGCCAAAACCCAGCCACATACCAGGGATGTCCTGACGCAGTCGAATGGGCTGGTTGTGCAATGTGAGCAATCTAGCAAGACCAGATGACCAGGCAAAGGGCGAGAACAGCCAAGTAAACAGCGATTTACGTCACTCTTATTCGGCGATTTCCGCGCGGATTCCCGGTCAGGCTGTGCGATAATCCGCGCCATGAATCTGCTGTTACTGCACCCTCACCAACACCTTCATGGCGATCTCTGGCAGCTGGACGAGCGCCAGTGCCGGCATGTGCGCGACATTCTGGGATTGGCGGAGGGTGACAGCTGCCGGGCCGGGATCGTTGATGGCGGCATGGGAAAAGCACAGATAGAATCATTTAAAAACAATGAAATACAAGTTTCATTTAAAGAAGATTCTCATAGCCCTCCTCCTCTACCACTTTCACTGTTGCTGGCGCTGCCCCGCCCCAAGATGCTCAAGCGCATCCTGATTGATGCTAGCAGTCTTGGCATAAAGCGTATCGTGCTGATCAATAGCTGGAAGGTGGACAAGAGCTACTGGCAGACCCCCAACCTGAAAGCCGATTTGCTTCGCGAGAAAATGTTGCTGGGACTGGAGCAAGCCCGCGATACCACACTGCCGGAGCTGGTTCTCGCCCCGCGTTTCAAGCCGTTCGTGGAAGATGATCTGGACACCTGGGCAGGCCCCGGCCGCCGCCTCCTCGCCCATCCTGGCGACTACCCGGCCATGCCCTGCGATCTGAGCGAACCTGTCACTCTGGCCATCGGCCCGGAGGGCGGCTGGACTGACTACGAAGTGGAGATGCTGCAGCGGCAAGATTTTGCCTGCCACAGCTTCGGGACGCGAATTCTCAGAGTGGAGACAGCGCTACCCGCGCTGGTAGGGCGCTTGATGAGGCTGCCGTAGGAGCGCCGCTCTCTGTGCCCTGCGGGTATGAGGCGCGAACCCCGATTGGCACAATTCGGCGACTCGCGCCTCGAGAGGCGCTCCTACAGGTGCAACTTAACGGCGGTAAGGACCGCGGGCCTTGCGGGGTGGTTTGCTGCCGGTGCGCTGGTGGCGCAGGCGGGCGCGACCATAAAGGCCGGTGTATTTCTTGCCCTTCAGCTCCACCTTGCCGATCAGGGCCTGGATTTGCTCGGCTTCCAGTTCCATCCAGCGACCCTGGCGTAGCTGCGGCGGCAGCGTCAGGTCGCCAAAGCGAATTCGCATCAGTCGGGCCACATCCAGATCCTGGGACTGGAACAGACGGCGCACTTCCCGGTATTTACCCCCGGTCAGCGTCACCT
>Ga0114904_1000094_pt1 | contig 51715 bp, 51 predicted proteins | sample MalvirDeepMed_s6_FD_83498 | JGI IMG/M metagenome (GOLD analysis project Ga0114904, IMG submission 83498) | Marine viral communities from the Global Malaspina Expedition - Malaspina viral metaG DeepMed_s6 | ecosystem: Environmental > Aquatic > Marine > Oceanic | place: Mediterranean Sea... | reverse complement strand
TCTTCCTCGTGGGCGCGGCTGAAGGGCAGGGCAATGCCCAGATGGGCACCCAGCCCCAGCGCCTGGATGATCCGCTCGCTGTCTCCGTCTCCCTCGCTGAATAGCCCCACCAGTAACAATATCGCCTTGATGCCCAGTTCCTGGGTCAGCCGCTCATTGCCGTGGCGTGCCAGTACATGAGCTACCTCATGGCCGATCACTGTGGCCAGCTGGGCATTGCTGCTGGCCACGTCCAGTAATCCCTGATTCACGCCGATCTTGCCGCCGGGCAGGGCAAAGGCGTTGGGGGCGGGGTCATCAAACAGCACGATTTCCCAGGTATTCGGCATGGGCGTGCCGGGAAAGCGATTGCCCACTTCCAGCAGGATTTCCCGGGCGATGCACTGCACTCGCGCATTGCTGGTCGCATTCTCGCTGGCGGGAATCTGTTGTTGCATCTGCAGAAAGGCCTGGCTGCCAAACTGGGCCATCATCGACGCCGGAACCAGTGCCAGCTGGTCGCGCCCTGTGGGGGTCTTGTCGCAACCAGTGAGCAGCAGTATGGCCAGAAACATGAAAGGCGTTTTGTTCATCGGTTCACCTGTTCGGGGCTGTCCGTTGGAGTGGACAGAATATCGGCATACGAGGGCGTGGATTTTACGGATTCCGGTTTGACAGCGCCAAAATATTAAACGAGAATCATTTTCACTATGGCGTCTGTCAGCACTTCCTGTTAGGCGTTGCGGCGCCATGGCCAGCCTCAAAGCCAGCCTCTCCAGCCGGTCTTCCCCGGCACAAATCTGACCGAGTCTCGACACTGCCATGAGTGGTGGGGCCCCGTCATGTCTTTCTCTTTTGACACGTTACCCGACAAGCTAAGGATACATCATGAGTGATCAAGCTGTGCCGTTCATGCCGTCCAGACTCGACGGCAGCGGGACTGCCGAGCCGTTTCCCGTTTTTGGTGACTTCAGCGTGAGTGATTACCGCCAGGGCATGCAGGCAGTTATGGATTTGCTGCAGCATCGGCTGGAGGGCACGACCGGTCCATTCAGCGGCATTCTCCCCGGCGAGCTGGCGCCGTTGTTCAGCCGTGTGGATCTGGATTGCCCTCTTGGCAATCTGGAACAGGCTTTGGTCGAGGTGGATGATCTGTACCTGCGTGATGCGGTGTATTTCCATCATCCCCGTTACCTGGCCCATTTGAATTGCCCGGTCACCCTGCCGGCGGTGCTGGCCGAAGCGATTCAGAGTGGCGTGAACACGGCGGTGGAAACCTGGGATCAGAGTGCCGGTGCCACCCTGATCGAGCAGGCGCTGGTAGACTGGACCGCAAAACGGATCGGGCTGGGTGAAGAGGCGGATGGTGTTTTTACCACAGGAGGCACCCAGTCCAACCTGATGGCCATGCTGCTGGCCAGGGACCATTTCTGCCAGCGCCGCTGGCATCACTGCACCCGTGAACAGGGCCTTCCTCCGGAATCCAGCCGGTTACGCATCTTCGCCTCGGAAATGAGTCACTTCAGTGTCCAGAAGGCGGCCTCCCTGTTGGGGCTGGGCTATCAGGCGGTGGTGCCGGTGCAGAGCGACCGTTACTACCGCATGGACCCGCAAGCCCTGGAAGCGGCCATCCTCCGGTGCAAGGCTGAGGGCGACTATCCACTGGCGGTGGTGGCCACCGCCGGCACCACGGATTTCGGCAGTATTGATCCGCTGCCGGCCACCAGTGCTCTTTGCCGGGCCCATGACATCTGGTTCCACGTGGATGCGGCCTACGGCTGCGGCCTGCTCAACTCCCGTCGTCACCGGCACTGCCTTGATGGCATTGAGCAGGCCGACTCGGTGACGGTGGATTACCACAAGAGTTTCTTTCAGCCCGTCAGTTGCAGTGCCCTGCTGGTGCGTAATCGCCATCACCTGTCCTGCGTCACCTGGCATGCGGATTACCTGAACCCCTTCTGTGCCCGGCAGGAAGGGCCCCCGAATCTGGTGGACAAGAGCCTGCAGACGACCCGGCGGTTTGATGCCCTCAAGCTGTGGCTGACCCTGCGCACGGTGGGGGCGGATGCCCTGGGGGAGGCGTTCGATACGGTCATCCAGCGTGCCCGTCAGGCCTATTTGTTATTGCTGTCGGAGCCGGATATCCAGGTGATACACCAGCCTCAGCTGAGCACCCTGGTGTTTCGCTATCAGCCTGCCGGTGTTGACGATCAGACGCTTAACCGGATCAATCCGGCCATTCGTAGCGACATCATGCGCTCGGGCAAAGCGATGATCGCCGGGACCCGCGTTCATGACCGTCAATATCTCAAGTTTACCCTGCTGAACCCGCAGACCGGTCTGGCGGACATTCGTGCCATCGTGGAGTTGATCAAGCAATACGGCGGCCAGCAGTTGGTAGCCTCACAAGCGTACGCCTCGCAGCACGCTGAGCCGGAGGTGATCTGTGAGTGATTCCATTTATGACCTGGTCGGTATTGGCCTGGGGCCATTCAATCTCAGTCTGGCCTGTCTGGCAGAGCCGGTGGCGGGGCTGTCTTCCCTGTTTCTGGATGAAAATCCCGACTTTGACTGGCACCCCGGACTAATGATGGATGACGTGCACCTGCAGACGCCGTTCATGTCGGATCTGGTGACCCTGGCCGATCCCACCAGCCGTTACAGTTTTCTCAATTACATCAAGCAGCAGGGTCGTCTGTACGCTTTCTACATCCGTGAAAACTTTTTCCTGTTGCGCCGTGAATACAACCAGTACTGCCAGTGGGCCGCCGGCCAGCTGAGTAATGTGGCGTTCAATCGTCATGTGTCCCGGATCGAGTTCGATGACGCCCGTGACTGCTACCGGCTGACCGTGCGCCGTAACGATAATGGCGGTCGTGAAACGGTGCTGGCGCGCAAGCTGGTCATGGGCACTGGTCCAACGCCGTCGATACCGGCCTGCTGTGAGGGGCTGGGCGAGAAAGTGATCCACGCCAGCGATTACCTCAAGCACAAGGCCGAGCTGCAACAACAGGGGAGCATCACTCTGGTGGGCAGTGGCCAGAGTGCAGCAGAAATCTTTTATGACCTGCTGGAACAGGCTGGCCCGGACAGCTATCGGCTCAGTTGGCTCACCCGCTCACCGCGGTTTTTCCCACTGGAGTACACCAAACTCACTCTGGAGATGACCTCGCCGGAGTATGTGGACTATTTCCATGGTCTGCCGGCGGCCAGCCGTGATCGCCTGATCGCAGAGCAGAAACAGCTCTACAAGGGGATTAACTCGGAGCTGATCAGCGATATCCATGACTTGCTGTACCGCAAGCGCTTGGCAGGTGAGGTGCCGGTGGTGCTGATGACCAACTCCAGCCTGACCGGGGCACACCGTGATCGTGTCTCCAACCGGCTGGAGCTGGATTTTCATCACCATGAGCAGCAGCGTGATTTCCGGCACCAGACCTCATCACTGGTGCTGGCCACCGGTTACCAGTACCGGGAACCCTACTGTCTGGACGGTATTTCGGATCGGCTGCGCCGTGATGATCAAGACCGGCTGGACCCCCGTCGCGATTACAGCATCGACCAGCGCGGTGATGTGTTTATCCAGAACGGCCCGCTGCATAGCCACGGTTTTGTCACCCCGGATCTGGGCATGGCTTGCTATCGCAACGCCTGCATCCTGCGTGCGATTACCGGCTGTGAACCCTACAGGGTGGAAAAACGGATTGCCTTCCAGGAGTTCGGTGTGCCGGAAGCGGGCGATGTCGTGCTGGAAGCCCGGCGGGAGAGCGCGTAATGAGACCCATGAAATTCTGGCTGATCGCCATGACGCTGGCCGCGGTGGTCAGCGATACCATGCTGCTGCCGTTCTACCCGCAGTTTTTCGAGCGCGTGTTCGGCATTACCGACCCCAATTATGTGGGAGCCTACATCGCTGCCTGTTGCGCGGTCGTGATGCTTGCCTTTCCCTTCTGGGCTCGGGTCGCCCGACGGATTCCGGTGCTTCAGTTGCTGGTTTATACCCAGTTGGCTGCTGGGTTGTTCAGCGTACTTTGCTGGGCGGCGCCGTCGGCCACCGCGTTCTGGTTGTTGTCATTGACCATGCTGGTGTTCAAGGGCAGCTACCTGCTGGTGTATCCGCTGCTGATGAGTCAGGAAGCACTGGACGGCCATGGTCGCACCATCGGTCTGTTGTCCGTGGTAGTGCATTTTGGTGCCATCTTCGGCGCGCTTCTGGGGGGCTCGGTACTGCAGTTCTTCGAGCCGCGCCAGGTTTACCTGCTGATGACGTTTGGCGACCTGTTCCAGATCCTGGTGTGCCTCTACCTGCTCCGTCAGAAAACCTCGCAAGCTCCCCGCGCCAGCGAGGAAGCCGAAGACGCGGCGCATCCCCTGGCCTGGCCGGTAATTCTGCGCCTCGGCAGTGTCATGTTCCTGTTCTACTTTGCGATTTACCTCACCCGTCCCTTTTTCGCCCGTTACTGGGAGGCATTGTCAGGTAACTCCAGCGAGGTGCTGGCCGGGGCGATCTTTGCTCTGCCCGGTGCGGTGGCGGTGCTGGTGCTGTGGCTGGATTACCGCCGTGGCCACAGTGGTGATGCCAAGGGGGTGCTGCTGCCGGCCATGGCGCTTTGTGCCCTCGGGCTGATGCTGCAAGCCAGCGGCAGCATGGTGCTGGTGTTGGCTGGGCGGCTTCTTTACGGCTGGGGGTTGTTCCGCGCCACAGTGGGGCTGGACCAGTTGCTTTATGTGCTGAGTCGCCCGGCCAGTTATGCCGCTGATTTCAGCAAGATCAGCGTATTCCAGAACCTGGGCGTGCTGGTGTCGTCCTTTGCGACCGGTGCCCTGGTTGCCTTTGCCGGTCCCCGTCCGACCTTCCTGGCCGGGGCGTTGGGGCTTGCCTTGACCCTGGTGCTTTATCTGGCGTTGGTGCGCCCGCTTTTCTCGTCGTCCCGTAATGCCTCATTTCTTTCTGCGCTTTCCCGGAGTGAAACATGACAAGCAAGACCCCGTTTTCTGTTGATATTACCCGCTTTGGCCGTTTCCACATCCGTGCTGTGCAGGTGCCGGATGATATTGCGCTGATCCACCACTGGCTGAGCAGTGAGCATGCTCGCTACTGGGGGATGCAGGACATGAATGAAAACCAACTGGCGGATTTTTATCGTCAGTTACCTGAGTCGGGCACCGGTGAGGGGTTTCTTGGTTTCCATGAAGGGCGCCCGGTGTGCCTGATCGAGAGTTACGATCCCCGTCGCGATCCGGTGGGAGCCCATTATCCGGTGCAGCCCGGTGATCGCGGCATGCACGTGCTGGTGGCGCCCAGCCGGACACCGGTATCCGGTTTCACCCGTGCCGTTTTTGCCGGGGTCATGGACTTCATGTTCCGAGATCAGGGGGCGCGGCGGGTGGTTGTGGAGCCGGATGAACGCAATGAGCGCATTCACACCCTGAACCGGTTTGGCGGTTTTGTGTACGCCAATACCATAGAGCTGGACACCAAGGTGGCGGCCCTGGCCTTCTGTTCCCGTGAGCAGTTCCTGGGTTCCCCGGCGGCCATGCTGATCGCGGCACGGCGGGAAACCTGTGGGGATCTGTTGCGTCTTGCCCCGCAGCGCGCGGCCGCCCATTTGTCGCCGGCGGTCTGGGAACAGGTAAACCGGTTGCAGATCCGCAAGAGCCTGGCCGAGCTGGCCCATGAGCGTCTGCTGACGCCGCAACCCGTGGCAGGGGAGGCGGGCGCCTACACGGTTACCACCGACAAGGACGGCATTGTCTACCGTTTCCGCGCTCGCCGCCTGGCACTGGACCACTGGCTGGTGGAGCCCGGCAGTATCGAAAAAACCGTGGACGGGCAGCCGGCCTTGCTGGATGCCCTGGCCATGATCATCGAGTTGCAACACACCCTGGGCATCCGCGAGGCCATGATGCCGACCTATATGGAGGAAATCGCCAGCACCCTGTATGGCAGTGCCTACAAGTTGCAACGGCCGGTGCCGGATGCGGAAGGCCTGGTGGATGCGGATTTCCAGCAGATTGAAGCCACTATGAGCGAAGGCCACCCCTGCTTTCTCGCCAATAATGGTCGTATTGGTTTTGATGTACTGGACTACCCGTCCTACACCCCGGAAGCCGGCTCGCCGGTGCAGTTGATCTGGCTCGCAGCGCACCGGGACTACACAGTGTTTGCCGCCAGGGAGGGGCTGGACTACGAGGCGTTGATGACCGAAGAACTGGGTGAGGGTCAGCGGCTGGCGTTTGATGCCATGCTCCGCGAGCAGGGCGTAAACCCCGGGGACTACCACCTGATCCCGGTCCATCCCTGGCAGTGGTATAACAAGCTGGCAAGCGTATTTTCCGCTGATCTGGCCGAGCGCAAGCTGATTTGTCTGGGCAAGGGGGAAGACCGTTACCAGGCGCAGCAGTCCATCCGTACTTTTTATAACCTGGACCAGCCGGAAAAGCGTTACGTGAAAACGGCCATTTCCGTACTCAATATGGGCTTCATGCGAGGCCTGTCGCCGTATTACATGAGCACCACGCCAGCGATCAATGACTTCCTGCATGGTTTGGTCAACCAGGATCCGGAACTGGCCGATACCGGCTTCACATTGCTGCGGGAAGTGGCGGGGGTGGGGTATCGGCAGCGTCATTTCGAGGAGGCGGTGGATCAGTACAGTGCCTATCGCAAGATGCTGTCGGCCCTGTGGCGGGAAAGCCCGCTGGATCTGCTGGAAGAGGGGGAAGGGCTGATGACCATGGCGGCACTGCTGCATGTGGACAGCAATGGTCAGGCCTTGATGCCGGCCCTGATTCGCCGTTCGGGCATGACGCCGCAGGCCTGGCTGGCCGAGTTCCTGCGCTGTTATTTACGCCCGTTGATGCATTGCTTTTACCAGCATGATCTGGTGTTCATGCCCCACGGGGGAAAACCTGATCATGGTGATGAAAGACGGGGTGCCCCGGCGCGCCATCATGAAAGACATCGCCGAGGAATGCGCCATTCTCAATACCGAGGTGATGCTGGCGGACAAGGTCCGGCGGCTGGCCGTGGACGTGCCTGAAGACCTGAAAGTTCTGTCACTGCTGACCGATGTGTTCGACTGCTTCTTCCGCTTTATGGCGGCGATTCTGGTGGAGCATGAAGTGATGGAACAGGACAGCTTCTGGGCTCAGGTGGCGGAATGCGTGCATGCCTATCAGGCGGATCATCCACAACTGGCCGATAAATTTGCCCGCCATGACCTCTTTGCCCCGGAATTCACCCTGTCCTGCCTCAACCGGCTGCAGCTGGCCAATAACCAGCAGATGGTGGACCTGGCCGATCCGGCCAGTGCGCTACAGTTTGCCGGTACGCTGGTGAACCCCATCGCCCGCTGGGCAAGGGTGCCGGAAAAGCAGGCAGAGAGCGCTTGAGAGCATCGTCCGCCGTGCATGCTGTTTCCGTGAGGGTTTCCCTTGCGGGAGCAGGATGGCGCAGGGAATGAGAAATAGGGGCTGCGGGGCGTAATGGTCAGAGCCTGTCTCTGGGGGCGCAGCGCTATTCATTGCAATGAATAGCCTGCCGGGCATGACACAGCAGAAACAGAAAAGGCCTCGCGATGCGAGGCCTTTGATATCTGGTGCCCGGAGGCGGAATCGAACCACCGACACGGGGATTTTCAATCCCCTGCTCTACCGACTGAGCTATCCGGGCAATCAGGGCGCGTATTAAAGCGGCTCGGGCCGGAGGCGTCAAGCCATCAGCGTTTATTTGTTCGCATCGTGAGCAGGAGGCACGTAACCCTCGGCTTTTTCGTAGTTCTCATTGTTCAGAAAACGATCACGTTGTTCATCCAGAAAGCGTTTTGCCTCCGGGTCCATCACGTTCAGGTGTTTTTCGTTGATCAGCATGGTCTGCTCGTGCAGCCACTCCTGCCAGGCCTTGCGAGATACATTGTCGAAGATGTCCTGCCCCTTGGGACCGGGAAAGGGGGGGCGCTCCAGCCCTTCCTGTTCGCTCTGATATTTGCGGCAGAAAACCGTGCGACTCATAACGTCTCCATGGTGCGGAATGGGTATGGCGGGACTATAACATGCTCGTCTGGCGCGGGGTGTCGAGTCGCCCGAGTAGTTTCTTTACCGGGGCGGCCAGCCCCAATTCGCCGGGGGCTGCCGGGTCTACCCAGCGACCGTTGCTGTCCCGGGTGCCGATGATTTGTACCGGGATTTCCAGTGGCGTGATATCCAGGTGGAAGTGGCTGAAGGTATGGCGAAAACCTTGCAGGGCCTGTGGGGCGTCACTGGCGTTAAGCGCCCGCTGGGCAAGCGCCTCGTCGAAAAGATCGATTTCTTCCGTCTGCGGGAAGCACCAGAGGCCGCCCCAGATGCCCGATGAGGGACGGGGTTCCAGCCATACCCGGCCTTGCGCATCCCGCAGGATCAGCATCACGGTGGTGCGCACCGGCAGGGCTTTTTTCGGCTTGCGGCCGGGATAGTCCTGCGGGTTGTCATTGGCATGGGCCTGGCAGTGATTTTGTACCGGGCAGGCGCTGCAGTTAGGAGTGCCGCGGGTGCAGACGGTGGCGCCCAGATCCATCATGGCCTGGGTGTAGTCGGCCAGCCGCTGGTGGGGGGTGTAATGCTCTGCCAGTTCCCAAAGACGGTTTTCCACCGGCTTCTTGCCGGGCCAGCCTTCCACCGCATGCAGCCGCGCCAGTACCCGCTTCACGTTGCCGTCGAGGATGGCGGCGCGGATGCCACGGCTCTGGGCCAGAATGGCGCCGGCGGTGGAGCGGCCGATGCCGGGCAGGCTGGCGACTTCTTCCACGGTGTGGGGGAAGTCGCCAGCGTATTTCTCGACGAGGGTCTGCGCGCACTTGTGCAGGTTACGGGCGCGGGCGTAATAGCCCAGGCCGGTCCACAGGTGGAGCACCTCATCCTGGGCGGCGCTGGCAAGAGCGTGCACATCCGGGAATTTTTCCATGAACCGATGGAAGTATGGAATCACGGTACTCACCTGGGTCTGCTGCAGCATGATTTCCGAGATCCACACCTGATAGGGTGTGCGAGGATGCTGCCAGGGGAGGCTCTGGCGGCCGTGCTGGTCGTACCAGGCAAGGACGGAGTCGCTGAAAGTGGCGGAATCGATGGGGGAAGGGCTGCGCATGCGGCGAGTTGTACCCGGAAACGCCGGGCAGAGCAAGAGCAATGGTTTGGCTGTCAGAGGAGGGAAAGGCCGGAGCGTTTGTTGGTCGCTCCGGCCAGGTACGAACGGGCGTTAATTGAACAGCTTTTTCAGGCCTTCCTTGAGTTGCTTGTCCACTTCTTCCTTTGCCTTTTTCTTGGCCGCGTCCTTGATCACTTCCTCGGCGGTGTCACCTTCGCCTTCAATACCCAGTTTGTCCTTAAGCTTCTGCTGGGCGGCCTTGGCGGCTACCTGTTTGCCGATGTCCTTGAAGCCGGATTTGTCCGGGCCGCACCATTTGGCGGGGCTGCCGCCCAGGTTGCCTTCACAACGCAGTGGCCAGGTGGTGCCCTCCAGGTACTTGGAGGTGCCCAGTTCCGGTGACTGCATGCCGATTTTCAGGTCGAAATCCTGATTGAGAATATTCATCCAGCCGTTGCCGGAGATTTCGCCTTTGCTGAGCACCGCATTGAGGCTGTCCAGATAGGCCACGTTTTTCTCCAGACGGGCCTTGCTGGTCAGATCCACGATCTTGGTGTCTTCGGACAGGGCGCTAGGCAGCTTGCCGGATTCCTGGTTGGGTATCAGGGCAGCCGCCAGGCCCTGGAACTGGCCAAGCATATCGTTCACGCCGCCCACCAGGGTCTGGTAGAGGTTGAGGCCGCGTACAGTGGCATCCGCCAGGGACATGTCGATGGTGCCTTTTGCGGAATCCATCAGCGCTTTTTCGCTGTTGCCGCTGGCGCTGTAGCTACCGTTCATGGCAAAGATGCCTTTTGCCAGGTCATCCTCCAGTGCCAGTTGCACCAGAGGCTGAATCTGCACGCTGGTGACGGTGTTGGTGGCGGTGATCTTCGGGGTCTTGCCGGAGGCATCCAGTTTGCCCTTGGCGGTGAAGTTGCCGCCCAGGGTTTCGCCACTGGCTTCAGTAAGTTGCAGGATGCCGTTGTTGGCTGAGACCGCAAACTTCAGGTTGCTGGCGTCGATGGTGTCGTATTTCAGGTTGCCAATGCGCAGTTTGCCATCCATGACCAGCGGGCGCAGTGTGTCTACCGGGATCAGTTCCGAGGTGGACAGGTTGGCGGTGCCGCCTTCCTTGCCCCCGCCGGCTGCTGCGGTGGCGGATTCATCCGAGGACGGCGGCATATAGCCATCCAGAGTGATCTGGTCCAGCGCCAGGTCAAAGACGATCTTGCCACTTTCCAGGCTGGCCAGGCCGGCGCTGCCGCTGAGAGTGCTGCTGTCTAGTGTGATTTTCAGCGGGTTGGCCATGACGCTGCCGGGCTCGCCTGCCAGAGTGGTCTCCATGGCGATGCTGCTGAGCGCCTTGCTGTCGGTAGTCTCGATGGGGGCTTCGCCGATGGCTTCCAGTACCTTGTTCGCGTCAAAGGGGGCCGTGGCCAGTTTGCCGCTGAGTTGCATGTCGCCAGTGAGGGCTGCGATGTCGATGTTGCCGCGGGTTTCGGTGCCGGCGGCGGTAAGCAGCAGGTCCTTGATGGATACAGTGTCCTCGTTGAGGTTCACGTCGAGCTTCTGTTCAAGGTGCACATCCACTGGCATGGTGGTGGCGCCGGCGATGTTGGCGTCCAGGGTCATCGGATCGAGGATGAAGTGGTTGGCATCCAGGTCGGTGGTGAGAGTGGTGTCCAGATTCAGGTCCACACGCATATCGCTCTGGTCCTGATAGCGCAGGGACATCTGTAGCGGGAAGGCCTCGTCCAGATTGACATCCTGGGCGTTAAGGTTGAAATGCTCTACCACGATATCGGTACCGTCGGTGGTATTGCGATAGCGCACCTTGCCGTCGGTGACTGCGACGCTGGGGATGGTCAGGGGAATATCCAGACTGCTGCTGCCTTCCTCGTCAGCGGCGGTAGTTGCTTCTTCCGGCGTTTCTTGCGCTGCAGTTTGCGGGCCGATTTGTTCCCAGTTGGCGCCATCCGGTCCATCGATCAGATTCACATCCAGGCCTGCCAGCGTGATGCCGTCCATTTCGACCTGGCCGTACAGCAGGGGAAGCACCGCAACACTGACGCTGGCCGCGTCGAGGCCGGCAAACAGCTCTTCTTCATCGCCGATACGAGCCTCGGTGCGGCCCAGGCTTACACCCAGCGATGGCCAGAATTGCCATGCCAGGTCGCCCTGGATATCCAGAGTCAGATTGGCCTGCTCCTTGGCCTGCTTTTCAATTTCCGGTTTGAACTCGTTGGGATCAATCACCTGGGTGATCACAAAAACTGCGATGGCTAATAGCAGAATGATGGCAAAAATTGTGATCAGAAAAATTTTTATCAAGCGTCCCATGGAGCTCTCCTTGCGTGTTGGACGATGGACCCGGATTATACCAGTCGGAAATGACTGACGATAACTTAGCATTGATCGTGTGAGTTTAGGGGAAGGGCCTTTGCAAAAGTTCCAATTTTCAGTGTTGACGCTTCTTCTTGTGTGGTGCGGCTTGGTCACGGCCGCCCAGAGCAGGACGGTGGCACTGGCTGATGCCAAGGATAAAGTGCTGCTGGGCGAATACATGCAGATACTGGAAGATCCGGAAGGAGACTGGACTCTGGATCAGGTGCGCGACCAGTTTGCCAGCCGTTTTCGCAACAGCGAAAGCAGTGCCCTGAACTTCGGCTTCACCCGCAGCACTTTCTGGTTACGCATTGCTGTGGATGCTACCGGTGTGGATGGAAGCTGGTTTCTGGTGGAGCGTCATCCGATCCTTGATGAGCTGACTCTTTATGCGCCTGACGGGGATGGCAACTACAGTGCTCTGGAAGTGGGGGATTCTCGGTATTTTGGCCAGCGGCCCATGAAGCACAGGGCCTTTGTGTTTGGCCTGGAAACCGACGATCCCGGAGTAAAGGAATATTATCTCAAGGTGCGCGGCAAGGGCGCCCTGAACATGATGCCAGCGCTCTATAGTGCCAAGGGGCTGGTGGAGTTCACATACCTTGAGCAATTGATGCAGGGCCTGTTTTACGGCTCCCTGGTTATCATGCTTGTCTACAACCTGCTTCTCTACCTGTCTCTGCGCGACAATGTGCATCTGCACTTCGTGATGTTCCTGGGCGGGGTGATTTTCTTCAACATCAATGTCAGCGGTTTTGGGTTGCAATACTTGTGGCCGCAAACGCCCAGAATCAACGAATACTTTTGGCTTAGCACCTATGTGATTACATTGGCCCTGGCCCTGTATTCCCGCCAATTTCTGCAACTGGCGCAGCGTTTTCCCCGCTATGATCGGCTGATAAAACATTACCTGATAATGGTTGGCGGCGCCTTTGTGCTGCAGTGGCTCATGGAGCCCCCCTGGACCTACCACCTTTCCACGGCGATTGCGCTGATGACCATCGTGCTATTCAGCTGGCTGGGATGGATGGTCTGGCGGCAAGGGTTTCGGGTGGCACGGCTCTATGTGCTGGCCTGGTCAGTGTTTCTGTTGACTATCTTCCTGTTCGCCATGGGCAATCTTGGGTTGATGCCCTATAGCGTGTTCGTGCCTTATCTGCCGCATTTTGGCGCCCTGTGGGTGGTAGTCATGCTGTCGTTGGCGCTGGGTGACCGGATTCGCTTTCTGGAGACCGAGCGCAAACAGTTGGCCCTTGAAGCGCAACAGAATCTGGAGCGGCATCTGGCCGATATCGAGCAGATGAACCAGGACAAGTCCATGTTCCTGCAGTACATCAGTCACGAGCTGAATACGCCGATCAACTGGATCGGCGCGGCAGACTCTCTGGGCCAGGATTCACAGGGTGACCAGGATGTGGACGTCTGGGCAATGGTGCGCAAGGGGCAGCGGCGGCTGACCGGCATCGTTAGCACATCGCTGCGCTATTTCGATTTGTCGGACCGTAATCAGCCCCCTCCGGTCGGCAGCTGTCAGCCCATGTGGATACTGGATGGGATTTTGCGTGAGCAGGCCGGGAGGATTGAGCAAAGTGGCATCGTTGTACGTAACCGGGTGTCACCGAATCTGCGGGTCAATGCCTGTGAGGGTGAGCTGCAGGAGGTGTTAACCATTGGTCTGGATAACGCCCTGCGTTTCAGTGCCGAAGGCGGCAGTGTGGATCTGTCCAGTGAAGTCGATGTGGCTGGTGGTTACGCAGAGATTTGTATCCGGGACGAAGGCAAGGGCGCCACGGCGGAGCAGCTTGAGCATATTCTTGAGCCGTTTTTTGTGATGGGTTCGCGGCATCACGAGGAAGGCTTTGGTCTGTCGCTGGCCATGGCCCGGGTAATGATTGAGCAGGTGGATGGCCAATTGTGGGCACAAAGCCCGGGCCCCGGGCGGGGCTTTACCCTGCACATCCGCCTGCCACTCTCGGACATGCAGGCGCCGCGGGCGTAAACGGTCCCGCCCAGGTCACGGATCAGCGTGTTGGGTTGCAGTCCCGCGGCAGAGCCAGGATTGCCCCCAGTTGCTGGCCGATCAGGCGCAGGAAGTCCTTGCCCACCCCTCGGCCCCGGGTGGCCGGGTGTACCACCACCCAGTCCAGCTCGGGCCGATCTTCTTCTACCAGCGCCACCGCCACGCGCTTGCCGTTGAAATGGGCTGCAAACAGGCGTTTGTCGCCGGCGGCCACTGCCGCGTCCAGTTTTTCCCGGTATTGCGGGTCATCGCGTAGTACCTGATCGAAGGTGGCGGCCTGTTCCGGCGACAGGGGGTGGGATTCGGCACTGATCGGCATGGAATTGCTCCGCTGGTTAGGCTCTGTCAGGGTGCGTATAATAACCGGCCCACTGCCCTGGGTAACCCCTGGAGATATAGATGAGCAAGCGCAGCGCCACTGTTGAGCGCAACACCCTGGAAACCCAGATCCAGGTCTCCATCAATCTGGATGGCACCGGCCAGTGCAAACTGGATACCGGCCTGCCGTTCCTGGAGCACATGCTGGACCAGGTGGCCCGCCATGGTCTGGTGGATATCGAGATCAAGGCCAAGGGCGATTTGCACATCGATGCCCATCACACGGTGGAGGACATCGGTATTACCCTGGGCCAGGCGTTTACCAAGGCCATTGGCGACAAGAAAGGGGTGCGCCGTTACGGCCACGCCTACGTACCGCTGGATGAAGCCCTGTCCCGCGTAGTGCTGGACCTGTCTGGCCGTCCCGGCCTGGAAATGTTCGTGGACTTCACTCGGGGCAGCATCGGCGGCTTCGACGTGGATTTGTTCTATGAATTCTTCCAGGGGTTGGTGAACCACGCCATGATAACCCTGCATATTGATAACCTGCGCGGCAAGAACGCCCACCACCAGGCAGAGACTGTGTTCAAGGCTTTCGGCCGTGCACTGCGCATGGCGGTGGAGCCGGACCCGCGAATGAGCGGCATTACCCCGTCCACCAAGGGCACCCTGAGCGAAAGCGAATAATTGGCCGGACGTATTTATGAGTGATGTAGTTGCCGTTATTGATTACGGCATGGGCAATCTGCACTCCGCCGGCAAGGCGCTGGAAAAGGTGGCAAGTGGCCAGCAGATCGTTATTACCGGTGATCCGGATCAGGTACGAGCAGCAGATCGTGTTGTGTTCCCCGGTGTAGGCGCCATCCGTGACTGTATCGCGGTACTGCGCGAGACCGGCCTGGATCAGGCCATTCTGGATGTCACTGCCGCCGGCAAGCCGGTGCTGGGTATCTGTGTGGGCATGCAGGCGCTGATGGCGCGCAGTGAGGAAAACAACGGTGTGGATTGTCTGGGCGTGTTTGATGGTCAGGTCACCTTTTTTGGTGAATTGCAGAGCGATACCGGCGGTCGCCTGAAGGTTCCGCACATGGGCTGGAACCAGGTGCGCCAGGGCATGGCGCATCCCATGTGGGCAGGTATTGCCGATAACACCCGTTTCTACTTCGTACACAGCTACTGCGTTACCGGGCTGGCCGATGAGGAAGTGGCGGGCCGTTGTGAGTACGGTCTGAGTTTTGCGGCGGCGGCGACCAGAAAGAATGTTTTTGCGGTGCAGTTTCATCCGGAAAAAAGCGCCGATGCCGGCCTGACCCTGCTGGAAAATTTTCTGCGCTGGCGGCCCTGATAGAGCGGCAGAACCGCTGTCAGCACAAACCACTATTTCCTGTGCTGCCCTTCTGCGAGGGCAGCCTTCGTTTTGAGACCTAGCTATGCTTTTGATTCCCGCCATTGATCTGAAAGACGGTAAATGTGTACGCCTGAAGCAGGGGCGCATGGAAGACGACACGGTGTTTTCCGATGACCCGGTGGCGGTGGCCAGCCACTGGGTGGAGCGCGGTGCCCGTCGTCTGCATCTGGTGGACCTGAACGGTGCCTTTGCCGGAGAGCCGGTGAATGGCGACATCGTCAAGGCGATTGCCAAGGCCCACCCGGATCTGCCGATCCAGATCGGTGGCGGTATTCGCAGTCCGGAAATCATCCAGGCCTATCTGGATGCCGGGGTGCAGTGGGTCATTATCGGCACCAAGGCGGTCAATGAGCCGCAGTTCGTCAAGGAAATGTGCCAGCAGTTCCCCGGCCACATCATCGTTGGTTTGGACGCCAAGGATGGCAAGGTCGCCACCGATGGCTGGGCCAATGTGACCGATGTGGATGTGATTGATCTGGCCAAACAGTTCGAGAACGATGGTGTCTCTGCCATCGTCTATACCGATATCAGCCGTGACGGCATGCTGCAGGGCGTCAATGTGGACGCCACCGTGCGCCTGGCCCAGTCCATGTCCATCCCGGTAATTGCTTCCGGCGGCATCACCAATCTGGATGACGTGCGTCATCTGTGCGCGGTGGCGGACCAGGGCATCAGTGGTGCCATCACCGGCCGCGCCATCTACGAAAACACCCTGGACTTCGGCGAAGGCCAGGCTCTGTCCGACGAACTGACCAGCGCCTGACGGGAACGCATTATGGGCTTAGCCAAACGCATTATTCCGTGTCTCGATGTGGATGCCGGTCGGGTGGTCAAGGGTGTCCAGTTTGTGGATATCCGCGACGCCGGTGACCCGGTGGAGATTGCCAAGCGCTATAACGACGCCGGCGCTGACGAGATTACCTTTCTGGATATCACCGCCAGTCACCAGGAGCGTGACACCACCCTGCACACGGTGGAGCAGATCGCCAGCCAGGTGTTTATTCCCCTCACCGTGGGCGGCGGCGTAAGGACTCTGGAAGATATCCGTAATCTGCTCAATGCCGGTGCCGACAAGGTGGGTATCAATTCGGCGGCAGTGCACAATCCGGAATTTGTCCGCGAGGCGGCGGAGCGTTTCGGGTCCCAGTGCATCGTGGTGGCCATCGATGCCAAGAAGGTCAGTGCCGAGAGCGAGACCAATCGCTGGGAAATCTTCACCCATGGTGGCCGCAAGCCCACCGGGCTGGATGCGGTGGCCTGGGCCAGGAAGATGACCGACTACGGCGCCGGCGAGATCCTGTTGACCAGCATGGACCGGGATGGCACCAAGAACGGCTTTGATATTGCCCTGACCCGCGCCATCGCCGATGCGGTGCCGGTGCCTGTGATTGCGTCCGGCGGGGTCGGCAACCTGCAGCACCTGGTAGACGGCGTGGTACAGGGCGGTGCCGATGCGGTGCTGGCGGCATCCATTTTCCACTTCGGCGAGTATTCCGTGCAGGAGGCCAAGCAGTTCATGCAGGCCGCCGGTGTGGAGATGCGCCTGGACTAGCGTCCGCGATACTTCCCCGGCGCGTGCCGCCTGGCGCGCTGGCGCTTTGCTGGCAGCGTCAATCTTTCGGTTGCCCTTACCCTTTGCCTTGCGAGCAAAGCGCCAACGGATATAGGTCGGGAAACGTCAGACCCGGGTGGCATATGCGTCAACCTAGCCGCTTTGTACTGGATGGCGGTGAAATCCTGTTCTACTCTCGAGGTTTTACCAAGAATAATACCTCGGGAGAGTGGCAATGGGTTCCAATGCGCTAATCGATGTCGGCCTGCCGGTATCGCTGTTTCTGATTATGGTGGGGATGGGGATGACCCTGACCCCCAAGGACTTCCGCGAAGTCGTCATTGCCCCCCGCGGCACCTTCTTTGGTCTGCTGGCCCAGATTCTCCTGTTACCCATCATTGCCCTGGGTGTGGCGCTGGCTTTGGACCTGTCCCCGGCACTGGCGGTGGGCCTGATCGTCATTGCTGCCTGCCCTGGTGGCACGACGTCCAACCTTTTCGTCTATCTGGGTCGCGGTGACGTGGCCCTGTCCATTGTGCTGACAGTGCTGGCCAGCCTGATTACCATTGTTACCCTGCCGGCCTTTACCGGCTGGGCACTGGAGCGCTTCCAGGATGCGGACAAGGTGCTGGAGCTGCCGGTATTGCGCACCATCATCACCCTGTTTGTGATTATCCTGCTGCCGGTGGCCATCGGCATGACCCTTCGCCATTTCCGCCAGGACTGGGCGGAAAAAGGGGAGAAGGCCGTGGGGCTGCTGGGCCTGCTGGTGTTGGTGGCAGTCATCGTGTTGCTGATGGTGGAGCTGGGTGAGGAAGCCCTGGAGCTGTTCCGCAAGGCGGGGTTGTCGGCGATGATTCTGAATGTTGCCGGCCTGCTGCTGGGTCTGGTCGGCGGGCGCCTGATCGGCCTGAGCCGGGACCAGGCCTTTACCGTGGCCATCGAGCTGGGCATCAAGAATGGCACACTCGGGTTGATGGTGACCCTGACCCTGTTGCATTCGGAAGCCATGTCGGTGCCATCGGCGGTTTACGGGGTGCTGATGTTTGTTTTCGGTTTCCTGATGATCGGTTTTGCCCGGCTCACCGGGATTGGCAAGGGCCAGGTGGCCCCGTAACCGGGTTCACGATCCGGCGTGGCTACCGTCACCGATGGTGGCGGTATCCAGAGTCGGGGTTTCCAGCAGGGATGAGACGGGCACCACCTCAATGCCGGCATCGTCCATCAATGGCAATACCTGCTGCAGATAGTGCACGGTTTCCGGATAGGGGTGGCCGATGGCGATGGCCTGGCCCCGTTCACGGGCCAGGCGGATCAGTTTGTTGAACTGGTCGTTGATCTTGACCAGATTGCGATCGTTATCCAGAAAGATGTCACGACTGGCGTTGGCCAGTCCCTGTTGCCGGGCTATCCGCTGGGCCACCGAGCGGCCACTGGTGCGGCTGTCTACAAAGAACAGCTGGTGGGCTTTCAGTTCCGCCATCAACCAGCCCATGGGCTCTGGCTGTTCGGTGAATGCACTGCCCATATGATTGTTCAGGCCCCGGGCCTGGGGGATCTGGCTGAGAGACTGACGCACCGTATCCAGCAGTTCTTGTTCGCTGATTCCCAGCCGCAGGCCGCCGCGATCCAGGTGGATGTGGTCTCCGGCGTCCATGGGCATGTGCACCAGCACTTCCTTGCCGGCCAGGCTGGCGCGTTCGGCCAGCTTGCGGCCATGGGGGGAATAGGGAATTACGGCACAGGTAACCGCTGCCGGCAGGTCGGAAATGGCCTGGCCATGGTGACGGTGATAGCCCAGGTCATCAATGATGATGGCGATGCGCGGCTTTGCCGTGGCTGCGGTGACTGCCAGCAGCAGCACCAGAGCGGTTGCGAAACGGCGCATCAGCGGCCTTCGTTGCTGCGGGCCAATACCACGCCTTTCAGCACGGACAGCGCCTGCGCCAGGGCATAATCTTCCTGGGCCAGCGACTGGCGCTTGCCATCGTTTTGGCTCTCGCCGTTTTCATTGTTCAGGTGGCGTGGCAGGTCGGCTTCCCGTACCTGCATGTCTTCACGGACTTCCAGTTTGGTGACCACATCCACGGCAATATCCGGTTCAATGCCTTCTGCCTGGATGGAACGTCCATCGGGCGTGTAGTAGCGGGCGGTGGTCAGCTTCAGGGCCTTGTCCTTGCTCAGCGGCAGCACGGTCTGCACCGAACCCTTGCCGAAGGTGCGATTGCCTACCACGATGGCGCGGCCCTGATCCTGCAGGGCACCGGCAACAATTTCCGAGGCGGACGCGCTGCCGCCGTTCACCAGCACCACCATGGGCATGCCATTCAGGCGATCGCCGGGTTTGGCATTGAAGTCACTTCGGCTGCTTTGCTCACGGCCCTGTGTGTAGACAATCAGGCCGCTGTCCATGAACAGGTCGGCCACTTCCACGGCGCCGCCAAGAACACCGCCGGGGTTGTTGCGCAGGTCCAGCACCAGGCCGCGCAAGGTATCTTCCTTGGCCAGCTTGTCCAGTGCCTTGCGGGCATCGTCGCCGGTGTTGTTCTGGAACTGGGAAATCCGCAAATAGCCCATTCCCGGTTCCAGCATGCGTGATTTGACGCTGTGCAGCTGGATCTTGTCGCGTGTGAGGGTGACCTGATGCGGTTTTTCGTCCCCCTCGCTAAGCACCATCAGTTCGATCTCCGAGCCGACCTCGCCGCGCATCAGCTCCACCGCTTCGCCCAGCGTCAGGCCTTTCACAAACGTCTCGTCGATTTTCAGGATCAGGTCGCCGGCCTGGATGCCGGCCTTGCTGGCCGGGGAGCCGTCCACCGGGGTGACGACCTTGACGAAGCCGTCTTCCATGGTGACTTCGATACCCAGGCCGCCGAACTCGCCGGTGGTGGTGACCTGCAGATCGTCGAACTGATCCGGGGTCAGGTAGCTGGAATGGGGGTCCAGTTCATAGAGCATGCCGCGAATCGCTGACTCCAGCAGTTCCCGGTCATCCACTTCATCAATGTAGGCGCCACGAATACGCTCCATCACTTCGGCAAAGGCACGCAGTTCATCCACCGGTACACCTTGCTGACGGGCCTGTTGATCCAGCGCCGGGTCTTCGGCATGAAGCACGGCAAGGGGGGCGGCGGACAATAATGCTGTCACCATGGCGGTGCGCAGAAAAGAGAAGGTCGGCGTTGGCATTCAGAATCCCCGGCAGGCACGCGGTCTCAGTGGGCGTGCTTTAATCGTTTGTGTTGTGGGCCAGTGGCGGCAGTGTAACACGGCGATTACACCAGCGTGTGGGGTTCACCGCCTTGCCCCGATGGCGTATCTCGAAGTACAGACCGCTGGCGCGGTTGCCGCCGGAATTGCCGGCCAGAGCCAGGCTATCCCCGGCGGATACCCATTCGCCCACTTCCCGCAGCAGGCTTTGGTTATAGCCGTACAGCGTCAGGTAACCATTGCCATGATCGACAATGGTGAGCAGGCCGTAGCCGCGCAACCAGTCAGCGAACACGACCCGCCCGGCGTAGACCGCCCGTACCGGTGTGCCGGCAGGGGCATTGAGGATCACGCCCTGCCAGCGCAGGGCGCCTTCGCGGGCACTGTTATAGCGGGTGCCGATGCTGCCCTGTACCGGCCATGGGAGCTTGCCGGCCAACTTGCCGAAGGGTTTGCCGCCCAGGTCCGCGGGGATGTCGTCCAGACTGCGCTGCATGTCTGAAAGCAGTTTTTCCAGCTGTTGCTGGTCCCGCTTGAGTTGGCTGAGGCTTGTGCTGCGGTCGTCCAGTGAGCGGTTCAGGCTGGCCAGGGTCTGCTGACGGTTTTTCTGGGCTTCCTGCAATTTGTCCTCATGGCGCTGTACGTCGCTGCGCTTGTCGAGCAGAGTCTGGCGCGCCTGCTCCACACGCAGGCTGACGGCCATCAGCTCATCCAGTTCATCATTGACCTGCTTCAGGCGATTGCTGCGGGCACGCTGGTAGTACTCCTGGTAGCGTAACAGGCGGGCAATCTGGTCCGGTTGCTCCTGGTTCAGTAGCAGCTTGATGCGTTCCTGCCGTCCGGCCTGGTAGCTGGCGCGCACGGTTTTGGCCAGCCAGCCGAGCTGCGTCTGCTTTTCCCGCGCCAGTTGTGCCTGCTCCTTTTCCAGTCTGGCCAGGCGCTGACGGGCCTCACCGGCTTTCTGCTCCAGGTTGCGTTGTTCCCGGGACAGTCGGCTGATGCGCAGCTCGGCTTCACGCAGCTCCGCCTGCACCGAGTCCCGCTTGCGCAACTCCCGGTTCTGGGCGGCGCTGAGCTCGCTGATGCGCTCCTTGAGCTGCTCCAGCTGGGCCTTTGATGGTGTGCCCTCACCCCAGGCCAGGGCGGGAAGGAGTAATAACAGCAGGAATCCGGGGCGCATGGTTTTACCTTACCCCCTTGCGGGTGTGTATACTTGGCGCCGATTTTCCATCGGCGCGGGGTTGTGCAGTTGTCTGCACAGTCTCTGCCATTGCCACTGATTCGGGGTTCCAATGAGCCAATTGCTTGAATTTGCCAGTAACCATTACCTTCTGGTGTCCGCCTTTTTTCTGCTGTGGGCTGTTTTCTTTGTGCTTGAGTCCCGCCGTGGCGGCAAGGCTCTGAGTCCTCAGCTGGCCACTAATCTGGTGAACCAGAAGGATGCGGTGATTGTCGACCTGCGTGACGGCGATGAGTTTCGTGCCGGTCATATAGCCGGCAGCATCAATATCCCCGCCAGCCAGGCTCTTGAGCGTATTGCAGAACTGGAAAAATACAAGGACAAACCTATTATTCTGACTTGTGATATGGGTGCCAAGGCCTCACATCTGGGTCGTCAGCTGCGCGGCAAGGGCTTTGCCGAGCTGTATCGTATCCAGGGCGGGCTCAATGCCTGGCGTGGCGCCAGCCTGCCCGTGGTGAAGGGGTAGGCATGGCGAAAGTCGAGCTTTATACCACAGGTTGGTGCCCGTTCTGCATTCGTGCCAAGCAGTTGCTGAATAGCAAGAACGTGTCTTACCAGGAAACGGATGTGGATCGTCAACCGGACCAGCGTGCAGTGATGATGCAGCGCGGAGGTGCGCGTACGGTGCCGCAGATCTTTATTGATGATCGCCCCATCGGTGGTTGTGATGAACTTTATGCTCTGGAGCGCGCAGGGGAGCTGGATACGCTGCTCGGCGCCAATTCGGGGGAGTCGGGAACAAGGTAACAGGAGAAAAAGATGGCCGAACAACAACAGGTTTTCCAGCTGCAGCGCATTTATCTGAAAGATGCTTCCTTCGAGTGCCCGGGCGCTCCGGAAGTGTTCTTGGAAGAGTGGAAGCCCAAGGTCAATGTGCAGCTCAATAACGGTGCCCGTCGTATTGGCGAGACCGATGAATTCGAAGTGGAGCTGACCGTCACGGTGACTGCCAAGGACGAGAAGGAAGAAAAAACCTTCTATCTGGCAGAAGTGAAGCAGGCCGGTATCTTCACCGTGAAGGGTGTCGAAGGTGAAGAGCGGGCCCAGTTGCTGGGTGCCTACTGCCCGAACCTGCTGTTCCCCTATGTGCGCGAAGTGGTCTCGGATCTGGTCGCCAAGGGCTCCTTCCCGCAGATGGTGCTGCAGCCGATCAACTTCGATGCCCTGTACCAGCAGCAACGCCAACAGCAGGCAAAAGCGCAGGCTGAAGCTGAGGGTGAGACTGTTCAGTAAGAATTGATAATTGAAAATGGATAATTGATAACGGCGCAGATTGGCGTTGCTGTTGTCTATTAACGAAGAGGCCGCGTCCAAGCGTTTGGGCGCGGCCTCTTGCGTTTAAGGACTTGAGGCCCTTTCCCGCGAGCTATCAATTATCCATTCTCAATTATCAATTGCCCCTATGTAGTCCAACTGCCGCCACGCCTCATACAACGTTATTGCCACTGCATTGGCCAGATTGAGACTGCGGCTGTTGGCCACCATGGGCAGTCGCAGTTTTTGTGCGGGTGGCAGGCCGTTGAGAATGTCGGTGGGCAGGCCGCGGGTTTCCGGGCCGAACAGCAGCACATCTTCGTCGGCGAAAACCGCCTCGCTGTGTGGCTGGCTGGCCCGGGTGGTCAGGGCAAACAGGCGGCGGTCCGCCATGGCTTTCTGGAAAGCGGCAAAATCCGCATGCACGGAGAGGTGGGCCAGCTCGTTGTAGTCCAGTCCGGCCCGGCGAAGTTTCTTTTCTTCCAGGGAGAACCCAAGTGGCTCAATCAAATGCAGATGAGCCCCGGTGTTCGCGGCCAGGCGGATGATATTGCCTGTATTGGGCGGGATTTCCGGTTCGAACAGTGCGATATGAAGCATTTGTTTTTGCCTTGGTGGGCCGCTCATGGTACTGCTTGTTATCTGCGAAGGGAAAATAACAAGGCTGGTACCATGATACTGAAACACACGCTGTTTGCGTTGCTGTTTTTACTGGTTGCTTGTGGTGAAAAGAACGACAAGCCCGGAGAGATTCTGCACGTTGCTCCTTATACCTCCGCATGTATCGGTGCGGGGCCCATGGACTGCCTGCGGGTGCGCAGTGATGATGAGACCAACTTCCAGCTTTTCTATAATCATATTGACGGTTTCGAGTTCGAGCCCGGCCACAATTACACGCTGAGGGTGAAGATAGAAGAAGTAGCGTCACCGCCGGCGGATGGCAGCAGTTTGCGTTATACACTGCTGGAAGTGGTGAGCAAGGAAGCGGTCAACCCTTGAGGTATCCGAGGACCCTGCCGTGAAGTGTGTTTTTCATGCCCGCGACGGTATTGAGGCGCATATGCTGGCGGACCTGCTCGAGCAGGTCGGTATCATGGCCCAGGTGCAAGGCGACATGTTGCAGGGAGCTGTAGGGGAGCTGCCTGCAGCGGGCCTGGCGTCGGTGTGGGTGGCGGAAAGCGATGAGTCACGGGCCCGGGAAGTCATCGCTGATTTTGAGGCCAGCCAGCCGGCGGATAGTCCGCAAAGGCGGCCGGAGATGCAGCGGTCGTTTACCCGTGGTTTGTTACTGGGAATGGTGATTGGCGCCGTGGTGATGCTGGTGTTGCTGCGTTGAGAACAGTCAGCACAAAAAAGCCGGGCAGTGCCCGGCTTTTTTGTGTTCAGCATTGGCGGCGAGGATGCAATTCGCGCTGCGCATTGCATCCTGCGACCACTATTGCTTTACCGTCCGGCGCGCTTGCGCTCGGTTTCGGTGAGCAGCTTCTTGCGGATACGCAGGCAGTTCGGGGTCACTTCCACCAGTTCGTCATCTTCGATGAAGTCCAGCGCCTGCTCCAGGCTGAAGCGGATCGGCGGGGTCAGGACGATGTTTTCATCGGTGCCGGAGGCGCGCATGTTGGTGAGCTGCTTGCCTTTGGTGGGGTTGACCACCAGGTCGTTGCCGCGGCTGTGAATGCCGATGATCTGGCCTTCGTACACGTCCACGTTCGGGTCGATCAGCATGCGACCGCGTTCCTGCAGGTTGAACAGGGCGAAGCCCAGCACCTTGCCTTTCACCATGGACACCAGCACACCGTTGATGCGCTTGGCCATGTCGCCGGCCTTGAATTCACCGTAATGGCTGAAGGTGCTGTTGAGGATGCCGGTGCCGGACGTGAGAGTCAGGAACTGACTGCGGAAGCCGATCAGGCCGCGGCTGGGCACCAGGAATTCCAGGCGAACACGACCCTTGCCGTCCGGCTCCATGTTGGTCATTTCTGCGCGGCGCAGCCCCAGATGCTCCATGATGGCGCCCTGGTGTTGCTCTTCCACATCCGCAATCACGGTTTCGTAGGGTTCCTGCTTGACGCCATCCACTTCACGGAAGATCACCTGGGGACGCCCCACGGCCAGCTCGAAACCTTCGCGGCGCATGTTTTCGATGAGCACCGACAGGTGCAGTTCGCCACGGCCGGAAACGCGGAACTGGTCAGCGCTGCCGGTTTCTTCCACGCGCAGGGCCACGTTGTGCTTGAGTTCGGCTTCCAGGCGCTCGCGGATCTGGCGGCTGGTGACGAACTTGCCGTCCTGGCCGGCAAACGGCGAGGTATTCACGTGGAAGAACATGCTCACGGTGGGCTCGTCCACGCTCAGCGGCGGCAGGGCTTCCACGCTGGCCGGATCACACAGGGTGTCGGAAATGTTCAGCGGGTCCAGGCCGGTGATGCAGACGATTTCGCCGGCGGAGGCGGTGGGCGCGTCGACCCGCTCCAGGCCGTGGTAACCCATGATAGTAAGAATCTTGCCGTTACGTACCTTGCCGTCGGCACCGATCACTTTCACCGGGCTGTTGGCCTTGATCTTGCCGCGCTTGACCCGGCCGATGCCGATGATGCCCAGGTAGCTGTTGTAGTCCAGGGAAGAGATCTGCATCTGGAAGGGGCCTTCCGCGTCCACGTTCGGGTAGTCCACCTTGTCGACAATGGTCTGCAGCAGCGGCGTCATGTCGTCGGCCATGTTGTCCGCTTCCAGACCGGCGATACCGTTCAGGGCGGAGGCGTAGATCACCGGGAAGTCGAGCTGCTCGTCGGTGGCGCCCAGGTTATCGAACAGGTCGAACACCTGATCCATGACCCAGTCCGGACGGGCGCCGGGACGGTCGATCTTGTTGATGACCACGATGGGCTTGAGGCCGGCGGCAAAGGCTTTCTGGGTGACGAAGCGGGTTTGCGGCATGGGGCCATCCACCGCGTCTACCAGCAGCAGTACACAATCCACCATGGACATGACCCGCTCTACCTCGCCACCAAAGTCGGCGTGGCCGGGGGTGTCGACGATATTGATGCGGTATTCATTCCACTGGATGGCGGTGTTCTTGGAGAGGATGGTGATGCCCCGTTCCTTCTCCAGATCATTGGAGTCCATTACCCGCTCAATATCGCCAGCGCGATCTCCCAGGGTGCCGGACTGTTGCAACAGCTTGTCCACCAGGGTGGTCTTGCCGTGGTCAACGTGGGCGATGATGGCGATATTGCGCAGACGTTCAATCACAGATGTAGCTCCGTTAAGAAATGGGCGGGATGGTGTTCATGCCTGATCTCGACCTGTACGCAGCCACGTAGTGGGCGTGAAAAGGGGTCTTGCATCCCGCGGGGGCGCGCATTATACCAGCGCTGCGCGCAGGTGATAGCCCGTCGGTCAGGCTTTCGCGTAACATTTGCGAATGTGAAAAGATTCAAAAATTCACGGTTGTTCCTGCGAGTCAGCTGCGGATCGCCTAGAATGGCGCAACCATTTTCCCGGAGAAGGGTCAGATCAACCGCTCCTCTCCGTTGCCGGTAATCGATATCCGGCGCTAACGCTTTTAAAATCAGGTTGTTATGATGCGAATCCCCTTGGTGCTGGTAGGGGCGCTGGTGCCTGCTGTGGCCCTGTCCGAGGTGCCACCGGCCAACAAGAGAATCTATGGTCTGCACGAAAGTGTGCATATCCGTGAACTGGGTATTACGGTGCCCGCGAAACTGGATACCGGTGCTGACTCCGCTTCCCTGAGCGCCCGTTACATAAAGACCTTTGAGCGTGACGGGGTGAAAATGGTTGAGTTTGATATAGCCATCGACAGGGATGACCGCGAGGAGTGGGGCATCAGCCAGAGTCAGTGGGATGATGTGGAGTTGCCTCTGGCCGGACATGTTCGGATCAAGCGCCGAGCAGAGAGTGTGCAGGATGGCGAGCGGGATTTCAGTCGCAGGCCGATGGTGACGCTGACGATATGCGTGGGCAATCGACGGCAACAGATTGATGTCAATCTGACCGATCGCAGCGAGTTTCGTTACCCGCTGTTGATCGGGGCTGATGCCCTGAAGGGCCTGGGAGCCCTGGTGGATCCGTCGCTGTCCCATTCTGTGGGCCAGCCACGCTGCCGGGAAGATCAAGAGGATACACTGACGATGGAGGCTGCCGGGGCGCAATAACATGGGGTCTGTCAAACTACAGGCACGGATTCTGGCCGTGTTTCTTTTGCTGCTGGGTGGCGGCAGTATCGCGTACCAGGTGCTGGTGCAGAAGGTGCCGTTGGCTCAGGACGAGAAAGACCCGGTGTGGGTGGTAGACGCTCAGGTCAGCTTTACTGCCAGGGCCAACAAGCCCATCAAGGTGCGCATGTTTGTGCCGCCCCAGGGGGCCGGTTACACCACTCTCAACGAAAGCTTTATCTCCAATAACTATGGCGTGAACGTCAATGTGGAGAAAGGCAATCGGCAGGTCACCTGGTCTGCCCGTCGTGCCGAAGGCAATCAATATCTGTACTACCGGTTGATGCTCACCCCCCGTTTTGCGGAAACCCGGGAGAATGAGCCAGGTCCTCAGTTCCGGCCGGCACCGGTGCTGGACGGCGCGGAAAAACTGGCTGCCGAGGCGCTGTTGCAGCCAATCCGTCAGCATTCTGCAGACGTTGAAACCTTTATTGGCGAAACCATCAAACGGGTAAATGAGCTGGAAAACGACAACGTCCAGTTGTTGCTCGGTGGTGATGTGAGCCCGGAAAACCGGGCCCAGGTGGTGGATCTGCTGCTTGCCATGTCTCACATTCCGGCCCAGCCAGTACATACCTTGCGACTGGTGGAAAGCCAGGAGCAACAACCTGAACTGTGGTTGCGGACCTATAATGGCAAGCGCTGGTTGTACTTCAATCCGCTGGATGGTCAGCAGGGTTTACCCGATGACCGACTGGTATGGTGGAGTGGCAGCGAGTCGTTGCTGAATATTGAAGGCGGACGCTCGGCGAACATGACCCTGAGTGTGCACCGCAATGAGATGAGTGCTTTACAGCTTGCGCGCTCTTTGCGGCTGCAGGATGCCAGCAGCTTTATCGACTTCTCCCTGTACGAGTTGCCGCTACCCTCCCAGCAGCTGTTCCGTATCCTGATGATGATTCCGGTGGGTGTGTTGCTGGTGTTGCTGATCCGCTCCCTGGTGGGTATGGAAACCCTGGGCACCTTTACGCCTGTGCTGATTGCCCTGGCATTCCGGGAAACCCAGGTGATCTGGGGGGTACTGCTGTTTACCTTTATTACAGCCATCGGTCTGTCGGTGCGTTCCTATCTTGAGCATTTAAAACTGCAGTTGCTGGCGCGCCTCTCTATTGTGCTTACCTTCGTGGTGATCCTGATGGCGGTAATCAGTCTGTTGGGTTACAAGCTTGGGATGTCTTCAGGGTTGTCTGTGGCACTGTTCCCCATGGTGATTCTCACCATGGTGATTGAACGTGTGTCTATCGTCTGGGAAGAGCGTGGCGGGAGCCAATCCCTGAAGGTGGCCCTGGGCACACTGGTGGCGGCGGTCTTGTGCCACTTGCTGATGGTATGGCAGCCACTCGTGTATTTTGTCTTTACCTTCCCGGGCGTATTGCTTTGTCTGGCAGCCGTGATGGTATTGATGGGCCATTACCGTGGCTACCGGCTCACCGAGCTGATGCGTTTCCGCGCCATGGTGGAGCGCTGACATGCTCTGGTCGAAGACCCGCAAAGCTCTGCGCGCCCGTGGCGTGATGGGCATCAATCAGCGCAACGGCGATTACATCCTCCGTTATAACAAGCGCAGCCTGTATCCGCTGGTGGACGACAAGCTTCAGACCAAGCAAATGGCGTTGGATGCAGGGATCCGGGTGCCCGAGCTGTATGGCGCGATTGCCACCGAGCAGGGCATCAGCACCTTGCACCGGGTGCTGGAAACCCATCGGGATTTCGTCATCAAGCCGGCCCAGGGGGCGGGTGGTGACGGTATCATGGTGATTGCCGATCGTTTCGAGGATTATTTTCGTTCTGCGTCCGGGCGTATCGTTACCACGGAAGAGCTGGAGCATCATGTTTCCGGCATCATTTCCGGTATTTATTCCCTGGGTGGGCACCGTGATCAGGCCCTGATCGAATACCGTGTACGTTCCACCGAGCTGTTCAATCGCATCAGTTTCGAGGGGGTGCCGGATATCCGCATTATCGTGCTGCAGGGCTACCCGGTGGCCGCCATGCTTCGTCTGCCTACACGTCAGTCCCAAGGCAAGGCCAATCTGCACCAGGGGGCTATTGGTGTGGGGCTGGACCTTTCCAGCGGAGTCACCCTGGGCGGAACCTGGCACAACCAGAAAATCGAGCGACATCCGGATACGGCCAATGCGGTAGCGGGGCTGACCGTGCCGGACTGGGAAGAGTGTCTGGAGCTTGCTGCTCGCTGCTACGACCTGACCGGTCTCGGTTATCTGGGCGTGGACCTGGTGATGGATCGAGAGTTTGGGCCGATGATGCTGGAGCTGAATGCTCGTCCCGGGCTGAACATCCAGATCGCCATGGATGATGGTCTGCTGCGTCGTTGCAGGATTATCGAGGACCACCTGGAAAGCCTTGGCAATACCCGGCGCCCGGCAGCGGAGCGTATTTCCTTTTCCAAAAAACATTTCGCGATAGCCGGGCCTGTTCCGCCTGGCGACTCAGCAACTGTCATTACTCCCTGATGCCCTGGCCGCGCTTTTCTCCCTCCCAGAGGAGGGTGATCAGCGGGTCGTCGGGGTCCCCCAGCACACTGTAGAAATGGTAGTCGGCGCGCAGACTGTTGCCGTCGTCGCGGAGATCCAGGGTCACCAGACCATGGCTGGCACGGGTGAAGCGCTGCTTGTCACTGGTTTGGCCCAGGTCATTGTTGATGCTGGCGGAACCGGAGATCAGTTGCCGGGTGCCCTGGTATTCGCCCTCGTCGGACAGGATGTGATCATGGCCGCCCAGTAACAGGTCGAGTCTGCCGATGAGCTTGCTGCGAAGATGCAACTGCATCATTTCGCCAGCGTTGCCGTGGGAGCCGGAGCTGATCATGGGGTGGTGGGAAAAAACAAGGCTGAAACGGCATTGCCGGCGTTGTGCGGTCGCCATGGCCTGAGTCAGCCAGGCGCCTTGACGGCGAAGGTAATACCATTTCTCGAACCAGGTGGTTTCCAGGCTGAAGGCACAGGCGTCTGGCCACTGTTCGAAATAGTAGTAGTGGGGGAAGTGGATCAGAGGGTGGCGTCGCGCCACCTCCAGCCAGGCTTCGGCATTTTGCTTCCAGTCGTGGTTGCCCAGCACCAGATAGACCGGAATGCCGGCCTCCAGCGCAGGGTTGAGCGGGGCAAAAAAACGGCTTTCCAGCATTGGGTCGTCCGGGCCGTTGATGCCGTCAGGGTAAACCAGATCGCCCAGATAGCGCACCTGATCACAGTCCAGCAGCACCAGCGCCCGGCCCACGGCCAGGGTGGGCGCGTTACCCCAGCCACCGTCGCCGATGATGCACAGGCGCTGCCCAGCCAGAGGTTCCCTGTGCATCAGCCAGGGGCCATGGGGGGTATGCCACCACCAGCCAATGCTGGCGGCTGCAACAAGCAGGATTATCAGGCGCAGTAGCAGGCGCAGTCGCATGGGGGCTCGTTTCGTGGCGCGGTTGGGAAGCCCGATTGTGGCGTGTTGAGATGACCCCCGGGTGACGGCCGGGCCTGTGTGAAGGGTGCGTCAGCAGTGTGTGATTGCTATACTTCGCCGCCCATTTTTTAAGCGCCCATTAAGGCAGCAGGTTTTTTCACATGACGTCTTCTGTAACTGAGCCAACCCAACCGATCACGCGCCGCGCTATCGCTCTGGTGTCCGGCGGACTGGATTCCATGCTGGCCGTGAAGGTGATGCAGGAGCAGGGAATCGAGGTGGAAGGCGTGAATTTCTTCACCGGATTCTGCGTTGAGGGGCATACCCATGCCATCCGCAAGAAGGACCAGGACAAGGAAAAGCGCAACAACGCCCTTTGGGTGGCCGAGCAGCTGGGCATCAAGATGCACATCATTGATATCTCCGAAGAGTACAAAGATGTGGTGCTCAACCCCAAGCATGGTTATGGGGCCAACCTGAATCCCTGTCTGGACTGCAAGATTTTCATGGTCAATCAGGCCACTCTGATGATCAACAAGGCCCGTGAGTTTGCTGGTGATCGAGGCTTCGATTTCATTGTCACCGGGGAAGTGATCGGGCAGCGCCCCAAGAGTCAGCGCAAGGAAACCATGCCGATTATCAGTCAGGAATCCGGCGCCGACGATTTGTTGTTGCGCCCCCTGTGTGCCCGCAACCTGCCGGCAACCCTGCCGGAGCGCGAGGGGTGGGTAAACCGGGAGGAGCTGCACGACTTTTCCGGGCGAAGCCGCAAGCCGCAAATGGCCCTGGCCAAGAAGTTCGGGCTGGATGATTTTGCGCAGCCCGCCGGCGGTTGCTGCTTCCTTACCGACGAATCCTATTCCAACAAGCTGGCCGATCTGTGGAAGGCTCGCAATGAGCGCCGCTACGAGCTGGATGACATCATGCTGTTGAAAGTGGGCCGCCATCTGCGTCCACAGCCTCACTACAAGTTGATTATCAGTCGTGAGGAAGGGGAAAACCGTTTTCTGGAAGGCTACCGTTACCAGTTCACCAGCATTACAACCATTAGCTGTCCGGGGCCTTTGGCGTTGGTGGATGGGAATTTCCAGAGTGATGAAGAGCTGGAGCAGGCTGCGGCGATTGTTGCCCGCTATTCCAAGGGGCGCTCCCTCGATGAGGTCGTTCTGGAAGTGCGCAGCCCGGATGGTGTGGCCCGCCAGGTTACCGTGGCGCCGATTCGTCCGGATGCGGTGCCGTCAGCTTGGAATGTGGGGTAAAGGCAGCTGTTAGCTGCTGGCTGCGAGGAAAAAAGTGCTGCTGGGGTTGTGCTTCGTTTGGGGTGCGGCACCATCTTTAGAAGCTAGAAACCAAGGATCCCTGATGACCGAAGCCCTTCACGAACTGGATGTGCGCCGTATGTTGTGCCCCATGCCGGTGATCAAAACTCAGAACAAGGTGCGAACCCTGGCCACAGGAGACTGCCTGCGGGTAGTGTGTACCGATCCCGGCGCGTTGAATGATATCCCTGCCTGGTGCCGGATCAATGGTCACGAAGTATTGGAAACCGGTGAGGCTGGCAACGAGGTTTTTGTGGTCCTGCGAGTGGGCGAGGACAATGGCGCACTATTTTAGTGCGCATTAATGGTGCATTGCACCACTATAATGCACTATGAGTGTGCGCTTTTTCACTGGATTCTGTGTTTGAGCGTCAAATGCGCTAAAAAAGGGCTGGCATGGAACTTGCCTCCCTATTGGCAAAGCAGGCCTGGTGGCCGAGAATACCGGCTCTCTGTTCTGCCCTGATGCGGGGCGGGGCGATTGAGCCAGAGACAAACCCGCTGTTCCTTAGGAGGACGCACGACAATGTCTGAAAAGACCCTCAAGCTGATTAAAGAAAATGATGTGAAATGGGTGGACCTGCGCTTCACCGATAGCCGTGGTAAGGAGCAGCACGTAACCCTCCCCGTGGGCGAAATCGACGAAGATTTCTTCCAGGATGGCAAAATGTTCGATGGTTCTTCCATCGCCGGCTGGAAAGGCATCAATGAGTCCGACATGGTGATGATGCCGGACGACGAGTCTGCCGTACTGGACCCGTTCACTGATGTGGCGACCGTCAACCTGCGCTGTGACATCCTCGAGCCGTCCACCATGCAGGGTTATGAGCGTGATCCGCGCTCCGTTGCCCGTCGTGCCGAGGAATACCTGAAGTCTACCGGTATTGCTGACACCGCACTGTTCGGTCCGGAGCCGGAATTCTTCGTGTTTGATTCCGTGCAGTGGAAATCCGACATGCAGGGTTCCATGTACAACATCCATTCCGAAGAAGCTGCGTGGGTGTCCCACGAAGACTTCGAAGGTGGCAACATCGGTCACCGTCCGGGCGTGAAAGGCGGCTACTTCCCGGTTCCGCCGGTAGACAGCCTGCACGACCTGCGTGGCGCGATGTGTTCCGCCATGGAGCAGATGGGTCTGCAGATCGAAGTTCATCACCACGAAGTGGGTACTGCGGGCCAGTGTGAAATCGGCGTTGGCGCCAACACCCTGACCGCCAAGGCTGACGAAGTACAGATCCTCAAGTACTGCGTGCACAACGTGGCTCACGCCTACGGCAAAACTGCCACCTTTATGCCCAAGCCGCTGATCGGTGATAACGGTTCAGGCATGCACGTTCACGTGTCCCTGGGTAAAGATGGCAAGAACCTGTTCGCCGGTGACGGCTATGCTGGCCTGTCCGACGAAGCCCTGTACTTCATCGGCGGTATCATCAAGCACGCCCGTGCCCTGAACGCCTTCACCAACGGTTCCACCAACTCCTACAAGCGTCTGGTGCCCGGTTTCGAAGCCCCGGTAATGCTGGCCTACTCTGCCCGCAACCGTTCCGCTTCCATCCGTATTCCGTTCGTGAGCAGCGCCAAGGCTCGTCGTATCGAGGCGCGTTTCCCTGATCCGTCTGCGAACCCGTACCTGTGCTTCGCGGCCTTGCTGATGGCTGGTCTGGACGGTATCAAGAACAAGCTGCACCCTGGCGATGCCATGGATAAGGATCTCTACGATCTGCCGGCAGAAGAAGCCAAGGATATCCCGACTGTGGCGCATACCCTGACCATGGCGCTGGATTGCCTGGAAGAAGACATGGACTTCCTGACCGAAGGTGATGTGTTCTCCAAGGATATGCTGCAGGGCTACATCGACCTGAAGCGTGGTGAGATCGAGCGTCTCAACATGACTCCGCACCCGGTCGAGTTCGACATGTACTACTCCTGCTAATTTCCTTCGGGACATTCGCAGAAAGAGAGCCCCCGCCAGCCGGGGGCTTTTTTTTGTCTGTGCTATTCTGAATTAACCGCCAATTTGTGCATTTGGCACTTTCCTGCGCTCGGTGGTCGGGTGAGAATCAGGGGAAGTCCATGGGAGGCGATAATGACTAAAACAGGAATGCTGCTGGCCAGTCTGCTTGTCTGCTCTGGCGGACTTCACGCAGAGACAGGTGTCGATGCTGAAGAGGAGATGACAACGGGCTCCGCGAAAATATATCGATCAGTCGATAAGAATGGCAACGTGATTTTCAGTGATCAGCCCCCGGGGGATGGTGGCGCCTCTGAAGAGGTGCATCTGCGTACCCCCAATGCTGTGCCTATGGAAAAGGTCAAATTGCCACGGGTTGACCCGCAGGTCGCGGAAAAAGAACAGTTTCAGGGGTATCTTTCTCTGGTGATCACCAGCCCTGAGCCGGAAAGTACCATTCGTAATCCGCAGGAGCCGGTGCCGGTGGTCGTGGATCTGAAGCCATCCCTTCAGGGTGAGGATCGTCTGGTTCTGTTTGATAATGGGGAGGCACAGCCCGGGATGGAGCTGAATACCGTGATTCGGGGTACCCACTCCCTGGTGGTGAAGGTGGTGAGTGCGGATGATGAGGTATTGATCAGCTCGGAGCCGGTGCAGGTCTATGTGCATCGCAGCACGGTGCAGAATTTCCAGAACAAGCCGGGCAATGGGAATGGGGGTAGCAGAGATCCCAATACCATCGGTGATCCGGCGAGACTTGGAAGCTCTGCCAAGACGGGGGAGACGGCGTCATCGGGCAAGCCCGCAGGTGCGGGCGATGAGGCGGGCCGGGGAAAGCCGGCTCGCCCCGCCCAGCAACGCCCCGTTCTGACTCCTCGATAATGCACCATAAGTGTGCACACCTTTCCTGAATCCCGCTACACTCATCATCATGGGGCTGTATTCTCCGCTGTGACGACCTGAAGCCGTGCATCTGTGGCGTCAGCAGAGGTGGCCTGATAATTGCTTATGCCCTGTTATGGGCCAACAGTTGATGGGTGGTGTCACCTTGCACAAACGTTTACTCGATCACCTGCGCACTGCAGTGGTCATGCTGGATCACAATCTGCAGGTCCGCTATCTGAATCCGGCGGCAGAGATGCTGCTGGCGACCAGTGTAAGCCGTGCCATGGGGCAGCCGCTTCCCGACTATTTTTTTGATGACGAGGAAGCCCGTGACGCCCTGCGCCAGTGCATCCAGGATGAGCATCCTTTTACACGCCGGGAAGCCCGTCTGGCAGTAGCCCCTGGTTATGAAATAACCGTGGATTATTCGGTCAGTCCGATCAATGAACCCGGCCAGACGCTGAGTCTTTTGATGGAAATGCAGCCGCTGGATCGGCTGTTGCGCATCACTCGGGAGGAGGCGTTGATCCATGCGCATCAGGCCACTCGGGCTCTGGTGCGTGGGGTGGCACATGAAATCAAGAATCCTCTGGGTGGTATCCGGGGGGCGGCACAGTTACTTGAACGAGCGCTGCCAGATCCTGATCTGACCGAATATACCAAGGTCATTATTGATGAGGCGGACCGTCTGCGCACGGTGGCGGATCGCATGTTGGGCCCGCGAAAACCGCCGGAATTCAAGGCGGTAAATGTCCACGAGTGCCTGGAGCATGTTCGCCAATTGCTGCTGGCGGAACATCCTCAGGGAGTGGCGATCTGGCGTGATTACGATATCAGCCTGCCAGATGTGATCGCCGACCGGGATCAGATGATACAGGTGTTGCTCAATATTATTCGCAACGCCACCCAGGCCCTGCTGGAGTCACATACCGAGGATGCCCGCATCATCATGCGCACCCGGGTATTGCGCCAATTCACCATTGGCTCTCTGCGTCACCGTCTGGTGTTGCGGGTGGATATTATCGACAACGGCCCGGGTATTGCTCCGGATGTGCAGGAGACCCTGTTCTATCCCATGGTCAGTGGCCGGGCCAGTGGTACCGGGCTGGGATTGTCCATTGCCCAGTCCATTATTAGCCAGCATCAGGGGTTGATTGAGTGCGAGAGCACACCGGGCAAGACCGTTTTCAGTATTTTGCTGCCAATGGAGCAGCCGGAAGTAACGGAGAGTGAACAGCCATGAGTGCCTACGCAGCCGTGAGCAACGATAACATTGAAACACCAGGGAGAGGCCGGTCATGAGCGTAACTGTATGGGTAGTCGATGATGACCGTTCCATTCGCTGGGTGCTGGAAAAGGCATTGGGCCAGGAAGGCTATGCGGTGACCTGTTTTGAGGATGGCGATGAGGCCCTCAATACCCTGGAAGAGGGGGGGCAGGAGCCGGAGGTGTTGATCAGTGATGTGCGTATGCCGGGTACCGATGGGCTACGCATGCTGAAGATTCTGCAGCGCAAGAACCCGGATTTGCCGGTGATCATCATGACGGCTCATTCGGATCTGGATTCGGCGGTGGCGTCCTATCAGGGTGGGGCTTTTGAATATTTGCCCAAGCCGTTTGATGTGGATGAGGCGGTGGCACTGGTGCGCCGTGCCATCAAGCATCGGGAAGAGTCTCGTGGCGAGCAGCCTGAGGCGGTGGAGGAAGAAACCACCGAGATCATCGGTGAAGCGCCGGCCATGCAAGAGGTGTTTCGCGCTATCGGGCGGCTCAGTCATTCCAATGTGACGGTATTGATCAATGGCCAGTCCGGCACCGGTAAGGAGCTGGTAGCGCGGGCTTTGCATAGCCATTCCATGCGTCGGGAAAAGAATTTTGTGGCGCTGAACATGGCGGCCATCCCCAAGGATCTGATCGAATCCGAGCTTTTTGGGCATGAAAAAGGTGCTTTCACCGGTGCCAACAACCAGCGTGTGGGTCGTTTCGAGCAGGCCAATGGCGGCACCCTGTTTCTCGATGAAATCGGTGATATGCCGCTGGAAGCACAGACCCGACTCCTGCGGGTGTTGCAGGAAAGTGAGTTCTATCGCGTTGGTGGAACTACGCCGATCCATGTTGATGTGCGTATTATTGCGGCTACCCACCAGGATCTGGAGCGGCTGGTAAAGGATGGGGACTTCCGTGAGGATCTGTTCCACCGTCTCAACGTCATTCGTATTCATATTCCGCGTCTGGCCGAGCGACGTGAAGATATTCCTCGTCTGGCCAACTACTTCCTGCAGCGTGCGGGGAATGAGCTGGGTGTGGAGCCCAAGGTGCTGCACAAGGACACGGAAAAATACCTGGCCGCCCAGGGCTGGCCGGGTAACGTACGGCAACTGGAAAACACCTGTCGCTGGCTGACGGTAATGGCCTCCGGCCGAGAAGTACTGGTGGATGATTTACCCCCGGAACTGAAAGAAGCCGGTGCCGCCAAGGGCGCCGATGTGACCGGCGACTGGCTCAAGTCCCTGCGCAACTGGGCCGATCGGGCCTTGTCACAGGGTGAGCGCAGCATCCTCGAACAGGCCGTTCCGGGTTTCGAGCGCACCATGATCGACGTGGCCCTGCAGCACACCGGCGGCCGCAAACGCGATGCCGCTGCTCTGCTTGGCTGGGGGCGCAACACCCTCACCCGCAAGATCAAGGAGCTGGATATGGAAGGCCAGTTGAGTGGTGGGGAGGAGGATTGAAAGGCAATTGATAATTGAGAATGGATAATTGATAACTCGCGAGAAAGGATATCAAAGCCTGAAACGCAAGAGGCCGCGACTATGGTTTAGTCGCGGCCTCTTGCGTTCAAAGATAGCAAAACGCCAACCCGCGTCGTTATCAATTATCCATTCTCAATTATCAATTCACTCGCGAAGTCCATCCGCCATCAACCGCTCAATTTTCCATCCCCCGTCTTCGCGCCAGTCGCTCACCACCCGATAGCTGTCGGCGTTGTCGGGCATGACGTTCTGTCCGCCCCAGGCGAAGGCGGTGAAGGTGACGCGGGCGTGGCGCTGGGTAACCGGATCCAAATCAATGTTGATCTGGGTGATTGCCAGTTGGCGTTTCGGGTAGCGCAGGAAGGTTCCCATCAGCAGGCGGCGTACCTCGTTCCGTTGCAGGGTGTGGCTGCCACGCTGAATCTCTGCCGGGTCGGTGAGTGCGTCCATCACCGACCCGGTATCGCCAGCCTCGATAGCCGCCTCAAGATTCTCCAGGGCGTCCAGGATGGCCTGCTCCGGTGGGGTTTTGCTGCAGCCTGCCAGCAACAGTTGCAGGGTAATCACCAGCAGGTATGCTGAGGTCTTTCTGCAGATAAGTGCAGCTCTCATGGCGTTATTTCCCTTGCCGGACAGTTATCGGCAGTCTCTGGTATCAGTGGGTCAGGGGCACCAGCTTTACGTGGAAGAAAGCGGTAATCCGGACGGCGTGCCAGTGGTCGTGCTGCATGGTGGCCCCGGTGGCGGTTGTTCGCCGTTCATGCGCCGTTTTTTTGATCCCCGGCGGTTCCGCATTATTCTCTTCGATCAGCGAGGTAGCGGTCAAAGCCGCCCCTTCGCTTCCATTCAGGACAATACCACCGCGCATCTGGTGGCCGACCTTGAGTGCCTGCGAGAAGCCATGGGGGTAGAGCGGTGGCGGCTGTTCGGTGGATCCTGGGGGGTCTCCCTGGCCCTGGCCTATCTGGCAGCGTACCCGCAGCGAGTCGCCGGCATGGTGTTGCGGGGCATATTTCTCTGTCGGCAGCAGGATCGGGACTGGCTCTATACACCCGGTGGGGCGGCTCGATTATTTCCTGAACAGTGGGCGTTATTTCAGCAACAGGCGCCGCCTGGTGAAGGTGATCTGCTGCAGCGTTACCATAATGGTTTGCAGAGAGAGCGTGCTCGCTACCATGCCCGTAACTGGTGTAACTGGGAGTCAGCCCTGGCATTAACGTCGGTATTGCCGCCCGGCGAAGCCAGTGATGACGAGTTGTGCATGGCCATGCAGGAAACCCATTATTTTCTCAACGACGCTTTCCTGTCCTCGCCGTTGCTGGAGGCCTGTGCGGGCATGGCCCTACCTGTGGAAATTGTTCACGGCACCCGGGATTTTGTCTGCCCGGCGGATCAGGCACTTGCCCTGCATCAGGTATTGCCCGGCAGCCGGCTGCACTGGGTGGAGGGTGGCAGCCATTCATCCTCCGACCCACTGATTGCCAAGGCGCTGGTGAATGCGGTGAAGCGACTGGAAAAGAGGATTGACGATTGAAAGTGTTGTTGCAGCGTGTCAGCGAGGCCTCGGTGACGGTATCCGGCGACTGTGTCGGTCGCATTGGCAAAGGCCTGCTTTTGCTGGTCGGGATCGAGGTCGGTGACGATGAGGCGACGGTGGCGCGAATGGCGGAAAGGACAGTGGGTTACCGGGTGTTCGCCGACAGCGATGACAAGATGAACCTGGACGTGCGTGATATTGATGGAGAAATTCTTGCCATATCCCAATTCACCTTGGCGGCGGATACCCGAAAGGGCCGTCGGCCCAGTTTCAGCAAGGCGGCCCCGCCGGTGCATGGAAAACAGCTATATGAATGCTACTTGCGGGAACTTGAGAGGCAGAATATTCCGGTGAGAAGCGGCGTGTTTGGTGCGGATATGCAGGTACAGCTGGTCAATGATGGGCCCGTCACATTTCTTCTTGGTACGTGACAGCGGTTTTGCAATTGTATTGCAAAGGTTCTCGCCTTGTTTATGATGAAGTCAGTTGCCTGATTGCGGGTGACGGGGAGAGCACTGAGCAGCATCGCTGCAACAGGGTTGCCAAGTACAGCCTGGTGCTGTGAAGTATCCCCAGGGACGATATATAAAAACTTGGAGGTATCTCAGAATGAAAAAGACGCTTATTGCTGCCACTCTGCTCGGCGCTTCAACTTCTGCCATGGCTGTAGCACCGGGTGGTCCCGGCTGTGGCTGGGGTAACATGCTGTTCGAAGGCAATTCCGGTCTGCCCATGCACCTGCTGGCGACCATCGTGAACGGCACCTCCGGCAACGCCACTTTCGGTATGACCACCGGCACCAACGGCTGTGATACCAACGGCTCCCTGACCTACAGTGGCCAGAGCCTGCTCGGCATGACCGGTGTCATGGAAGAAGTGGCTCAGGATATGGCAACCGGTGAAGGCGAAGCCCTGACTGCACTGTCCGTATCCATGGGTATCGAAGCAGGTGATCGTGCCCGTTTCAACGCTGCCATGCATGAAAACTTCGCTGTTATCTTCCCGCACCAGGATGTAACCGCCGAAGAAGTAATGGCCAGCATCACCGAGGTAATGAAGCAGGACGAGAGCCTGTCCAAGTACCTGGCGTAAACGGTTAGCCGCGTTTACTGACGAGCCCCGCCCAACGGCGGGGCTTTGCTTGTCTGATCTGGAACTGCAGATGCAGGTCTGAACTTTTCCCGCCCGAATCACGGATAATACCGGATGCGCACTGGACTGCTTTGTGTGCTGCTGTGCTGGATTGCCCCGGCGTTGGCCGCGAACTTCCCCCTCTCCCTGGTCGATCTTGCCGCTTCGTCACGATGGCAGGCACTCATGCATGTGAATCCCGGCGCCACCCTGCGCGACCGGGGGCGCAGTTATATCGACGACGATAATTATTTTCTGGCGGATAATGGCAAGGATGATGTGCTTGCCGAGTTGCGAGCAACGGTGGCTGCGCTTGAGCCGGCGCAAGCCCCGGAGCGCTGCCGCTTCCCGGCCCGATATCGTTTCCTGGCCGAGCATTTAAACTGGCAGGAGGATGCTCCGTTTGCCCATTGCGAAGAGTACTCCGAATGGCGCTCTGCGGTGCAGGCCAGCCGGGCAGTACTGGTTTTTCCTGCGGCGTATCTGAACAGCCCGTCGTCCATGTTTGGGCATACCTTGCTGCGCCTGGATCAGGGTGAAGACAGTGCGGTGTGGTTGTCCTGGGCGGTGAATTTCGGGGCAGTGTCCAGTGAGGCCGATAATTCCCTGTTTTATATCTATCGTGGGTTGGCTGGCGGCTATCCTGGCCGTTTTGCCCTGGTGCCCTATGTGCAAAAAATTCAGGAATATTCCCACATGGAAAATCGCGACATGTGGGAGTACGCCCTGGACCTGGATCAGCAGGAAATTGACTGGTTGATCGAGCATCTGTGGGAACTGAAAGACATCAATTTCGATTACTACTTTTTTGACGAAAACTGCTCCTTCCGTCTGCTGGAGCTGGTGGAGGTGGCACGCCCGGATTCGCAGCTTCTCACGGAGCTGCGGTTTGCCGAAGTGCCGGTGAATACGGTCCGCGCCCTGGATGATCGAGATCTGATTCGGGAGCGTCACTACCGGCCCTCCAAGGCTGTAGAGCTGGATAACCTGCGCCGCCAGATGACAGCACACCAGCAGCAGCTGGCCCGCGATCTTGCAGATGATCCCGGCCTGCTGGAATCGAAAGAGTTTCAGCGGGCCGGGGTGCAGCAGCAGGCGCTGATGGTGACCACCGCCTACCGCTATCTGCGGCTGGTCAATCGCAAAGGGGCCAGGGACCCGGAAGCAGCCAAGGATTCCTTTACGTTACTGACGGAGATGAACCGGCTGCCGAAAGTGGATGTGACGGAAACCGTGGACCCCGAGCCGCCGGAGTCCGGCCATGGTACCCAGATGCTGGCCCTGGCCGGTGGCCAGCGTGAGGCGAATCAGGATTTTGGCGAGCTGAGCTATCGCCTGACGTACCACAACCTGCTGGATAACGGTTACGGATTCCTGCGCGGGGCCCAGATTGAAGGGCTAGGATTGACAATGCGTAGCACGGAATCCGGCGATCCCAGACTGGAGGAGCTGGATGTGGTGAGCATTCGCTCGCTGGCCCCCCGCAATCGCTTCAGCAAGCCGTTGAGCTGGTATGTGGAGGGTGGCCTGGAGAGGGCCTGGGCGGGTCGCCGCAGGCTGGTCCGCTATGTTCAGGGCGGCGCGGGTGGCAGCTGGGCCATGGGCAACTGGCAGCCCTACCTGTTAACCAGTCTGCGAATGGAAAATAATAGCGACTTCGATACCTTCCTCACCCCCGGGGCCGGGCTGGATGCCGGCCTGCTCTACCAGCGTGGGCGCTGGCAGTGGCAACTGGGTAGTGTGGGGCATTACTTCACCAACGATACCTATCGACATACCTCCGAGCTTGCCGTGCATTGGGCCTTTGCCCGACAGCATGGGCTGCGGGCATCGCTGAGCCGGGAAGGCTGGCGCGGGGATGGCGATAACGAGTTCAAACTGCAATGGCGATGGTACTTCGACTGATCCTGCTGACCGGGCTGGCCACGGCGCTGGCCGGCTGCAGCAAACTGTTCTTCTATCCCATGGAGCCCTGGGTACAAAACCCGGAAAACCAGGGGCTCAGCTACGAGGATGTGGTGTTGATCCATCCGCGCGGACTGCGCCTGCATGGCTGGTGGCTGCCGGCAGCCGGTAATGGTCATGTACGCGGCACTGTGTATTTTCTCCACGGTAATGCCCAGAACATCAGCACCCATCTGGCCAGTGTGCAATGGCTGCCAGAGCAGGGGTATAACGTCTTTCTCCTTGATTACCGTGGGTATGGTTTGTCAGAGGGTAAGCCGACACTGCCGGCAGTGTTCGACGATGTGCAACTGGGGCTGGACTGGTTGCGCAATGCCAAGGGAGCCGAAGGCCCGCTGACGGTGTTTGGACAGAGTCTGGGTGGCGCCATGGCAACGACGGTGCTGGGCGATACCGAGAATCAGGGCGCGGCAGACTGCGTGGTGCTGGAGGCGGCCTTTGCCAGTTATCGCGGTATTACCAGCGACGTAATGAAAGGCAGCTGGCTGTTGTGGCCGCTGCGCTGGCTTGTGGTGCCGACTATGCCCGCCACAGATCTGGATCCTGAGTCCCGAATTGCCGGGGTGGCGCCGACCCCCCTGCTGGTCATGCACAGCGAAGACGATCCAATTATTCCCTATGACCACGGCAAGCGGTTGTTTGCCGCCGCGGGCGAGCCGAAAACGTTTCAGCGCTTGCGCGGTGGACATATCGAAAGCACCCGGGATCCTGCTGTACAGCAGCGGATTGTGAACTTCCTGCAGAGCAATGGCTGTGCCGCACCGGCACCAACGCCACCGGCCCATGATGACGGCATGGATGGCATGGCTCCGTTACCGTTGCCGCCTGCGCCAACCGGGAATAATGGCTACCGTTTTTGATTAACACAGAATGCCGCATGCCCGACGCTGCAGAGAGCTGGAAAAACGTGTGGGAAGCGATGCTTGGCGAAGAGAGTCGCCCCGGCGGTTATTCACGATGCAAGCCAAGCATCGCTTCCCACAAAAGAATGGAGCGCCCGACCTGTGTCAGGCGTCAGGAGATTCCTGCTGCTTCTGCTTTTCCCGACGAATCAGCCGTGCGGCCAGCAGACCAACCTCGAACAGGAACCACATGGGTAGCGCCAGCAGGGTCTGGCTGATGATGTCGGGGGGAGTCAGCAGCATGCCCACCACAAAACACCCCACCACCACATAGGCGCGGGCGGCGGCCAGTTTTTCCACTGTCGTTGCCCCGGTGCTCACCAGCAGCACGATGGCGATGGGTAATTCAAAGGCCAGCCCGAATGCCAGGAACAGGGCCAGGACAAAATCCAGATAGCTGCTGATGTCCGTGGTCACCGCCACCCCTTCCGGGGCGATAGCAGTAAAGAACTGGAACATCAGCGGGAACACCACGAAATAGGCAAAGGCGGCGCCGGCGTAGAACAGCAGTACGCTGCTGCCCAGCAGAGGCACTGCCAGGCGCTTTTCATGCCGGTACAGGCCGGGGGCCACAAAAGCCCAGGCCTGATGAAGAATAAAGGGCATGGCCACGAAGATGCTCAGGTACAGGGTCAGTTTGAAGGGCGCCAGGAACGGCGAGGCGACGCCGGTGGCGATCATGCTGGTGCCTTCCGGCATCGCCTGCATCAGCGGTTTGGCCACCAGGGTGTACAGCTCCCGGGAAAAGTAGAACAGCCCCAGAAACACCACGAATATGGCAGCCATGGCCTTGAGTAGACGGTTACGAAGCTCCAGCAGATGAGCGATCAATGGCTGGCCGGAATCGTTGCTGGCGTCATTCATGGCGCGGTGGTTCCTGGGGGTTTTCGCTGTCGTCGCCAGGGTCGGCCTGTTTGTCCCTGGGGCTGCGTGCCTTGGCGATCTGCTCCGGGCTGAGCAGACTTTCCCTGGCTTCGCGGATACTGTCTTCGTCCAGGCCCATTTGCCGCATCTGCTTTTCCATGCGCTCGCGCATGTCCTGGGTTACCGCTTCGCGTTCCAGTTCGTTTTTCAGATGATTGAAGGTGGAGCGGGCACGACCGACCCATTGGCCCAGGGTCCGGGCCACCTTGGGCAGGCGTTCCGGGCCGAGTACCACCAGGCCGATGATGAAAATCAGGGTCAGTTCGGCGAAGCCGATATCGAACATGGAAACCTCTTAACGGGGCCAGGGAAAGGCGGAGCCAGATCAGGCCTGGTCTTTTTCCTTGTCCTTCTCGGTTTTCTGCCCGCTGGAGTCCTTGTCGTCATCGGCAAGACGCTTCTGGTCCTGCTCTTCCTCGCCGTCTTTCATGGCGTTCTTGAAGCCTTTGACCGCGCCACCCAGGTCGCCGCCCATGTTGCGCAGTTTCTTGGTGCCGAACAACAGGACCACGATGGCCAGAAGGATCAGTAACTGCCAAATGCTGATGCCGGAAAACATGCTGTCTCTCTCCGATAGATAGGGCGCTGATAGTCAGGGCGTGTCAGTGCTTGCTGCCGCGCGCCGCTTTTTCGTCATGGCCGGACAGGCCGAAGCGACGCTCCAGTTCTGCCAGCACCTTGTCCGGGTGTTCTCCCAGTTTGGCCAACATGACCAGACTATGGAACCACAAATCCGCGGTTTCGCTGATCAGGGCGTCGGTTTTGCCGCTGACCTCCGCGTCGCGGGCCGCGAGAATGGTTTCCACCGCTTCCTCGCCCACTTTCTCCAGGATCTTGTTCAGCCCCTTGGCGTACAGGCTGGCCACGTAGGAGCTGTCCGGGTCGGCGCCCTTGCGGGACTCAAGCACCTGGTGGAGCTGGCTGAGTATATCTGACATAGCGTTTGCACTTTCTTTATGGTTGGCGCCTGCGGCGAGCGCCGACGGATTATCCGATGTGCCGCGGTGCGGTGCCACAGTCTAGCGCCGCCAGCTCCAGCTCACCAGCAGCACAGCGACAGCGGCCAGCGGCCAGCTGACATGGGGTGTTGCCAGCCAGATGGCAGTACCGGCGCAGCCCAGCCCCGCCAGGCCGGCAAACAGCTTGTGACGGTGGCGAAGCAAGGCCTGTTCGAAGCGGGCTTCCAGTCGATCCTGCTGATAGGGCAGTTCGCGCAGGCTTTCCAGGCCGTCGCGCAGCAAATCGGGCATCTCCGGTAGCTGGGCGGTCCATTCCGGCATGCGATTCTGCAGCTTTTTCAGTGTGGCGCTGGGGCCGTATTCCGCCAGCATCCAGGCTTCCAGCAGAGGCCGGCCGGTGCTCCAGATATCCAGTTGCGGGTAGATGCTGCGCCCCAGGCCTTCGATATGAACCAGTGTCTTCATCAGCAGGATGTACTGCACCGGCATTTCTATCTGGTAGTGGCGCGCCATATCGAACAGCTTCATCACCAGCGGCGCGAATTCCAGCTGGTCCAGTTGAGCGGACCGCACCGGCTCGACAATGTCGATGACGGCCCGCTCAAAGCGGGGGCGGTCGATGGGGGCGGTATTCCAGCCGGCGCGGATCACGGCATCCACCAGGGCGCTGTAATCCTCGCGCATCACGGCCAGCACCATGCGGCCCAGCACGTTCAGGTCTTCCTTCGACAGCCGCCCGGCGATGGCCGCATCCACGGCCATGTATTGAGGGGATTCCGGGTGTTCCGGGTTGACGAAGATGTTGCCCGGGTGCATGTCCGCGTGGAAAAAATTGAAACGGAATACTTGGGAAAAGAAGATCTCCACGCCCCGTTCTGCCAGCACCTTGGGATCAATGCCGGCGGCTTTGATGCGCTCGATATCATTCACCGGGATGCCATGGATGCGATCCATGATGATCACAGTGGGGCTGGACAGCTCCAGATGAATGGCCGGAATGTGCAGCAGCGGGCTGAACAGGAAATGCCGGCGCATGGTTTCACTGTTGCGGGCTTCGGCGGCCAGATCCAGTTCGCCCAGGATAATGTCCCGATAATCCTGTACCACCCGTGCGGGGCGGAAGTAACGGGCATCGCGCCACAGTCGTTCCAGCCAGCGGGCGCCGAAGGCCATGACTTTCAGGTCCCGTTGCACCACCGGAAGAATGGTGGGGCGCAGCACCTTGGCCACTACCTGTTGGCCGTTATGCAGGGTGGCGGCATGGACCTGGGCCACGGAGGCCGCGGCCATGGGCGTGCTGTCAAAGTCGCGGAAGACCTCATCAAAGGGCTGGTTGAGACTGGCCTCGACCAGATCCCGGGCCTGTTGTCCGTCGAAGGGGGTAACCTGATCCTGCAGCCGGGCCAGGGCGCGGGTCCACTCCGGTGGCAGCATGTCCTGGCGGGTGGCCAGCAGTTGGCCGAACTTGATGAAGATGGGGCCGAGACGTTCCAGGGCCTTTTGCAGCCGCTCGCCTTCGCTGAGCTTGCCGGTGCCCAGCCAGCTGGAAGGCAACAGAAAGGACATCACCAGCAGCAGGTTGCGCAGCGGATGGGCGGGGAGCAGGGCGATCAGGCGATAGCGGCACACCACATGGATGACCACCAGAATGCGGGTAACGGGCAGCATCAGTCGGTGGTGCTCCCGTTGCTGTTCACCCCGGCCCTTGCGGCGCGAAGACGCTGGATGCGGGCGTCCAGTCGATCCACGTCCATGCGCAGTTCGTCCACATCCTGACCGAATTCGTAGACATCCCGACGGCCCGGGGTCAGGCCGGATTCGTTGCCCACGTAGTCGGCCAGTTGCTCGGTCAGTCGCCCGGCGGCCTGGCGGGCCCAGCCGAACAGGCGGCGGGCGCTGTAATCCAGTTGCTGGGCCAGCTCCGAGCCGGTGACCGGCTCAAGGATGGCGCCCCAATCAATTTGCAGTTCGCGGGCCAGTTGCTGCATTTCCTGCAACAGTTCCCGGTTACCGCTAATGTCTACCGGGCCGCCAATGACGCCGGGGCGGGTATTCCAGTTCAGCAGCAAGGCAGCCAGGTCCATGGGATTGCCCTTTACCGTGACATCCGCGTTGGCATCGCTGCGGTGATACAACTCCACCCCGTCTTCCACGATCAGCGCATAGATGGCCAGCGGCGGCAGGGTCACTTCGATGGCCAGCAGGCGGCCGGCATGCAGCGCCAGTCGGTCAGCACTGGCCGGATCAGAGCGCAGGGCGGTGTTGATGGCTCTTTCCACCGTGGCCAGGGCCGTGGTGGAGAGCAGGCCGGGGGAGCGGGACTGGTCTTTCAGACTCAAAATTTGAACCCTCTGTGCAGTGCCACGATGCCGCCCAGCATGTTGAAGTATTCGGTACGGGCGAAGCCGGCCTGGTCCATCATGCCCTGCAGGGTGCCCTGGTCCGGGTGCATGCGGATGGATTCTGCCAGGTACTGATAGCTGTCCGCGTCGTTGACGATCAGCTTGCCCAACTTGGGCCACACACCGAAAGAATACAGTTCATAGGCCTTGGCCAGGGGCTTGTGCACCGGGGTGGAAAACTCCAGCACCAGCAGCCGGCCGCCGGGTTTCAATACCCGCAGCATGGAGCGCAGGGCGGCATCCTTGTCGGTGATATTGCGCAGGCCAAAGGCAATGGTGATGCAGTGGAAGCTGTTGTCCTCGAAAGGCAGACATTCGCCGTTTACCTGGGTGACCTGGGTGTTATGGCTGCAACCCGCATCGAACAGGCGGTCGCGGCCCACTGCCAGCATGGCGTCATTGATGTCCGCCAGCACCACCTGGCCGGTCTCCCCGACAAGACGGGAAAACTTGATGGCCAGGTCGCCGGTGCCACCGGCCAAGTCCAGTACCTTGTGTCCCGGTCGTACCCCGGCCAGCTCGATGGTCATGCGCTTGAGCAGGCGATGGCTGCCCATGGAAATCAGGTCGTTCATGACATCGTATTTGCCCGCCACGGAGCGGAATACGCCGGCCACTTTCTGCTGCTTTTCCTGCCACGGTACCTGCTGGTAACCGAAGTGGGTGACCTTGGTTTCGTCGTTCATGTCAGTCCTCGAAGGGGGCCGGGTGATGGTCGAAGACCTTCTGCATGATGGTCTCTTCCCGTGCGGCCAGCTGCTCCAGCAGCAGGCCCACGCTGGGCACCGGTTTCATCACCCGGAAGCTGCGATCCATGAAATCATACAGGTTCGCAAAGCCTGCCGCATGGGCCGGTTTGCGCACCATGCGAAAGGTGGTCTGTATCATCCGCGAGCGGATATAGCGGTCCAGGTGATGACCCAGTTCGGCCACCAATTGTAGCTGGCGCTGACGGGCATCGAGGTGGTGGTCTTGCCGAAAGCCCTTGAGGTAGGTCAGCTCGGTGAGTGGTTGATCCAGCTCGCTGCCCAGTGAGTCGGCGATCTGCTCATCCAGCTCCTGGGTGAGGATCGCGGCCTCCAGCGCACTGGCCGAGGTGGCCATGACTTTGTCCGGCAGCAGTTTCATGGCCTTGGGCAGGGCGCGCCGGATTTCCCGGGCCACCGGTAGCAGCTCCCGACCACCGTAGACTTCGTCGAGTAGAAAGCGGATCCCCGCCGCCGTGGCCGGGTCGTCCAGAAGATGGCGGTGGGTATGGCTGAGGCGCTGGCTCTGCCAGTCCTGCAAGCGCCGCAGGCGGCTCAGGAATACGGTGTCGTCGCCATGCTGGCGCAGGGCAAAGAAACGGTTGAGATAGTGTTGAAGCTGTTCGCCGGCGGTCATGGTTTTTCCTCCGGCGGGGATCATAGCAGGAAAAACAGAGGCAAGTTTCAAGTTGCAAGTTTCAACGCGGGAGAGGTCCTTGTGGTTGAAAGTGCACAGGCCGCGAGCCGGGCCCATCGAGCGCGGGCAGGACCTTAAAGCTGGCACAGTCTTGCCTCGCGCTTTGCAACTTGTAACTTGATACTTGCAACTGGTCAGAGGATATAGCGGCTCAGGTCCTCGTCATCGGCCAGTTCACCCAGATAGCGATCCACCGCTTCCGCATCCAGCACCAGGGGCTTGTCGTGGTACTGGGTGGCCAGGGAGTCGGCATCGTAGCTGATCTCTTCCAGCAGTTTCTCCAGTACCGTGTGCAGGCGGCGGGCGCCGATGTTTTCGGTGCGTTCGTTGACCTGCCAGGCCACTTCGGCAATGCGCCGGATGCAGTCGTCTGTGATCTCCAGGTTGAGTCCTTCGGTATCCAACAGGGCCTTGTACTGCTCAGTGAGGGAGCATCGGGGTTCGGTGAGAATGCGCTGGAAGTCATCCGGGGTCAGGGCGCTCAGTTCCACGCGAATGGGCAGACGGCCCTGCAGCTCCGGGATCAGATCGCTGGGTTTGGCCAGGTGAAAGGCGCCGGAGGCGATAAACAGGATGTGGTCAGTCTTGACCATGCCGTACTTGGTGGACACGGTGCAGCCTTCGATCAGCGGCAGCAGGTCTCGCTGTACCCCTTCACGGGACACATCAGTGCCGCCGCTTTCACCACGCTTGGCCACCTTGTCGATTTCATCCAGGAAGACGATGCCGTTGTTTTCCACTGCATCGATGGCCTGTACCTTCAGCTCGTCCTCATTGACGAAGCGCGCGGCTTCCTCGTCCCGGATCAGCCGGTAGGCTTCGCGCACACGCAGCTTCTGGCTGCGTTTGCGGCCGCCCCCGCCCATTTTCGAGAACATCTGTTGCAGCTGGCTGGTCATCTCTTCCATGCCGGGAGGGGCCATGATTTCCACCCCGGCCGGATTGCTGGACACCTCGATCTCGATTTCCTTGTCGTCCAGCTCGCCCTCGCGCAGCTTCTTGCGGAAGATCTGGCGAGTGCTGTTGTCCGTCTTGCTCTCTTCGTCGCCGCGGGCCGCGGGCAGCAGGGCGTCGAGGATGCGTTCTTCGGCGGCATCATCCGCCTGGCTGCCCACGCGGGCGATGGCTTTCTCGCGCAGCATCTTGATGGCCATTTCCACCAGGTCGCGGATGATGGATTCCACATCGCGGCCCACATAGCCCACTTCGGTGAACTTGGTGGCTTCGATCTTGATGAAGGGAGCGTCGGCCAGCTTGGCCAGGCGGCGGGCAATTTCGGTCTTGCCCACGCCGGTGGGGCCGATCATGAGGATGTTCTTGGGGGCCACTTCGGCACGCATTTCTGCCGGCAACTGCATGCGCCGCCAGCGATTGCGCAGGGCCAGGGCAACGGATTTTTTCGCCGGCTCCTGGCCGACAATGTGCTTGTTCAGTTCATGAACAATTTCGCGCGGGGTCAGGTTTGGCATCGGATTACCAGCTCAATTCTTCAATGGTTTGCTGTTGATTGGTGTAGACGCAGATATCGCCGGCGATGGTCAGGCTCTTTTCGACAATATCCCCGGCGGCCAACTCGGTGTTATGCAGCAGGGCGGTGGCGGCTGCCTGGGCAAAGGGGCCGCCGGAGCCGATGGCGATCAGGTCATTTTCCGGCTCGATGACATCGCCATTGCCGGTGATGATCAGGGAGGCTTCCTTGTCGGCCACGGCCAGCAGGGCCTCCAGGCGACGCAGGGCGCGGTCGGTGCGCCAGTCCTTGGCCAGCTCCACCGCGGCACGCACCAGATGGCCCTGGTGTTTTTCCAGCTGCGCTTCAAAGCGCTCAAACAGGGTAAAGGCGTCGGCGGTACCGCCGGCAAACCCGGCAATGACCTTGCCGTGGTAGAGCCGGCGCACCTTGCGGGCATTGCCTTTCATGACGGTGTTGCCCAGTGACACCTGGCCGTCACCGCCAATCACAACGCTATTGCCGCGGCGTACGGATACGATCGTGGTCACATTCAGCTCCTTTCACAGTGATTCTGCAGATGTGGGGCTGGTGGTGGGGGATTCAAGGGGAATTGAAGGCAATTAACAGTTAATCGCTTCGCGGCTGGCTGCAGGTGGAGCCGAGTGCAGGGTGGCCGCGCACAGTCGCCGGGTGAACGGGATCTCAAGGGCGGAAATGGGCGAGAGCCCATCTCCGCTGTGTGCCTGCGCCTATTTTTTCATTTTGATCGGCAGGGTCTCGATGCCGTTACCGGCCAGTTGGTCCTGGGCCCGGTGCATGGCGTTGAGGTTGTCGTAGGGGCCGATCATGACCCGGTGCCAGCTGTCGCCGCTTTCCAGATCCACGGACTGGATGGCGGCGTCGAACCCCTTGAGGATCAACTCCGCCCGGCGGCGGTCGGCATCTTCGTTGCGGCGGAAGCTGCCTGCCTGTAGCAGATAGCGCTCATCGCTGGAGCGAGTGCCGGCGTCAGGCTTGCGTTCGCTGGCGGGTTTGTCCTGGGCGGTGTCGCGGCTCTTGCGGGTGCCGGAGTCGCCTTCATTCTGCGGCACGATCACTTCCATTTTCGGCAGTACCGCATAGAAGTCGAATTGCGGCGACTCGTCGCTGCTGTCCTTTTTCGGGGCTGGCTTGGCCGGTTTGGCAGGTTGCTCCGGTTTCAGTGCCACCTTGCCGTTGCCGCCTTGCTCCATCTGGGTCTTGCCCAGGTGAAACAGGAAGGCCACGAACAGACCGACCATCAGACCCGTGAACAGCCACACCCAGCCCGGGACCTGGCGTTGGGTCTTCTTGCGTACCGGGCCGCGGCTGGCCCCTCGTTTGTTGGTGTTCTTTGCCATGGGGTGTCCTGTGGTTCTCGGCTACATCCGTTCGAGCGGGCTCAAGCCCAGCAGTTCCATGCCCTGTTTCAGGGTGCGGGCTGTGAGGGTGGCCAGTTTCAGGCGGCTCTGCTTCAGGGCCTCATTGTCGCCGGAGAGGATCGGGCAATGCTCGTAAAATGTGGAAAACAGACCGGCCACGTCATACAGATAGGTGCACAGCAGGTGGGGCAGACCCTTTTCGGCCACGCTTTCCAGCACTTCCCCGAATTGCACCAGACGGGCGGCCAGGGCCTGTTCCGCCTCTTCCTGAAGCAGGAAGTCGCCGTTGACGTCGCCCATGTCCAGGCCCGCCTTGCGGAATACGCTGGCCACCCGGGTGTAGGCATAGAGCAGATAGGGGGCGGTGTTGCCTTCGAAACTGAGCATCTGCTCGAAATTGAAAATGTAGTCGCTGCTGCGGTTCTTGGACAGATCCGCGTATTTCACCGCGCCAATGCCAACGGCATGGGCAATGGTGCGCAGGGCCTGGTCGTCCAGTTCCGGGTTCTTGTCGCGGACCAGGGTGTAGGCCCGCTGTTCGGCTTCATCAAGCAGGTCGATCAGTTTGACGGT
>Ga0114904_1000088_pt1 | contig 53196 bp, 48 predicted proteins | sample MalvirDeepMed_s6_FD_83498 | JGI IMG/M metagenome (GOLD analysis project Ga0114904, IMG submission 83498) | Marine viral communities from the Global Malaspina Expedition - Malaspina viral metaG DeepMed_s6 | ecosystem: Environmental > Aquatic > Marine > Oceanic | place: Mediterranean Sea... | reverse complement strand
TGCCGCAGATGCTGATGACCACGGGTCGGGCCTTGGCGGTGGCGCAGGACATCGCGGGCAAGGTGACCCGGCTGGGGGCCGGCTGAGAGCAGCCGGGCACAAGCATCGCCGCGCCGGGCTTTGCTCCGGATACGTGCCCTGCCGAACGCAAACCGCGCCGCGAGTCGTCTTGCGGCGGGGTTTCATTTCACGTGTGACAGCGCTCAGAACGGCAGGCCAATGTAGTTCTCTGCCAGATCGCGACGCGCCGTCTCGGAATGCGCGAGGTGATCGAGCGTCGCCTTGCGCATCTGCTCGGCAAAGGCGTCCTCCCCGTCGAAACGGTGCAGCATCGTGGTCATCTGCCAGCTGAAGCGCATCGCCTTCCAGATCCGTGCCAGCGCCTTCGAGGAATAGTCGTCGATGCCGCCGGTGCCCTTGCCGGTCACCGCCTCGGTCAGCGCGCCGTGCAGGTAGAACACGTCGGAGGCGGCGAGGTTCAGGCCCTTGGCCCCGGTCGGCGGCACGATATGAGCCGAGTCGCCCACCAGGAACAGGTTGCCCCAGCGCAGCGGCTCGGAGACGAAGCTGCGCAGCGGCGCGATGGATTTCTCGATCGACGGGCCGGTGATCAGGCGGCTTGCCGCCTCCGAGGGGATGCGGCGGCTGAATTCGTCCCAGAAGCGCTGATCCGACCAGTCCTCGACCTTGTCCGACAGCGGCACCTGCACGTAGTAGCGCACGAGGTTCTCGTTGCGCATCGAGGCCAGCGCGAAGCCGTGCTTCGAGTTCGAGTAGATCAGCTCGTCATGGACCGGCGGGGTCTCCGACAGGATGCCAAGCCAGCCGAACGGGTAGACCCGCTCGAACTCGCGGCGCTTCTCGTCGGGGATGGTCTTGCGCGAGACGCCGTGGAAGCCGTCGCAACCGGCAACATAGAGGCATTCCAGCACCTTGCGCTCGCCCTCGTGGGTGAACGCGACCCGCGATCTGGGCTGGTCGAGGTCGTGGATCGACACGTCCGAGACCTCGTGCAGCACGGTCGTGCCCATGGCATCCTGCGCGTTGTAGAGATCGGTGGTCACCTCTGTCTGGCCATAGACCATGACCTGCTTGCCGGTCAGCTCCTTGAAATCGATATGCACCATCAACTCGTCATCGGTCAGGTAGCAGCCGTCATGCGGAATGCCTTCCCTGTCCATGCGGGCATCGACCCCGGCGGCGCGCAGCAGCTCGACCGTGCCCCATTCGAGGATGCCGGCGCGGATCCGCGACAGCACGTGATCGCGGGTCGAGCGCTCGAGGACGACGGTCTCGACACCGGACTTGTTGAGCAGTTGCGACAGCAGCAGGCCCGAGGGGCCACCGCCGATGATGGCGACTTGGGTCGTCAGGGTTGTCATGCGCGAGATCCTCCCGTTTCCGTTGCCCGACAATAGCCCGAGCGGGGCTCTGCACGAATGGACGGGACCTTCATTGAATGGTACTCATCGTGCATGAGCCAGCCCGCCCACATCCCCATCTTCAACCTTTTCGGGGAAACCACGGCGTTTCCGGATGTGGTGCATTGCGAGTCGGTGCTCGATCGTGCCGGCCTGCACGGATGGGTGATCTCGCCGCATCGGCACACCCAGATGGCGCAGGTGTTCCAGATCTCGACAGGCGCGGCAAAGGTCACGCTGGACGGCATGGAGAGGCAGCTCGGGCCGAGCCAATATCTATATATTCCGCCGCAAATCGTGCACGGCTTCGAATTCACGAAAGGCACCGAGGGCACCGTTCTGTCGATCCCCTCACCAGTGGTGGCGCGGCTCGGGCCAAAGACCGCGGCACTCGACAACTGGCTTGGGTCGAGCCAGCACGGCGCGCTCTCGGAGGGCGCGGGCGGGTTGCTATCCTCGGTTGTGACCACCTATGGATCGAATGGTAACTTTCGCGCCCAGCGGCTGGTGTCTCTCACCCACGCGTTGCTGGCGGCGCTCGCCGATGAAAGCACCGCGGACGCCGCCTCTCCGAAGGATCCGAACCGGCAGATGCAGCAGCTCGACGCGCTGATCACCGGGCATCTGGCAGAGGGCTGGCGCGCGCGGGACTATGCCTCGGCGCTGCATGTCACCACCGGGCACCTGAACCGGGTGGTGCGTGGGACGGCGGGGATGAGCCTGACCGCCTATCTCGAAACCGCGGTGATGACCGAGGCCTGCCGCCTCATCGCCTTCACCCGGCTGGCGGTGGCCGAGGTCGGCTACCGGCTGGGCTATGCCGACCCGCCCTATTTCTCGCGCCGCTTCCGGCTGCGGATGGGCGAGACGCCCAGTGCCTACCGGGCGCGTGTCTCGGGGGAACGGGCGGCGGAGTAGGTTTGGCGCACCTATTCGCTTGGGGCGTGAAGCAGCGCCATCGCCGGCCCGTGGGATGGCGAGCCATCGCGATGAACCTCTCGATTTATCCTCGCCAAATCCGAAGACCCTCGACACCCAGCGCCCGGGCCAACCAAATCGCCAGCCCGGGGGACGGGCCGGCGATGGCGCGGCGGCCTACGGCCTTGTCCCGCGCCCGCTCTCGCTCGGACCTCAGGCCACCAGCGGCAGGCCAAGGATCTCGCGGGCGGCCTGCCAGTCGGCCACCGGGCGCTCGTACTTGTCGCAGAGCTCGGTGGCGCGGGTGACCAGCGCGGCGTTGGACGGTGCCAGCGTGTTGCGGTCGATGCGGACGTTGTCCTCGAGGCCGGTGCGGGCGTGCCCCCCCTGCGAGATCGCCCACTCGTTCAGCACGATCTGGTTCGGGCCGATGCCGGCGGCGCACCACGCGGCATCCTCGCCGAACAGCCGCTTCACGGTCTGGATGTAGTAGTCGAACACCATGCGGTCGACCGGCATGGCGTTCTTCACGCCCATGACGAACTGCACGTAGGGGCGCGCCGCGATCTGGCCCCTCTGCCACATCTCGTGCGCCTTGAGGATGTGGCTCAGATCGAAGGCCTCGATCTCGGGCTTCACACCGTGTTCGACCATCTCCGAAGCCAGCCACTCGACGAGATCCGGCGGGTTCTCGTAGACGCGGGTCGGGAAGTTGTTGGAGCCCACCGACAGCGAGGCCATGTCGGGCTTCAGCGGCAGCATGCCGCCGCGCGCCTGACCGGCCCCGGAGCGGCCACCGGTGGAAAGCTGCACGATCATGCCGGGGCAGTGCTGCCTCAGCCCCTCAAGCAGCTTGCCGAAGCGCTCGGGATCCGAGGTCGGTTTGCCCTCGTCGTCGCGCACGTGGCAATGGGCGATGGTGGCGCCCGCCTCGAACGCCTCTTGCGTGCTCTCGATCTGTTCCGAGACGGTGATCGGCACCGCCGGGTTGTTGTCCTTGGTCGGCAGCGATCCGGTGATCGCGACGCAGATGATGCAGGGTTTCCCCATGGTCGTCCCTTTCAAGGTGTTGGCGCCACCAATGCGCGCGGCGCCGGAAATGAGCTGTCTCAGATGTCGAAGAAGACGGTCTCGCCCTCGCCCTGCAGGCGGATGTCGAAGCGGTAGAATACCTTGCCGTCGCGCTCGCTGCGCTTGGCGATCAGCGTCGGGCGCCGGTTGTGCCACTCGATCAGGTTCAGCACCGGATCCTTGGCGTTGGCCGCCTCCTCGTCATCGAAGTAGAGCCGCGTGTTGAGACCGATATTGATGCCCCGCGCCACGATCCAGAGATTGATATGCGGGGCCATGTCGCCCTGCCCCGCGTCGCCACGGCCAAGCCAGTCGTCGCCGGCATGGGCCGGCTTGTGCAGCGGGCCGGTGCCCAGCGGCTTGCGCGCCTTCACCGGCCCGGGCTTGACGGTGTCAAAGCCCCACTCGCCGGTCTCGAAATCGGTGATCACGCGGCCCCAGCCGCGAAACCCCTCCTCGACCTCGCCTTCGCTCTCGGGATGGGCATAGACGCCGTCTGCGTTCGCCTGCCAGGTCTCGATCAGCACGTCCTTGACCGGGTTGCCGGTGCCGTCGATGACGATGCCCTCGACGCGGATGCGCTCGCCCTTGGCGTTCGGCCCGGCGATGTCCTGGCCGAGCTCCTGCCGGTAGATATCAAAGCCCGCGGCACCGGGGGCAAGGCCGATATGGACGTAGGGACCGGCGGTCTGCGACGGGGTCTCTTTCAGGTAGTCGAGTTTCTGCACCATTGGATCAGTTCCCCTCCAGTCGGTTCTCGAACAGGGTCGAGCGGCGGCCGCGCAGCACGATGTCGAACTTGTAGGCGATCGAGTCGAGCGGCACGGTGGCGTTCATGTCCAGCGCCGCGACGAGGCTGTCGATGCCATCCTGCGTCGGGATCGTCTTGACGATCGGACACTTGGCGATCAGCGGGTCGCCCTCGAAGTAGCACTGGGTGATCAGGCGCTGCGTGAAGCTGGTGCCGAACACCGACAGGTGGATGTGCGCCGGGCGCCAGTTGTTGACCCAGTTGCGCCAGGGGTAGGCGCCGGGCTTGACGGTGCGGAAGAAGTAGTAGCCGTTCTCGTCGGTGATCGTCCGGCCGCAGCCGCCGAAATTCGGGTCGATCGGCGCGAGGTAGCTGTCCTTCTTGTGGCGATAGCGCCCGCCGGCATTGGCCTGCCACGCCTCGACAAGGGTGTTCGGCACCGGGCGGCCGTTCTCGTCCAGCACCCGGCCGTGCATGATGATCCGCTCGCCGATCGCGCTCTCGCCGTCCTTGGCGTAGTTGTGGATCAGGTCGTTGTCGATCGGGTCGATGTCATTGTGGCCGAAGACCGGACCGGTGATCTCCGACACCGACTGCTGAAGCGAGATCAGAGCGGCGCGCGGGCTGCGCATCACGCTGGTCTTGTAGTCCGGCGTCAGCGCCGCCGGATGTCGCTCGCGGTCGCGCTGGTAGAATTCCGCTTGGCTCATGAGTCCTCTCCCTGATCGAGTTCAGCCCAGGTCTGCTTGGCAAGTTTGATGGCGTGGTTGGCCTTGGGCACACCGCAATAGACGGCAACGTGCTGGAAGGCCTCCATGATGTCGTTGCGCGAGGCGCCGGTGCGGGTCGCGGCGCGGATGTGCATCGGGATCTCCTCGAAGTTCCCCATCGCGGCGAGCAGCGCCAGCGTCAGCATCGAGCGCTCGCGCCGGGCAATGCCGTCCGAGGCCCAGACCGTGCCCCAGGCGCTCTCGGTGATGAGGGTCTGGAACGGCAGGTCGTACTCGGTCTTGGCGGCTTCGGCGCGGTCGACATGGGCATCGCCCAGAACGCTGCGCCGCACCGACATGCCGGTGTCGTAACGATCAGACATGTCCGATCTCCTTCAGGAAGCGGGTGAGAATCTCTGCATAGGCCCCGGGCTTCTCGGCGCAGGGCAGATGGCCGGTGCCGTCGATCACCTCGAGGCGGGCGCCGTCGATCAGATCGATGGTGCCCCTGACCAGATCGGGCGGGCTGGCGCCGTCATCGGCGCCGGCAATCCCCAGAACCGGCAGCGCCAGCCCGGCGGTGCTGGCGGCAAGATCGGTGCCGGCGATGGCCGCGCAGCAGCCGAGATAGCCCTCCTGCGGGGTGCGGCACATCATGTTGCGCCACGCCGGCAGGGCATCGGTCTGCAGAAAGGCCGGGGCGAACCAGCGCTGCATGACCGCGTCACCGATGGAGGCCAGCCCGTCCTCGCGGATCGCCTGCATCCGGGTCTGCCACATCGCCGCCTCGCCCATCTTGGCGGCGGTGTTCGACAGCACCAGCGCGCGCAGCAGATCCGGGCGCTTGGCCGCGAGCCCCTGCCCGATCATGCCGCCGATCGACAGGCCGACGAAGACCGGCGCCTCGAGACCCAGCCCATCGATCAGCGCCTCGGCATCGGCGATGAGCGTGTCCATCTCGTAGGGCGCCTCCGGGCAGCCGCTGAGCCCGTGACCGCGCAGGTCGAAACGGATCAGCCGCAGCCCCTCGGGCAGCAGCGGCAACAGGTCGTCCCAGAGCCGCAGATCGGTGCCGAGCGAATTGGCGAACACGACCGGTCGACCCTCGGGGTCGCCGTCCTCGCGCCAATGCAGATCGATGCCGTTGACGTGCAGGCTGCGCATGGCGGTGGCTCTCCTTGGTGGTGGCACGTCGCGGGCTGGGCCGGCGGCGTGTCTCTGGCTCCCTTATGCAGGCCGCGTCTCATGGAAAGGCTGGCCTGCCCCTCACCGCGAGTCTTCACATACGGCGAATTGAAAGTAAAATGAGATCAAGGCCGCTTAACTTAACCGAAACAGCAAATAACACCATGATCGACCGCCGCATCAAGTTCCGGCACATCCAGAGCTTCGTCGAAATCGTGCGCCAGCGCAGTCTCAAGCGTGCCGCCGAGACGCTGTTCGTCACCCAGCCGGCGATCTCCAGGACCCTGAAGGAGCTTGAGGACATCGTCGGCACGCCGCTGCTGACCCGCAGCCGGGCCGGCATCGCCCTGACCCGTCAGGGCGAGGTCTTCCTGCATTTCGCCGAGCGCAGCCTCGTGACGTTGCAACAGGGCTTCGACGAGATCGAGCAGCTTGGGCGCGGCGGCAGCACCGCCTTCACCGTCGGCGCCCTGCCCAGCGTCGCCGCGCGGCTGATGCCGCAGGTCACGCACGCGTTTCTCGAACGCGCCCCAGAGGTCACGCTGCGCATCATCGACGGCCCGCATGGCTACCTGATCGACCTGCTGCGCCGCGGCCAGATCGACGTGGTGATCGGACGGCTCGGGCCGCCCGAGACGATGCAGGGGATCTCCTTCACCCAGCTCTACAACGAACATCTCGATTTCGTCGTGCGCCCCGGCCACCCGCTGCTTCAGGCGCCTGACATCCGCCGCATCGCCGAGTGGCCTGTGATCTATCCGCCAGAGGGTGCGGCGATCCGGGCGCTGGTCGAGCGCCTTCTCATTGCGCAGGGCGTGGGGGTGCCGCCGCGACGGCTCGAGACCGTCTCGGGCGCGTTTGGCCGCAACTACGTGCCGACCTCCGATGCGATCTGGATCATCTCGGCCGGGGTGGTCGCCAAGGAGGTGCAGGAAGGCCGGCTGGCCCGCCTGCCCTTCGACACCGCCATGTCGATCGGGCCTGTGGGGCTCGTGACACGGCCCGAGACCACGCCGCCGCCCGCGGAAGAGATCTTTCGCCTCGCCGTCACCGCCGCCATCGAGACGCTGGGGATCTGAACCCGCCCGGCGCAGAGGCCCGCGCACCGGAACGGTGCGCTGTTGCGACGACGCTTCGGGTAAACGGTAAGCACACTTATATCTTTACCCGCCTCGGCTGCGGGTTGCATAGTGGCCGGACCCGTTCCGCAGACGCTCCGGTGCCCCATGATGACAGACCTTTACGACCTGCCCGGCCACCTGATCCGCCGCATGCACCAGATCTCGGTTTCGGCCTTTGCCGCCGAGACCAAGGCGGCCGGCTTCGATCTGACGCCGATGCAGTTCGCGGCGCTCTGCATGCTCGAGGAAAACCCCGGCATCGAACAGGCGACGCTGGCGGGGCTGGTTGCCATCGACCGCGCCACCATCGGCGGCGTGGTGGCCCGGCTTGAAGCCCGCGGGCTGCTCGAGCGCAGTGTCAGCCGCACCGATCGCCGGGCCCGGGTTCTGACCCTGACGGAGACCGGCGCGGCGCTTCTGCGCGACGTAAGACCGGTGGTGCGCCGCGCGCAGGACGTAATGCTGAAGCAGCTCGGCCCCGGCGAACGCGACACGCTGGTCACGCTGCTCTCCAAGGTCACGACCGCCGAGAACGATCTCAGCCGTGCCCCGCAGCGCCCGGTGGTGAGCGCCCCGGCCGCAGGCAGCCCCGCGAAAGACGGCTGATCAAAGGGCCGGCTGGCGCAACCAGTCGCCGCCCGAAGGCGTGCCCCCTCATCGCCGGCAGCGACGGCAGCACCATCGGGCAAACGACCGCGTGGTTTCGCGAACGGTCGCGGGTCGCCGGCACGATGTCGGAGGAGTGCGTGGTGCGGGTGAAGGGACTCGAACCCCCACGCCAAAGGCGCCAGAACCTAAATCTGGTGCGTCTACCAATTCCGCCACACCCGCTTAACGCCGCGCTGTCCTAGCAAAGCCACGCTTCCAAGGCGAGGGGAAAATGCGGCGCGGAAAAAGCCGCAGTCATCCGCGAATCGTGGCATACTTCTGGGAATAAGAACGAGGCAGACACAGTAGGATTGCGCCCATGGAACCGAAAACGGTCCGGCGCGACGGCACGATCGGGAGCGAGACGGTTCCCGCACGACACATCGTGGCGTCGCGGACATTCAACGCATTGATCGCCGGCACCGTGGTGCTCACGCTCGACGGCGTGCTTCCGGTGGAATACCTCGCGGCCGGCGACCGGGTCATCACCCGCGACAGCGGCACTGCAACACTCACCGCGATCCACCACCGCAAGCTGCGGGTGAAGCTGATAGCGATCCGCGCCGGCACGCTGGGCAATTCCCGCCCCGACCGGGACGCGGTGCTGCCCGCCACGCAGGAAATCCTCGTGCGCGACTGGCGGGCCAAGGCCCTGTTCGGCGCAGAGCGCGCGCTGGTGCCCGCGGAACGGCTCGCCGATGGCGAATTCATCCGGGTGATCGGCACGCGCGAGGTTTCGGTGGTCGCGCTCTGCTTCGACGCGCCCCACATCCTCTACGCCGACGGGCTGGAACTGGCCTCTGCCGTTGCGGAACCTGCCACCGCCTGACGCCGGCGCGCTCAACGCCTGTATCACGCCATCACCTGCCCCCCGAGGGAGCCACGCGCGACACCTGAGGCCGTCTTGCCTCAGCCCTGCGGGGTCATGTTCGGACGCGCGCGGTTGCGCTGCAGCCCGAGGTACCGCTCTCGCAGGATGATCGCCACGCCCGAGGAGATCACCACCGCCGAGCCCAGCAGCATCAGGGTCGTCGGCACCTCGGCAAAGACCACGTAGCCGATCAGGATCGCGAACAGGATCGAGGCGTAGTCGAACGGCGCCAGCAGGCCCGCCTCTGCCCCGCGATAGGCCGAGGTGATGCAGATCTGCGCCACACCGCCGATCAGCCCGGCGGCGATCAGCATCAGCGTCTCGGCTCCGCTCGGCATGACCCAGCCGAACGGGATGGTCAGCAGCGACAACACCGTCGAGGTCATTGTGAAGTAGAACACGATGGCCGAGGTCTGCTCGGACTGCACCATGCGGCGGATATGGATCTGAACCAATGCGCGCAGCACCGCCGAGGCCATCACGAAGCCGATGCCGAGCAGCACGGTATCGCTCATCTCGGAGACGGTCAGCAGCGGCCACATCACCAGCCCGACCCCGAAGATCCCCACGGCCACCGCCGAAAGTCGGAACAGGCGCACCTGCTCGCCAAGCAGGATGGCCCCGAAGATCACCGTCAGCAGTGGCGCGGCATAACCCAGCGCGGTGACCTCGGGCAGCGGCAGCAAGGTCAGCGCCGCGAAGTTGAAGCCCATCGCCGAGACGCCGATCATGCCGCGCAACACATGCAGAGAAGGTTTCTTGGCCCGCAGCCCGGTCGCCATGTCGCCGCGCCAGAGCAACCAGCCGATGATCACCGGCAGCGCAAAGAAGGACCGGAAGAACACAGCCTCGCCGGTGGGAACGCTGTCTGCCGCCTTGATCAGGGAAGACATGATCACGAACAGGATGACCGAGGTGATTTTCAGCGCAATGCCGCGCAGCGGTGTCATGAGGGCTCCGGGTGGTATACCAATGTCGCCACTGTGGCCGCTCACACGCCCGTGTGCAATGTCTCACCGGCGCAAGGCTGCTATTCGTGTGCGAACGGTCGCCTACAGGGTCTCGAGGCAATGACGCCGGAAGGCGCGCTTGAGCATGTCGAGCTCGGCCCGCAGCAGCGAGACCTCGGCACGCAGATCGTCGCCCAGCGCCTCGCCGGCGATCAGGGTGAAGCTGCCCAGCACCTCGTCGCTGGCGGCCTCGCGGATCGCGAAGGTCTGCACCCCGTCGCAGATCGCCTCCTGTGGCACCGGCACCGCGAGCCCCCAACGCCCCGGCGCGTCGCTTTCGGTCACCGTCACTCCACGCACCGGGCGGCCGTCGAAATCGACGGTGATCTCGGGCGTCGGCGCGCCAGAGGTTCCGGCGGTCAGAAGGCCCTCCCAGACCCCTTCCTTGAACCGTGTCTTGGTCAGCGAATAGGCGCTCATCGCGTGTCTCCGTTACATCTCGGCCCGCGGGCGGCGGCTGAAGGTGAGATCGCGCAGGATCACCTGGTTCATCTCGGGCCCCTCGAAGATCAGGTCGAGCCACATGCGGTCGACCCGCTTCTCGTTGAGCTTGGTATAGGCCAGGTCGAACTCCACGCGGATTTCTTCCTCGTGCAGCGGCAGTTCGCGCACGATCTGCTCGGTGTTGGGTCCATGGCGGATGTTCAAGCGCGCGAAAATCTCGAGCGGTTTCTCCATCTCGACGATCGTGTCGATACGGATCAGGTGCTTGCGCCTGAGACCCTCGCAGCTTGCCTCGGGCAGATCGATGGCGAGCGACAGGTAGGAGCCGTCGAACTTGAACACGTCGAGCCGCAGGCCGTAGGCGGCGAGGTCGGCCTCGCGGGTGTTGCGAAGCTGGCGCAGGGTGATCTCGGACTGGGCGCAGTCGTGGAACAGCGTCACCTCGCGGCCGAGCCGGGCTTGCGTCTGCACCGACGACATGCCCGCCACCGCCAGCGGCCCGCACCAGAGCTCGGGGCGCCAGGCCCAGTCGGCATCATGCGGGCGCGGAAAGGACTGGTTCCCGAGCACCGGCAGGGCCAGCCGCCCGTCTGCCACCTGGATCAACCGGTCGAGCCGGTCCTTGAGGCGCCGTGCAACCGAGCGCTGGCGGCGCAGCTGGCGCAGATCGGTGGTCTCGGCCATGCGCGCCGCCTCGCTCCAGCGCTTCAGCGCCAGTGCCGAGAACGCCCGGCTCATCCAACCATCGCCGATGCCCGCCATATGCCTTGCCCGTTGCCCCTCGTGTCGCGGCCACTCTTCCCGTGATGGCCCTCGGAACAGTTATGGCAAATCCTTTGCATCGAATAAACGGCCAAATCCCCGGCCGCTTGGGCACGGCCTAGCCCGGCGCCGCGGCGCTGCCCACCGATGCGAGCTCCGGGCTCAGTCGCATGATCTGCCGATGCACGCGGCCCAGCATCTCGGCGCCGTCACGCCCGACAAGCCGGCTGCCCTCGGGCGCGTAGAGCGCCAGCCCGATCAGGTGGCCGTTCTCGACGAAGGCACCGCGCCAGTAGCGCGGATCGCCATCGTCCAGCACCTCGCCACCACCGTTCCCCAGCAGCGCCGTGGCCAGTCCATCGCGCACACCGCCGGTCACAAGGGGCTGCCCGGCTTCGGCGGCGAGCGCCTCGGGCGCGGGAATTGCCGGGCTCTGCGAGCGCGGGCCCACGGTGATCGTCACCATCATCGGCTCGGCAAACATTCCCTCCTCGCCGCCCGACAGGATATTGCACGAGGCGAGCACCGCGAAACTGCGGCTGGCACCGCGCGAGAGCGTCACCGGATCGACGCAGTAGCCGCTCGGCCCCGCCACCACGATCTCGCCGCCGGCGAGCTTGGCGCTCGGCAGCGGTGCGCTTCCTGAGGTCGGCACGCAGGCCGCCAGCATCGCCAGACCGGCGAGACCGGCCAGAGCCCTGTTCCACATCATGCGTTCTTGCTCCACTCCCGTCTCGATCCGCTCGAGATAGCGAAGCGCTTGCGTTGAAACAAGAAATGAATCCCGGCTGCGCCATCGAGCGGGGCGCGCACCGTCCGCGGCGGTTGCCGGCTTCCGCCCGAGGCCCTATCTCAGGTCCATTCGAGGAGCGGCGCACCGCCCTCCCGCCGCGCCGGATCCGCCGCCATGTCCTACCGCCCGTTCCTGCTGATGACCGGCACCGCCCGCCGCACCGAGCTCTGGCGGCTGATCATCGGGCTATGCCTGATCGTGCTGGTGACCTTTGCGTTGCCGCAGGGGATCTTCGCGGTGGTCTCGGTTCTGGTCCCGGCCGAGACCGCGCGCGCATTCCTGTCCGGACTGCAGCAGGGCGACACGCCCGCAACGCTGCTGGTCCTGCTTCTGGCCATGGGGACGCTCGGGATCGGCACCATCGCGGCCACGCAACTGATCCATCAGCGTCGCGCCCGCAGCCTCTTCGGCCCCCTGCCAATGGCGGTGCGCCAGTTCGTGCGGGTCTTCCTCGCGGTGGCGCTCCTCTATCTCGTGATCGGCGCCCTGCCACCGTGGGGCATGGTGCGGGACCTGCAACCGGGCCTGAGCCTCGGGCCCTGGCTGGCACTGCTGCCGCTGACGCTCGCGGCGCTGCTGATCCAGACCGGCAGCGAAGAACTGCTGTTTCGCGGCTACCTGCAATCCCAGCTCGCGGCGCGGCTGCCGAACCCCGCGGTCTGGCTGATCGTGCCCTCGGCGCTCTTCGCCCTGGGCCATTGGACCCCCGCGACCTATGGCGGCAACGCCTGGCTGGTGATGGCCTGGGCCTTCGCCTTTGGCCTTGCTGCCGCCGACCTCACCGCGCGGTCGGGCACGCTGGGGCCGGCCATCGCGCTGCACATGATCAACAATCTCGTGGCCATCGCGCTGATCTCGCCACAGGGCACGATGTCGGGGCTGGCGCTCTACCAGCTGCCCTTCGGTGCCGGCGACGAAGAGGCGATCCGCGCCCTGCTGCCGCTCGACCTGGCCTCGATCGGGCTGAGCTGGCTGGCGGCACGGATTGCCCTGCGCGCCTGAGCCGCGATTGCATTTCCGTCGAAGCAGGCATAAGTGAGCCGCGACACGAAGTCGCGAAGGGCGCAGCCATGAACTGGATCACAAATTACGTTCGTCCCCGGATCAACTCGATCTTCTCGCGCCGCGAGATGCCCGAGAACCTCTGGACGAAATGTGACAGCTGCGGAACCATGCTGTTCCACCGCGAGGTGACGGACAATCTCGGTGTCTGCACCAACTGTACCCACCACATGAACATCACGCCGCGGGCGCGCTTCACCGCGCTGTTCGACGGCGGCATCTTCTCCGAGATCGACGTCCCCGAGCCGACGCAGGATCCGCTGCATTTCCGCGACCAGAAGAAGTACCCCGACCGGCTGCGGGCCGCGCAGCGCACGACCGGCGAGAAGGAGGCGATGCTCGTCGCCACCGGCGAGATCGGCCGCACCCCGGTGGTCTGCGCCGCGCAGGATTTCTCGTTCATGGCCGGGTCCATGGGCATGTATGTCGGCAACGCCATCATCAAGGCGGCGCAGGAGGCCAAGCGCCTGAAGCGTCCGCTGATCCTGTTCTCGGCCGCCGGCGGCGCGCGGATGCAGGAAGGCATCCTGTCGCTGATGCAGATGCCGCGCACCACCGTGGCGATCCAGATGCTGCGCGAGGCCGGGCTGCCCTACATCGTGGTGCTCACCCATCCGACCACCGGCGGCGTCACCGCCTCCTACGCGATGCTGGGCGACGTGCAGATCGCCGAACCCAACGCGCTGATCTGCTTTGCCGGCCCCCGCGTCATCGAACAGACCATCCGCGAGAAGCTGCCCGAGGGCTTCCAGCGCGCCGAGTACCTGCTCGAGCACGGCATGCTCGACCGGGTCACCGACCGCCGCAAGATGCGCGAAGAGCTGACCACCATCGTGCGCATGCTCACCGGGATGCCGCCGGCGGTCGCGGGCGACCTGCCGCCGCCCGAGCCGCTGCCCGACACTGCCATCCCCGACGACAAATGACCGCGCAGCAGGGGTCCGACGCCATCCTGCAGCGGATGATGTCGCTGCACCCCAAGATCATCGACCTGACCCTTGACCGGGTCTGGCGACTGCTCGCGGCGCTCGATCATCCCGAGCGCAAGCTGCCGCCGGTGATCCATGCCGCCGGCACCAATGGCAAGGGCTCGACGCTGGCGATGATCCGCGCCGGCTACGAGGGCGCGGGCAAGCGCGTCCATGCCTACACCTCGCCGCATCTGGCCCGCTTCCACGAGCGTATCCGCCTCGCCGGAGAGCTGATCCCGGAGGCGGAGCTGTCGCAGGTGCTCGACGAGTGCTGGGACGCCAATGGCGGCGAGAGCATCACCTATTTCGAGATCACCACCTGCGCCGCCTTCCTGGCCTTCTCGCGCACGCCTGCGGACGTGACGCTGATGGAGACGGGCCTTGGCGGGCGGCTTGATGCCACCAACGTGTTCGAGCGCCCCGCCCTGACGGTGATCACGCCGATCTCGCTCGATCACCAGCAGTTCCTTGGCGAGACGCTGGCCGAGATCGCCGGCGAGAAGGCCGGCATCCTCAAACGCGGGGTGCCCTGCGTGGTCGGTCCGCAGCCCGAGGCAGCGATGGAGGTCATCGAGGCCCGCGCCGAGCGGCTCGGCGCGCCGCTTCTGGCCCACGGCCAGCACTGGCATGTCTGGGAAGAGCGCGGCCGGCTGGTGTTCCAGGACGAGACCGGGCTGCTCGACCTGCCGCTGCCGAACCTGCCCGGCGCACACCAGATCGAGAATGCCGGGGCCGCGTTGGCGGCGCTGCGCCACCTTGGTCTTGGCGCCGATGCCTGCGACGCCGCGGTGACCGAGGCGCACTGGCCGGCCCGGATGCAGCGCCTGCGCAGCGGCCCTCTGCTCGACGTCGCGCCGGACGTCGAGCTCTGGCTCGACGGCGGCCACAACCCCGCGGCGGGGATCGCGCTGGCGCGCCATCTCGGCACCCTGCCCAAACGCCCGACGCACCTGATCTGCGGCATGCTCAACACCAAGGACATCAGCGGCTACCTGCGCCCGATGGCCGGCGATGTCGCGAGCCTCACCGCGGTCTCGATCCCGGGCGAGGCCAACACGCTTCCGGCCGAGGAGACCGCGCGCATCGCGGCGTCGGTCGGGATGCAGGCCGGGACCGCAGGCTCGGTGGCCGAGGCGCTGGAGGGCATCGCCGCCAAGGACCCGCACGCCCGCGTGCTGATCTGCGGCTCGCTCTACCTCGCAGGCGCGGTGCTGCGCGAGAACGGCTGAGCGGCGCCTTCAAACCACGACCTCCGGCGCCACATCGCTTTCCCTTGACTGGGTGATTCGCGGTCTCCTATATCTGGGAGAGCCCCGCGCATCTCAGGCGCTAACGGTGCGCCCGACAATTGCCCAGCCGCGGCGTGGCAAAGCTGCTTCATTCATAAGCGTTTTCGACCACAACCCCTTGGGGTTGTCAGATATTTCAAACATACTTCTTGGCCGCGACACAAAATGTTGACGGTTCTCCGTAAAATCACCTATGTTGATGAAACAAGCAGCGTGTGGCGCAAGATCACGCGCAAGCCCGAGGGACAGGGACATGGGGACACAATTCGCCCTTGCGAGGCATCGCCTCGCAGATGGGACCGGAGCACAGTCATGCAACGGGCGCAAACGCCCGGCAGCGGCCGGCTCCGTGGCGAATGCCCCGGCGAACACAACCACTCACAGATCTTTCGGAAGCCAGCGTCGCGCATATTCAGCGCCGATGTCAGCCACCGCGCCTGCCCTCCGAACCCATTACTAACAGGCAATAATAATCAATCGAGCAGCCTGAGAGGGTCCTTCGGGACCCTCTTTTTTATGGCGAGCGGCCGCAATGCCGGTGGCCTCAGTGGCCTTGGCCCCAATCGGCGGCCTGCATCTCGCGCAGGCGGCTGGCGGTGCGCTCGAACTCGAAGGCGCCCGGTCCCTCGATATAGAGGCTCTCGGGTTCGTCCACCGCCGAGACGATGAGCTTCACCTTGGCCTCGTAGAGCGCGTCGATCAGCGTCACGAAGCGCTTGGCCTCGTTGAAATTCGTCCGGCCGAGGCGCGGCAGGTTCTCGAGCACCAGCAGGCGCAGCGCGTCTGCAATGGCGAGATAGTCGCCCGGCCCGAGCATCTGGCCGCAGAGATCGTAGAACGTGGCCCGCGCGACGCCGTTGTGGTAGCGCGGCAGCTCGAGCTTGCGGCCCTTGACCGTGAGCACCAGCGGTTCCTCGTTGCCGTGGGTCAGCTCCTGCCAGACCCGGTCGATCTCGGCCCGCGCCTCGCGATCGTTGGGGGTGAAATAGACCTTCGCCCCCTTCAGCCGGTCCTGCCGGTGATCGCGCTCCGAGGCCAGCTCGCGCACCACCAGCCGCTCCTTGATCAGGTCGATGAACGGCAGGAAGAGCTGCCGGTTGAGCCCGTCCTTGTAGAGATCGTCGGGCACCCGGTTCGAGGTGGTGACCACCACCGTGCCGGCCTTGAAGAGCTCTTCGAAGAGCCGCCCGACCAGCATCGCGTCGGCGATGTCGGTGATCTGCATCTCGTCGAAGGCCAGCACCTTGACCGTGTCCGACACGCCCTTGGCCATCGGCTTGACCGGGTCATCGACGCCTTCGCCGCGCAGGCGGTGCAGCTCGGCCTGCATCTCCTGCATGAAGGCGTGGAAGTGCACCCGGCGCACCGGCACGTCGAGGGTCTCGACGAAAAGATCCATCAGCATCGACTTGCCACGCCCGACGCCGCCCCACAGGTAAAGCCCCTTCGGCGGCTCGGGCACCCTGGCCTTGCGGAACAGCCCGCGCCTTTGCGGCTCCGGCGCCTCGGCCAGCGCGCGGCGGATGCGTTCGAACTCGGGAAGCGCCTCTTCCTGCGCGGGATCGCGCAGGATCTGCCCTTCGGCAACGCGTTCGTCATAAAGGTCGGTCAGCGTGGTCATATCCTGCGCATAGCTTGCCACGCGGGGAAAGTGTAGATGCCTCAAGCATCAGCAGGCTTGATTGTATCGGTCACATTTCTTCGATTGACGCTTTCGCAGGCGCGGCTCAGGTTGACGCCGCACCGCCGCAAAGGAAGCTCTCATGCCCAAGCAGCCCAGCATCTTCACCCCGGTCCTGATCGTCGGGTGCCTGATCATCCTCGTGTCCTTCGCGATCCGGGCGAGCTTTGGCGTGTTCCAGATCCCGATTGCCGAGGAGTTCAACTGGCCGCGCGCCGAGTTCAGCCTCGCCATCGCGCTGCAGAACCTGTTCTGGGGCATCGGTCAGCCGCTCTTCGGTGCGCTGGCCGAGCGCATCGGCGACCGAAAGGCGATCATCCTCGGCGCCATCGTCTACGCGGTGGGCCTCGTGCTGTCGGCCGGTGCCAACACGCCGCTGGGGATGCAGAGCGCCGAGGTACTGGTGGGCTTCGGCATCGCCGGCACCGGCTTCGGCGTGATCCTCGCCGTGGTGGGCCGGGCCTCGTCGGACGACAACCGCTCGATGTCGCTGGCGATCACCACCGCCGCCGGCAGCGCCGGGCAGGTGATCGGCGCGCCGCTCGCCGAGGCGCTGCTCGGGCTCTACACGTGGCAGACGGTGTTCCTGATCTTTGCCGGCGTCATCCTCGCGATGCTGCTCACGCTGCCCCTGATGCGCGCGCCTGCCGCCAGCAAGGCCGAGATCGAGGAGAGCATGGGCACCATCCTCAAGCGCGCCGCCCGCGATCCCTCGTTTGCGATGATCTTCATCGGCTTTTTCTCCTGCGGCTATCAACTGGCCTTCATCACCGCGCATTTTCCGGCCTTCGTCGAGGAGATGTGCGGCCCGATCCAGCCCGGGGGCGTGCTGCATTCGGTGGGCATCACCACGACATCGGCGCTCGGCGCATGGGCCATCGCGGTGATCGGCATCGCCAACATCGCCGGCACGCTGGCCGCCGGCTGGGCCGGCAAGCGCTTCCCCCGGAAGTACCTGCTGGCGCTGATCTATACCGGCCGCACCATCGCCGCGGCGCTGTTCATCATGTTTCCGATCACGCCGGCCTCCGTGATCGTGTTCTCGGCCGTCATGGGCTCGCTCTGGCTTGCCACGGTGCCGCTGACCTCGGGCCTCGTCGCGCATCTCTACGGGCTGCGCTACATGGGCACGCTCTACGGCATCGTGTTCTTCTCGCACCAGCTTGGCGGCTTCCTCGGTGTCTGGCTCGGTGGTCGGATGTACGACGCCTATGGCGATTACACGCTGGTCTGGTGGATCGGTGTGGGTGTCGGGGCGCTCTCGGCGATCATCCACCTGCCGGTGAAGGAAACCCGCGCCCCGGTGCCGGTGGCCGGCTAAGTTCCTTAAACGACAGGCTCACGACGCGCCCGCGGCCGCGGGGGCGCGGCCCGACCTTTGCCCGGGAAGACCATGCTCCGGGCCTTGCACCGCGCGATCCCAGGCCCGGCGCGGCACCAGCGCAGATGCCGCGGCTCTGCGCGAGGCATTGCCGGATCCGCGCACTTGCCCTTGCCAGCGACGCGATACATCCCAATTATCGAATGGAACCGTTCCCAACGTTCGAAAGGACAGACGCCATGAAAACCGAACAGGTCGGCGACAGCATTCTCGAGACCTGGACCGTGGACGAGGTTCAGGAGGCCTTCGACAGGAACGAGATCGTGCTGATCGACGTGCGCACCCCGCAGGAATACATGCTCGAGCATATCGAGGGGGCGCTGCTGATGCCGCTGGCCTTCTTCAAGGCCGCCAAGCTGCCGGGGCAGGCCGAGAAACGCATCGTGTTTCACTGCGGCTCGGGCGTGCGCTCGGAAAAGGTTGCGCGGGCCTCGATCGAGGCAGGCTTCGCCCGGATCGCCCATATGGAAGGCGGGTTCGGCGCGTGGAAAGGCGCCAAGAAACCCTATATCGGCACCAACATGGCCACCGGCGCCCCGCATCAGGTGAGCTGAGCCTGGGGACTGTTCCGATGCGGCCGTCATGACGTGAAAGAGCCCGGCCTCCCTGTTGCGGAGGCCGGGCTCTTCTTTCGTGTCGGGGGCGCGCCCCTGCCGTAACGGTCAGCGCGTGCCCGCGACCATCAGCCCCTGCTTTTCAAGCTCTGCATGGCACTCGTCGAGCGAGCGGGTGGCACGGTCGATCAGCGTGTCGATCTCGTCCTTCGAGAGCACCAGCGGCGGCGAGATGATCATGCGGTCGCCCACGTGGCGCATCACCAGATTGTTGGCGAAGCAGCGCTCGCGGCAGATATAGCCGACGGTGCCGGCGTCGGCGGCAAAGGGCGCGCGGCTGGCCTTGTCCGGGGTCAGCGCCAGCGAGCCCATGAAGCCCGAGATCTTGGCCTCGCCCACCAGAGGGTGATCGGCCAGCGCCTCGAATTTCTGCTTGAGATAGGGGCCGGTCTCTTCGCGGACGCGGGTGACGATGCCCTCCTCGTCGAGGATGCGCAGGTTCTCGAGCGCCACGGCGGCGGCCACCGGGTGGCCGGAATAGGTGTAGCCGTGGTTGAACTCGGTCTTGCCGATGACGCCGGCGATCTCGTCATTGACGATCGAACCGCCGATCGGCTGGTAGCCCGAGGACAGGCCCTTGGCGATGGTCATGATGTGCGGCTTGATGCCCATGGTCTCGGAGCCGAACCAATGGCCGGTGCGCCCGAAGCCGCAGATCACCTCGTCGGCGATCAGGATGATGCCGTACTTGTCGACGATGCGCTGGATCTCGGGCCAGTAGCTCTCGGGCGGGACGATCACGCCGCCGGCGCCCTGCACCGGCTCGGCGACGAAGGCCGCGACCTTCTCGGGGCCGATCTCCTCGATGGCCTGCTCGAGCTGGCGCGCGCGCTCGAGGCCGAACTCCTCGGGCGTCATGTCGCCGCCCTCGGCCCACCAGTTGGGCTGGTCGATATGGTGGATGTCGGGGATCGGCATGCCGCCCTGCGCGTGCATGCCCTTCATGCCGCCAAGGCTGCCCGAGCCCACCGACGAGCCGTGATAGGCGTTCCAGCGCGAGATGATCACCTTGCGCTCGGGCTGGCCCTTCTCGTGCCAGTAGGCGCGCACGAGGCGGATATTGGTGTCGTTCGCCTCGGAGCCCGAGGACGCGAAGAACACGTTGTTCAGATCGTCCGGCGCCAGCTCCGCAATGCGCGCCGAGAGCTGGATCGCCGGCACATGCGTGGTCTGGAAGAACGTGTTGTAATAGGGCAGCTCTTCCATCTGGCGCGCCGCGGCGGCTGCCAGTTCCTTGCGGCCGTAGCCCAGGTTCACGCACCACAGCCCGGCCATGCCGTCGAGAATGCGCTCGCCCTCGCTGTCGGTGAGCCAGCAGCCCTCGGCGCGGGTGATCACCCGCGCGCCCTTGCGGGCAAGATCGGCCCCGGTGGTGAACGGGTGCATGTGGTGAGCGGCGTCCAGCGCCTGAAGCTCGGCGGTGGGCGTATTGGTGGAAATCAGCGTCATGGCCGCGCCTCCTTGGGGAATCCGGGTTTGGCCGCAGAATATGATCAAATTATTTCCTGTCAATCGAATCGCGGCGTTCGAGGCGTTGCCGAGCGCAGGATCGCGACCATCGCGCGCGGTCCGACGATGGCACGACGCCCGCGCCCGCTATGAACGCGCTTCGGCGCAAACGGGCTGGATATGCAGCGCCCTCAGCTCTCCAGCGCCGCCGCAATCTGCTCCATCCCCTGCCGCACGTCCTGCTCCATCGCCTCCGCCGCGGCCTCGGCATTGCCGACCTCGAGCGCGTCGAGGATCGCCTTGTGCAGGTCGGGCAGGTTGCGGGTGCCGAACTGGCCACAGACCACGCGCAGCGACGGACCGAAGCGCAGCCACAGCCCTTCGACCAGATCGGTGAGGATCGGCGCGCCGGCGATCTCGTTCAGCTCGGTGTGGAACTGGTGGTTCTCGACGAGGTAGCCGGTGACGTCACCCTTGCCGATGGCCGCGTCGAGCCGCGCGTCCGTGGCGCGAAGCCGCGCCACGCCCTCGGACCCGCAGCGCTGTGCCGCGCGCCGCGCCAGTTGCGGCTCTAGCGCCACGCGCGCCAGCGTCAGCTCCTCCACCGCCGCCGCATCAAGCACCGGCACGGTGATCCGACGGTTGCCCTGGAACACAAGCGCGCCCTCGGCGATCAGCCGCCGCAGCGCCTCGCGCACCGGCGTCATGCCAACCTCGAGCCGCTCGACCAGCCCCTGGATGGTCACGGGCTGCCCGGGCGCGAGCTCGCCAAAGAGAATCATCTCCCGCAGGCGGCGATAGACCACCTCGTGCGTCGGGAGCCCGGCGCTGTCTGCCCGCCTATTCACCATCTGCCTCCTGCTTGACCAAACCGCCCGCAAAGCCATCTTGCACGGCAGGTTGGGCCGTGGAAACATCTCTCATGTTGCCAACGGGTGCAACATTTGATCAAATTCAGGGATCACGGGGCGACAAGACCCCATGACCAACCGGGAGCACATCATGAAGACACCCTTTCTGACCCTCACCGCGACCCTCGCCCTGGCCGCCGGACTGGCGCAGGCCGACGAGGTCCGGGTCTACAACTGGTCCGACTATATCGACGAGAGCCTGCTGGCCAAGTTCGAGGACGAGACCGGCATCGACCTGATCTACGACGTGTTCGACAGCAACGAGGTGCTCGAGACCAAGATGCTCGCCGGCGGCTCGGGCTATGACGTGGTGGTGCCCACCGGCACCTTCCTGCAGCGCCAGATCATGGCCGGTGCGTTCCAGCCGCTCGACAAGTCGCAGCTGCCCAATATCGACAACATGTGGGATGTGATCTCGGAACGGACGTCGAAATACGACCCCGGCAACGAATACGCCATCAACTACATGTGGGGCACCACCGGCATCGGCGTGAACGAGCCCAAGGTGCGCGAGATCCTCGGAGAGGACGCCCCCGTGACCTCGTGGGATCTCGTCTTCGACCCCGCGAACATGGAAAAGCTCGCCGAATGCGGCGTGATGTTCCTCGATGCCCCGGCCGAGATGATCCCGGCGGCGCTGAACTACATCGGCGAGGATCCCGACAGCCACGATCCCGACGTGATCGCCAAGGCGGAAGAGGTGTTCATGCCGATCCGCCCCTACATCCAGAAATTCCACAGCTCGGAATACATCAACGCACTGGCCAACGGCGATGTCTGCGTCGCGGTCGGCTGGTCCGGCGACATCCTGCAGGCCCGCGACCGTGCCGCCGAAGCCGACAACGGCGTCGAGGTGTCCTACTATGCGCCCGACGAAGGGGCACAGATGTGGTTCGACCAAATGGCCATTCCGGTCGACGCACCGAACCCCGAGGCGGCGCACACCTTCCTGAACTTCATCATGGATGCCGAGAACATGGCCGCGGCGTCGAACTACGTCTACTACGCCAACGGCAACGAGGCCTCGCAGGAGTATCTTGCGGAGGACGTGATCGGCGATCCGGCGATCTACCCGACGCCCGAGGCGATGGAGAACACCTTCACCACCACGCCCTACGAGCCCCGCGTGCAGCGCACCGTCACGCGCCTCTGGACCAAGATCAAGTCCGGCACCTGATCCGCGACTGACCGGCCCGCGCCCCGCCAGGGCGCGGGCCTTTCTCTGACAGGACGTATCCCCCACATGGCCCAGACCGTCTTTGCCCCCTGGGAAGACCCAGAGCAGAAGCCCCTCATCGAGTTTCGCAACGTGACCAAGCGCTTCGGCGAGTTCACCGCGATCGACGACCTCTCGCTCAACATCTACGAGCGCGAATTCTTCGCCCTGCTCGGCCCGTCGGGCTGCGGCAAGACCACGATGATGCGGATGCTCGCCGGCTTCGAGAGCGTGACCGAGGGCCATATCTGGCTGGGCGGGCAGGACATCATCAGCGTGCCGCCGAACAAGCGCCCGGTGAACATGATGTTCCAGAGCTACGCGCTGTTCCCGCACCTGTCGATCTGGGACAACATCGCCTTCGGCCTGCGACGCGAGAGCAAGGACAAGGCGATGATCGAGGAGCGCGTCGAGGAGATGCTGCGCCTCACCCGCCTGACCAAGTTCGCCAAGCGCAAGCCGCACCAGATCTCCGGCGGCCAGCGGCAGCGCGTGGCGCTGGCGCGCAGTCTCGCCAAGGCGCCGAAACTGCTGCTGCTCGACGAACCGCTCGGCGCGCTCGACAAGAAGCTGCGCGAGGAAACGCAGTTCGAGCTGATGGACATTCAGGAAAAGACCGGCACCACCTTCGTGATCGTGACCCACGATCAGGAAGAGGCGATGACGGTGGCCTCCCGCATCGCGGTGATGGACGAGGGCCGGCTGGTGCAGGTCGACACGCCCGACGTGATCTACGAGGCGCCGAACTCGGTCTACGTGGCGGACTTCATCGGCGACGTGAACCTCATCGCCGGCACCGCCAAGGCGCGACAGGCCGCCCCCGAGGAACCCGTTACGGCCCCCGAGGCGCCCGAAGCCCCGGCGCCCGTGGCCGAGAAGACGGCACCGGACCCCGCCGCGCAGGCCGTGCCCCTCACCGATGCCCGCCTGCCCGCGCCCAACGCGCGCGGCGAGTGGCTCTACAAGAAGGTCTTCGCCCGCTTCATGGGCCAGCGCGACCTCGCAACGCCGCAACTGCCCCCGCCAAGCCCCGAAGAGCTCGCCGCCGCCCGCAAGGCCGAGGCCAAAGACGCCGCAAAACCCGCGCCGGCGCCCGCCCCGGCGGCAAAGCCGGCGATCAAGCCCGGCGGCATCGTCATCGACTGGGCCGAGGGCCAGCCGCCGATCATCGCCGCGAATGGCGATCCGGCGCTCGACGGCAAGCCGGTGACCCTGTCGATCCGCCCCGAGAAGGTCACCATCGACCTCGAAAAGCCCGACCGGCCCAACGTGCTGCCCGGCAAGGTCATCGACATCGCCTATCTCGGCAACATCTCGACCTACCATGTCGAGCTGGCGAGCGGACAGATGGTCAAGGCGCAGATGGTCAACGCGCGGCGCATCTCGAACCGGCACATCACCTGGGAAGACGCGGTCTGGATCGGCTTTACCGAGACCGCCGGCGTCGTGCTCGAGGAGTAAGCCATGCGCCGCTTCACGCTGATCGCAATCCCGTATTTCTGGCTGCTGATCCTGTTCCTCGTTCCCTTCGTGATCGTGCTCAAGATCTCGCTGTCGGACGTGGCGCTGGCCCGGCCGCCCTACACGCCGCAATTCGACCTCAGTGCCGGCTGGGAGGGGCTGCGCGCCTTCTTCTCCGAGCTCGATTTCGAGAACTTCGTCTTCCTGACCACCGACGATCTCTATTGGAAGGCCTATGTCAGCTCGCTCAAGATCGCGCTGGTCTCGACCCTGCTGACCCTGCTGGTGGGCTACCCCATCGCCTACGGCATGGCGCGCGCCCCGAACGAATGGCGCCCGACGCTGCTGATGCTGGTGATCCTGCCGTTCTGGACCTCGTTCCTGATCCGGGTCTACTCGTGGATGGGGATCCTGTCGAACGAGGGCACGCTCAACAGCGTGCTGCTCTGGCTCGGGGTGATCGACACGCCGCTGCAGATCATGAACACCAATACCGCGGTCTATATCGGCATCGTCTACACCTACCTGCCCTTCATGGTGCTGCCGATCTACTCGGCGCTCGAGAAGATGGACGAGAGCCTGATCGAGGCCGCCGAGGATCTTGGCTGCTCCAAGCTCGCCGCCTTCTGGCTGGTGACCTGGCCGCTCTCGCGCAACGGCATCATCGCCGGCTGTTTCCTCGTCTTCATCCCGGCCATCGGCGAATTCGTGATCCCCTCGCTGCTTGGCGGCTCCGGCACACTGATGATCGGCAAGGTGCTGTTCGAGGAGTTCTTCTCCAACCGTGACTGGCCGGTGGCCTCGGCGGTGGCGGTGATCCTGCTGCTGATCCTGATCATCCCGATCATCCTGTTCCAGCGCAACGAGCAGAAGGCACGGGAGGCCGAAGGATGAGACGATTTTCCTGGTTCAACGTCACATCGCTGACGCTCGGCTTCGCCTTCCTCTATCTCCCGATGGTGCTGCTGGTGGTCTACAGCTTCAACGAAAGCCGACTGGTCACCGTCTGGGCCGGCTTCTCGACCAAGTGGTACGGCGAGCTTTTGCGCAACGAGGAGTTCCTCGACGCCGCCTGGGTGACGCTCAAGGTGGCGGTGTTCTCCTCGACCATCGCCACGGTGCTCGGCACCATGGCGGCCTACGTGCTGGTGCGCGCGGGCCGGTTCCGGGGGCGCACGCTGTTCTCGGGGATGATCTATGCGCCACTGGTGATGCCCGAGGTGATCACCGGTCTGTCGCTGCTGCTGCTGTTCATCGGCATCGGGCTCGACCGCGGCGTGCTGACCATCGTGCTGGCCCACACCACGTTCTCGATGTGCTACGTCTCGGTGGTGGTGTCGTCGCGGCTGACCAGCTTCGACCGCTCGCTCGAGGAGGCGGCGCTCGATCTCGGCTGCTCGCCCTTCGAGGCGTTCCGACTGGTGACCCTGCCGATCATCGCGCCGGCGGTGATCTCGGGCTGGCTGCTGGCCTTCACCCTGTCGCTCGACGACCTGGTGATCGCGAGCTTCACCACCGGCCCCTCGGCCACCACCCTGCCGATCAAGATCTTCTCGGCGGTGCGTCTGGGCGTCAGCCCCGAGATCAACGCCCTCTCGACCCTGCTGATCGGCATCGTCACCGTGGGCGTCATCACCGCCTCGATCGTGACCAAGCGGGCGGCGGTGACGCAGGCGCGCGATGCACAGGCGGCCGAGCGCAACGAATGAAACGTATCTACGAGGCCCCGGCCTACGGGCCGCAGGGCAAATGCTACTGGGCCGACACGGTCGAGGACGACGACTGGCCGGCGCTTCCCGGCCCACGCCACAGCGAGATCGCCATCATCGGCGGCGGCTTCACCGGCCTTTCGGCGGCGCTGCACCTTGCGCAGGACGGCGTCGAGGTCACCGTGCTCGAGGCCGCGCACGCCGGCTACGGCGCCTCGGGGCGCAATGGCGGGTTCTGCTGCCTCGGTGGCTCCAAGGGCTCGAGCGCCTACCTGCGGCGGCGCTATGGCGAGACGGCCCTGCGCAACTGGCGCGCCACCGAGAAGGCCGCCGTCGCCACCGCCCGCGGCCTGATCGACGCGCACGGCATCGAGGCCGACACCCATTCCGAGGGCGAGACCCTGATCGCCCACTCGCCGCGCGCCTTTGCCAAGATGCGCGACGGGATCGAGGAGATCGAGCGCGAATACGGCGTCACGCCGCAGCTCATCGAGCTCGAAGAGATGGCGGCGCACGGGCTTTCGGGGCCGTTCTTCGGCGCCATGACCACCCCCATCGGCGCCGCGCTGAACCCGCGCAAGTACCACGCCGGTCTCGCCCGCGCCGCGCAGTCTGCCGGGGCCGTGCTGCACGGTCACAGCCCGGTCACCGCGCTGCGCCGGAACGGGCGCTGGCAGCTCGAGACCCCGCAAGGCAAGGTCACCGCCGACCGCGTGATCCTTGCCACCAATGGCTATTCCTCGGAAGACCTGCCCGACTGGCTGCGCGCCCGCTACCTGCCGGTACAGTCGAGCGTCATCGTGACGGCCCCGCTCGAGCAGGCGCAGCTTGACGCGCAGGGGTGGACCTCGCACCAGATGGCCTATGACACGCGGGTGCTGCTGCATTACTTCCGCCTGATGCCGAACGGGCGGTTCCTGTTCGGGATGCGCGGCGGGCTGACCGCGACGCCGCGGGCGCGGGCATCGATCTCGCGCAAGATCCGCGAGGATTTCGCCCGCATGTTCCCCGGCTGGCGGGATGCCGAGATCACCCACGAATGGGACGGGCTGGTCTGCCTGATGGCGAGCCTCACGCCGTTTGCCGGCGCGGTCCCGGATCACCCGGGCCTGTTTGCGGGCATGGGCTATCACGGCAACGGCGTCGCCATGGCGAGCCATACGGGCATTCTGCTGGCCGACCTGGTGCAGGACAAGCCACCGCGCGGGCCCTACCCCGAGATCATGCGGCATCCCCCGCGCCGCTTTCCCATGGGTCGCTGGCGCCGGGCGCTGCTGGCCCCGGCCTACGCCACGGCGACGCTGTTCGATCTTTGACGAGGGACTTGTCGGGATCAGGACGCCGCCGCGCATCGTCGGGCCGCGGATCGGCGATACCGGTGCGGAATCCCTCGATTTATCGTCGCCAAACCCGAAGGACCTCACAGCTCGGCACCCAGCCCGACCAAATCGCCGGTCCGGGCGGCGGGTCATGCCGAAGGCATGCCTCTGCCGTGACGATGGCGCGCCTCTCGGCGTTTGCTTGCAAACGCCTGCCGGCAACACATCGCAGAACGCGATGTGTGAGAGGCAGCCTACGGCCTCGATTCCGCGCCGGTCTCCGCTCGATTACCCCAAAACGACAAGGCCCCTGCCGCAGCAATCCGCGACAGGGGCCTCGCAACTCAAATCCAAATCCTCAGGCGTGCTGGCCGCCATTCACGTCGACCGAGGCGCCGTTGACGTAGGAGGCCTGCTCCGAGCACAGGAACAGCACCACCCGCGCCACCTCGTCGGGCTTGCCCAGACGGCGCAGCGGGATAATCTCGGTCATATCCTCGGTGCCCGGCGACAGGATCTCGGTCTCGATCTCGCCCGGCGTCACGAGGTTCACCCGCACGCCGCGGGGGCCAAGCTCGGCCGCCGCCTCGCGGGTCAGCGCGTCGAGCGCCGCCTTCGAGCAGGCATAGGCGGCACCGGCATAGGGGTGCACCCGCTTGCCCACGATCGAGCCTACGTTGACCACCGCGCCGCGCGCCTGCTCGAGCTCGGGCAGCAGGTCGCGCATCAGCGCCGCCGGCCCCAGCAGGTTGACCGACAGCACCTGCTGCCAGACCTCGTCGCTGCTCTCGGCGATGCCGAGCCGCGCGCCGTCCTCGCCCTTGGGCGAGATGCCGGCATTGTTGACGATGGCGTGCAGCCCACCGTCCCCCAGCGTCTCGCGCACCCGCGCCACAAGGTCGGCGCGCGCGTCCGCGTCGGCCAGATCGCCCTGGAAATGGTCGGTCGAGCCCGCGTGCCACGGGCAGCGCGAGTCGAAGGCGGTGCGCGACACGGTCAGCACCCGCCAGCCCGCCGCCTGGAACACCTTGACCGTGGCATGGCCAATGCCCCGGCTGGCGCCGGTCAGCAGCAGTGTCTTCTGTTCTGTCATGGCTTCGCCTTTCCGCCCGTGCGACTCACGGACTAGATGTGGAACGCAATGCCCGCGTCGGCAAGGCCGCCGCCGAGGGCCGAGACGGTTCCGTCTGCCCGCCAGCAGGCGGCGCCGGTCATTTCACCATTCCCCCCGAAGGCGATGGCGTTCATGCCGCCGCCGATATGGGGCACGATCTTCATCTCGTGCCCCATCGCCGCGAGCGCCTCTTCGTGATGGGCATAGCCCGGCTCGAGCTCCACATGCGCGCCCTCGGTCCAGATCCGCGGCGCCTCGACCGCCTGCTGCGGGGTCATCCCGAAATCGATCAGGTTGACGATGGCCTGCATCGCCGAGGGGAAGATCCGCACCGCGCCCGGCAGCCCCAGCGCAAAGCTCGGCTTGCCGTCCTTCAGCACGATCATCGGCGCCATCGAGGTCGGCACCCGCTTGCCCGGCGCGATCGACAGCGCCTTTCCGGGATGCGGGTCGAAATTGTACATGTAGTTGTTGGGGATCATGCCCGTGCCCGGCACCATGAAGCGCGCGCCGAAGAGCCCGTTGATGGTGTGGGTGGCCGAGACGATCATGCCGTCGCGATCCGCCACGGTGATGTGGGTGGTGTTGTTGCTCTCATAGCCCGGCGGCACATGACCCGCGCCGCCCGCGGGGCGCATCCGGGCGCGGCAGGCCTCGGCGTAGTCCTTGGAGATCAGCTTTTCCACGGGGATATCGACGAAATCCGGATCGCCCGAGGCCGCGCGGCGGTCCTCGAAGCCCACCCGGATCACCTCGGCCAGCAGGTGCAGCCGCTCGGGATTGTCGAAGCCCATCGCCCGGAGGTCATAGGCCTCGAGCATGTTGAGCATCTGCGCCACGTGCACCCCCGAGGAGGCGGGCGGCGGCGGGCCGACGATGTCATGTCCGCGATAGCTGCCAAAGATCGCGTCACGCTCGCGCGCGGTGTAACCCTCGAGATCGGCCATCGAGACATGGCCCGCATCCTCGCCGCCGGTGGCCAGCGCCTCGACGAGCGCCGCCCCGAGCGCGCCGCCATGCAGCGCCTCGGCGCCCTCCTTCGCGACCAGCTTCAGGCTTTCGGCGTAGTCGGCCTGGACAAGGCGATGGCCCGGCCTGGCAGGGCTGCCATCTGGAAGGAAGTGGCGCGAGATCTCGGGGTCCTTCGACATGTCCTCGGCGTGGCGTTCGATGTTCGACGACAGGTAGCTGGTCACCGGAAAGCCGCCGGCGGCAAGGCGGATCGCCGGGGCGATCACGTCGGCGAAGGGCAGTGCTCCGTGGGCCGCGTGCATCTGGCACCAGCCGCGCAGGTTGCCGGGCACCGCCACCGACGACGCGCCGACAAGGTTCCGGCGGCCCGCCGTCTCCATGTAGTCGGGCAGCGCGTCCGAGACCGGGGTAAACATGTCGGGCGTCGCCGAGGCGCCGGCCTGCGACAGGCAGTCATAGACCTTGTGGGTGCCGTCGGGCAGGCGCAGGTGCGAGACGCCGCCACCGACGATGCCGACCATCATCGGCTCGACCACGGTCAGCGTGAGCAGCGCCGCCACCGCCGCGTCGACGGCATTGCCGCCGAGCGCCATCATCTCGTGACCGGCGGCAGAGCCCAGAGGGTGGTTGGTGACCACCACGCCCTGCGATCCGCTTGCGGGGGTCTTGCGACAGAGGAACGGCAGCGGCGTGGTGTCGGTGGTCATCGGTCTTTGCTCTCTCTTCCGGTTCGGTCGCTCTATAACAGCCCTGCGGCTTGCGCGCAGCAGAGTGTGGTTTCGGTCAAGGTATGCGTGCTCTCGTGATCTTGGCAAGGTTGCGCCGGGCAAAGGTGGCAAAACTCAAGCGCAACAGCGCCTGAAGCGCGTGCGATCCGGCTTGTTCCTGCGCCGAAATGACCGTATCCGCCATCGCGACCGGCAGATCTCGCGAGGGTTTCGCTCCCGCTAGCGCGTAGATTCGTGCATTTCGCTCAAAAAGCGGGCAATAATTTTGGATTTCCTGATAAAAATCAGCAAAACCCACCAAATAAGCCGGATTTTTGCCCGAACAGTCGATTTTTTATGATTACTCAGTCATAACGGCGTCACACAAACCAACACCGTTCGAAACAGGGATTCGCCCGGACACGACGCCAACGGGCCACCGAAGGAGACACGACATGACCTTTCTCAACCCCCTCGGCATTCTGGCCGCCGCTGCGGCGCTGAGCGCAGCCATCGCCGCCCCCGCCGCGGCGCGTGACATCAAGATCGGCCATTTCGGCGCCCCCGGCACCCCGTTCGACCAGGGCGTGCAATACTTCGCCGAGCAGGTCGAGGCGCTGTCGGACGGCGAGTACACTGTCACCAACTTCCCCTCGGGCCAGCTTGGCAACGAAGCGCAGCAGATCGGCGCATTGCAGGGGGGCCTGCAAGAGATGCTGATCACCTCCTCGACCAACCTGATCAAGTACAACGAGCTGTTCCAGCTCATCGACCTGCCCTTCGCCTTCGAGGACGATGCCGCCACCGACACCGTGCTGCTTGGCGAGGTCGGCGACAAGATGCTGGCCGGTCTCGACGGCTCGGGCATGAAGGGCCTGACCTTCATCGACAACGGCTTCCGCGACCTGTCGAACTCCGAGCGCCCGATCGAGAGCCTCGAGGATTTCGAGGGCCTGTCGTTCCGCGTCATCGGCGCGCCGGTGTTCATCAACACCTTCTCGGCGCTCGGCACCAACCCGGTTCCGATGCCGTTCCCCGAGGTCTACACCGCGCTCGAGACCGGCACCGTCGACGGTCAGGACAACCCGCTGATCACCGTGCGTGACGTGAACTTCTTCGAGGTCCAGGACTACCTGACCACCTCCAAGCACGCCTACTCGGCGCTGGTGCTGCTGGTCAGCCAGCCGTTCTGGAACAGCCTGTCGGACGAGGACAAGGCGATGCTGCAGGAGGCCGCCGACGCCGCCGCCCTCGAGAACCGCAAGATCATGCGCGCCGCCGTCGAGGACGCCAAGGCGTTCCTGTCGAGCGAGGAAGGCGGCATGACCATTTCCGAGTTCACCCCGGAAGCCCGCGCCGAGATCGTCGAAGCGGTGGCCCCGGTGACCGAAGAGCTGCTCACCGATGCGATCCGTCCCCTCTACGAGGAGATGCAGTCCACGCTGGCCGCGGACTGATCGTATCGCCAAGGGGTCGGTGTCGCTCCCAGCGCCGGCCCCTTCCTTATTCAAGGAGACCCTGAATGCCCGTACTGCGCCTCGCCGAGAAACTGCTCGAGGCTCTCGTCGCCGCCCTGCTCTTCGCGCTCGTGGCGATGGTCTTCGTCAACGTCATGCTGCGCTTCTTCATGAATTCCGGCATCGTGGTGACGGAAGAGCTGTCGCGGATCGTGCTGTCGATCCTGATCCTCAGCGGCGCCGTGCTCGCGCTGATCCAGCAACGCCACATCGCCATGACGCTGGTGGTCGACCGCCTGCCGAAGGCCGGCAAGAAGGTGATCGTCGCACTGACCGGCGCGATCATGCTCTACGGCAACTACCTGCTCGCCAAGGGCGCGTGGATGCAGGCGACGCTGAATTTCTCCTCCTCCTATCCGATTTCCGGCCTGCCCATGGCGACGATCTACGTCGTGGCCACCCTCGCGGGTGCCGCGCTGGCGCTCGTGGTCGCGGTGCGCATGGTGCTGATCCTCTCGGGCCGCATGGAGCCGGAAACCTTCTTCCAGGCCGCTTCGGCCGATATCGCGGAGTGATCCTGCGTGACTTTCGTCGTCTTCCTTTCCGTCCTGATCCTCGGCATCGTCATCGGCCTGCCCATCGCCTGGGCGCTGATCGCCTGCGGCATCGCCCTGATGCTGCATCTCGACTATTTCAACGCCCAGATCATCGCCCAGAACATGATCCTCGGCACCGACAACTTCATCCTGCTGGCGATCCCGTTCTTCATCTTGGCCGGTGAGCTGATGAACCGCGGCGGGCTCTCGCGCCGCATCATCGAGGTCGCCATGGCCGCCTTCGGCCACGTCTCGGGCGGGCTCGGCTACGTGGCGATCTGCGCCTCGCTGATCATGGCCTCGCTGTCTGGCTCGGCGATCGCCGACAGCGCCGCGCTGGCCGCGATCCTGATCCCGATGATGAAGCTCGGCAACTACCCCGAGGGCTCCTCGGGTGGGCTGCTTGCCGCCGGCGGCGTGATCGCCCCGGTGATCCCGCCCTCGATCGCGCTCGTGGTCTTCGGCGCCATCGCCAACGTCTCGATCAGCGGGCTGTTCATGGCCGCCATCGTGCCCGGCACCCTGATGGCCGTGTCGCTGATCATCGCCTGGCGCTTCGTGTCGCGCGGCGGCGGTTTCCAGACGCTCGAGCGTCAGCCCCGCGCCGAGGTGATGCGCGCCCTCTGGCGTGCCCTGCCGGCGCTGGTGCTGCCCGTGGTGGTGATCGGCGGCCTGCGGGTGGGCATCTTCACCCCGACCGAGGCCGCGGTGATCGCCGCCGTCTACGCCGCGCTGGTGGGGGCGTTCGTCTATGGCGAGCTGACCGTCAAGAGCTTCTACGACGGGCTCGTCGAGGCCGGCAAGACCTCGGCCGTGGTGATGTTCCTGATCGGCACGTCGATGGTCTCGGCCTGGCTGATCACCATCGCCAACCTGCCGACCCAGGTGATCGCCTTCCTGCAGCCCTTCATGGACACGCCGCAGCTTCTGGTCGGCATGATCGTGGTGCTGACGCTGCTTCTGGGCATGGTGCTCGACTTCACGCCGCTCAGCCTGATCCTGATGCCGATCGTCATTCCGCTGGCCAAGGCCGCCGGCATCGACCTGGTCTATTTCGGCGTCGTCTTCACCATCGCCGGCGCGCTCGGGATGCTGACACCGCCGGTAGGCAACGTGCTCAACGTGGTGGCCGGCGTCGGCAAGGTGCGGCTCGACAGGATCATGGTGGGCGTGCTGCCCTTCCTCTTCGCGGAGCTCGCGGTGCTGGGCCTGCTGGTCGCCTTCCCGGTGATCATCACCGGGCCGCTGGACCTGCTTCGCTAGCCCCCGCCACAACACCGCCCGGACCGAGTCTCCCCTAGGTCCGGGCACATGCGCCGCTCCGCCCACCGGAGCGGCGCTTTTTTGTTTCCGCAAAGGGCCATACAGCCAGCGCGCAACGAAAAACGCCGGGCGGGAGACCACCCGGCGCCATGTGCGCAAGCTGCCGTCAAAACGGGAGGAGAGATCAGCGTCGCCAGTCACGCGCGCGGGAGACCGCATCGGAGAACCGCGCCATCCGCGCCGCCCGGTCGCAGGGGCGCGGTGAGACCACCGCGCGCGGCGGCGGAGAGGGCAGCGTGCGGCCAAGTCCCAGAGCGGCCAGCTGCGCCGCGCCCAGAGAGGTCAGCTCTTCGGTGCCCGGCAGCACGATCTCGGCCCCGGTCACGTCGGCGAGAAACTGGCAGAGATAGGCCGAGCGCGTCAGCCCGCCATCCATCGACAACCGCGCCACCGGCCCCATCCGGGCGATGACCTCGGCGGCGCGCAGGGCCACGCCCTCGATCAGCGCCTGCGCCATGTCCTCGCGGGTCGTCGCCCCTGTCATGCCGATGAACAGCCCCGCCGCGGAGCCGTCCCAATGCGGCGCCGCCAGCCCGGCGAGCGCCGGCACGAAAGCCAGCCCGCGATCGATCACCGCCGGGGCCTCGAACGCGCCCAACGCTTCGGGCCCGTCGAGCAGGCCGATGCGCATGGCCCACTCCACCGCCGCGCCGGCGGCATGGACGCCTCCATCCACCGCGAAGGTCGTACTCTCACCGATCTGCCACGCCACCGTGGGCAGCAAGCCGCCGTGATCCTCGGGAGGGCGCGTTTCTCCGGTCACTGCAAGCGCAAAGGCGCCGGTGCCGAAGGTGATCTTGGCATCACCCGGCGCGCGGCAGCCATGGCCGTAAAGCGCCGCCTGCTGGTCGACCACCGCCGCCGTCACCGGCACGCCGCCGATGCAGCCAAAGTCAGACACGGTGGGGCGGATTTCGGGCAGGCACTCGATCGGCACGCCGAAGAGCTTGCAGAGCTCCGGGTCCCACTGGCCCGTCTCGAGCGACATCAGCGAGGTCCGCGACGCGGTCGTCACATCGGTGCGCGCCTCGCCAGCCAGATGCTGCAGAAAGAACGCGTCCGTGGTCCCGAGCCTCAGCCGCCCGGCGCGATGCGCCTGTTGCACGCGGGGATCGTTGTCGCAGAGCCAGCCAAGCTTGGCGGCAGAGAAATAGGGATCAAGCGGCAACCCGGTGCGGGCGCGCACTATCTCGGCCTGCCCCGCCATGCCCACGAGCCGGGCCTCGGTGCGGCGGTCCTGCCAGACGATGACCGGAGACAGCGGCTCGCCGGTCACCGCGTCCCAGGCGAGGCAGCTTTCACCCTGGTTCGACAGTGCAATGGCATCGACCGGGCCCGTGGCCTCTATCACCGCGCGCAGGTTGGCGAGCAGCTCATGGGGGTCATGCTCGACACGGTCGGCTTGCGGGAAATGCTGGTCGTGCCGGACCGCATGCACGATCTCGGCCCGACCGGTCTCATCGGCGACCAGTCCGCGCGTCGAGGTCGTGCCCTGATCAAGCGCCAGAATCCGCATGTCTCAGTCTTTCCTGTCCAGCCGCAGGGTAAGATCCCCCATCAGGGCGCCGGACTCCAGTGCCGGCACCCGCAGGCGCACCGGCTGCTCGGGATAGCTGCGCACCGAACGCGACGCGAGCTCGCGCCCCTCAGCATCGCTCAGCACCAGACGGCCGCGCACAGCCCCATCGGTTCGGATGTTGAGCTCCGCCGCCGCCCCCGCGCCAAGCCGCTGCGGCACCACGTAGCGCAGGCCCGCGCCGGGCACGATGCGCGCACATGCACCCGCTTTCGGCGTCTTGCGCAGGTCCCTGAAGATCGCCTGCGCCGCGCGGCGGCCCTCGGCCCAGCAATGGCCGGCGGTCTCGACCGGGTGCAGCACGTTGCCGGCAACGAACACCTGAGGGTCAGAGCTGCGCCCGTCCGTGTCGATCTCGGGACCCAGTGTGCCGGCATCCAGCGTCATGCCGCTCTGCCGCACCACCGTGGCCTCGGGCGTGAACCGCCCGGAGAAAACGATGCCGTCGCAATCGAGGCGACGCTCTTGGCCATTGTGGCGCAGGCGCAGCGCCTCGACGCGCGGACTGCCCTCGATGGCCAGAAGTTCGGCCCCGGCGAGCACCGGCACGCCCATCAGGCGGGCCAGCATCATGTCGATGCGGCGGGTCTGCGGGCGGTCGCGGGTCTCGACCATGGCGACCGGCTTGATGCCGTGGCGGCGGCAGGTCAGCAGCGCCGAAAGCGCGACGATCTCGGTCCCCACGATCACCGGGCGCGAGAACGGGCGCTTGCCCTCGAGATAGACAATCGATTGCAGCGCGCCGGTGTTCATCACGCCGACCGGCCGCACGCCCGGGGCAAGCAGCTGCGCGCGGGTGCGCTCGCGGTTGCCGGTGGCGATGAGCACCCGTCGCGCGGTGAGTGTCTGCGCCCCTGAGGTGGTGGCAAGCTCGAGCACGCCGCCGGAACGGATCGCGGTCACGGTGGTGTCGGTGCGGATCTCGACGCCGGCATCCTCGGCCGCCTGCACCAGCCGCCTTGCATAGGCCGGGCCGCTCAGCACGCGCTTGAACTCGCGCATACCGAAGGGCGGGTGTCCGCAATGGCGCGGGATGCCGCCGGCCTCGCCGAAGCGCTCCAGCACCACCACCCGGCGCAGGCCGAGCCTGCTCAGCTCGAGCGCCGCGCCAAGCCCGGCGGGGCCGCCGCCGACGATGGCCACGTCACAGGTCGTGCTCATGCCGGATCCTCCGGCAGGATCGGCGCGCGCAGCTTGCCCTCGGTCAGGCTGGCGATGCGCCCGAGGCAGTTGAACCCCTGGCAGCGGCCCATGGCGCAGCGCGTGCGGCGGCGCAGCCCGCCGAAATCGCCCGGTGGCAAGGGGCTGTCGAGCGCGGCGCGGATCTCGCGCGCGGTGACCATCTCGCAATGGCAGACGATGCCGTCATGGCCGGGGATCTGGTAATCGCGCGGCAGGTGCTCGGCGAGGTTCGGCACCGACGGCGCCATCTCGTCATTGGGCTTCGACCAGGCCAGCGAATGGCTCTCGCTCCAGAGCGCGAAGACATGCCGCGCGATGCCGAGCGCCGCGGTGAGGCCGGTCGAGCGAATACCGCCAGCGCAATAGTATCCCAGCGCCGGATCGGCATGGACGCGATACTCCTTGCGCTCGGAGGCGGGGCGCAGACCGGCATAGACGGCCGTCACCGGCATGTCGTGAAGCGCCGGCACCAGCTCCACCGCCTTGGCGATCAGCATCTCCAGCTCGGGCGTGGTCACGTCGGGGCGGTCGCGCGCCTCCTGCTCCTCGGCGGTGGGGCCGACCAGCAGGTTGCCATAGGCGGTGCGGGTCAGCACCACGCCCTTGGTGCGCTCGTTCGGGACCGGCAGCAGGATGGTGCGCAGATGCTGCGATGCCGCCTTGTCGAACACCACGAACTGGCCCTTGCGCGGGCGGATCTCGAAGGACGGTGTGCCGGTAAGGATCTCTTCCACCTTGTCGCCGTAGAGCCCGGCGCAATTGACCACGGTCTTGGCCATCAACGGGCCGGTCCCGGTCGCGAGGTGCCAGGTGTCGCCGTCACGGCGCGCGCCGGTCAGCGGCGCGTTGAACCGGAACTCGGCACCAAGCGCCTTGGCCTGCGTGGCATAGGCCAGTGGCGCCGACCACGGGTCGATGACATGCTCGCGCGGGACCAGCAGCGCGCCGCGCACATGGGAGGCCAGCTCCGGCTCGCGCGTCCGCACCTCGTCACGGCTGATGATCCGCGTGTCGGTCACCCCGTTGCCTTGCGCCTGCGCCAGCAGCTCGGGCAGGCGCGCTTCTTCGTCTTCGGTCCACGCGGCGACCATGGCGCCGGTCTCGAGCACCGGCAGGTTCATCGCGGCGCGGATCTCCATGTACTCGTCATAGGCGTCCTGCATGCAGCTGAGCTCGAGCGAGCCCGGCGGCGCATCGAAGCCGGTGTGCAGGATCGCGCTGTTGGCCTTCGAAGCCCCGGAGAGGATGTCGGGCGCCGCCTCGAGCACGCAGACCCGCGCCCCTTCGAGCGCGAAGCGGCGCGCCATGGCGCAACCGACCACCCCTGCACCGATGATCGCGACATCCATTTCGGCAGAAAAATCAGCCAAGCTTGGCCTCCGTCCTAGAATCGTACCGCCAAGCGCTCAGAGAGACGGGCGGCTTTTCCTGAACGTGCACATTTTTGACCGAGTCCACAATATTTACAGCAGAGAAATTGCCCAGCACCGACAATTCGGTCAAAAGCTGCGGTATTTTTTGGCAAACATACTCGCAGCCCGAGCCTCCGGAGCGCGCCGCCCCTCGCGGCGCACCCGGCCTTTGGTCAAAGGACCACTCCGGGGCCGGCCGCGCGCCCCGGCGCCGTGCGCTGCAACCCGGTGGCATGTCCGGTCGGACAGTCTCAGGCGATCACCACCTCGACGCCCGCCCCGGCGAGCGCTTCGGCCAACTCGGGCTCGGGCGCGCGGTCGGTGACCAGCCGGTCCACCGCCGAGAGCGGCGCGACCTCGAACACCGCGGCCCGGTCGAGCTTGGTGTGATCGGCCAGCACCGTGAGCTTGGCGCCACGCGCCACCATGGCGCGGGCCATCTCGGTTTCGCGCAGGTCATAGTCCATGATCTCGCCACGCGTCATGCCGCCGATGGTGAGCACCACGTGCTCGGCCTTGAAGCGACCGAGCTGCTCGATGGCCAGCGCGCCCAGCGTCTCGCGGCCCTCGGCGGCGATCTCGCCGCCCAGCAGGTAGAGCCGGTGATGCCCCTCGGGGCGGGCCAGCAGCCCGGCGATTTCGGGCGAGTTGGTGATCACCGTGAGCCCGCGCCGCCGCGCCAGCGCGCGGGCGAAGGCGATGGTGGTGGAGCCGGTATCGACGAAGATCACCGCGCCCTCGTCGAACAGCTCGGCGGCGCAGCGCCCGATGGCGGTCTTCTCGGCCGTCATCGTCACCATGCGGGCATCGAACGGTCCCTCGGTGAGGCCGCTGTCGGTGAAACTCGCGGTCTTGCGCGCGCCACCGTGAAACTTGCGGATGCGCCCCGCGGTGTCGAGCTCGTTGAGATCCCGGCGGATGGTTTCACGTGACGTCTCGAACTGCTCGGAAAGCGCATCCACATGCACCTCTCCGCAGTCCTCGACAAGCTGTACGATCGCCTCGCGGCGGGCGGCCGGTTTCATGCGGCGTCCTTTCTGATTGCGCATTTCGCTTCGACCGGAACCTTCGATCCGGTCACATAGCGCTGCCTGTTCCCACGTTCTGACCCAAGGACGACGCGGCTGCAACGGGGTTCACCCCGCGCCTGCCGCTTCGTAACCGACAGATCGGACGGCGTTTTCATCCCTCGACCTGCGCCTTGGCATCGACCGTGACCGTGCGATCCTTCAGCCCGACGCCCGAGAGCTGCAGCTTGAACGCCTCGCGGGTCAGCCACGCAGCGCGGTAGGCGGCATCCTCGTAGCTCTGGCCGCCCGGGCGGATGTTGGAGATGCAGTTGCGGTCGGCATCGGTGCGCCCGACCCTCGGCGCCCACGTCAGGTAGAGGCCGAGGCTGTCCGCGGCCGACAGGCCCGGGCGCTCGCCGATCATCATCACCACCAGCTTCGCACCGAGGATGGCGGCGATCTCGTCGCCGATGGCGACCCGGCCCTGCGTCGCCACCACGAGCGGCGCGACACTCAGGCCGGCCTCGGCCAGCAGCGGCCTGAACGCCTTCAGGAAGCCCGGCGCCGATTGCTGTGTTGCCAGCGACGACAGCCCGTCGGCCAGCACCAGAGCCACGTCGGGCGCTGTGGCGGGGCGGATGGCCTCGACCCGCGCGACGGAGTCCGCATCCAGCCTGCGGCCCCAGTCGGGGCGTTGCAGATAGGCGGCGCGGTCGGGCGCGCGGCTCTCCACCCTCAGCAGCGACTCCCCGAGATCGGCCTCGAGCGCGTCGAGATCGAGCGGCGAGTGCACCGCGGTGCGGGCCTGCGCGTGGGCCATCTGGAATTCGAGATTGCGCGCGGTCGAGAGCGACACGCCGGTGCGGCCCAGCGCGATCCGCGCCGAGGTGTGACGGCGCAGCCCGGCCCAGGGGTCCTCTCTGCGCTGAAGCGCGGCGGGATCGGTCAGATCGGTCGGTCCGGTCATTGCGCCTCCAGAAGCGACAGGCGCTGCGACAACGCCGCGGGCGGCTGGCGGGCCGGAGAGAAGGCACCGTCGGCGGCCATCAGTCCCATCTTGTCGAGCCATTCCTCGAATTCCGGCGCCGGGCGCAGGCCCAGCACGCGGCGCGCATAGAGCGCATCGTGGAACGAGGTGGTCTGGTAGCTCAGCATCACGTCATCGGCGCCGGGAATGCCCATGATGTAGGTGATCCCCGCCGCGCCGAGCAGCGTGAGCAGCACGTCCATGTCGTTCTGATCGGCCTCGGCGTGGTTGGTGTAGCAGATGTCGCAGCCCATCGGCACGCCGAGCAGCTTGCCGCAGAAATGGTCCTCGAGCCCGGCCCGGATGATCTGCCGCCCGTCATAGAGGTATTCCGGGCCGATGAAGCCCACCACGGTGTTGACCAGAAGCGGCTCGTACTTGCGGGCCACCGCGTAGGCCCGTGCCTCGAGCGTCTGCTGGTCGACCCCGTGATGCGCGTCGGCAGACAGGCACGAGCCCTGCCCGGTCTCGAAATACATGCAGTTCTGACCAACGGTGCCGCGCTTGAGGGACTGCGTCGCCTCGTGGCCCTCGGTGAGGATGTCGAGATTGATGCCGAAAGAGGTGTTGGCCGCCTCGGTGCCGGCGATCGACTGGAAGGTTAGGTCGACCGGTGCGCCCTCCTCGATGGCGGCCATGGTGTTGGTGACATGGCTCAGCACGCAGGATTGCGTCGGAATGGCGTATTCCTGGATCACCTCGTCGAGCAGGTGCAGCAGCTCGACCGTGGCGTGCAGGTTGTCGGTGGCCGGGTTGATGCCGATCACCGCGTCGCCCGAGCCATACATCAGCCCGTCGAAGGTCGAGGCGGCAATGCCGCGCAGGTCATCGGTGGGGTGGTTCGGCTGCAACCGCGTCGCAAGGCGCTTCTCGAGACCCAGCGTATTGCGGAACTTTGTCACCACCCGGCACTTGGACGCGATGAGGATCAGGTCCTGCGTCCGGCAGAGCTTGGACACGGCGGCCACCATCTCGGGGGTCAGCCCGGGGGCCAGCGCCGCGAGCGCGGCGCTGTCGGCGGCGTCCGAGAGCAGCCAGTCGCGGAAATCGCCCACGGTCATGTGGCTTACCGGAGCGAAGGCGGCCTTGTCATGGCTGTCGACGATCAGCCGGGTCACCTCGTCGGCCTCGTAGGGGATGACCACCTCGCTCAGGAAGGTCCTGAGCGGCAGATCGGCCAGCGCGGCCTGCGCCGCCACGCGCTCGACATCGGTGGCGGCGGCGATGCCGGCCAGCTGATCGCCCGAACGCAGCGGCGTGGCGCGCGCCATCAGGGTTCTGAGATCCGGGAACCGGAAGAGCTCGGTCCCGACTTGATGGCTGTACATGTCAGCCCTCCGTTCAAAATATGCGATACGCGCCGAGGCGATGCGCAAAAGCGCGGCACTCAGCGTGCCCGTTCGGGCAGATTAGCATAAATCAGTTGCCCGAACGGTCTTGTGTCGAGTGTTAGGCAAGGTTTCGCGCCCGGTCCATTGCGCGCGGCCCGAGTGCGCGGCACAGAAATGAAAAGCGCCGCATATTTGGGCAGAACGGGAGGCGCTCAGGCGCGCCGGATGGTGAACACCGCCCGCAGCCCGTGCGGCGCGGTCTCGAAGCGCAGCTCGCCGCCATGCATCATGGCGATGGTCGAGACGATGCTGAGCCCGAGCCCGGTGCCGTCGGTGAAGCGGGCGTTCTCGCCGCGGCGGAACGGCGCCATCAGGGCCTCGATCTCCTCCAGCGGACGGCGACCACCCTCGTCCTCGACCGAGATCGTCGCCATGTCGACCCCGGCCTCGAGCCGCACCACCGCGCGGCGTCCGTATTTCAGCGCGTTGTCGATCAGGTTCGACAGCGCCCGCTGGATCGAGACCGGCCGCGCGGTGACGATGATGCGATGCTCACCGGCGATCACCTGCGACGACCGCCGCGAAGAGAACAGCGAGCGACCACCCTGCACCGTCACCGGCGCGCCCTCGGCAAGGCTCACCGGGTGGCCCATGTCCTGGTAGTCGTCGACCACCGCCTCGACCAGCGCGCCGAGCGACAGCTCGCGCGGCTCCTCGACGTTGAGCTCGGCGCGGGTCAGGGTGAGCACGCTCTCGATGATGCCGGTCATGCGGTCGATATCGGTCTCGAGCCGGGCGCGCAGCTCGGCATCCTCGATCAGCGCGCTGCGCAGCCGCAGGCGGGTGGCCGGCGTGCCAAGATCGTGGCTCACCCCGGACAGCACCACCGCGCGCTCTTCGAGGCGCTGGCGCTCGGTCTCGAGATAGGTGTTCACCGCGTCCACGATGGCGCGCAGCTCTGCCGGGCCCTCGGCCTCGTAGCTCTCTGGCCCGCCGAGCTGCCGGCGGGTGCCGAGCGCCCGCGCGAATCCCGCGAAGCGCGCCGCGGTGTCGCTGACCAGCGTGAAGATCACCGCCGCCGCGAACAGCCCCAGCGCGATGGCCGGCAGGCGCAGGTCGGTGGGCGCCGCGGCGCAGCCCCACAGCTCGCCGCCCTGCACCCGCAGCCATTGCCCGTTGCCGGGCTTGGCGAGGATCAGCGGCTGGCTGCAATAGCGCGCCATCAGCCGGGTCAGCTGGCCCAAGGTCTCTTCCGGGCGCTGTCGGGCATGGGTGGCCAGATCCGCCACCCGGTATTGCAGGTCGTCCGAGACCACCACGAGACTCAGCCCGGCGCCGCCGGTTGCATCGGGCAGGATCGGCGCGATGGTGAGGTAGGCCGGGCGCGGCAGCCCGCTGATGCGCGAGAACTCCCCGGCCTCGGCCAGCGCCTGATCGTCGGCCGCGAGCGGCGTGATGGTGATGCCCTCGGGCGCGATGGCGCCGCGCGACAGCGTGTTGTAGAGCAACATGCCGCTGCGCTCGGCGTCGGTGAGGTAGCCGCTCCAGCGCGCTTGCGTCACGCCCCACAGCGCCGCCACCACCAGCCCCGCCGCCATCGCCGCGAACATCAGCAGCGCACCGCTGTCGCGCAGGCTGAGGCCCCAGCGCCTCACGCGTCTTCCGAGGTCACGTCGGCTGCGAAGACGTAGCCCACGCCGCGCTCTGTGCGCAGCATCCGTGGGTCCTTCGGCGCGGTCTCGATCTTCGAGCGCAGCCGGCCCACCAGCACGTCGATGGCGCGGCCATGCGCCTCGTCATGCGGATCGCCCTCGCCGGTCACGTCGAGCGCGGCGGCGATCTCCTCGCGGGTCAGCGGGATATGCGGGTTGGCGAGGAAGGCCTGCAGCAAGGCCGTCTCGCGGCGGGACAGCGCCACCTGGTAGCCATCGGGCGAGAGCACCTCGTTGCGCTTGGCATCATAGCGCCAGCCGTTGAAGCGGAAGGTCCGGGTACGGCGCCGGTAGGCCAGCGAGGCCGAGCGCCCGGCCCGCGCCAGCACCGCGCGCACCCGCGCCAGAAGCAGGTCGGGGTTGAAGGGCTTGGCGATGTAATCGTCGGCGCCGACCTCGTAGCCGGCCATGCGCTGGTGATCCGCCGACAGCGCCGAGACCATGATGATCGGCACATCCTGATCGCGGCGCAGGCGCGCACAGATCTCGAGCCCGCTTTCGTCCCCCAGCATCACGTCGAGCAGGATCAGGTCGATCCGCCCCGCCGCCATCGCCGCCTCGATCCCGGCCAGGGAGGCCGCGCCCAGCGCCATGAAGCCGTGCTTGCGGAGATACTCGGTCATCATGTCGCGCATCTCGTCATCGTCATCGACAACCAGCAGTCTCGAGATGCTCACATGATCCTCCTTCACGTTCGCCCAGAAGCTGCGGCGTTCTATCACGCGCAAGGGAATTCCGCGAGCCTGTAACAGGTTGTAACAAGAACGCCCAAAATCTCACCCTTCCGGCGCAAACAGCCCGCGCAATGCTCTTGCACGAGTCACGCGTCGAGACGCAAAATTGTGTCGGAGCTGCCGGGACCGGCAGTCTAGTTTGGGAGGACTACACCATGAAGTATACCACTCTGGCCGCGATCTCGTCGCTGGCCGTCTCCGTCGCGACCATCGGCCACGCAGAGCCCCAGGCCGAGGTGCTGCACTGGTGGACCGCAGGCGGCGAAGCCAAGGCGGTTGGCGTCCTGCAGGAAGAATTCGCCGAGAACGGCGGCAGCTGGACCGACATGCCGGTCGCAGGCGGCGGCGGCGACGCGGCGATGACCGCGCTGCGCGCCCGCGTGCTCTCGGGCAATGCGCCCACCGCCGTGCAGCTCAAGGGCCCGGCAATCCAGGAATGGTACGAGGAAGGCGTTCTGGCCGACATCTCGTCCGTCGCCGAGGCCGAGGGCTGGGCCGACATCCTGCCCGCCTCGATCGCCGGTCACATGAAGTGCGAGGACACCTGGTGCGCCGCGCCCGTCAACGTGCACCGGGTCGACTGGATCTGGGCCAATGCCGAAGTGCTCGAGGCCAACGGCATCGAAATGCCGACCACCTGGGACGAGTTCAACGCCGCCGCCGAGAAACTGCAGGAAGCCGATGTGATCCCGCTCGCCCATGGCGGCCAGGCCTGGCAGGACGCCACCGTGTTCGAAACCGTGGTCCTTGGCCTCGGCGGACCGGAGTTCTTCCAGAAGGCGCTGGTCGATCTCGACCCCGAGGCGCTGACCTCGGACACCATGAAAGCCTCGTTCGACCAGATGCGCACCCTGCGCGGCTATGTCGACGACAACTTCTCGGGCCGCGACTGGAACCTCGCCACCGCGATGGTGATGAACGGCGAAGCCGCGTTCCAGATCATGGGCGACTGGGCCAAGGGTGAATTCCTCGCCGCCGGCAAGGTGCCGGGCGAAGACTTCCTCTGCGCCGCCACCCCGGGGGAAGGCTACCTCTACAACGTCGACAGCTTCGCGATGTTCAACGTCGATGGCGACGACAAGAAGGCCGGGCAGGAGCTGCTTGCCAAGCTGATCGTCGGGCCGAACTTCCAGAAGGTGTTCAACATGAACAAGGGCTCGATCCCGGTGCGCACCGACGTCGCCCTCGACGAGTTCGACATGTGCGCGCAAAAGTCCTCCGAGGCCATGACCGCCGCGTCCGACAGCGGCGCGCTGCTGCCCTCCTATGCCCACGGCATGGCGCTGCGCGGTGCGCAGGCCGGTGCGATCACCGACGTGGTGACGGCGCATTTCAACTCGGACATGTCCTCTGACGAGGCGGTCCAGATGCTTGCCGACGCGGTCGCCAACTCGATGTAATCCGGGGCCCTGCCCCTCCAGACCAAGACCCAAGACCCGTCCCGCCCCGTCATCCGGGGCGGGGCATTCAGGGGAGGACAATATGGCCAAGTGGTTCGAAACCCATTTGCCAAAGATCGTGCTGGCGCCCAGCTTCATCGCGATCCTGATCTTCGTTTACGGCTTCATCGCATGGACGGCCTGGGTCTCTCTGACCCGCTCGCGCCTGCTGCCGAAATACGAGATCGACGGCTTCATCCAGTACGAGCGCCTGTTCGACTCGCCGCGTTGGGACACGGCGATGAACAACCTCTACATTTTCGGGGCGCTGTTCATCGGGGTGTCGATGATCCTCGGGCTGGTCCTCGCGATCCTGCTCGACCAGCAGATCCGCGTCGAGGGCGCGATCCGCACCATCTATCTCTACCCGATGGCGCTTTCGATGATCGTCACGGGGACGGCGTGGAAATGGATCCTGAACCCGGGCCTCGGGCTCGAGGCGATGGTCAAGGGCTGGGGGTTCGAGACCTTCACCTTCGACTGGCTGGTCAACCCCGACATGGCGATCTACACCGTCGTGCTGGCGGCGATCTGGCAGAGCTCGGGCTTCGTCATGGCGCTGTTCCTCGCCGGGCTGCGCTCGGTCGATACCGAGATCATCCGCGCGGCGCAGATCGACGGCATCCCCACATGGCGCGTCTACCTCTCGATCATCATCCCCTCGATGGCGCCGATCTTCCTGTCGGCCTTCATCGTGCTCGCCCACCTCGCCATCAAGGCCTTCGACCTCGTCATCGCCCTGACCGGCGGCGGACCGGGCTACGCCACCGACCTTCCCGCCACCTACATGTACGCGATGGCCTTCTCGCGCGGTGACATCGGCCAGGCGGCGTCCTCGGCGATGATTATGATGCTCGTCGTCTTCGCCATCGTGGTCCCCTACCTTTATTCCGAACTGAGGGCGCGCAATGACTGACGTCTCCGCAACCCCCGCCCCCGCCGTCTCCGAGCGCCCACGGGGCCGCTCCTTCGGCAAGATCGCCCTGCGCTGGCTGCTCTACGTCGTGCTCGGCCTGTTCGCGCTCTACTACCTCATGCCGCTCTTCGTGATGGTCACCACCTCGCTCAAGAGCCTCGAGGAGATCCGCACCGGCGACCTGCTGTCGCTGCCGCGCGAACTGACCTTCGACGCCTGGCGCACCGCCTGGTCGGAGGCCTGTACCGGCATCCAGTGCGAGGGCGTGAAGCCGTATTTCTGGAACTCGGTGATGCTCGCCGTTCCGGCGGTGATGATCTCGACCCTGCTGGGCGCGATGAACGGCTACGTGATCGCGCAGTGGCGCTTCCGCGGCGCCAACATCATCTTCGCGCTGATGCTGTTCGGCTGCTTCATCCCGTTCCAGGTGGTGCTGCTGCCGATGGCACGGGTGCTGGGCCTGATGGGCATCGCCGGCACCATTCCGGGTCTGATGTTCGTGCACGTGATCTACGGGCTTGGCTTCACCACGCTGTTCTTCCGCAACTACTATGTCAGCATCCCGGTCGAGCTGGTGAAGGCGGCCAAGGTGGACGGCGCTGGCTTCGTGCGGATCTTCTTCGCGATCTTCCTGCCGCTCAGCGTTCCGATCATCGTGGTCAGCGTGATCTGGCAGTTCACCCAGATCTGGAACGACTTCCTGTTCGGCGTGTCGTTCAGCCAGGCCGGCACCCAGCCGGTGACCGTCGCGCTCAACAACATCGTCAACTCGACCACCGGCGTGAAGGAGTACAACGTCGACATGGCCGCCGCGATCATCGCCGCCCTGCCGACCCTCCTCGTCTACATCGTCGCCGGCAAGTACTTCATCCGCGGTCTGACCGCCGGCTCCGTCAAAGGATGACCCCAATGGCCCCGATCCTCGAAATCAACAATCTCTACAAGAACTACGGCGCGACCGAGGTGCTCAAGGACATCAACGTCTCGATCGACAAGGGCGATTTCCTCGTGCTGGTCGGCCCCTCGGGCTGCGGCAAGTCCACGCTGCTCAACTGCATCGCCGGGCTCGAGCCGATCACGGGCGGCACGCTCCGGATCGACGGGCACGACATGACCCATGTCTCGCCCAAGGACCGCGATATCGCCATGGTGTTCCAGTCCTACGCGCTCTACCCGACGATGAGCGTGGCCAAGAACATCACCTTCGGCATGAAGGTGCGCGGTGTCGATGCCGAGACCCAGAAGAGCAAGCTTGCCGAGGTCGCCCGGCAGCTGCAGATCGAGCCCTTCCTGAACCGCCGCCCCGGCCAGCTCTCGGGCGGTCAGCGGCAGCGGGTCGCCATGGGCCGGGCGTTGGTGCGCGATCCCAAGCTGTTCCTCTTCGACGAGCCGCTGTCGAACCTCGACGCCAAGCTGCGGGTCGAGATGCGCACCGAGATCAAGACCCTGCACCAGAAGCTCGGCGCCTCGATGGTCTACGTCACCCACGACCAGATCGAGGCGATGACGCTGGCCACCAAGATCGTCGTGATGAAGGGCGGCATCATCCAGCAGATCGGCTCGCCCGCCGAGATCTACAATCGCCCCGCCAACCTCTTCGTGGCGGATTTCATGGGCTCGCCGGCGATGAACCTGATCCCGGCCAAGACCCAGTCCGGCAGCGGCGGCACGATGATCGAGATCGAGCGCCCGGATCACGAACCGATCCGGCTCACCGATCCGCGCGCCCAGGGCCTGCCCGAGGACATCATCCTCGGCCTGCGCCCCGAGGATATCTCGGAACCCGGCTTCCGGGTCGGCGCGCTGGTGCAGGAAGCGCCCTGCAAGGTCGAGATCGTCGAGCCCGCGGGCGCCGACACCTACGTGCAGACCCGGCTTGGCGGCAAGCCCCTGACCGCCCGCCTGCACTCCGAGACCGAGGCGGCGCCGGGCACGGTGCACAACCTTGCCTTCGACCTTTCCAAGGTGTCGTATTTCGAGCCCGAAAGCGGCAAGCGCATCAACTGATTCATGCGATCCTGGGGGGCGCTCATCATGCGCCCCCCTCTTCCCTCCGGCATCCGCTTGACCATCGCGGCCCGGCAGTGAACCATCGCCCGCAACCGACCGCGGGACCTGACAGGCTTTCCGGATCGACGAACCCGCCATCCGACGAGGCCCAAACCAATGACCACCCCCCTCCCCGCCACGCTCACCGATGCCGCCGCCACCGATCTCTCGGCGGCGCTGCGCGACCGGCAAATCTCGGCGCGCGAGCTGATGCAGGCGGTGCTCGATCGCATCGACGCCACCAATCCCGCGATCAACGCCATCGTCACCCTGCGCCCGCGCGACGCGCTGCTCGCCGAGGCCGAGGCGATGGACGCCGCGCCGCATCCCGGCCCGCTCGCCGGGCTGCCGATCGCGGTGAAGGACCTCGTGGCGACGAAGGACATGCGCACCACCTACGGCTCGCCGGTCTTTGCCGATCACGTGCCCGCCAAGGACGACCTCGTCGCCGCGCGGCTGCGCGCCGCCGGGGCCATCCTGATCGGCAAGACCAACACGCCGGAATGGGGTCACGGCTCGCACAGCTTCAACCCGGTCTTCGGCGCCACCCGAAATCCCTATGACAGCACGCGCACCGCCGGCGGCTCCTCGGGCGGGGCGGCGGCGGCGCTGGCGGCGCGGATGCTGCCGTTGGCCGACGGCTCGGACATGATGGGATCGCTGCGCAATCCCGCCGCCTTCTGCAACGTCTACGGCTTCCGCCCGAGCTGGGGCCTCGTGCCGCCGGACGCGGGCGGCGACACCTTCCTGTCGACGCTGGCCACCGAAGGGCCGATGGCCCGCAGCCCGCGCGACGTGGCGCTTCTGCTCTCGGCCCTCGCAGGCCCGAACCCCGAGGTGCCCTTCGGGCGCGCCTCGGAAGACTTCACCGCGTGCTTCGGCGAGGGGCTGAAAGGCAAGCGCATCGGCTGGCTGGCCGACTGGGGCGGCGCCTATGCCACCGAGCCCGGCATCCTCGAGACGGTGGAGGCCGCGCTGAAGGTCTTCGAAGCGCTCGGCGCCATCGTCGAGCCGGTGCAGGCCCCCTTCCCGGCCGAAAAGCTCTGGTCGTCGTGGATCACCCTGCGCGCGGCGCTCAACGCCGGCGCCAAGCGCGAGCTTGCCGCCGATCCGGCCAAGCGCGCGCTCACCAAGCCCGAGTCGCTGTGGGAGATCGAGCAGGGACAGGGGCTGAGCGCCCAAGCCGTCTACGAGGCCAGCAAGACGCGTTCGCTCTGGTATCGCCGCGCCGCGCGGCTCTTTGAAACCTACGACGCGCTCGCCCTGCCCAGTGCGCAGGTCTGGCCCTTCCCGGTGGACTGGCGCTGGCCCGAGGAGATCGCGGGCCGCAAGATGGACACCTATCACCGCTGGATGGAGATCGTGGTGCCGGTGAGCCTTGCCGGGTTTCCCTGCCTCGGGATGCCTGCCGGTTTCTCACAATCGGGGCTGCCGATGGGAATGCAGCTCTTCGGCCCCACCGGCAGCGATGCCGCGCTGCTGGCGATGGGCGAGGCCTATCATCAGGCCACCGACTGGCCAAACGCGCGCCCGCCCGCGCTCTGAGGTCTCGCACGCGCCCCATCTGTTGCGCCCACACGCGGAGGAAAGGCAGCAGAGTGTCACGTCACACCGCACGAAAAAGGCCCGCCAGATGGCGGGCCTTTTCCTATGTCTCACCTGATCAAGAGATCAGTGCACCACGGCATCGTCCGGACGCGGCCGGTTGGAGGCCCCGACGCGCTCGCCGATCAGCAGACCGTCGCTGCCGACGGTCACCGGCACGAGGTCGCCGTCGTGGATCTCGCCGCCGAGGATCAGCTCGGCCAGCGGATCCTGCAGCGCGCGCTGGATCACCCGCTTGAGGGGACGCGCCCCGAAGACCGGATCATAGCCTTCCTCGGCCATCCACTTCTTGGCGCCCTCGTCGAGCTGCAGCGTGATCTTCCGGTTGGCCAGCCGCTTGAGCAGCCGCGCCATCTGGATATCCACGATGCCGTCCATGTCCTCGCGCTTGAGCCGGTCGAAGATGATCGTCTCGTCGAGCCGGTTGAGGAACTCGGGGCGGAAATGCGCCCGCACCGCGTCCATCACGTCGCGCTTGGCCTGCGCGCTGTCGGCCCCCTCGGGCAGTTGCGACAGCGCCTGCGAGCCGAGGTTCGAGGTCAGGATGATCAGCGTCTGCTTGAAGTCCACGGTGCGGCCCTGACCATCGGTCAGCACGCCGTCATCGAGCACCTGCAGCAGCACGTTGAACACGTCCGGATGCGCCTTCTCGACCTCGTCGAACAGCACCACCTGATAGGGGCGCCGACGCACGGCCTCGGTCAGCACGCCGCCCTCGTCATAGCCGACATAGCCCGGGGGCGCACCGATCAGACGGGCCACGGAGTGCTTCTCCATGAACTCCGACATGTCGATCCGCACCATGGCGCTATCGTCGTCGAACAGGAACTCGGCCACCGCCTTGGTGAGCTCGGTCTTGCCGACGCCGGTCGGCCCGAGGAACAGGAACGAGCCAAGCGGGCGGTTCTCGTCGTTGAGCCCGGCCCGGGCCCGCCGCACCGCGTTGGCCACCGCGCGCACCGCCTGGTTCTGGCCGACGACCCGGTTGTGCAGGCCGTCCTCCATGCGCAGCAGCTTTTCGCGCTCGCCCTCGAGCATCTTCGAGGTCGGGACGCCGGTCCAGCGCTCCACCACCTCGGCGATCTGCTCGGGGCGCACGGCCTCTTCGACCATGATGTCGCCTTCGGCTTCCTCGGCCTCGGAGAGCTTCTTCTCGAGCTCCGGGATGCGGCCGTATTGCAGTTCGCCGGCCTTGGCGAAGTTGCCCTCGCGCTTGGCGATCTCGAGATCGGCGCGCATCCGGTCGAGCTGTTCCTTGACGTCGCGGGCCGAGGCCAGCTTGTCCCGCTCGGCCTGCCACTGCGCCGTCATCTCGGCGGAGCGCTCTTCCTGATCGGCCAGCTCGCGTTCAAGCGTCTCGAGCCGGTCCTTGGAGGCGGCATCGTCTTCGAGCTTGAGCGCCTCGACCTCGATCTGCATCTGCAGGATCGTGCGGTCGAGCTGGTCGAGCTCCTCGGGCTTGCTGTCGACCTCCATGCGCAGCCGCGAGGCGGCCTCGTCCATCAGGTCGATGGCCTTGTCCGGCAGGAAGCGGTCGGTGATGTAGCGATGCGACAGCGTCGCCGCCGCCACCAGCGCCGAGTCCGAGATCCGCACGCCGTGGTGCAGCTCGTACTTCTCCTTGATGCCGCGCAGGATCGAGATCGTGTCCTCGACGGTCGGCTCCTGCACCAGCACCGGCTGGAAGCGCCGGGCCAGCGCCGGGTCCTTCTCGACATGCTTGCGATACTCGTCGAGCGTGGTCGCGCCGACGCAGTGCAGCTCACCGCGCGCCAGAGCCGGCTTGAGCAGGTTCGACGCGTCCATCGCGCCATCGGCCTTACCCGCGCCCACCAGCGTGTGCATCTCGTCGATGAACAGGATGATCTCGCCTGCGGCGCTCTCGATCTCCTTCAGGATGGCCTTCAGCCGCTCCTCGAACTCGCCGCGATACTTCGCACCGGCAATGAGCGCGCCCATGTCGAGCGCCAGAAGCCGCTTGTTGCGCAGGCTCTCGGGCACGTCGCCGTTGATGATGCGCAGCGCGAGGCCCTCGGCGATGGCGGTCTTGCCGACGCCGGGTTCCCCGATCAGCACCGGGTTGTTCTTGGTGCGGCGCGACAGCACCTGCATCGAGCGGCGGATCTCGTCGTCGCGGCCGATGATCGGGTCGATCTTGCCCTGCTCGGCGGCCTCGGTGAGGTCGCGGGCGTATTTCTTCAGCGCGTCATAGCCCTCTTCGGCATTGGCGCTGTCGGCGGTGCGGCCCTTGCGGATGTCGTTGATCGCCTCGTTGAGCTTCTGCGGCGTCACGCCGCCGGCCTCCAGAGCCTGCTTGGCACCGGATTTCTCGATGCCCAACGCCATCAGGATGCGCTCGACCGGGACGAAGCTGTCGCCGGCCTTCTTGGCGATCTTCTCGGCCTCGTCGAGCACCTTTCCGGTGGCCGGATCAAGGTAGACCTGACCGGCATCGCCGCCGACCTTCGCGATCTTCGACAGTTTCTGCTCGAGCATCTCGACCACGCGGGCCGGCTGGCCGCCGGCGCGGGTGATGAGGTTGGACGCGAGCCCCTGCTCGTCATCCATCAGGGCTTTGAGCAGATGTTCAGGCGCGAGCCGCTGGTGGCTTTCGCGCATGGCAATGGTCTGTGCGGCCTGAATGAACCCACGCGACCGCTCCGTGAACTTCTCCAAGTTCATGGTTGTCTCTCCTTCCAATAAGCGCCCGTTGGGAAATCGCCGCGCCCGGCTGGGCGGCACACGGCAGGATCGGGCCTCGGTTAGAAAATGGTCGCACAGGGCGAGGGCTTCAAGATCCGTGATCACAAAAATGAGCGTGCAACGGAATCGTCATGTTTTGCTGCGATGAGTCCCGGGAGCTGGAGGCTGACCCATGGATATCAAACAGACGGCGTCTGACGGGATCGACGCAGCAGAACACGGGGCGCTGATCCGCGGCAGCGTTTCGCTGGTCGCCACGAATGGCCGGATCAAGGTGGCGCATGTCGCGCCGCACAAGGTCGCACCGTGGCAACGCGCCTTCGACCGGCCGGTGCTGCGCCGTGCCCTCGCGGCGGTGCTGCGCCTGCCGGACACGCGCGCGGCGCGGCAGGAGCTGTGGTTCGACGCCGACACGGTGGCGCGGATGCGGCGCACCCCCGGCCCGGTTGACGGCGCGGCGCGGTTATCTGCCCGGGCGCGCGGCCCGCAGGCTTGACGCAGGGCCGGACGCACCGCAAGAGGGGCCGACCCTAGAGACGGAGGCCCCCCATGTCCGATCCCCGCACCAATGACCGCCTGATCGTCGCGCTCGATGTCCCGGACGCGCTTCAGGCGCTGCAACTGACCGACCGCATCGGCGATGCGGTGTCGTTCTACAAGATCGGCCTCGGCATGCTGACCGGCGGCGGGCTGGCGCTGGCCAACGAGCTCAAGCAGGAGCACGGCAAGCGCATCTTCCTCGACATGAAGCTGTTCGACATCGGCCAGACGGTCGAGAACGCGGTGCGCGGGCTCGCGCAGTTCGACCTCGACTTTCTCACCGTGCATGGCGATCCGCACGTTGTGCGCGCCGCCAAGGAGGGCGCCTCGGGCAAGAACACCAAGATCCTCGCCGTCACCATCCTGACTTCGCTCGATCGCGGCGATCTCGATGACGGCATGATGCGCAAGGGCGACATCGCCGAGATGGTGGTCGAGCGCGCCGCCCGGGCGCTCGAGGCCGGGGCCGATGGCGTCATCGCCTCGCCGAACGAGGCCGCGGCGATCCGCGCCCTGCCGCAGGCCGAGGGCCGGCTGATCGTGACGCCGGGCGTGCGCCCCTCGGGCGCCGCCGACGACGACCAGAAGCGCATCGCTACGCCGGGCAACGCGATTTCCGCCGGGGCCGATCACATCGTCGTCGGCCGCCCGGTCTGGCGCGCCGACAGCCCGCGCGACGCGGCGCTGGCAATCCAGAGCGAACTCGCCGCCCTGTAGCCGTGCGGCAAACAGCGGCGAACGCAGCGCGCGCCCCTGCCGAGGCGCGCGTCTCTCAATCCTCGTTGATGTCGCGATCCCAGAGCTTGATCTGGCCCTTGCGCACGCCCACGACCTGCCGCAGCACCAGCCACGACACCAGCGAGACCACGGCGAAGATCAGCAGCAGCCAGACCCAGCTGATCGCATAGCCCGCCAGCAGCCAGAGGCCGACCACGGCGGCCCCGATGGCGAAGCCGAGGAAGATGAAGCCCGGCGCCAGCACCTCGAGCACCAGCAGCAGCACCGCCGCTGCCATCCAGACCC
>Ga0114904_1000080_pt1 | contig 55341 bp, 41 predicted proteins | sample MalvirDeepMed_s6_FD_83498 | JGI IMG/M metagenome (GOLD analysis project Ga0114904, IMG submission 83498) | Marine viral communities from the Global Malaspina Expedition - Malaspina viral metaG DeepMed_s6 | ecosystem: Environmental > Aquatic > Marine > Oceanic | place: Mediterranean Sea... | reverse complement strand
GTGTGCTGTGGACTTCACTGGCCTTCCTGCTGTCAGCACAGCCTTGGGCGTTCAACGATGCCACCATCGGCCTGTTTGGGCTGGCCGGCGCCGCCGGAGCCCTGGCGGCACGACCCGCCGGCGGCATGACCGACCGGGGATACGCTGGGCGCCTTACAGTCATCGGTGTGTTCGCCTTGCTACTGTCCTGGGGACTATTGGGGCTGGGCGGCGTTTCCCTGATTGCCCTTGCGGCCGGTATTGTGTTGCTGGATCTGGCGTTGCAGGCGGTACATATCACCAATATGAATCTGATCCTGGTGCTGGACGAGAGCGCCCGCAACCGCCTTAATTCCGGCTATATGTTTCTCTATTTTCTGGGTGGCGCTGGCGGCTCGCTGGCTTCGGCAACAGCCTATGATCATTTCGGCTGGAACGGAGTGGTGGGACTCGGAGCGGGTCTGGGCCTGACCGCCCTGCTCTTCGGCTGGCGAATTCAGGCGATGGAATCCGTCAATAACACCGCAGCGCGAAGTGGATAGTCCCGGGCAAGATAAGGCCACCCCAGCAGGATCAGACCGTCTTTTACATATCAGAGATTTACCCGATGGAGCGGCTGCTCTAGATTGAATATTCCATTCGGGTACAAGAAGGATCTTGCTGATGAAACTCCTGGGACTATTGCAACTGGCCGTGGCGATCTACGCCATCGTAATGATCATCCAGTCCAGCGCCGAAACCCTGCACAAGGTGCTGTGGGTAGTACTGGTATTGGTGGTGCCACTGATCGGCCTGATTATCTGGGCACTGATGGGGCCGGGGTCTCCTTTGAAGCAGCGTTAGCCACTTCCTGTTTCTGCGGCGTCTGCCAGCTCTCCGGAGTCTGGTAGTAGCCGTGGGAAATCCCCTGGAAACGGGGCTGGTTCACCACCCGGCGCAAGCGCCGCAGTGAAAAATACGGGATATCCCGCAGTATGATATTGGCCAGCCAGGCGGGCACCGCACCACCCGGGTCCAATATCACTTCAATAGTTACTTTCACCTCTCCCGGCGACAAGGGCTCGAACCGGTAATAGCCTTCCATTTGTGGCATGCGCACATAGTCAGGCTGCTCGGGAAATACCGGCGGATTGAGGGAAAACGGCATTACCAGATCATAGCTGTCCGGCTCCTGGTAGAAAGTCACACGCAAAGGCGCATCCCGATCTTTCACCGGCCATGGCAAACGCGTGGTGACATAGACGTCACGCTGATAGGGGGAAGCCCGGTGCAAGTCGCGAATTTCAGAAACCATGTGCATAAAAGACGCCACCGCAGTGTAGTCGTCCATCAGGGCACCAATGGCATTAAAATCCGCCACCGGCACCACGCCCACACCACGAAAGGTTTTCAGCCGCGAGCTGTCGTCATCCTGACGATAGACCTGGATATCATCCCGGTCCGTAACCAGCACCCATGCTGACGAGTCGGCCATGGACACGGCCGAGCCGCCCAGCAGGGTCAGGCCGAGTAAAAGTCGTTTTATTATCATTCTGTTTTCCTGAAGCATCCCCATCGCCGCACCTGAGACAGTCCGGCGAGTGATCACTTTATAACCTGCCTGACAGCGCCAGACCTGCCTGACGAAGAAAAATGTGACACAGACAACCCGAAAATGCGACATGCCGCACAGCCGGTGCGGCCGAAAGCCCGCTGACTGGTACGTCATGGCGGCAACCGGCGTCATGGGGTCGGATCAAAGATAGGGTTCCATCAGATGCGAAAGAGCGTTGCGCAAACGACGCCAGGGTGCCATGTCGCGGAAATGCTCCGACTCCATGCGGGTAGACAGCAGGATATGGCGATCCAGCACCTTATCCACCCGGGTGGTAAGCGTGGCGCTGTAACACTCCAGATCAAATTCGAAATTCAGACGCAGGCTACGGGCGTCCCAGTTACCGGAACCGAGCATCAGCCAGTGCTGATCCACCGTCATCACCTTGCTGTGATCAAACGGCGGCGGCGACAGATACAGTTCGGCACCCTCGCCCACCAGCCAGCGCAAGGCATGCAAACTTGCCCAGTTCACCATGCGCAGGTTGCTCTTGCGGGGAATCACGATCTGCACCTGTACGCCCTTCAAAATGGCCATTTGCAGGGACGCCATGAGGGTCAGATCCGGCACGAAATAGGGAGTGACAATGCGGATGCGGTGCTCGGCACTGCCAATGGCCGCCAGCAGGGTAAGGCGGCGTTTATCAAAATCCGCATCCGGGCCGGCGCTGATGCCCCGCGCCTGAACATCGCCCACCTGGGCCGGGCCACGGTAGCTGGTCTCCAGCACCTCTCCGCAGGTAAATACCCAATCGGCAGCGAAACTTCGCAACAGCTGGCCAACCACCGGCCCTTCAAGTCGGGCATGCAGATCCGTGGTGCGAGCCGGTTTGTGTAGATAACCTGCGCGAATATTCATGCCCCCGGTAAAACCCAGAGCGCGATCCACGATCAGGATCTTGCGGTGGTTGCGCAGGTTGATATAGGGCATGCGCCAAGGTGCCAGGGAGTACAGAAAGCGCTGTACCGGCACCCCGCTACGACGCAGACGCCAGACCACTGACGGCAGGGAATAATGAGCGCCCATGCCATCAATCAGAACCCTCACCTTGACGCCCCGTTTGACCGCGGCGGCCAGCGCATCCACCAGCGGCTTGCCGGCAGCATCATTGCCGAAAATATAGGTCACCAGGTAGATGCTCTCACTGGCGCCGTTAATGGCGTCCAGCATGGCCTGATAGGTCTGCGGTGCATCCAGTAATGCCAGCTCGTTGCCGTCGGTGAGCGGCAAATGTGTCAGGCGCCCTACCAGCCGGCTAAGCACCTGTAGATGCGGCACCGTGGGCACCGCCTCTGCGGCCACCCGCCAGCCATCATCACTGTCGATCAACCCGCCGGTGAGCTGTCGGGCGCGACGCTGGATGCGGTTCACCCCCAACATGAAATACAACACCGCACCCACTACCGGCACCAGCCACACCAGGCCGGTCCAGGCTGCGGCAGCCCGGGCGTCGCGCTTGTTCTGGGCTACATGGGCAGTCACATAGATCGCCAGGGAAAGGCTGATGGCCGCAGCGATATAAGGCCAGAACGGCTCCAGCACCGCCAGCCCCTGATCGTAACGGCTTTTCCAGAATGTCAGATCCAACGCGTTTCCGCTCCTTGCCTTCCCTCAGCCCGGGTGCGAACGTCCTCAGGCTGGCAATATTGCGTCAACATAGCATATCCCCCAGTGCCCCGTTTCCTGCAAAAAAACCAGTCAGATCAGCGGCTTTGCGCTTTGCCGTCCAAGTCACTAAAATACGCCCTCTTTTTTTGGGACAACCACAGCCGCCACACGCTGTACGTCCTCCCCGACAAGGCTGGGAGACGTGGGTCCCGGGTCCTCAGCGTCGACCATGATCGGCGCACGTTAGCGGGCATTAGGCCCAACTCAGCGTCAGCTGCCGCTGGCCATCTGTAGTACCGAATACAAATCCTGCTGGTGTAGGCAACCAGTGTACCGGTATTGGCGATTCCGTCGTCATGCCGGCGCATGATGAGGAGCGATACCATGCCCGAAACCAATGCCGTCATTCCGCTGCATCAGAGCACGGAAACGCAGTTTGAGCAGTTTGAAGAGCCGCGCCGTTTCAAGGTGTTTACCGCGCGCCAGCTCGACAAGATCGAGCCTCTCAAACGGCTGGACGACGAGACCCGCTTTGCCATGGAAGTCGTTGCCAATGTGCTGCCATTCCGGGTCAACGAATACGTCATCGACGAACTGATCGACTGGGACAAGGTGCCCAATGATCCCATCTACCAGCTCACCTTCCCGCAGAAAGGCATGCTGGCCCCGGAGCACTTCGACAAGGTGGCCGAAGCCATGCGCGGCGGCGACAAGGCGGAAATCAAGGCCGCCATCGCCGAAGTCCGTGACGCCCTGAACCCGCATCCCGCTGGGCAGATGGAACACAACATGCCGGAAGTGGACGGCGAGAAGATCGATGGCGTCCAGCACAAGTACAACGAGACCGTGCTGTTCTTCCCCAGCCAGGGGCAGGTGTGTCACAGCTACTGCACCTTCTGCTTCCGCTGGGCCCAGTTCATTGGTGACAACGATCTGAAAATCGCCACCAAGGAAGCCGGCCAGCTGAAGAAGTACATCCAGGCGCACCCGGAAATCACCGATGTGCTGATCACCGGTGGCGATCCGCTGGTCATGAAGACCAAGAACCTGCGCGCCCATATCGAACCGCTGCTGGAACTGGAACAGATCCGCACCATCCGCATCGGCTCCAAGGCGCTGACCTTCTGGCCGCAACGCGTGGTGTCCGACGACGATGCCCAGGACCTGCTGGATCTGTTCCGGGAAGTGCAAGCCAGTGGCAAACACCTGGCACTGATGGCGCACTACAACCACTGGCAGGAACTGGAAACCGACATCGCCCGGGAAGCCGTGCGCCGGGTACGCGCCACCGGCGCCGTGATCCGCGCCCAGGGCCCGCTGCTGGCACACATCAACGACAACGCCGACGACTGGGCCCGCCTGTGGCAGACCCAGGTAGAGCTGGGCATCATCCCCTACTACATGTTTGTGGAACGGGACACCGGTGCACGCCGTTACTTTGAAGTGCCGCTGGCCAAGGCCTGGGAAATCTACCGCGATGCCATGAAACAGGTCTCCGGTATCGCCCGTACCGCCCGTGGCCCGAGCATGTCCAGCCACCCGGGCAAGGTGGAAATCCAGGGCGTTACCGAAATCAACGGCGAGAAAGTGTTCGCCCTGCGCTTCATCCAGGGTCGTAACCACGATTGGGTACAGCGTCCCTTCTTCGCCAAGTACAACGAGGACGCCACCTGGCTCAATCATCTGGAACCGGCCTTCGGCGAAGAGAAATTCTTCTTCGAAGACGAGCTGGCGGAGATGGAGAGCGAATAACGATCAGTTGACAGTGGACAATTGATAATTGACAGCTGCGCGTGAGAGCGCGGGACTGATCTGAAAGCAAAGAGGCCGCGTCCGTAGTTTGGGCGCGGCCTCTTGCGTTTAGGTGTAACCGACCCCTTATCGCGCCGCTGTCAACTGTCCACTATCAACTGTCAACTGCTCCCCCTTTTCTTTACGGCTGAATGACAGCAATAATGAATTCACTCAACTCAAGGAGAGTCCGATGAAAAAAATCTTCGCCAGCGCATCTGCCGCCGCCCTGCTGACCGGCTGTCTTGGCCAGAACGCCCTGTTCGATACCGTGCAGGACTGGAATGCCACCGCCACCAACAATAAATTCGTCAACCAGGGCATTTCCTTTGTGTTCTGGTGGGTACCGGTTTACGGCCTGTCTCTGCTGGGCGACATCATCATTTTCAACTCCATCGAGTTCTGGACCGGCACCAACCCGATCAGCAAGGAAGGCGCCAAGGTCGCCGGCACCACCGAGACCGTAACCGACGGGCTGGGCAATCAAGCCGAACTGACCTACCACGCAGACGGCTCCATCACCGTAGTGGCCGCTGAGGAAAGCTACACACTGATCAAGCAAGGCGACCAGGTCATCAAAGTGCAGGACGACAAACGCGAAGTGCTTGGCTCGGTGATGATGTAACCCCCACAGGAGCCATGCCCCTCGTGGCTCCTGACCTGTCTAACACGCGATTAAAGCAACCGCGACAAGGTCACCAGCGCCTGTTCCACCCGGTTGTCCCACTTCACGGCGCAGTTCAGCCGCAGACAATTGGCAAATTTTCCTGAGGCGGAAAACAGCGAACCGGGCGCAAAACTCACCCCGGCTTCCAGTGCCTTTTCCATCAGCTCGGTGGTATCCACTTCCCCCGGCAACTCCACCCACAACACAAACCCACCCGCAGGGCGGCTCACCCGGGTCTGTTGTGGAAACAATTGCGTCACCCGCTCGGTCATTCTTGCCACACCCCGGGCGTGCTCACCGCACAACTGGCGCAAAAACCTGTCGTAATGACCGCGCTCCAGATAGCGTGCCAGCACCAGCTGTGAGGGTGTGGCCACCGATACCGTATTGATGAATTGCAGATGCTGGGCCTTTTCCCGATGACGCTCCGGCGTCACCAGCCACCCTACCCGCAGGCCTGCAGACAGGGTTTTTGACGAAGACGAACAGTAATACACCAAACCATTCTTGTCCCAGCTTTTCACCGGCCGGGGCCTGGGTCCGCTCAGCGGCAGATCCCCGTAGATATCATCTTCCACCAGCGGCACCTTATGCTTCGACAACAGCGCCAACAGGGCCTGTTTGCGTGAGTCGGAGAGCCTCACCCCAAGCGGATTGGAAAAATTCGACACCACCACACAGGCCGATACGTTCCAGCGATCCAGCGCCAGGGTCAGCGCCTCCAGGGAAATTCCCGCCTCCGGATCGGTGGGGATTTCCAATGCCTTCAGGCCCAGCGAGTCGATCACCTGTAACAGGCCATAATAGGTGGGCGACTCAATCGCCACTGTGTCGCCGGGTTTGGTCGTCAGCTTGAGCGCAATGGCCACGGATTCCTGGCAGCTATTGGTAATCAGCACATCTTCCGGGCTGACCTCGCACTGCAACCCCGCCAGCCGCCGGGCAATCTGGGTACACAGTTCCGGAGCGCCAGGCGGAAAGGCGTACCCCACGCAGCGCCGACGCTCCTCACGCAGTACGCTGTGAAACATCCTTTCCATGGTCGCCACCGGCATATATTCCGGCGCCGGCACCGCCGCCCCCAGGTTCACCACCGACGGGTTATTCACACTTTGCAGTATCTGCAGCACCCGCTCCTGACCGGTAATCCTGCGGGGCCGCCGACTTGCCGTGGTCACTCGTGGAGCCTCGCGCACCACCGGCGGCTGGCGCACGTAGTAACCGGATCGCGGACGGGCTTCCAGCACACCACGCTGCTCCAGCTCCCGACAGGCATTCACCGCCGTGGACACACTGACCTGTTGCTGTTCCGCCAGCACCCGCACCCCGGGCAGACGACTGCCCACCGGGTACACCTGATCCCGGATCAGGACCTGCAGGCGATCAGCCAGGCTTTGATACAACGTCATGAGCTCAACATCCGATACAGTTTTTCGCATAACAACCAGTACAGATTACTATTCTTACAATCTGTACCGCTTCAATATTATTTTCTTATATCTGTATTGAAAGAGCCTGTCCACCTAATCTACCTACAGACGCTACGAGGCCATCTACATACCCATTAACGAAAACGAGGATTGCTATGCACATCGCGATACTCACCTTCCAGGGTTTCAACGAACTGGACTCGCTTATCGCACTCGGCGTGCTGAATCGCATCCACAAACCGGATTGGCACGTCACGCTCTGTAGCCCCGAACCCCAGGTCTGCTCCATGAACGGCGTCACGGTGCATAGCCAGTCCACCCTGGATACAGTCCCCACTGCCGACGCGGTCATCGTCGGCAGTGGAATCAAAACCCGGGAGATCATCAACGACAGCGCAATCATGGCAAGGCTACGGCTAGACCCGGCACGCCAGCTGATCGCCGCCCAATGCTCGGGCGCGCTTGTTCTTGCGCGGCTGGGGCTGCTCGTTGATATCCCTGCCTGTACCGACCTCACCAGCAAACCGTGGGTACAGGACGCAGGGGTAACGGTTATGGAGCAGCCCTTCCATGCAACCGGCAACATCGCCACCGCGGGGGGCTGCCTCGCATCCCCCTATCTGGCCGCCTGGATTATCGCCCGCGCCGAAGGGGAAGCCGCAGCAAAAAGTGCCTTGCACTATGTGGCTCCGGTTGGAGAAAAAGACGAGTACGTCGCCAGGGCCTGGAGCGCCATTGCCCCATATCTTCCCAGGGGAAATCCCCTCCCAACTCCATTTGAGAAAACAGGATTACCGTCATGTTGACCGAGCAGTTTGTGGCATTGATCGGCTTTGTCGCCGTCATGACCGGCACCCCCGGCCCCAACAACCTGATGCTTATGGCATCCGGTGCCAACGCCGGCTTCCGCCGTTCCTTGCCGCACATTCTGGGCATTGCCATCGGCTGTCAGGTAATACTGGTGTGCGTGGCGCTGGGACTCGGCCAGCTACTGACCCGCTTCCCGCAGGCCGTTACCGCACTGCGTGTGGGCGGCGCCTTGTACCTGCTGTATCTGGCCTGGCAGCTAGTGCGCACCCGCGACCTGAAAAGTGATGGCTACAACGCCAAACCGCTCACCTTCATGCAGGCTGCCCTGTTTCAGTGGGTGAATCCCAAGGCATGGATGATGATTCTCACTGGTGTGGCCACCTTTACCCAACCACAGAACTTTACCCTTAGCGCGGCAATCGTTGCCGGCACCTTCCTGATCGTCGGGTTGCCCCTGATCAGTAGCTGGAACCTGTTCGGTGCGGTACTGAAAAACTGGCTACAGCAAGGGCAACGCCTGCGCGGCTTCAACCGAGCCATGGCGATACTGTTGGTGGCATCGCTATACCCAACCTTCGGTATCCAGCCCAGCCAGGCCAGCGAAACCGATAGCCAGACCGCCAAAGAGCAGCAGGAAAAACCGGCACCGCCCCCGAAGCGGGAACGCCTGAACTGGTGGATGAGTGTGCTTTAGACAGCAACGACCGTAGGTCGACCCGCAGGGTGCACGAAGTGGATAAACCCAAAACCTGAAAAGCGCTATTTACCACAGAGGGCACAGAGATAACTGAGGAAAAGACAGGTTTCTTCTCTGTGTGCTCTGTGCCCTCTGTGGTGAAAAGGCTTTTGATCTTGGTCTTTTATCGCGCTGCCAGCGACGCTCCTAAAGATCCGCCCTTTCTCCATCACCCCGTCTCCCTTAGTCTTACCCCTTGGTACACAACTCCAGGGACTCTTCATGCAAAACGGGCTGATGGTGCTGCACGGCAACCGTCTGGAAACCCTCACCGAGCTGGTGGCCGACTGGCTGCAGCGTGAGCCGCTGTCACCACTGGAAACGGAAACCTTCCTGGTGCAGTCCAACGGCATGGCCCAGTGGCTGAAACTGCAACTGGCGGATGCCCTGGGAATCAGCGCCGGTTTTCAGTTTCAGATGCCCGCCCGCTTTTTATGGAGTGCCTATCGCACCGTCCTTGGCGAAGACCAGGTGCCGCGCACCTCGCCCTTCGATAAATCCCGGCTGCTATGGCGTCTGTACCGGTTATTGCCGACGCTTCTCAATAACGACCATTTCGGCCCATTGCGGCATTTTCTCGCCGACGATGTGGACGGTCGCAAACGCCATCAGCTGGCCGAGCGGCTGGCGGATCTGTTCGATGCCTATCAGGTCTATCGGGCGGACTGGCTGGCGGACTGGGAAAACGGCAACGACCGTCTGCGCAAGGCCCAGGATCGCGACGCTTTTGATGAGTTTCCCAGCAGCCAGCTCTGGCAGGCGCATCTGTGGCGCGCCCTGCTGGCGGACATGGATGACAGCAAACAGGGCCTCAGCCGCAGCGCCATCCATCGGGATTTTATCGCGGCACTCACTCAACAACAGCAACAGGGCACGCCACCACCGGGCCTGCCACGCCGCCTGATCATCTTCGGTATCAGTGCCCTGCCCCAACAGGCCCTGGAAGCGTTGGCGGCGCTGAGTCAGCACTGCCAAATCCTGATGCTGGTACAAAACCCCTGCCAGCATTACTGGGCGGATATTGTCGAAGACAAACAACTGCTGCGCCGCCAACTGGACAACCGCAAACGCCACCTGACCGCCCTGCCGGAAAATCGCGTCAATCCGCTGCTGGCCGCCTGGGGCAAACAGGGCCGGGACTTTATCGGCCTGCTCTACGACCACGACGACCCGGACAGTTATCGCAGCGCCTTCCAGAACCAGATCGATCTTTTTGAACACCAGGAACCACAAACCTTGTTGCAACAGTTGCAGCAGGACATTCTCGATCTGGAACCCTTGCCGGCGCCGGACCAGCGCCCCTCTCTGGCGATCGATCGCTCGCTCAGTTTTCGCATCGGCCACAGCCCCCAGCGGGAAGTGGAAATCCTGCAGGATGAATTACTGGACCGGTTCAGCAACGACCCGAGCCTGCAGCCCCGGGACGTGATCGTGATGGTGCCGGACATCGAAGCCTATGCGCCGCACATTGATGCAGTGTTCGGCCGACTGGACCGGGACGATCCCCGCTATCTGCCCTACACCCTCAGCGACCGCAGTGCCGGTGCAGCGTCCCCCCTGGCCCAGGCGGTGGAATCCCTGCTGCACCTGCCCCAGTGGCGCTTCACCGCCACCGACATTCTCGACCTGCTGGATGTGCCCGCCGTGCGCGAACGCTTCGGCATCGACGAAGGCGACCTGCCGCAGCTAGCCCGCTGGATCGACCAGGCACGCATTCGCTGGGGCCTGAACAGCCAGCAACGCAAGACCCTGGACGTGCCCGGCTTCGAACAGAACAGCTGGGCCTTCGGCCTGAAACGGATGCTGGCCGGCTACCTGCTCGGCGACGGCCCGGCCTGGATGGGCATCGAACCCCTGGACGAAGTGGCCGGGCTGGGCGCGGAGCTGGCCGGGCGCCTGTCGCGCCTGCTCGATACCCTGGAGCACCACTGGCAACAATCCCATCAGGACGCCAGCGCCAGGGAGTGGCAACAACGCTTCACCCGGTTACTGGATGACCTGTTCGCCCCGGTGGACGAAACCGACCAGACCCTGGATGCGGGCCTGCGCGATGCCCTCAACGACTGGTTGGCGGCCTGCGCCGAAGCGGACTTCGACAGCGTCCTGCCTCTCACCGTGGCCCGCCGCCCGCTGCTCGATGCCCTCAACGCGGAAAGCCTGTCGCAACGGTTCATGGCCGGGCGCATCAATGTCTGCACCCTGATGCCCATGCGCGCCATCCCCTTCCGCCATGTCTGCCTGCTCGGCATGAAAGACGGCGACTACCCCCGCCAGCAGCAGCCCATGGATTTTGATCTGATGCGGCAATGGGGCAACTACCGCCCCGGCGACCGATCCCGCCGGGATGACGACCGCTACCTGTTTCTGGAAGCCCTGCTCAGCGCCCGGGACAGCCTCTACATCAGCTGGACCGGCCGCAACGTGCGCGACAACAGTGAACGGCCGCCCTCGGTGCTGGTGGCGCAACTGCGCGACCATATCAACCAACGCTGGCATACCGACCAGGGCGAGCCGGTGGATGCCCTCACCGTGGCGCACCCGCTACAACCGTTCAGTGCCCGCTATTTTTTCCACAGCGACCAGGATGCGGCCAACGATTCACTGCACACTTATGCCAACGAATGGCGCGCCCTCCACGATGGCCAGGCACCTGCTGTCAGCAATGATCAGCCCTTGCCGCCACTGGACAGCGACGAGCCGATTACCTGCGCCGCTCTGGGCCGTTTTCTCAAACAGCCGGTGGCGCATTTTTTCGAACAGCGCCTGAAGGCCCGCCTGAAACAGCAACGCCAGGTACTGGATGACAGCGAACCCTTTGCCTTCGACGGCCTGCAACGTTTCCAGCTCCAGGACCAGTTGCTAAGCGAGGCCCTGCGTGCCGGTCCGGAGCATGCCGGCGACGCCATGGCCCACACCCTGGAGCGCCTGGCCGGCAGTGGCGACCTGCCCCTGGCGCCCTTTGACGAAGGCAGCCGCGACAGTCTGCTGATGCCCCTGTCGCAGCCACTGGAACACTACTTTGCCCTGCTGGCCGAGTGCGGCACACCGCAACCGCAACAGAAAATCCGTCTTAACGCCGGGCCCCTGCAGATCGAAGACTGGCTCACGGATTTGCGCGGCTCCGCAGCGAATAGCCAGCGTCTGGTCCTGCACACCGGCAAGCTGAAAGAGCGCTTCGACAAACTCACCCGGGACTGGACCCTGCACCTGGCCGCCTGCGCCGCCGGGTTCCCGTTAACCACCCACGTCCAGGGCCAGGATGGCCGCATTACCCTGCCTCACCTGAACCGCAGCGACGCCCAGCACTGCCTGGATCAACTGGGCCATGCCTGGCAACAGGCCCTGTGCGAACCGCTACCCATCGCCTGCGCCACCGCCTTCGCCTGGCTGAAAGGGGAAGAAAAAGACAACGGCGACAACGAGGCCCGCAAGGTGTTCGAATCCGGCTTCATGCACACCGGCGAACAGGACAAGGAACCGGCCCTCGCCCGCGCCTGGGCCGACTTCGATGACATGCTGGCTGTCCGCCACGGCGACGAGCGTGCTTTCGACTACTGGACCGAGCAACTCTATGCCCCGCTCTACCAGCACGCCCAATGGAGTGAACATGGTGACCATTAAACGCACCCATTCTCCTGTTTCCGTAGGGTGCACTGAGCCTAGGGCGAACTGCACCGTTTATGAGCTGCAAGCGACAAGCTGCAAGCTGCAACGCGGGAAAGTGCGATACCTGGCTGACAGTTCCGTAGCCGCGATTCGGTTACTCTGCCGACGGTGGAATGGTGCAGTTCGCCTTGGGCTCAGTGCACCCTACGCAGTGGGAACCGGGGGTGGTGCATGACCGCTGATCGTCCGCTCCCGATTACTTTCCCGCTGCACGGTACCCGGCTGATCGAAGCCAGTGCCGGCACCGGCAAGACCTTTACCCTGGCCGCGCTGTATCTGCGTCTGGTGCTCGGCCATGGCGACGACAATGCCTTCGCGCGCCCGCTCCTGCCGCCGGAAATTCTGGTAGTGACCTTCACCGAAGCGGCTACGGAAGAACTGCGCGAACGGATCCGCGATCGCCTGGCCGATGCGGCACGTATCTTTGCCGATGCCAATGCAAAAGCCGACGACCCGGTCCTGGCCGAATTGCTTAACGACTATAGCGATCCGCAAGACCGGGCCCGTTGTGCCCAGCGTCTGGATGCCGCCGCCCAGTGGATGGACGAAGCCGCCATCTACACCATCCACGGCTTCTGCAACCGCATGCTCAAACAGCACGCCTTCGATTCCGGCAGTCTGTTCAGCCTGGAGTTGCAGGAAGACGCCAGCGACGAACAACAAATGGCGGCGCGGGATTACTGGCGCTCCGTGATCGCCGATTTTCCGGTGAGCGCCGCCAATGCCCTGCAAAGCGACAACCTGGGCAACCCGGATGCGCTGCTGGAGGCCTGCCGCCCCCTGCTCGGTTTGAAAGAAGCGGACCCGGAAGCGTTACCGCAAAGCGTCACACACTGGCTGACACAAACCGGCCCCCAGGCGGACAAGGATCAACACGCCCGCCAGCAACTGGCCGCCGAACTGCCGGACTTTCTCGAGTGGGTGCGCGCCGCCCGCGACAACAAATGGCTCAACGGCAACAGCTACCGCACCACCAGCCTGCCCGGCATGCTGCAAACCCTGCAACGCTACGCCAATGGCGAACGGCTAAACGACAAGGCCTACGACACCCTGGCAAAGTTTTCCCATGAAGGCATGAAACTCACCAAGGCCGGCCAGGATCACCGCCCGGACTTTGCCTTCTGCCAGCAGCTGGATGCGGTCATGGAAGGCCGTGCAAATACACAGTTGCCCCGCACCGACCTGCTCGCCCATGCCGCCGCCTGGATCGACCGGCGCGTGGATCAGGTCCGCCGCCAGACCGCCACCATGGGCTTCGACGACATGCTCAGCCGTCTGCACGATGCCTTGAAAGGCGGCAACGGTGAGCGTCTGGCACAAGTGATACGCGACCAGTTCCCGGTGGCATTGATCGACGAATTCCAGGATACCGACCCGACCCAGTACGGGATTTTTTCCGCGCTTTATGAAGGGCAGGCCGGCACCGGCTGGTTCATGATCGGTGACCCCAAGCAGGCCATCTATGCCTTCCGCGGCGCCGACGTCTTTACCTACCTGAAAGCCCGCCGGGCCACCGCAGGCAACCACTACACCCTGGATAAAAACTTCCGCAGCGCCGACGCCATGGTCAAGGCGGTGAACCATCTCTTCACCTACAGCCAGACTACCTTTGGCGATGTGTTCATGATGGACAACGCCATACCCTTTGAAGAGGTTGATGCCAACGGACGCAAGGACGTTCTGTTAGTCGACAACAACGAAAAATCCGGCATTACCCTGTGGGTAGACGAGCAGGAAAAACCGGTCAGCGCCGGCCAGTACCGGGACGAGCAGGCGGCACGCTGCGCCAGTGAAATTGCCCATCTGCTTAACGGTGCCGAAAAAGGCGTCACCGGCTTCCGCAAAGCCGACAGCTTCCGGCCCCTGCACCCCAACGACATTGCCATCCTGGTTCGCGACCGTACCGAAGCCAAAGCCATCCGCGATGCGCTGATGGAACGGCAGGTGCGCAGCGTCTATCTGTCTGACCAGGATTCCGTGTTTGCCCAGCCGGAAGCCCATGACCTGCTGCTGATCCTGCACGCCTGCGCCACCCCGGAATCCGACACCCGGGTGCGCAGCGCCCTGGCCTGTGCGGTGCTGGACCTGGCCTACGCGGAACTGGATACCCTCAATCAGGATGAAGTGCGCTGGGAAGAAACCGTGGAGCAGTTTCACGGCTATCGCCATCAATGGCAGACCCAGGGCGTGCTGCCCATGCTGCGCAGCCTGCTGATGGATTTTCATGTGCCCGCCCGCCTCAGCCAAAGCCTGGATGGGGAACGGGCCCTGACCAACCTGCTGCATCTGGCAGAGCTGCTGCAGCAGGCCGCTACCCAGCTGGACGGCGAACAATCATTGATTCGTTATCTGGAAGACACGGTTGAAGAAGGTCGCGGCAGTAGCAAGGAAAGTATCCTGCGACTGGAAAGTGACGACGACCGGGTCAAGGTGATCACCATCCACAAGTCCAAGGGCCTGGAATACCCGCTGGTGTATCTGCCCTTTATCTGCAGCTTCCGCCCGGCGGACAAGAACAAGCCGCCGCTGCGCTACCACGAAAACGATCATCTCAATGTGTCGCTGGAGCCGGATGACGATGTCGAAAACAAGGCGGACCACGAACGACTCGCCGAAGACATGCGTCTGCTCTACGTGGCCCTGACCCGCGCCTGCCATACCTGCACCCTGGGGATCGCGCCCTATATCAAGGGCCGCGGCAAACAGAACCAGCTGGAAAAAAGCGCCATCGGCCGCTTGCTGTTCGGCAACGGCGTGGCCAACGACGGCCTGCGTGACGCGCTGGTGCCGGTAGCCCATGAGGCGGTGTCCATCATCGCCGCACCGGACAGCAGCACAGACAGCTATCAACCCCAGGCCGAAGCGCGGACCCTGCGCACGCCTCTGATTCCTGTGGCCCGGCAACGACAACCCTGGTGGATTGCCAGCTACAGCGCGCTCAAACAGGTACAGGAAACCCTGGCCCCGGCGGACCCGCGCGGCGATCAACTGGCCGAGCAGCAGGATGACACCGTTGTCGATGATGCCGAGCCCCTGCCAAACAGCATTCACGCCTTTCCCCGTGGCGCCGCGCCGGGCACCCTGCTCCACGATGTGCTCGAGCAGGCCGCCAACCAGCGGTTCACAGAGACCCTGGCCGACCCGGCCGAGTTTGAAACCAGCGTGGAAGAAAAACTGCAGGCCCGGGGCTGGCAGGATTTTATGGAAGTGATCCGCCACTGGTGGAAGCAGGCAGTCACCACTGCCCTGCCGCTGGAGAACGACAAGATCGCCCTCAATACCCTGCACACCTATGTGCCGGAACTGGAATTCCTGTTCCCCGCCCACCAGGTAAAAGTTGCTGAGATGGACACCCTGATTCGCCATCACATCCACCCACAGCACTCGCGCCCGCGACTGGAAGCGGACACCCTGAACGGCATGCTCAAGGGCTTTATCGATCTGGTGTTCGAACACGACGGCAAATACTACGTGCTCGACTACAAATCCAACTGGCTGGGCGTGGATGACAGCGCCTACACCCTGGAGGCCATGACCGACGTGGTGCTGGAAAAACGCTACGAAGTGCAATACGTCCTCTACCTGCTGGCCCTGCACCGCCTGCTGAAAAGCCGCCTGGCGGAATATGATCCGGACCAGCACCTGGGCGGTGCCGTATATGTGTTTTTACGTGGTTTGCAGGGACCGGCGGCAGGCACCGTGTTTGATCGACCGGCGACCGGGTTGATTGAAGCGCTGGATGAGATGTTTGGAGGGAACGAATGAGCGCGATGACAAACCATCTCAACGCATGGAGCGTCTCACCCTCTCCCCCAACCCCTCTCCCCTCAAGGGAGAGGGGAGCTTACCATGCCCCCTTCTGGAGGGTCCCCTCTCCCTTGAGGGGAGAGGGACAGGGAGAGGGTGACGCTACGAAGCGCATTGCTATCCGGCCTCTCAATCGGCCAATCGCCAGGAGAGTTCATGCAAACTGACCTGTTCTCCGCCCTCACCTGGGAAGACGCTCTTCTCCTGCTGCGCGACAACAATCTGCTGCGCGATCTGGATGTGGCCATTGCCCGCTTTCTCAAGCAGCAATGCCCGCAGGCAAGCTACGAAGTGCTGCTGCTCGCCGCCTTCACCAGCAATCAACAAGCCAGCGGCCACCTCTGTCTGGACCTGAAAAACCGGGAACTGGCCACCCAGCTGTGGGGCACCAGCCCACCGCCGGAGCTGGTCACCCTGCTGCCCGGCAAACCGGACGACTGGCTGCATGATCTGCAACAGAGTCCGCTGGTCAGTCACAACGGCAGCACGCCGCTGGTGCTGGATGGCAGCCGCCTTTACCTGCGCCGTAACTGGGCCCGGGAAGTGGCGGTGGCCGAGGCCATCGGCCAGCGACTGGCCACCGTCAGCCCCTTGCCTGCCGAGCGTCTGCGCGACGCCCTGGCCCGATTATTCCCGAACGCCAGCGACCAGACCGACTGGCAACAGGTAGCCTGCGCCCTGGCCAGCCGCAGAGGTATTGGCATCATCACCGGCGGTCCGGGCACCGGCAAAACCACCACCGTGGTTCGCCTGCTGGGGCTGCTGCAAAGCCTGGCCATGGCGGACAACCAGCGTCTGCGAATCCGCCTCGCCGCTCCCACCGGCAAGGCGGCGGCACGGCTCACCGAATCCATCGGCGAACAAGTGCAACAACTGGACGTGGACGTCGCGGTACGCGACGCCATCCCCACAGACGTGACCACCCTGCACCGCCTGCTCGGCACCCGCCCGGACAGCCGTCACTTCCGTCACCATACTGACAATCCGCTGCACGCGGATCTGGTGGTGGTGGACGAGGCCAGCATGATCGACATGGACATGATGGCCAGCCTGCTGGAAGCCCTCAGTCCGCACACCCGGCTGATCCTGCTGGGCGACAAGGACCAGCTGGCCAGCGTGGAAGCCGGCGCGGTGATGGGCGACCTGTGTCGCCATGCCCACCAGGGCCGCTATCAACAATGCACCATCGATTTCATCAAGGACACCTGTGGCGCCGACATCAGCGACTATCAGGAAACCGACCAGGCCCCGGGCAACGCCCTGGCCCAGCAGACCGCCATGCTGCGCACCAACTGGCGCTCCAAGGACAGCCCCGGCATCGGCGAACTGGCGCGGGCGGTGAACGACGAAAACCTGCCCCAGGTACGCAAGGCGTTTCAAAAATACGGCGACAGCCTGCATCGCCATCCCCTGCGCAGTGATGACCGGCAACTGGAAACCCTGCTGCTCAACGGCAGCGGCAATCAAGAAGGTTTACGTGCATTGTTTCAGACGGTGGCAACGCCGCCGTCGCAACGGCAGGATTTCGATGCCTGGGCCGCCGGACTGCTCAAGCAACTCACCCTCCAGCAATTGCTCAGTGGTTTGCGCAGCGGGCCATTCGGCGTGGAACAACTGAACCAGCGCATCACCCGTCACCTGCAACAACAGGACCTGGCCCCGGAACGGGAGTGGTATCCGGGCCGCCCGGTGATGATGACCCGCAACGACTATCAGCTGGGGTTGATGAACGGCGATGTGGGTCTGACCCTGCCGCTGCTGGAAGAGAGAAATGGCAAACCGGAGTTACTGCTGCGTGTCGCCTTCCAGTTACCCGACGGCCGCATCAAATGGGTTCTGCCCAGCCGCCTGGACGGGGTGGAAACCGTCTATGCCATGACCGTGCATAAATCCCAGGGCTCGGAGTTCCGGCATACCCTGCTGGTGCTGCCTGATGCTCCCCATCCGCTGCTCACCCGGGAACTGATTTACACCGCGGTCACCCGTGCCCGTGATCGTTTCACCTTGCTGGAATTCGGCAAACCGGCGGTACTGGACAGCGCGGTGAAAAAACGCACCTGGCGAGCGTCGGGGTTGGCAGAGCGGCTAATGTAGGAGCGTCGCTTGCGGCGCGATTCCAGCGTTGTTAATCGCGCCGCAAGCGACGCTCCTACAGCAAACGACAACATTGGCCCAATGTATTTAATAGCGGGGGGAATACATGCCTCGGAAGGAATATAGACTGTAGGAGCTATGCTCGTCCCCCCAGGGAATCTACGACATGCGAACCGAGCCCTAGCGAGGAAAAAAACGGTGTAATCGTTAGCGGTTCGCCATGCGAGCATAGCGCCTACAAACAGAGCGCTTGGTCGAAAAGTGGGAAGTAACCTTCACCGATGACCCTAAAAAAACGGGATGCCGAAGCATCCCGTTTTTTGTCGCTCGAATAACGCCGTTACTTGAACTGCGCTTTCTTCTCTTCGGTTTCCACGATGATTTCCGCACGACGGTTCTTGGCGCGCCCCTCGCGGGTGCTGTTGTCCGCCACCGGGCGGTCCTCGCCAAAACCTTCGGTGCTGATGCGGTCACCACTGACCTTGTAGTCCTTCATCAGTCGGTCCTTCACGGACTGCGCACGACGCTCGGACAGGCCCTGGTTGTAGTCTGCCGGCCCGGTGCTGTCCGCATGGCCTTCCACGCGGATGCGACCCTGCTCACCACCATTGAGGCGTTCTGCCACACCACGAATCTCGTCAGTGAACTGGCCCTGAATGGTATCGCGATCAAAGCCGAAGTAGATCACCGAGGTCTGACGCTGCTCCAGGGTTTCATAGACCTGACAACCATCTGCATCTACCACCGCACCGGATGCGGTGTTCGGGCAGCGGTCGCGATCATCGGTAACGCCATCGCCATCACTGTCGCCAGTCACTACTTCTGCCGGTGTCGCCGGCACCACTTCTTCTTCAGCGGTATCGTCGCTGTCGTTGCTGATACCGAATGCCAGGTTCAAGCCGGCGTAAACCTGGCCTTCCCAATACTCACGGTCCAGGCTGTAGGCTTGGCGCGTGCCCACATCCAGAATCACATGTTTGAAGAAGGCACGCTGCACACCCAGCTCAACACCGGTCATGGTTTCATCATGCTTATCGCCGGTATCGTTTTTGAAAACACGCTCAATGGTCTGCTCACCGGCATTCAAACCCGCATAGGGTTCAAAGCCGAAAATACCGTGATCATTAAAATGATAACGGGCACTGGCAAAGTAGTTAGACATATCAACCCGACGGCCTGAGTCATACTTGCTCTCGGCATCGCCTTCTACGTCTTCATACCAGCCCTGGACAGACCAGTTGGGGTGGAAACGCCACCCAATCTGGCCGCCATAGAAAGGCACATTGTCCAGACCATCTACATCCTTTCGATAGACTTCGTTTTCGTAAAAGGTGTAATAGCTGGCATGGCCACCGATATAGCCATAACGATCCGGAACATTTTCTCCGGCCATGGCAAGAGGGGAAATAAACAGCGGAATAGCCGCAGTAACGCGCAAAATAGTTTTCATGGCAGAGTTCCTTTCCTGTTGCCCAGTAATGCCGGGGATTTAACCACCAGGAAGAAGAACAAGCAGCCATAAAACCGTGCTCAGAGGCGTAAATTTACGGAAATTTAACCACTCTCAGACCAAGAGTTTACATAACATTCAGTAATAACTATCAGTTGGAACGAGAGCTCCAATGCTCCAATTATAGAAATTTATTTTTATAAAATATTATTATCTATTAACGCAGACAACGAAGTCTGCCCGCCATCTTCCGCAGGGTGCATTAGCCGCCGGCGTAATCCACCCTACGTAGACCACATCACTACTTGGTTACCCACTGGCCGTCCGGCGTTCTTACATAGTCCCCGGCATCGGTTTTATCGATGGCTTTCTGGCCGGCCAGGCGTGCCACCTGATCCAGGGTAATGCCGTTCTCTTTGGCAATGCGTTCGTAGGCAGCTCGGCGCTTCTCGTTGATATCCGCCACCAGTTCCACGGCCGCCGGGGTCGCCTTGACCACACCCAGATAACCATCCGGTTGTTCACCCACCATGCCCTGGCTTTTCGCCGCATCCAAATCCAGTGCAAACGCCGCCATGCTCATCAGCAGGGTCAGGGTGGCAATCATGGTCTTTACAATTTTCATGGTCCCTACTCCTTAAAACAGGTCACTGTCTTCACTGAACAACTGATCGATATCCTTTTCCACCTTGAGGCGGATTTCATGATCGATCTTCACGTTCAGGTTGATGGTGATGGGCTCTTCCGGTGCCTTGAGTGCCACCGTCGGTGTGCAGGCGGGCAACATTGCCGCTGCCAGCAACAGACCCGGCGTAAGGTTTTTCATTGGGTTCTCTCCGTGCGCAGTTTCTCGGTAATGTCATCGCCAATACGCAGGCTGCGCATCAGCACCAGCATGTTTTCCCGATGGGTGTAGTTAAACACCACCGGCAGATTATTTCTCTGCGGATTCACACCCTTGATGGTCACCGCGGCTTCCAGCCAACCCTCCCGGTCCATATTCATGCGCGCCTGGAAATCCGGAATGGTCAGCACGCTCAGGCTTTCCAGGGCCAGTTTCACCGCCTGATTGGCGCTGGCCATGGATTGCACACTGGATGACGGAGGAATACGCAGGGACAAGGTTTCCTCATTGGCCAGCCGGGCCCCTTCCACCACCATAAAGTCCGTGCCCAGTTGCAGGGGCACATAGCCGCCAACACGGCCATCCAGAAATACCGCCGGCGGGTTCTGCAAGGCGGCCACCTGCTCCAGATCAATGCGGGTAATCACCACTGGCTGGGGACGGGGTGAGGGCCAGTCCAGTGCCGGTGCCCGCAGGGAGCCTCCCAACAGATCCGCACTGATATCAGTGAACTGCCATTGGCTGAGATCGCTCTCCATCTGCAGGGACAGGCCGGTAATCGGGGTACCGATATCCAGGGTGTTCGCCGTCACCGGCCCGGCACTCTTCAGAGAGACCGCACCATCACGATAGTACCCTTCCAGAGTTCCCTGAATCCCCCGGGCCGTGACGCTGCCCCAATCCACTGCCGTATCGAGCAGGCGAATTGTGCCCTGTGCAGACAGAGTGTCACGCCATTGCCAGCTCCCCCTCCCTGTGAGAGTGCCTTTCTGCGGCGTCATGTCCAGGCCCTGGCCCATGGCCGGGATCAGCCTGCTATCGATCTGAAAACTACCACGGGGTATTTCCCCTGCCAGAGAGGCTTCCGCCGTCAGCTCGCTTTGCCAATCGGCAATAGTCAGCCGTGCCGTGGCTTTTTTGCCGACCAGCCGGGCACTGCCTGCCACCACCGGCAACCGCCAGCGGGCCGCCAGCAAGCCACCACCGCGCAGTTGCACCTGACCATGGGCCCCGGCACTGCTCACCGTTACCGGCCCCCTTGCCGTCACGGTGAGCGGGCGCAGCAGCACCTGTTCCACCAGCCCTTCGCTGACCGACAATCGACTGCCATCCGCCAGCACCACGGCACTGTCTTTCAGGTGCCATGGCACCTGCAGGGAAACATCACCGCCCCGGTCATAGCCGGGAATGGATGACGTGGCCGACAGGGTTCCCTGCCAACCGAGATCGGCCTGGCGGAACGACACGCTGCCATCGAGCGGGTAGCCCGCGTACTGACCTTTCACCGTGGCCTTGCCGCCGTAAGGTGCCCGGTGCAAAGATTCCAGCGGCAAGCGGAAGGCGAGACGGTCGTCGTCGTTACGAGCATTGAGGGTAATCGGTTTTCCCTGCAAGCCATCGCTGGCGGCCTGGCCTTGCCAGTGCCCATCCAGCCGGAACCCTTGCCATCGGCCCTGCAACGCCAGCGCTCCCTGCCACTGCCAGTGTTTGCCCTGCCACTGGAGTCGGCTGGGGCTGGCCTCCAGGCGCAGATCCTCATAGCCAACCAGCAACGGTAGATCCGTGGCGCCGTCCAATGCCATGGGCACTTGCAGGGGCTCTTTCCATTGCGCGGAGAGTTGTTCCGGCAACGCTAGGGTTGCCGGCGACAGGGTCAGCCTTCGATCCTGCCACTGAAAATCCAGTTGCCCATCCAGCTCCGGCCCCGTCAACGTGACCCGCCCGGCACCCTGTTCTATGGTGCCGTCATCACTGTTGGCAGAAACATGCACCTGCCCTGGCGGCCCTAGCAGTTGTAACTGTCCCCGGGCTTGCGACAGGGCAATGCCCTGCCCTTGCAACGATAACGGTGCCGGGATTGCCAGTTGCCACTGCCCATTGAGCTCCAACGGTTCGGTCAGACTCATCTCAGCCTGCCACTGCGCACCAGTAAAACGGGCCTTCATTGCCAGCTCGGCTTTTTGCGGCTGAGACTGCAGGCCTACGTCCTGCAGGGTTGCGCTAAGGCTGCCAGCAGGTTGTCCCTGCCACAGACCCTCGCCTTCAAACTGCCATCTGCCCTGCCAGTCCGTGAGCCATTCATTCAACGCGCCGTTGCCGTGCAGCGACCAATGCCCGTCATCGCGGGCATACTCCGCCTTCAGGTCGCTTTGTGGACTCTCCACCTGAAGGGACCAGCGCTGTTGTTGCTGTCGAGCCTTTACCTGCAACGGCGGCGGCACCACCCCACCAAGCTCGGGTAACTGCAACGTATCGATGGAAAGTGCAAAAGGGGGCGTCCAGGGCAGGGATTCCGGCATCACAAAACCGTCATCGTCTGAACCACTATCACAGGCAGCGACAGTGACCGTGTGCGAGTGGACGGTGAGAGGAAACAGATCGCGCAGAACCAGATCGTCACCGGCCAGGGGCGCGCAATCGTCCGGCTGCCAACGCCAATGGGCCAGGCTCAGGCCGTTGTCCCAGCTCGGTTTCCCCACACGTAGCCCCTGGCTATAAAGCCAGCCCGCCGCCACCAGTGCCAGAATCAGCACCAGCAGCAATGCATAACCAAGGCCTCGAAAAACAGGCGGGAAAAATCGAACCATAACGGTTAGAGCCAGCGCAGCGATAATGGTTCGATAGTGGTGGCTTGGCGAGGTTGTGGCAACTATCCGTTATTGCTAATAGCCCGGCTTCTGGGCGCTTTCTCGTAAAGCCAGGAGGTGCAGAGCAGCCGAAGGATCTCGCTTTGTAAACAACGGTCAAGTTTTTTGTGGGAAGTCATGCTTGCATGACGAATACGGCGGTAGCTGCAGGCAAAACCCTTCGTGATGCAAGCATCATCTCCCACAAAGAAACCGAATCAAAGCCAGCTGTTGGACTCGCAAACCAACATAGAACCACCAGCGGGTAGCACCGGTTATCGGGAAGGCAATCTATCCATCACCACCTGATGCAGTACCAGCGCCATGGCAGCTACCCGACTGGTGGCGTCCACCGACAGGGTGGCGCCGGTGATGCCGTCCACCTGGCCCGACAAGGTATCGTTTTCACTGAGAGTCATCCCGCGATACTGGCGACGGAAAAATGCCTGGTGCACTTCGCCACCACGAGGTTCCCGATAGACCAGGATTTCCAGATCCACAATCCCCTCCGGCCCCACGGCCACACCAACGGTCATGGGCATGTCCTTGCTTTTCTCGTCGATGATCCAGGCGCTGATTTCATCGCTATGCCAATAGCGTAACCGCATCCCTCGATAGGGATGCCCCAGCACCTTTGTCACTCGCTTGCGCAGTTCACCACGCAAGGGTAGCAAGCCCGGTTGCGGTTCCTTGTCGGCAAATACCTGCTGCAGAAAGTCCGGCTGACTGAGATGACGAATCTGTACCTCATAGGCCGGCAGTGTTGCCGCCAGCCCGAGCATCAGTAGCAGTACGATGACTCTCGACATCAGTTAACCAGCCGTTCCTTGTCCAGCAACGCTTCAATCAGGAACTGGTTGTAAGCGCCTACCCGTTTGCCTTCCAGCCGCGCATTGGCCTCGTGATAGAGCGGGTTGCGTTCCAGGCTCTTTGGCAGCATCCATTGGGCCACCGTGGCACCGCTCATGATCCAGGCGTTGTTGAACTTCTGCCACCAGCCATACTTCATTTCAAATTCATCACGAATGCGCGGCGGCAGATTGGCGGCGGTGACCTGTTCCTGCACCCACAACGGGAAGATCATCCAGACGGAGCGCGGGTCGAACAGATCTTCCTTCAGGCGAATACCATTTTCTTCCACGGTAAGCTGGGGGCTTGCCCACATGGCGCGGTTGTATTCCATGAAGGCATTCCAGTCTGCCGGCAGGGCCGGTTCCGGCACACCGAACAGCATGGCAAACAGCTTGGTTTCTTCGTAGAACTGGTCCTTCTCTTCCCGGGTCAACTCGCCTTCCATTTTCTCGTACATGTAGGCCAGGGTTTCCCACAGGGTGGCATGGACCCAGATCATCGCCGCCACTTCATTGGCCCGGTATTCGCTGCCCCGTTTAAAAGCCCCGGAATCCATGGGCACTTCGCCTTCGATTTCTTCGTGGATATCACGCACCTGATTGGCCGACGTCATCACCTGGGGCATGCTGCCGAACACCATGGTGCCCACATGCTGGAAGGTGCGACGGGCACGGCCCAATGGGTCATCACGGACCACCGAGTATTCGTCGATACTGGCGGTGACCCAGGGGTGGGCCAGTTGCAGCAACAGCGCCCGGCCCGCCCCAAAGGCGCCGGGCATGCCCGCCCGGGACAGTTTCCACATCATGGAGTCCGGCCCGTACAGGCCCACCCGGGCATCCGGTATCTTGCCGTGAATCTTCACCAGCTGACGACAGAAAGCCGCTTCATCCACCCAGCGGGGGATGGGTGGGCTACCGTCGCTGGGTACCAGTTGGCGCACGGCATCCTGTCCGGCGTTATTTTCCGCCGGCGCCTCAAGTTCGCTGGGCGACACATTCTGGCCGCAGGGATGAGTCAGGTAAGCCGTTTCCGCGCGTACCATGTTCAGCGTGAAGGAACCCGGCTCGCCCTTGAACGTCACTTCTGACGGCAACAGATAATTCTGCACCGCCATGTATTCCTGGTAGTCGATATCCCAACCGGCTTCCTCGATACGGTCCACCCGGTCCAGGTCTTCCTGATACACCACCGCATCGGCGGTGGCCGGCAAACCCCGCAACCAGTAAGACAGATTGCCGGCACGAATATGCGCCTGCAGATGTTCAGCCACTTTCATGGCCTCCGCCCCGCCGATCACATCCACCGTTTCACTGTCCGGCTCGTAGACGTTACCGTGAATGATGATTTTGGGTTCGCCCACCGGCTCATCCATAAGAATGGACAGGGCGTACTCCTCACCGATTTGCCGAAAGGCGAAATGGCTTTTGCTGACGGTACTGTCTGCCCGCAGAACAAAGCGGCCTTCCACTTCCCACTCGCGCATGTTTTCCGCCGATTCCGGCACGAAGTGGGATGCCTTGAATGCCGAGCAGCCCTGTAGCATCAGTAACATGCCCAGCAGGATCACCTTTCTGTATTGCAGCGTTATTCTTGTCATGGTCGTGACCCTTTATCGTTATTGGTATGGGTGAAAAATATCGCCGGCCTTTCCCGTAGGGTGCACTGAGCCTGAGGCGAACTGCACCACATAGGCCTTGGATCGGTGCAGTTCGCCTCAGGCTCAGTGCACCCTACGTTTCAAGCTAGGCAGTTTTTCGCAACGCCTTCTTGTCGATCTTGCCCACCGAGGTGAGCGGAATGGCATCCAGGAAGAACACCTCTTTCGGCACCTTGTAGGGCGACAGGTTTTCACGGCAGAAACGGTCCAACTCGGCTTTCAGGTCGGTCTCGCTCTTGTCGCAGTCCGCGCTGCGCTCCACGTAAAGCTGCACGATTTCATTACCCGGGCGGTTACTGTCCGGGCGGCCGACCACGGCGCACATGCCCACCCAGGGTAGGCTCTGCACCTTGCCTTCCACTTCCACGGAAAACACCTTGTAGCCGCCCACAATCAGCATGTCCTTGCGGCGATCACAGACACGCACAAAGCCGTCGTTATCCATCACACCGATATCGCCGGTGTGCATCCAGCGCTTGCCGTCGATTTCCTCCAGGGCCTTTTCCGTGGCCTCCGGCATGGCCAGATAGCCCTGCATCACCTGGGGACCGGCGGCGATGATTTCGCCGGGTTCGCCCAGTGGCATTTCCTTACCGGTGTCCACATCCACAATGCGCACCTCGGTTCCCGGCAGGGGAATGCCCACATGGCCTTCCTTGAAATGCGAGGCCGGGTTGAGGGTGATCACCGGGCTGGTCTCGGTCATGCCGTAAACTTCGCAGAACTTGTTTTTGCCGATGACACTTTCCAGCCGTTGCACTTCTTCTTTGGCAAAAGGTGCAGCACCGGAAATGGCCATGCGCAGGCCGCTGAAATCCAGCCCCCTGAATGTCTCGTTGGCACACAGCATCTGGTACAGCGCCGGTACTGCCGCCAGCACGGTGGGAGTGCGCGCGGTCATTTCCGCCACGAAGTGATCAATATCGCGGGGGTCGGGAATCAACAAAAAGGTGGAGGCGGTGCGCAGGGCGTTGAACACCACCGCCGCACCGCCGATATGAAACAGGGGAAACGCGGAGGCCACGGTTTCCTCGCCGGTGCGATACCCGTAAAACACATTGGCCTGCAGGTTATTCATAAACAGGTTGCGCGAGGTCAGCCGGGCCCCCTTGGGCAGGCCCGTGGTGCCACCGGTGTACTGCAGGTACAGCACGGAATCCATATCCACCGGTGTGTTCACCGGTTCGGCGGACTCCGGCAGATGATCGTGCAGGGAGATCACCGACACGCCTTCGTGTGTCTCTTCCAGGGCCTCCCCCTGCCCGGTGATAAGGTCCATGGGACCGGAGACGATCACCGTGCTCAGCGTCGCCACCTTGCCCAGCACCGGTGGCACCGAGGTCTGCCAGAACGGCATCAACGTGAGCAGGATTGTCACCCGGGCATCGTTGGCCTGGTGGATGATTTCCGGTGCCGTCATCAGCGGGGAAATACTGGTGCTGACCATGCCCAACCGGGCCGCTGCAATAAAGGCCACCACGTACTGGGGCGTGTTGGGCATCTGCAGGCCCAGCACATCGCCGGCTTTGGCACCCTGGGCAGCAAACAGGGCCGCCATGCGATCCGCCAGCTGATCCAGTTGCCGATAGGTGATTGCCTTGCCCAGGAACACCAGCGCCTCCCGGTCCGGAAACTGTTGGCCATGGTCGCGCACATAATCGGACAGGGTTTTCTCGGGCAATGCCGGCAGGGTGTGCCAGTCGTACCCCAGCGAGGCATAGGTGGACAGCCAGGGGCGGTTATCCGATGTCATAACGGGCACCTTCGGGAATGGTATTGATGTGATAGGCCTCGGGGTGTTGCCTGGCATCGCGGTAGGCCCGTCGGGCCAGCGGAATCAGCCGCAGGCTTTTGGGCGTCAGGGCATGCAGCACCCGGTAAACGCCACACCAGGCACGGAACAGTCGCTGGTCCGTCTTGCTCCAGGGGATCTGGAATTTTTCCCGGAACGGATGCGGCAAGGTGGCGCGCAGATTGAAGCGCATGAAACGCCCCATCACCGCCAGAATCAGGCGCCAGGCGCCATCGGGGATACGACTGCCCGGCGGCTTGGGAATGTCCAGATAATAGTCCGGGCGCATCAGGTCCTGCACCACCTCGCCCCACTCCAGGCGGTCGCGGATGATGCCGTGGAAATAATCCCAGTAATCGCTTTCCGTGGCGGGCAGATCCTGGTCGCGAATGCCCATCATCTTGCCCAGCTGCCGCCACTCCACAAACATGGCGTGCCGTTGTTCGGTTGTGGGCGACTTGCCCAGCATCTCGTGCATGCGGATGGTGGCGTCGTAACCGGTGATATGCACCCAGCTGTAGGCTTCCGGGTCCAGGGCGAAGTACTTGTTGCCGTGCTTGTCCACGCCCTTGATGGAACGATGCAGGTCGCGCAGCTTGATGCCCATTTCGATGGCTTTCTGCGGGCGGGCATAGACGATGGGCCAGAGCAGTTCCGTGGAGCGTTTGGCGCGCCCCCAGGGATCCGTCTTGTAGACCGAATGCTCACCCACCCCGGCATCGATGATCGGGTGGGCCACCTGCAGCACGAAGGCCTGGGGCAGCATCAGGTGGAAACGCCAGGAACCGAAATCCTGCCAGGTATAGGAATCCGGACCCAGGGGTTGGGGGATTTCCCGCTGTGTTTGCGTGGCCGTCTGTGTCATGGCAAATCCTGTCGGTGGCATCCCTGATTGAGACAAATAGAAAAATACGTCTCAACTGGTCACACAAACAAGCGCATCACACAGATTTCGGATTTCTGTTTAGATCATTTTGGTCAGGCCGGGAAAGAAAATGTCAGGGAGTGAGCAGCGGCCGCAGGTAGTCATTGGCCCACTGGCGCACCCCGGCTTCCTTGGCGGGATTCATCAAGCCGTCCGGGGACAGCACCATGGACTGGGTGAGCCGCAGCATCAGTTCGGCCAGGGCCTCGGAGGACTGCTTGCGAATGGCCCCCTTCTTCTGCTCCTGGTCCAGTATGCCGGCCATATAGACGCGGAAGAATCCCATCATCTGCCACAGGCGCTGGGTAAGAATGGGCAGGATCGTTTCCGGTTCGGAGGTGAGCAGCCGCTGCAGCAGCGGGTGGCGATGGGCGCGCGTGGTAGCCAGCACAAAGGATTCCAGCACTCGTTCCACACCGTTATCGATCTGCGCCAGGTCCGCTTCGATCCGGGCCAGCTCCCGCTGACACTCACGCAGGATCACCACCTGGATCAACTGGTCCTTGTCGGCAAAGCGACGGTAGGCCGTGGCCCGGCCGATACCGGCCTTGCTCGCCACGTCTTCCATGGTGGTACGGCGCAGGCCGAACTCAACGAATAACGCCAGCCCCGCATCCAGCACCTTCTCGTAGGTCTTGTCCCCTTCCGGCACCTGCAGGTTTTGCAGCAGGCTTTTCGATGCGGCGGCTTTGCGTGACATTCAGACTCCCGGTGGCTCCGTGGTGATGTCCATGGCTTATACCGTAAGGCCACCGTGGTGAGCAAATGGGTTTCCGGTTCCTGCCACCGCAACCGGCCCGTTAGGCCGAGCGGGCGATGGCCATCAGATGCACATCCGCATTGCCGAACAGCCCATCCGCCGCCGTTACCCGCTTCACATAGTGGCCCACCCCCAGTTCGTCGGTCATGCCCATGCCGCCGTGGATCTGGATGGCTTCCTGGGCGATCTTGCGCCCGGCCCGGCCCAGTTGCGCTTTCATGGCATGCACCGCCATGGCCGCATCGTCATGGCCTTCCACGGTTTTCAGGGTGGCGGCCAGCAGCAGCGACCGGGTTTGCTCCATGGCGATGAACATGTCCGCCATGCGGAACTGCAGCACCTGGAACTTGCCGATGGGCATGCCGAACTGCTTGCGGGTCTTGCTGTATTCCACGGTTTCATTGAGCAGCACGGACAGGCTGCCCACGGACTCCGCCGACAGGGCCAGCAGGCCCTCATGGAGCACCTGCCGGGCGATGGCATAGCCGCCATGCAATGCACCGATGCGGGCCGCCTCGGCCACCTTTACCTGGTTGAAGCGGATCTCCGCACCCTGGCGACCGTCCACAGTACGGTGGGGCACCCGCTCCACCCCCGCTGCATTGGCATCCACCAGAAACAGGCTGAGGCCATCCTGATCACCGGGCTGGCCGGCGGTACGCGCCAGCACCACCAGCAGGTCCGCCTGGTCGCCGTTCATCACGCAGCTCTTGGTGCCATTCAGTATCGCCTCATTGCCTTTCAGTTCGGCGACCATGGCGGTATTTTCCAGCGTAAACACCCGCTCATACTCTTCCGCAGCAAAGGCCACCTGTAGCTTGCCTTCCAGCAAGGCAGGAATGGTCTCCGCCTGTTGGGCCGCGCTGGCCTGGCGCAGAAAACCGCCGCCCAGCACCACGGTGGCAATATAGGGGGCCATGATCAGGCCCTCCCCCAGAGCTTCCAGCAGAACCATGGTTTCCAGCGGCCCCATGCCCAGGCCGCCGTGCTCTTCCTCGAACGGCACCGCCAGCCAGCCCAGGTCGGCAAATTGCTGCCAGGTGGCCGCATCCAGTGGCATCAGTTTCTTGTTCCGGCGATGGGTTTCCACATCACTGTTGTCACGCACAAACCGCTTGGCGCTGTCCGCCAGCATTTGCTGTTCTTCACTCAACTGAAAATTCATCGTTGTTCTCCATTCCCGGGCGGGGTCTCACCCCTCCCCACCGTTGGAGCCTTGCTCGCAAGGCGAATACCCTCGTCTACGCGCTTCGCCTTGCGAGCAAGGCTCCAACGTTATCGTTTACAACCCCAATACCGCCTTGGCGATAATCCCGCGCTGCACCTCATTGGATCCGCCATAAATGGAACAGGCCCGCGAGTTCAGATAATGGGGCATGGCAGTGAGTGCATACTCCGGCCCGATCACCGGCTGTTCCTCGCCGGGCACCAGGGCCTGGGGCTGCCAGATCACACTCTGGCTACCCAGGGTTTCAATGCGCAGCTCGGTGACTTTCTGCAGCAACTCGGTGCCGAGAATCTTGGTCATGGAGGACAGGGCTCCCGGGTCCTTGCCGGCAGACAGGGCGGACTTGATGCGCATCTCGGTGAATTCCAGCGCCAGCACATCCGCCTCCAGGGCGGCAAACTTGTGCTGCCATACCGGGTCTTTATTCAGCGGGCCAAAAGCGGTTTGTTGCTTCTCGGCCATCAGGCGGATCTTTTCCAGCATCACGTTCAGGCCCGGCGCATATTCCTGGCCGCCACGCTCGAAGGTGAGCAGGTACTTGGCAACGGTCCAGCCGTCGTTTTCCGCGCCCACCCGGTTCTTCTGCGGCACCCGCACATTGTCGAAGAACACCTGGCACTGCTCCGGCACTTCATCCAGGCCGACAATGGGCTCGATGGTGATACCCGGCAGGTCCATGTCCAGCAGCAGGAAGGTAATGCCCTGCTGGGGCTTGCCGTCGCGATTGGTGCGCACCAGCGCGAACATCTTGTTGGCGTAGTGGGCGTAGGTGGTCCAGATCTTGGTGCCGTTGAGGATATAGTCGTCGCCATCCTTGTCGGCAAAGGTCTTCAGGGAGGCCAGATCGGACCCGGAGCCCGGCTCGGAGTAGCCCTGGCACCAGAAGTGTTCGCCGTTGAGAATCTTCGGCAGGTATTCCTGCTGCTGCACCTCCGTGCCGCAACCGATCAGGCAGGGGCCGCACATGTGCAGGCCCATGGGCACCAACGGCGGCGTCTCGGCCCGGACCAGCTCCTCCGCGAAGATGGCCCGCTGACTGACACTCCAGCCGGTGCCGCCGAATTCCTTCGGCCAGTGCGGCGCCGCCCAGCCCTTGTCGTTGAGAATACGCTGCCAGGCCATGGCTTCCTTCACCGGCGCAAACACCGAGGTCACCAACCTGCCCGCTTCCCGGATTTCCGGGGTCAGGCTCTCCTCCAGAAAGGTGCACACCTCATCCCGAAACGCCTTCTCCTGCTCCGGCACCCGCAGATCCATACCCTACTCCGCTGTTATCAGATTCAGTGGACCCAGTGTACGGGAGACAAAATGAGACACTCATGACGATTCGTATCACGCCCTTGGCCAAAAGCGTCAAAGGCTGCCGCCCTGGCTAAAGACAAAGCGGGTACGAGCCACGCCCCGCCGGGGCAAGTCCGCTATAATGCGCCGATACTTCATGCAGACAGGCAACACCCGCTTATGAGCATCAACTGGTTCCCCGGCCACATGAACAAGGCCACCCGCGAAATCCGCGACATCCTGCCCAAGGTGGACCTGATCATCGAAATCGTCGACGCCCGCCTGCCCTACAGCAGCTCAAACCCGGTGATCGAGAATTTCCGTGCCGACAAGCCCTGCCTGAAACTGCTCAGCAAAAGTGACCTGGCCGACCCGGACATCACCCAGCAGTGGCTCGACCACCTGCAAAAAGACCCCACCGTCCGCGCCCTGGCCATCACCACCCACAAACCGGAATCCATCCGCAAGCTGGCGGACCTCTGCCAGCAGATGGTCCACAAAAAGCGGGACCGGGCCACCACCATCACCGCCCTGATCACCGGCATCCCCAACGTGGGCAAATCCACCTTTATCAACACCCTGGCCGGCCGCCAGGTAGCCCGGGCCGGCAACGAGCCGGCGGTGACCCAGCGCCAGCAACGTATCGAACTGGGCGGCGGCCTGATCCTCATCGACTCCCCCGGCATCCTCTGGCCGAAAATCGAAAACCGTAACAGCGGCTACCGCCTGGCCCTGTCCGGCGCCATCAAGGCCACCGCCATGCAGGAAGACGACGTGGCCCTGTTCGCCGCCGAATACTTCATGCAGGCCTACCCGGAACAAATGAAAGAGCGCTTCAAACGCGATGACCTGCCCGAAGAAGGCGTGCCCTTCCTGGAAACCATCGGCAGACAACGGGGCTGCCTGGGCAGCGGCGGCCACGTGGACTTCGACCGCGCCGCCACCCTGCTGATCAGCGAATACCGTGGCGGCAGACTGGGCCAGCTCACCCTGGAAACCCCGGCCATGGCGGAACAGGAGCATGTGAAGGTGGCGGAGATACGCAGGTTAAAAGAGGAAGAGAAAGAGGCGAAGAAGAAGGCCAGGAAGGCGGCGTATAAGGCGAAGGGGCAGAAATAGGTTGCCACCATCACCAGCGCTTTCCGCTTCAACGAAGGCAGCAACTACCTGCGCACGGTCATCGTCGACGAAGCCTTCATGCACTTGGAGGAAAGCAGCCTGAGATTCGCACCAAAGACTCAGGCAAGCCATTTCCGACATGCTCCCCCTGTCCTAAATGTGGGGAAAAATGCTTTTTTAACCCAATTAAGCTCTTTTCTGTTACTTCAATAGCAGACAAGGAGCAGAAATATGGCGAGCAAAAGCATCACCTGCATGAGCAAGCGAGGCGAACCACTCACTGAGTATGAATTTGAGTTTCAAGCTGAAAGTGCCGCAAATTATATCAACACGATTTATGAAAACGACCTGATCCCTTATGAATGTACCAAATGCAGGTACTGGCATCTGACGCCGAAGAGCAGACATACCCCAAGCCGGAAATGCGGTTACTGTACGAGTGCTTCAGGAGAGCCCAAGAACCTATATGAGACAAGAGAGGGGGCAAAAAGGCGTGTCAATATACTAGCTGAGCAAGGTGCCCCAGAACTGCGCGTCTACGAATGCCCCCATGACAATGGTTGGCATCTGACCAGTTCCAGCGGGTAAATATCGAATCACTAAACCAGTGATATGCAGCCAGGGAGAGGGGCTTCACCAGCTTCATAGCCTTCTTCCTGGCTAATTGCCAAATGCAACTTCCACCAATATTCGTATCGATCACGAAGGCACCATCTAAATATCAAATTGGTTTCTCTTTCACGAGAGAAAAATACCTCTTGCCAAATATTAGAAGCGTAAAACAAGGGGAGCATGGAGGCCACATTTTCCTCCGGGTTTAGCGCTGACCATAGGTCTGAAAAATCACCGAGAGAAAAATTCCGCCCCCGCTCCCGCCAGTGACTGATTAGCTTATTCGGATCTGAGTCATCAGACGCCCCATAGTGCTTATCCTTTCTCCGCCAGGGCGATAAAAACGCGGGATTACTGGTTATTTCACCTGTCTTGGGCGGCTTATCCGGCCAAACACATCGCGATTTTCTGAATGAAATACAAGCCAACATATCAATAAGCCTGGCATTGGAAGTCTTGACGTTGAAATCCGGGTTAAGAGGCATCAAGCTCAAGAACCATGGAACAGGCTTTATATCAACAAACTCGGGAATGGATCTGTGAAATAGAACATCCATCAAAGCCAGCCAGGACAGAACTGAATTGTCAAAAACCGAGATTAAATCTGCGTTTAGACCAGCATACTTTATGTCGGATACCGACGGGTACGGCCCGGTCACAAACTCGTTATCGAGCGCCACCGGATCAATTATCTTTACTCTACCCTTTGTTCCCTCATTCCTTATTTCGCTTATAGCTTCAGCAATTTCTGATCCATCATGAAACGCCTCCGGATCGAGCTTCAGAGCAATGGGAAACAAGTCAAGAGTATCGATATATTCAGCCTCTTTAATAAGTGCTCTATAGCTTGATGAGTGCAAAACCAATTCATGAGAAACGAGAGAATAGATCGAAAAACGCTTTTTACCCTCGCCAGGGTCATTTCCCAACCCAGCTTCCTGCCTTTTTTTGTGCCAGTAGCCGTCGATCTTTCCGATTAATTTTTCGATCTCAGAATCATTTGCGGTGAAAGATAAAGCTTTTCGGGCCTTATCACTTCTTACGCCTACTTCATTGTGCAGAAAGGAAGACAGCTTTCGCCCCAAAGCCAACCTCGCCATTAAACGAGACGAAAACATTTCATCCATTGTAACCATGGGTTTATCGTTCAACCTTCAACCCCTCTCTGCTGATAGTCGCAACACTTTGGTAGCCATGCATTCTTGTTATGATTCTGCAGATTGCGGAAAATCATAATGGATGAAATTCACATCCCCTACCCTATAATCAGAAACGAAGCGCGATTAGAAGAAGATTCCGATATCAGCCGTTATCGCCCCCAGCCCTTGCATGAAAGGCGGCCAGCTCACCACCAGCCATTAACAAACCAATTCCTTCTATGGCCAATTCAAACCACTTATCTTCAAACTCAGACTCGCTCATTACAGGCGAGAATGCAGCTTTCATGCAGCGTCGAAGGACGATTGGATGCCAGTCATTTGGACCTCGTTCGACATCCCAATCCTTTATCGTTGTCATTCGATCCACCAGCGACAGGAACTCAGCACTTTCATAAAATCGTTCTTTTCTACCCCACTCGCGATCAATATCCAGTATCACGGCGAAACTACCTGCCTCACCAACTGGCTCTACACCATGATCCCAACCATTAAAGTAGTAACCCGCGAAAAAACCGGGCCGTGATGGCTTCAACCAGTTCACCCCATAACGCCCTTCGACAAAGCCCGGTCGGTTTGTTCCTCTCAGATAGCATTGCTGCGTTGTTTTATCATTTTCCAGTCCGCCAACCAGCCAATCCCAGTCTTTCTCCAGCGCCTTCCTGTGGATAGCATCCAGAAAAGCGAAAAGGTCTGCCGTAGGATAGGGAAGGGAATTTGCCAATTCCGCAAGATTAGCGGTAGCAAGTTCCATATTGCTCTGGCGACTGCCACGACCGTTCATACCAAGGACATCCTTACCCTCTTCTGATATCTCGCTCTCCACATTGACGGAAAGACCATTCTGGCTGACAGTATTTTCAATTCTAATGGTCGTTCTCTGGATAGTTTCCGTTTTTATGATGGGAGCAGAAAACCAGAGTAATGAAGCAGGATCATCGTCTTGCTGATAGGGGCATACCTCAAGTACCCGAATCGAAAAGTCCGTTGCGCTACTTTGGCTTACTGAGGCCACCCATGTCGCCAGCCCCTCTGGGGCCCGGTCACAGGCAATAATGTAATTCAACTGGCCAAACTGAAGCTGACGGCGGATCTTTGCCGCCAGGGATGATAAATATTCGCTTTCCGGAAAAATTTCACGGACAAGCTGATCAAAGGTCTCCGCAGAAGAATTCGGCCCTCGCAACATCCTGACCTGCTTATCTTCGTCCAAGGTGGTGACCGTTGCGCCATAATCAATGACTTGCGCGATCACCTTCCTGTCTTGAAGCTCAGGATTGCCATACCTTTTTACTTCGACAACCCCTACATCTCCCGTATCAGTGAGGAATAGAATGTCCGGATACTTCTGCGCACCCGTGATCGCCCTGGCGCTTGCCTGACGAACGATATATACACTGCGATAAAAAATGCCGGCATCGTCCAGACAGAGCAGATCAGGATTGGCAACCAGCGTGGCTTCCAGGGCGCTTTCCTTCATTCCTATGTCCTGAAGGTTCCTGCGATGCCACACCACTGGAGGCTGCTCTTTGCTGGTCTGAATCAGTTTTTCTCGCATTACTTCCCTCGTCCTTGAAATTTTTGTCTTTATTGATATTTATCCCTGTTTCACCGTCTTCCTTCCCCGCTTCACCGGCTTGGACGCTGCGCGCTCTGCCTTGATCTTTTCCAGCAGGGCTTCGGCGCTGTTGTCACCGCTGATCAGGTCTGGGTTGTCCTGGCGCCATTGTTCGGTGAGTTCGCCGCGGAAGGCCTTGGCGAGGATGGATTGGGTGAGGTTATTGACCCGATCCAGGGCGTTGTTGACCTGGGTTTCGATGGTGTCGGCGTAGGCGAAGAGCTGGTCTACGCGGCGGACGATTTCGGTTTGTTCATCAAGCGGTGGGGTAATCAGGCGAAATTTTTTACATGCAGGCATGTAGATTGTTTTTACCGTTGACCCTTGCCCCGATATTGTCAGGTGATCTTTGGCGGCCATAAATGCATACATTAGGTAATAATTATTGAGATCAGGACTACATATCCAATTCACGAAGTGCTGTGTCGTTGCCATTTCACAGCCCATGATTGTCGTATAGCCCACGGAGATATCACGGGAGAAACAAACGGTGCCCTTTGGGAGAATTCGCGCACTGGAATTCTCTATCCCTTTCATATTGGGCATGAACTTTGTTTTCTCAATTACACTGCCATGAGCAGCCCGAATATCCTGAAGGCTAATCCATGGAACATCACCATTTTCCCAATAATCCGTTCTAGACTTTCTTGGGGTATGGCCAGACTCCAGTTTTGCCAGATCAACCAAATCATTCCAGGCCCACCCTTCAGGCACCTCCTCATTCTCTCGACCAATGGTGATTGGAGGCTGCTGAAATGAAATTGCTTTTGTGCCTCGCCAATCCTCCGTCAACTTCCCGCTCACGGCAGCGGCGAGGACGGATTGGCGGAAGCGTTTTAGGATTTTCGGGGTGCGTTCGAGGCGGGCTTTCGTGCTTTCCACCTGGGCCAGCAGGGTGTCGAGTTTTTCGGCGATGGCTTTTTGTTCGGCTAGGGGCGGGAGCGGAACTATCAGCTCTTCTATGTCGCCCTTCCTTACGGATGGAACCGTTGTTGATCGTGAAACATCAGAAAGATCTACGGTACGTAGAAAATAATGCAGATATCTATCCGACTCGTGCAGCAACGGAACGACTGCCATGACGTTGTTGTCTGCGAGTCCGGGAAGGATGACGAAGGCTCGACGATTTAACTTAACGGCTTCTCCGATCTTTGCGAACAGAGTTGACCCGGCGCGGAAAATTGCGCCCTTTAATGCCCCCGCTTCTTCCGTCGTTACGTAGTGATTTGCCGCGTTGAGTAGTCCTTGGCCTTGGGTTACGGATCGTGATACATCTCCCACTTTGTACACTGGATAATCTCCAGAGCTTTGGCCTTGGTATTTTTTTGGAAAGCCCACACCACTTTTCACTTCGCTCAGATCACCCAGCGCAGTTATGGCCCAAGAACTCGTGGGAGATTCGAGTTCGTTCATGGCCCCACCTCGCCTAGTACTTCTTTCAGCAAAACCCTCGCCCCATCAGCCTCTTCGCCTGCACCCAACTCCCGCATCAACCCATCCAGCTCACCCAACGCCTGCACCAACTCACTCATAGCCTCCCCAGCCAACACTTCCGGTTCCGGCAAATTGGCGGCATCCACACTGTCGCTGTCCTTGAGCCAAGCAATATCCAGTGAGTCACCCTTGTGGTCGGCGATCCAGTCGCGGGTAAAACAGCGCCAGCGGCTGTGGGCGAGACGGTCGTCGATGCCCTGGTTTTCGTCGATTTGTTTGGCGTTTTCGCTGAGGGTGATTTGGTCGGCGTTGAAGCTGTATTCGCCTTCGTTGCGGTTGTCCGGGTGAAGGATCGCCTGCGGGCAGGCTCCTACGGAATCACCAGGCGCGTAGACCGCTTCGAAGGGTTTGAGGTGTTGTTCGCCGAAGGGGGTGCGTTTGCCGAAGCTGGGCATGTTGGTTCTGAGGTCGTAGACCCAGACGTTTTCGGTACCGTTTTCTTCTTGCAGCTTATCCTTGGCTGATCCCTTGGTGAAGAACAGCACGTTGGTTTTGACACCTTGGGCGTAAAAAATGCCGGTGGGCAGGCGCAGGATGGTATGCAGGTTGCACTTGTTCATCAGGTCGCGGCGGACCTCGGTGCCGACGCCCGCTTCGAACAGCACGTTATCGGGCAACACCACGGCGGCGCGGCCACCGGGTTTGAGGTTGCGGTAAATGTGTTGCAGGAAGGCGAGCTGTTTGTTGCTGGTCTTGTAGGTAAGGTCGTCGCGGGTGATGGAGGCTTCGCCGCCCTTGGCGGTACCGAAGGGCGGGTTGGCGAGGATCACATCGGCCTTGTCCAGGCTTTGGCCGACCATACCCAAGGCGTTGCCGAGGTGGACCACGCCCTCTTTGTCGCCTTCCATGCCGTGGAGCAGGCAGTTCATGAGCGCCAGGCGGCGGGTGGAGGGCACCAGCTCCACGCCGATGAAGGCCTGGTTTTTCTGGAATTTGGCCTCCTTGGCGCTGAGATCAAGATAGTCATCAGTCTGGGCGCGCATGTACTGGTCCGCCGCGACCAGGAAGCCGGCGGTGCCGGCGGCCGGGTCCTGAATGGTTTCACCGATTTGCGGGCGGATGCAGCGCACCATGGAATCGATCAGGGCCCGGGGAGTGAAGTATTGCCCCGCGCCGGATTTGGTTTCGTTGGCGTTCTTTTCCAGCAGGCCTTCGTAGAGATCGCCGAGGCCATCTTTCTGGGCGCTGAACCAGTCGATCTGGTCCAGGGTCTTGATCATCTGTTCAAGATGACGCGGTTCCCGCAGCCGGGTCTGGGCATCGGCGTAGATGGCGCTGATAAGCGGATCTTCGTGGACCGGCTTGCCGTCGTTGTCCTTACCCGTGGAAAGACTGAGCAAAATCCGCTTGTAGTCGTTGAGCAGGTTGATGCCGGATTTTTCGTTGAGATCCGTCCAACGACAACCTTCCGGCAGCGGATGATTTTTCAGTGTGCCCGCTTCGGTGTTTTCGTGAACCATCTTGATAAACAGCAGCAGCACCAGCTCGGTGACGTAGTCGGAGTAGTTGATGCCGTCGTCGCGGAGGACGTCGCAGAGGTTCCAGAGTTTCTGGACGATGTCGTTGTGGGTCATGAAGGTATTTCCGTTATTTCATGGTCGTTATGCGTGCTCGATGAGCAGTTCGCACAACGGCTGGTTGATGTAGTAGTTGGCGCGACCAATCTTTTCCTTGTGCAGGAAGCCATGGTCGACCAGCAGATCCAGGTAGCGGGTGGCGGTAATGCGACTCACACCCAGATCGTTCATTACGAAGTCGATTTTGGTATAGGGGTGATTGAACAGGTTGTTGAGCAGCTCCTGCCGGTAGATCTTGGGCAGTTCTTCGCGCATGCGGTGCTTGTATTGCTGCATGAGCTGTTTGATCTGGTTAATCAACTGGATAGTGGTCTGCGAGGTTTGCGCCACCCCTTCCAGCATGTAGAGCAGCCAGGGCTCCCAGTTGCCGGTATCCCGCACGGCCTGTAGCTGGGCGTAGTAATCGCCCTTGTTGCGGATGATGTAGCGGCTGAGATAAAGCACCGGCAGATCCAGCAGCCCCTTGGACACCAGATAGAGAATATTGAGGATACGCCCGGTGCGGCCATTGCCATCGTAAAACGGATGGATGCTTTCAAACTGGTGGTGGATAACGGCCATTTTCACCAGAGGGTCGGCATCGCAGCAGGCGTCATCATTCATGTACTCCACCAGGTTGTTCATGAGTGCATCGATGTCTCGGGCATCCTGGGGTGGGGTGTAGACCACTTCGCCGGTCTGGGCGTTTTTCAGCTCGGTGCCCGGGAGTTTGCGAAAGCCTGCCTTGTTGCGCTCCAGCTGTTGCTGCACGGCGATGATGTCGTGTAGCCGTAACAGCTTCTGGGTTCGCGCCACCCTGAAACCCTCCTGCAACGCGAAGGCGTAATCCTGCACTTCCTTGGCGGCGGGGTTGGTGACCGCTTCGGCAAACAGGTTGGCCTTGTAGAGCTCATCATGGGTGGTGACGATGTTCTCTATCTCGGAACTGTCTTTCGCCTCTTGCAGGGTGAGCGTGTTGATCAGGATAGCTTCGTTGGGGATGGTGGCGGCCACCCCCTTGAGCTCAGCCAGGTAACGGTGCGCCTCTGCGGTTTTCTTGAGCACGGCGCGGGTTTCAAAGCGCTCGATATCCTCAAGGGGCAGCGGGGTGACGGTGGTCATTCAACGGGCTCCGTTTTGGCCTTTTTCTATACAGGTCGCGATATCCGATATAGGAAATCGCCATTTTCTATACATATTCGCATAGTTATATATAGAAAATGCGTTTTTTTATATATGTCAGCCCGCATTCGAAGGCGGCCAGATGGCCTCGCCTAGCTCATCCAGCACCGTATCCAGCTGATTTTCCAGCACTTTATCCAGAGCTTTAACGCCGCCCTGCTCGCCAAAGCGCTGGTTGACGAAATCCCGGTCGATGATCACTTCGTGGACCAGCTGCGTGCCGAGCCGCTCCAGCCACTTGAGCTGCTTGGGTGTCCAGCTATGCAGGGCGTAGATGCGATCCAGCGCTTCGGCCACGCGCTGCTCGAAGGGTTTGAGGGCTTCGCCCAGGGCGGCGCGGCGGATGTGGCCAACAATGCTGGCAGCGATGTCCTTGTTGGTTTGGTTGCGCACGGCACTTTGCAGCTTGGCTTCAGTGTAGCCATTGCTGTCCAGCAGCAGGCGCACTTCCTTGAGCTGCTCCCGGGTGAGGTCGCGGGGCTTGTTCACCACCACGGCCAGGGCGGCGGATTCATTGAGCTGGTGCTGAACGAAGGTGGTGAAGCTGTCCAGGTAGTCTTCCGGGCGCTGGTATTTGCCGTAGCTCTGGGTGCGGTCTTTCAGTTCGTCGTCGTGCTCGGAGATCAGCGGCATGCGCTCGCTGCCGAGCAGCACTTTCACTTCGGCCAGCTGATCGACCAGGCCGCCATGCTGATGCAGAAAAGCGGCGGCCTGCTTGGGGCCGAGATCGTGCAGGTGCTTGTGGAGGGTTTTCGGCTCTACGCCCCATAGCTGCTCCAGTTCGCTTAGCTTGGTTTTGACCTGGGGGTTGGTGTCGGCTTTTTGCCCGGCCTTGCGCAATACCCGCATGAGCTTCTGACTGAGCTGGCTGAGCACCACATCGGCGTGGCTTTCGTCCTGCTGTTCGCCGGGAGTGTTGAGGGCCTGCTCCAGGGTGTCCGGGTTGGCCAGTTCGTTGACCAGCTGCTCCAGGGTGATGTTGGGGTCTTTCACCAGCGGCTTCATGGTGTTCACGTCGTCCAGGGCGGCGTAAATGTCCACCGGATCGTAGATGCGGAACACGGTCTTGCCGATTTCATCGCAGCGGCGGGTGGCGCGGCCAATCATCTGCTCGTAGAGGATGCGCGAGCGCACCCGGCGCAGGAACACCAGGTTGCAGATTTTCGGCACGTCGATGCCAGTGGTGAGCAAGTCTACGGTGATGGCGATATTCGGGTAGCGCTCATTCTTGTACTGACTGATGAGCTGGGACACCTTGTCGCTTTGCCCGGTAATCTTGGCCACTGCAGCCTGATTGTAGGCGCCGTTGTAGGTGGCCTTGAAGGCATCATCGAGCAGGCGTTTGACCATGTCGGCGTGGCGATCGGTGGCGCAGAAGATCATGGTCTTCTCGTCATCGAACGGGTCCAGTTCTTTGGCAAGTTGTTCGCAGATCACGCGGTTGAAGTTTTCATTAATGACGCGCTTGTTGAAGGTATCCACTTCGAAGCTGACATCATCTTCCAGCTCCGCGATTTCTACGGCACCGCTGCGGGTATTGATGGCACTGACTTTGGCGCCCTTGTCGAACTTGATGCCCTGCTGGGTGAGCAGGGTTTCGTAACGAATGGGCGGCTCGTGGTCGATGAGCCAGTCGTCGGCTACGGCCTCACGGTATGAGTAGGTGTAGACCGGTTTGCCGAAGATCTCGCTGGTGTGTTTGGCCGGGGTGGCGGTGAGGCCCACCTTCACCGCATCGAAGTAATCCAGCACGCGGCGATAGCTGGACAGGTACTGGCTGACATCGCGGGTGGCCAGTTCCCCTTCTGTCATTTCCTGGTCCAGGGTGTAGCCCCGGTGGGCTTCGTCGATGATGATGCAGTCGTAGGCATCCACGGGTGGCGGGGTGTCATTCATGAACACCCGTTTGACCATGGCCTGCACGGTGGCCACCTGCACACGGGTTTCGGCTTCGGCCGCCATGTCACCCAGCTCGGCCACGTTGTAGATTTTGGACAACGTCTGGTTCTGTTCCAACGGCGCTTCATTGAAGGCATCGATGGCCTGTTGGCCAAGCGCATTGCGATCTACCAGAAAGAGAATGCGCTTGAAGCGTTCCGCTTTGAGGAAGCGGTACATGAGGCCGATGATGGTGCGCGTCTTGCCGGTGCCGGTGGCCATGGCCAGCAGGGCACGGCGGCTGTCTTTTTCCAGGGTGTCTTCCACCGCATGAATGGCCTTTTCCTGATAGTCGCGCAGTTTCAGGTAACCAAAGGGTTCGGCTTTCAAGGCCTGTTCGGCCTTTTCCTTGCTGCGCTTGAGCAGGTCGAGCAGGCCCTCCGGGGTATGGAATTTTTCCAGTGCCCGTTTGGTGTTGCTGGGGGAGCGCACATCGCGGAACCAGGTGCCACATTGCTCTGCTAGCTGCGGCACATAGGGGCGGCCATTGCAGGAATAGACGAAGGGCACGTTGTAGTGCGCGTCGTTATCATCGGGCCAGGCGATGGTGCGCCCTGCCAGTTCGAAGGCGGGCTCTAACGGCGCCGCAATCTGAAAGCCCTTGCTGTAGCGTTCCGCCTGACGGATCTTTCCCGCCACATTGGTGTTTTCCTTTTTCGCTTCGACAACAGCGATGGGGGTGAGACCGGCGAACAAGACATAGTCGGCCCGGCCTTTCTTTCCCTGATAGGTGGTTGGCCATTCGGCGATGGCGCGGTTGTGGCCTTTTTCCGGGCGAGCGCCTTTCTGGTAGGTGAGCTCTTCGCTGTCAGCTTCCCAGCCTTCTTCCTGTAGCTGGTTATCAATAAGTACGCGAGTGAGGGCCTCGTCCAGCACGATGGTCTTGCCGGCCGCCTGGGTCTGAGTAGCCACGTATTCCATCTGGCTGGAGGCCGCCTTCTCATCCTGCTCCTGCAATTGCTGACGCAGGGCCTGAATGGTTTTCTCGTATTCCTTCTGCTGTTTTTCCAGCGCGGCTTCATGCTCCTGCGCCTGTCTGGCCAGCGCACGGGACTCTTCATCCATGGCCAGGGCCAGGGCTTCGTATTCTTCCTTCTCTTTGGCGATCAGATCATTGAGCTGCTGGCTGGAATCCAGATTGACGTTGGCTTCCTGAAGGTCGTGTTTGAGTTTCTCGATCTCCACCTGCAGCTGGCGCTGGTGGGCACTGGGATCTTTTGGCGGAACAAAGGCACCGGGCTTGAAGCTTGAGCCCGCCTTGCCGAAGGCGCGGTGAAACCAGATAGCCAGGGCGCGGGCGATCTTGAGCCCGTCCATGGCCTCGCGGTGCTGGGTGCGGAACTGGTGGGTAGCCTTGTTACCTTCGATACGCAGGGTATGGAACAGCTCGCGCACCACCGGCTCAAAACGCAGCTCACGGTTGAGGCGGTAAAGAAGATCAGCCTGGGACGTCTGCTCATCAAACTCCACCCCGGAACGCGCCGCCAAATGCTGGGCAATCGCCTCGGCAAACTGACGCAGTTTAATCAGAGTGGTATTCGGATCACTGGCGAAGGCCCGCTCTGCAGACGCCGCCAGCTCCACGAAGAGCGGGTCATGCTCTTTCAGGAAATCGAAATTGGTCGAGGTGGTTCCCTGGTTCAATGCTGTCCCCAAATCCGTTCAGGTGCCGGTTTAGTGTCCCTGTCACCAGCGATATCAGCCACCCTCCTGGCAGCCTGAAGTTTATTCATGTTTGTTGTGAACCTTATCACAAGGCTAAATAGCTGCCAGCCTTCTCTCACCACTTTTTCGTACCTGGCTGACGAGACGCGTGGCTAATCTCTCTTGAATACTAGCTAACCGCTACTCAGTAGTAAGTGTTTTTATTCTGGCATCAGGCTGGCGGGAAACACATAACCACTGCAAAAAGCCTGGCTAATGCAATTCTGCTTATTCCCGATTTGGGTAAATCACCTGCCACTCCCCTGCCGTTGCCGCCCAGAAAACTGTGACGCTCCGCCACGCGGGCTTCGGCGGGGTATCATAGAGTGAAGGTATGACGTCATTCACAGGGATGGGTTAATCATGACAATCCAGTATCACCATAAATGCCTGGGGCTGGTAATGGCTGCCAGCCTCCTTCTGCTTACTGCCTGTGGCGGCTCGTCCGGTTCGGATTCGCCCGCTCCGGCAACAACAACACCACCTGATAGCAGCACCGATGCCGAATGGAATAACAGCAACTGGAATGAGGGAGAATGGCAATGAGCATTTCACCAATGGCAGTAACCCTGACAGGCTCTTTAGCTTTGTTGTCACTCACCCTGGCCGCGCCTTTGTCTGCCGCCGAGGTAAGCGGGCTGACCACCTTTGTGCCCAATACGCCCGCGCTGGCAGAAGAAGTGAACGGCAACTTCGATGCGGTGAAGTCGGCCGTTGATGATAATGATCAGCGGATTACCGACCTGGAGGCGAAGACGCCGGATGGAGCGGTGTCGTTGTCGGCGTTTGCGTTTTCGGAGTGGACCGACAGCAATAACAGCAGCTCAAAGTGTCAGATGCTGCGGATTGTTAACTATGCCTATTTTGATCTTTTCTGGGCAAAATCGACCACCTGCAGCATGACGGCTCCGGCTCATCTGCCACAGGGAGCAACGGTAACCGGGCTTTCCTGTCTGGTGGACGACGAACTCTATGGCTCTACGGAAGACAGTAATTTTTACCCGATTTCACTGCGTCGGCTTGATCTGGCGACAGCCAATACCACCAACATTTATTCGACCAGCACAGTCTCATCCAACAGCGGGCTGCAAACGTTGACGGGCATCCCCTCTACACCAACGGCGGAAGATCTGATCATCGACAATAGCCAGTATGCCTACACGGTGATGGTTACTGCTCTTTATGCGGATGATGTCAATGCGGCCGTTGCGGGCAATAACCTGAAACTTCATGGCTGCACGGTGGAGTACAGCCTGCCGTAGGGTGTGATCGCGGGATGACAAGCTGGGGCGAGTCGCGCTTAATACTGCAAAACGCGCCAATGTCCGCCAGCCACACATCTCAAAACGACAGGCACAAAAAAGCCCGGCTGTTTCCAGCCGGGCTTTTTTGTATCTCGATTGGTCGGGACGGGAGGATTCGAACCTCCTACCCCTTGCACCCCATAAAGGTAGACGGCTGTCCACCGGCGTCCATAGAGACCCTAATTTCCTTTATTTTCAATAGTTTAAAATTTTTAGCCACTTTGCATTGTCCGACAACGTCCACTAGAATCCGCTGAAAGCGATTGAGAAACGGCTACCAAACGGCTACCAGAAAGGAACAGGCCTCCTACGATGAGCAAAATCCTTACCGACAAACAACTCGCCACCAAGGTTGAGAACGCAGCCTGGGTCACTGAAGCCGCTCCACGTGGCCACGGGCGTTTATCCGCTCGCCTTCGCCCAGCAGGAGGGCCTCTATTTTACTTCCGCTACGCCGATGAGAACGGCAAACGCCAATACCTTCCTCTGGGAGGCTACTCCCGCACTGGGACTAATGGCTTAACCCTGAAGGACGCTCGCGCCAAAGCCAACGAGCTCTCCCTCCTGTACATCTCAGGGACAAAGAACCTCTCCGAACATCTCAATGCCGAACGCGAGGCCAAGATAGCGATGCGCGATGCAGAAGTGCGTCGCCTCGAGCAGGAAGCGGCACAAAAAGCGGCTGAGGCCGCTGCGCTAGCATCTAGACAGACCGTTTCCCAGCTCTTCGAGCGCTGGATGGAGATTGACGTATCACACCGGAAGGACAATGGAGCAGAAGTCCGGCGCATGTTCGAAAAGGATGTTCTCCCTCTCATTGGCCAGATCTTCGTCGCAGACGTTCGCAAAGGACACATCACTCAAGTGACCGATGCCATGGCGGCACGGGGCGTCACCCGCATGGTGAAGGTCGTCTTCAGCCTCATGCGACAGATGTTCCGCTTTGCCGTGGACCGGGACATTATCGAATTCGACCCCAGCAGCAGCATTCGCAAAGCCAAAATCGGCGGCAAGGAAACGGAACGTGACCGAGTGTTATCCGAGGACGAGATTCGACAACTGGCACGCGCCCTTCCCACCGCCAACCTGCTGAAAACCTCTGAGTTCGCTGTCTGGATAGCGCTTTCCACCTGTTGCCGTATTGGCGAACTGCTGGCGGCACGCTGGGAGCATATCGACCTGGAGCAAAGCACCTGGCTTATTCCTGCCGAAAACAGCAAAAACGGCAAGCCTCACCAAGTACACCTGTCAGCCTTCGCCGTCAGCCTCTTCCAACAGCTGCAGGAGATAACTGGCCCGTCACCATGGTGCTACCCGAACAGAGCAGATACCGGCCCCCTCTGCTCAAAGACTGTCACCAAGCAGCTCTCTGACCGGCAGCGCCCGCTCGAAAGCGGCACTATGAGCAACCGTAGCGGCAAAGCGCAATCTTTGATCTTACCAGGAGGGAAATGGACGCCCCACGATCTACGCCGGACTGGCGCCACCATGATGACGGCGCTTGGTGTTATTCCTGAGGTCGCCGAGCGCTGCCTGAACCATACCGAGGAAAACAGGGTCAAACGAACCTACCAACGCCACAGCTACACCAAGGAATGTGGCGAGGCCTGGGTAAAGCTGGGAGCGCATTTACAAGAATTAGTAGCCTAAAACAAAGCCCGCAAGCTTCTTTTGCAGGCATAAGCAACCAACTCCTTCTCCAGAATCAGTGAAGATGCAGTTTCAACCCGCATGAGGGCCTCATCAGCTTACCGCCTGTGCCTAATGCCAGTAACGTCCAACGATACGTTCAAGCCTAAAATGGGCCGCCATATGGGCGGCCCGGCTTTCCTAAGCGCTATGAGCACTAGTCACCTTTCTTGTGCTTGTGCGGCTTCAATGAAGGTGTATTACCCGGAGTAGTTTTGTTATCTCTGCGACGTCTGTCAGGCTTGCCTGTCGATTTCGCGATCGGTTTTGGACCTGGCTTTATTCCCATGACTTTCTCCCAATATGAAAGCACCTTGCTCAATTGCAAGGCACTAAATTCTTATTTGGGGCGAAACATTCACTGTTCAAGTACCGGCTGCATACCTCATTGGGATAGAGGAGCCGCCCCACTGCTCTCTCGCTGCCGCCCTTGTTGTATTCCTTTACGGCAGTGATCAACTGGCGAACGTCGCGGAAGCTGTCCTTGCTGACGCCGTTGGCATCGGTCACACGAGTTTGGAACTGGGTTTTGCCATCCCGGTCGGTACCGAAGCCATAATCGAAGGTGGTGCGGGTGGTGTCCGGAATCGTGACCTTGAGCGGACGATCCAACACGTCGTACTCGGTGATCGTAGGTGCCACCAGATCAAAGGCGGGGTTAAACAACCCGGCAGATCCCAGGGCCTCGGTGTTGGGGTAGTACTGCTTCACGCTACGCCCCACATGATCGAAGATCACGCGGCCAGAGACCACCATGACATCTTCCGGCTCACCGTTGCCATCACCATCCCCCTGCCCACACAGGCTATCCGGTGGCTCGAAATCCTTCATGGCCATGCCTGTGGTGCCCCCTACGTTTTTCCGGCTCGTCGCGCCAGCAAACGCCCCCATATGGGTCCTGATACCCTAAACCGAGCTATCAGCAAACTGTTTGGCCGGGAAACAGGACGCAAAAAACAGCCTCCCAACAAGATGGGAGGGGTTGAACACTTCACCGTTCACGACCTGCGGCGCACCTTCCGCAGCCTTGCAGCTGCGGAAGGTGTGCCTGGGCATGTGGCAGAAAGGTGTTTGAACCATAAATTGAAAGGGGTGGAAGGTATTTATGACAGATATGACTACTTTGAAGAACGGAAGCTTGCACACCAGAAAGTTGCCGACCGCATTGAACCGGTGATACGGCTCTGATGCACAGGTGTGTTTAGACCGAATATAAAGACTTTCCTGTTGATTACTTCAATACCCTACACCTAGCCCTACACCAGAATTGTGGATTATAGCGGACGAAGATGAACTGATCTGGGCATAAGAAAGACGCGCCGCGCACAGCGGCAGACACATGCATGGTAGGGTCTGAAATCCAAAGGTACCCAGGCATAACGCCACTGGTCATCGCTCCTTGCCTATCCATGACCCAATAATATCGATCAAAAGTAAAGGTACAGCCAAACATCAGCTAGCGGATAGGCACCTTATCGCCGCCGTGCTAAGGGAGCATTTCCTCGATTATTTTCCCCGATATCATTGCATGTATGCTCTGGATTAGGACATCCAACGCGGTGCTTGCCAGCAGGCCGGCATCGTCGAAGCTGAAGCTCGCGCAATCTTACTATTTACGCCCCACTGGCGAAGCCAGACCAGAAGGGGGGGGGGAGTTTTCTCTTTTGGCACGATTTCTTCGAACCCGTAAAAGGTCGAGACCACAGCACTACGATACGCGGCTCAACCAACCAATGTCACACCACAACAACCAGAATTCGATCAATGATTACATTCTTGCCATTAACGATCGTGCCATTTATTCGTTGATAGAATTTGGTTTGGGAAAGGAACTTGAACAGTAACAGTTAACCCACCTGACCGGCCAAGCCCGCATCTTACCTCCCCCCCGTAGCGCTGAACGATTTCAAACACAATAGCCAGTCCCAGTCCGTGACCCGGGGCTTGCTCATCAAGTCTTAACCCCCGCTTTCCCAGCGTCTTCAGAGCTTCCCCGGCCACACCCGGGCCATCGTCACCCACGACAATTATCATCTGATCTCGGCATTCCTCCAGAAGGAGCTCTACGCAACGAGACGACCACTTTCCAGCGTTATCGAGAAGGTTGCCAAGTACCTCATTCAGGTCTTGCTCGTCTATAGGCCAGCACCGCTCTTCTGCTAGATTTGTTGCAAGCTCAAAGGATTTTTCCGAGTGTAGACGACCCAGCATCCATAGCAGGTCCCGTGCCAATTTAACCGGGTAAGCGCTTTGGCCTACATGAGCGCCCGCAAATTTGCTACGCCGTAATTTTGCCTCTAGTTGCTTATCGATATCGTCCAGCCTCGAGACTATTGCCTGCCGCAGCTCCTGATCTAAAGGGCGGCCAGTGTCTTGTAGAATCTGGCGTACCGCTGCGATAGGTGTCTTGACGCTATGTGATAAGTTGGTGAGAGCATTCCGAGATCGCTTGAGTCGATGCTCGAGAGAATCCAACAGCTGGTTAAGCTGACCAACAAGCGGACGGAATTCATCTGGTCCGGTGGCGTCGATTCGAGAAATCTGGCCAGACTGAAGCCTGTTCAGCGCGCTCTGAAGGGCCTCTACAGGTCGAAGGGCCAAGGTAACACCTATCCAGAGGCTTCCAACCAGCAGCACCATTAGCAGGACAGAAACAACCGCCGTCCAAGTGTGCAGCGTCTCTTGACTCTGTTGCAGCGACTCCATATTTTCGGCCACAATCACCACAATCATGACTCCATCAATCATGAATGACCGACGATAAGCGAGAATCCATGGCGGTGCTTCAGGTACGGACGCATCATGAATGTTAACTCCCCCCTGTTTATCGGAAGCGAACAAAGGCTTTAAGAGAGGGGCCCAGGACTCAGGGGAAACCATCTGTTGTGACGGTGAGGCAATAGCGAAGGCATGATGGAAAACTTCTTGGAAATAATCACCGGCATCTAAACTATCGATCGCCCCCCCGGACTCTCGTATTCGATGCTCCAGAAAAGCGACCTCTTCCTTTAATCGACTCTCCACAAACTCACGGGACATGCGCTCCAGCAACGTGCCGTGAATAAACCAAGCCAAAGCCATCAAGGCAACGCCTGCGGGCAATAGCAGGAGTAAAAGCATCCCCCGTACCGAGCTGGGCCTTTTAGTCACGGGCATCGAACATATATCCTTGGCCACGTCGTGTTTTAATCGTGTCTGTACCGACTAGCTTCCTCAGCCGGCGGATGTAGGCCTCGATAACGTTCTCACTCGGATTATCGTTTAGGTTATAAAGTTGCTCCATTAACTGCTCCTTGGAAAACACGTGTCCGGGACGCCCCATGAGACACCTGAGCAGCCGGAATTCAGTGCCTGTCAGGCTGTGCTCTTGGCCATCGTTTGCTTTAAGGGTCTGGCGACTCTGATCCAATTCGAAATACCCAGCCTTGACGATATCTACCATCCGCCCTTCGCTACGCCGTATTATCGCATGCAGCCGGGCAATCAGCTCTTCGGCCTGGAACGGCTTGGTCAAATAATCGTCAGCTCCGGCCTTCAGCCCGTTGACCTTTTCTTGCCAGTCTCCCCGTGCCGTCAGGATCAATACTGGAAAGCCGATGTTGCTGCCGCGCCAGCGCCGCAAGACGTCCAGGCCGCTACCGTCAGGCAATCCCAAATCCAATATACATGCCCGGTAGCTTTCCTGTTCACCCAGCACTATCCCATCATGGGCTGTAGACGCAATGTCCACACTAAAGCCTAGCTTCTCCAATTGACTCGACAGGCCGTCCGCTAATAGTCGGTCATCCTCCACCAGAAGCAGCCTCATTATTTACACCTTTTAGTCAGTATTTAGATACCCCATCAATATCGCAGAGCAGCCTGAATCCAGCCTGAAAAAAATGGGTATCCGGATTATCTGGTTGGTATGCGAGAGAGAAAGGTGGCCGACAAACTCAACCCACAACGGATTAGCTGGTTGATGGCTCGCTCAGTACGCTCACTTGCTAGAGAGCAGATACTTCACCAAACAGGCGATGCCCAGGACCAGCAGCAATAGTAGGGCAATTCCGATCACTGGCATTATCCAGCCCATCGCCCCCATCATCCCGCAATCGGGTAGTGTCGTGTTCATCGTGACAGAGCTCCCTGTGGTGTCCATGCCCAAAACCCGTGGTGCCGCCGCCCAGTGGCACCACGGTCGCGCTCATATCGTTCACCCGGCACAGCAGGACAACTGCGTCACATCCTTGGTGAAAGTCTGGGCACAGAGCTTGAGCCCTTCCACCATGGTCAGGTAGGGAAATAGCTCATTGGCGATGTCGTGTACGGTCATGCGTGCGCGTAGCGCCATCACCGCCGTCTGGATCAGCTCACCGGCTTCCCCCGCCACCGCCTGCACCCCCAGCAACCGGCCCGAGTCGCGTTCGGCCACCAGCTTGATGAAACCACCGGTGTCGAAATTCACCAGCGCACGCGGCACGTTTTCCAGGTCCAGCTCGCGGGTATCGACGCTGAAGCCTTGCTCGATGGCCTCGGCTTCCGTCAGGCCGACGGTGGCCACCTGGGGGTCGGTGAAGATCACCGCCGGCATGGCGCTCAGGTCCAGGGTGGCTTCGCCCCCGGTCATGTTGACGGCAGCCCGGCTGCCCCCGGCGGCGGCGACATAGACGAACTCCGGCTGATCGGTGCAGTCACCGGCGGCATAGAGCCCCGGCACCGTGGTGTGCAGATGCTCATCGACCAGAATCGCCCCACGTGCGGTTTCCACGCCGAGGCTCGCCAGGTTCAGGGCCTCGGTATTGGGTGTCCGTCCGGTGGCCACCAGCAGTTGATCCGCCCGCAAGGTGCCGGCGTTGGTGTCGACAATGAATTCATTGTCGGTGTAGTCCACGCGGCTCGCCTGGGTCTGCTTGAGGACCTCGATGCTCTCGCGGCGAAACGCCGCCTCCACCGCATCCCCTACCGCCGGGTCTTCCTGGGAGAGCAGGCGGCTGCGGGCCAGCACCGTGACCCGGCTGCCCAGCCGGGCGAAGGCCTGGGCCAGTTCCAGGGCCACCACCGAGGCGCCGATCACAATCAGCCGCTCGGGAAGGGTGTCCAGGGCCAGCGCACTGGTAGAGGTCAGGTAGGGGGTGTCGGCAAGACCCGGGATCGGCGGTACTGCCGGTCGGGCGCCAGTACCGATTAAGGCGCGGTCGAAGTGGACGACCTGCTCGCCGCCCTCGTTCAGCTTGACCATCAGGCTATGGGCATCGATAAACCGGGCCTCGCCGTGCAGGACCGTGATGGCCGGGTGGTCGCGCAGAATCCCCTCGTACTTGGCGTCACGCAGTTCCTCGACACGTCGCTGCTGCTGCTCGAGCAGCTTGGCCCGATCCACCACCGGCGCCTGGGCGCTCAGGCCTGCATCGAAGGGACTTTCCGTACGCAAGTGGGCAATATGGGCCGCGCGAATCATGATCTTCGAAGGCACACAGCCTGTATTGACACAGGTACCGCCGACGGTGCCGCGTTCGATCAGGGTGATCCGGGCGCCGCGCTCGGCGGCTTTCAGGGCCGCCGCCATGGCGGCGCCGCCGCTGCCGATCACCGCGATGTGCGGGGCGTCTTCATCACGGCCCTTGGACACCGATGCGCCTGCCGGGGAAGTGGGCCCACTGTTGGCCAGTCGAGCTTGGTAGCCAAGTCGGGTCACGGCAAACGTCAACGCCGAGGCCGGTGTCTCCGGATCAACGGCTACCGATGCCGTCCCCTGAGGATAGGATACCTCCACCGACTGCACGCCGGGCAGCTTCTCCAGGGCTTCCCTGACATGATCCGCACAGCGGTCACAGGTCATGCCACTCACGTTGAGTTCAATCATCACGTTTCTCCGAGTCTTCATTAGTAAAGCCGGCATCCTGCTTCCGCTTGTGGTATCGCGCGTAGAGAGACAAGCCGATGGCCAGGGCGGCAAACAGCAGGTAATCGAGATAGCCTGCCAACGCGGCCAGGCCCGCCGTACCGAATAGCACCAGGGCGATTGGCGCGGCGCAACACAGCACCATCAACCCGGTGCCAAGCACGACGCTTAAAAATTTCTGCGAATCTTTCACGCTTATTCCTTCACCGTGGCGGGCAAGCTCGTAAACAACTCACCCGATGACCGCGATGTGCAGCTGCTTGATGTCACTCAGGGGGCGTATTCCTTGATTTGATAGAGCCGTTGTCACAACAGGCGTCGAACTGCTTCTTACGCCAAATCGCATAAATGGTCAGGCCGATGAAGAAGGCCAGGGCCGGCAATAACACAACGTCGAGATAGCCCGTCAGCCCCGCCAGGCCCACCGTGCCAAGCAGGATCACCAGGATCGGCGTAAAGCAGCACAATGCCACCAGGACGGTGCCGATCACGCTCACGCGCAGCAGGGGCTTGGGATTCTTCATGATCACTCTCGATCCGCTTGCGAGGATGTCGGGGTTGATGGATACCCAGCGTTGATGGTGGCCTCGGTCAATGCCTCCACCGACGTTCGGGCGTCGTCAAAGGTGACCACGGCCTCGAGATCCGCGTAGCTCACGTCGACTTGCGAGACGCCGTCCACCTTGTTGAGGGCGGCCTTGACGGTGATCGGGCAGGCGGCACAGGTCATGCCCGGCACCGACAGCGTCACGGTCTGCAGGGCCGCTAAGGCGGGCGTGCTGAGCAGGGCGAGTAGCGCGATGAAGGCGAAACGAGCTTTCATGGTAGATCTCCTTTTAATAGAACAGGGGCAAGATGTAGGGGAATACCAGGGCGATTAGCACCAGCAGCGATACGAGCCAGAAGATCGCCTTGTAGCCCGTCCTGACCCGTGGCACGGCACACACCTCTCCCGGCTGGCACTTTTCCACTGGCCGAAAGACGCGACGCCAGGCGAAGAACATCGCCACCAGCGCGACGCCGATAAAGAGCGGGCGATAGGGCTCCAACGCCGCCAGATTGCTGATCCAGGCGCCGGAAACGCCCAGCGTGATCAGCACCAGCGGGCCGAGGCAACACGCCGAGGCCAGGAGGGCCGCGACTCCTCCGGCGGCCAGGGGCCCTCGCCCCGTTTTAGATGTCCGCATTGACGATTCTCCTTTCGGGATGGGGGGAGCTACGATAAGGTTACTTCCGTAGCTTGGTACGGAGTCAAGCATCATGAAGAGACATGCAGATAAAGTGGCGGACACCATGACCATTGGCGGCCTGGCCAAGGCGGCCGGCGTCAATGTCGAGACAATCCGCTATTACCAGCGACGAGGGCTATTATCGGAGCCCGAACGCCCTCCCGGAGGTATTCGACGCTATAGTGCCGCCGATATCGACAGGTTGACGTTCGTGAAAACGGCGCAGCAGCTGGGCTTTAGTCTGGATGAGATCAGTGACCTACTTCGGCTGGAAGATGGCGCCCACTGTCAAGAAGCCAGTGCTCTCGCAGAGCACAAGTTAGGGGACGTTCGCGAGAAGATCGACAGGCTTGAAAGAATTGAGAAGGTGCTGAGCGAAATGGTCGACAGATGCCATGCACAACAAGGCAATATCACTTGCCCGCTAATTGCGTCATTGCATGAAGGGCTCAGAGAAGCAGAAGACCCAAGGGAGTAACTCACCTTCAGTTCGTTGAAAACAACGCGGTCAAAGAGTCGCGATCATCTATGGACCATGTCGACAAGGAAAGTTTGCATGACTAGCTTGCCTGACAACATCCTTCACCTTCCCGAGTACCACGTCCTAGGCACCAAGATGGAAGAGCATGATCTCCACTACCAGGTCGAAGCTCCTGAGCCTCTAGCTTGCGAGGAATGCGGCGTTGAGAGTGAGTTTGTCAGGTTCGGCAAGCGCGATGTGGCCTATCGCGACCTACCCATCCACGGAAAGCGGGTCACCCTCTGGGTGGTCCGTCGCCGCTACACCTGCCGGGCGTGTGGAAGGACGTTCCGGCCAGCTCTTCCGGAAATGGTAGACGATCACCGCATGACGCGGAGGCTTTACAACCACGTCGAGAAGGAAGCCTTCAATCACCCCTACGCCTACGTGGCTGATACCACGGGCCTCGACGAGAAGACTGTCCGCGAGATATTCAAGAAGAAGGCTGAGTTCCTGGCAGCCTGGCATCGTTTCGAGACACCCCGCTGCCTGGGGATCGACGAGCTGTACCTGAACCGCCGCTACCGCTGCATCCTGACCAACCTGGAGGAGCGTACCCTACTGGACCTGCTGCCCGGTCGCCAGCAGGACGCGGTGACGAGGCGCCTCATGAGCATGACCGAGCGCCACCAGGTCGAGATCGTCAGCATGGATATGTGGAAACCCTACCGCCGTGCTGTCCAGGCGGTACTGCCGCAGGCTCGCATTGTGGTCGATAAGTTCCATGTGGTGCG